>MEHZ011632812.1_pt1 | contig 101182 bp, 88 predicted proteins | sample 897221 | NCBI WGS metagenome assembly MEHZ01 (sample SAMN05514161, study PRJNA337945) | marine metagenome | isolation source: marine surface water | place: Arctic Ocean | collected 2007-12-13 | reverse complement strand
ATGCAGGTAGCTTAGGTCTGATTTTAGCTTATGGTTTGAGTCTATTCGTCGGAGCCTTATACTTTTTAAAAGATTTTCTTTTATTGAACAATAGAATAAAGTCTAGAATCTCCTCTCTGAAGACAAAAGTAATTGCAAAACAATATAAAGACTTCCCAAAAGCAAACCTTCCATTGGCCTTAAGTGATTACATCCGAGACGTATTGGTAGCATTAATTTTAATTGAATATTTCTCTGAAAGTTTGTTTGGTGCTTTTGACCATTCATATAGAATGTTAAGGATTCCTGTCATGCTAATCGGCGCTGCTCTTGCTCATGTTTTCTTTAGCCGAATTTCAGCATATAAAACTGAAAAGAAATTGATTTTTCCGCTTTTCAAAAAGGTAATCACCATTTTATCCCTTTTATCTATTGCTCCGTTTCTAATTATTTATTTTTATGGCGCACCCCTTTTTGATTTTGTATTTGGAAGCGATTGGCGTTTCGCTGGAGAGCTTTCAGAAATAATGGCTCCATGGCTCATGCTTAATTTTATTGTCTCTCCCCTATCCACAATACCCTTGGTCTTTGGGAAGCAAAAGTCCTATTTAATTATTGGCGTTATCGCCTCTGCTTTACAGTTAATTGGATTTATAGTCATCCCTAAGTTCATAGGGGGGACCGATACAAATGTGAATTTCATGTTTCATTGCGTTTCATGGGCCCAGGTTCTCATGGGTATGATAACACTTTATTTCCTGTATAGCATTGTGAAAAATCATGATTTAGAAGTAGTGAGAAATTCAAAAATATAAATTTGAACATACGAATACCATATCTATTAAAAACGGAAAGTAAAGCTGACTTAGAATCTTGCCTGTATGCTTTTTTACTATTTTTCGCGACTCTTTATTTCTCTAACGAGTATTATTACTTGACCATTCCCATATCGGTTCTCTTCTTCAATACCCAGTATGTACTTAAAAACAAAAGGGCTATTCTGGACCATGGGAATGTCAAAAAGATTGTGATCTTAACAATAGTATATCTCCTAGTATCCTATCTAAATAAATTAATAAATGGACACCCTGTGACCTCTTTAAGAGATCTTTACGCTTCGTTTCTTTTATTTCCGGTTTTGTTGTTTTCATCTGCATTTCTTAATTTAAGAAAGGTTTTTAAGTTCTTTTTGTATTTTGTTGTCTTTGAGATCTTGATTGGATTAGTAGAATACTATTATGGTGTGCGGTCCTTCTTTCTTGAAAATGTTGCGGATGTGAATTTGGCTAGTGACTTTTTATATGACCACAGAGTCAACGGCTTAAGTCTTAGCTCCTCAATATTCTCACTCAAATTACTAGTCGCGATTATTGCGATTGAATTCGCGAATATAAAGCAAGGCCTAAAAATCATTCTTAAAGGACTGCTGATGATGGGTGTCCTTATATCATTCAACCGAGCATTGATTGTTTCGATACTGCTTTTTTGGATCATCCTTTTTATGTACAATTTGATTACATGCAAGAAGTACAACCTTAGAAACAGCCTTTTTATGGCTAAAAACTTATTACTCTTCACCGGTATCTTTTTACTCTTTTCAGATCACAATATTTTGACAGAGATGAAAAAGAAAAATCCTGAAAAACAGCAACTGGAATTGAAATTTAAAAGCATTGAGGAAAAATTAACTTTTAATGACTTCAAAGAATCAGAATACACAATGTTCTTCCCTAAAATCAAGGAGGGAAACATATTAGATACAAATTTATTAGCGAACAAAATATTTTACAATTCGGCTAAAGGATTCAATACTTCGGGACGTACCTTGATTTGGATGAACTACATCGCCTATATTGATCAGCATAAGTGGTTTGGGTTTGGTTCTGACAAGCTTCTTTTCAAGTCCATAGATCAAGACAACAAGAAAATAAAGCTCATCCACGCCCATAATTCATTCTTGCAATTAATCGCGACTAACGGTCTATTCATCAGCTTGCTTTTCCTTTGTATTATTTGGATGATTTGGACCAAAAAGAACTTCTTGTTTTTGATTCCTATTCTAGTATTCTCAACTTTTCAATATGGTATTTTTTGGGGGTTTTCTCTTTTAGACCTTTTCTTTTTTAGTATCCTAATGTATAATTCAAATCTATTAGATGAAAAATAGTATTGCGGAATTAGTAGCTGAAATTGAGACTAAATATGATGTGAGAGGTATTCAGACCTCAAGATTTAATCGCTCATTTGAAATTTACCCATGGATAAAGGCAAAACTCTTTCATAAATTGGTTCTTGGTAAAGAAAGCCTTGCTAATAAATCAAGTAAAAGTCTGTTGTTACAATTTAAATCACTTTTCTATGGCACGTGGAATTTGTTTATTCATAAATATGAGATCTGGGCATTTACCAATAGTGTTGAACGGATAGAAATTAATGGTCGCTATTCTGATAAATTATTTGATAAAATATCGAGCGCTACCAAAGGGAAGATATTACTTATCGAATTTCAATATTTTAAAAAGTTCCCGTTGCGAAAGGTTGCGAGTAAGTATGTTTCTTCAAAAGCCCTTTTTTTACTTTCAGAAGAAATATATGGACGCCTATTCTTAAGGAAATTTAAGGTAAACAACCATGAAATTATTACCGAAATTCAAAATGAATTAAAGTGCCAGGTCAACCTAAATTCAATTCTAAGAAAAAATTTGGCCCAATATAGGATGATGAAGTTTTGGCTTAAAATCTTGCCTAACCCAAAATATGTATTCATGTCTGTGGCCTATAACCACTACGGTTATATCAGAGCTTTTAAAGAGGCCAGCATTCCCCTTATTGAATTCCAACATGGAGTTATTAGTGAAAATCACCAAGCTTATAATTACAAAGCAAAATTATCCCCTTATCAGTTCCCCGATTATTTAGCTGTTTTTGGTGAAAACGAAAGGCGTTTTTTGACTCAAAAATCACAAATACCCATTCAAGGGGTTTCTATAATTGGGCGATCAATCATTGATCATTATCTTAATGAAAATAAGGAGAAGGCTAACAAAAAAAACATATGTGTAGCTCTGCAAGACGGTCCTATTGGAGATAAAGCCATCGCATTTTTATTAGACTTTAATAAGGCTTCTGAAATAAAATACAACTTCATATTAGTCCCTAGAAGGACATCAGAAATGACCTATAAGAATTTATTCGAGTTCCCAGTTAATTTCAGCTTTTCAAAAAAGAATATTTATGAAGCATTATCTCTTTGTGATGTAAATATCACAGCTTATTCGACAGTTGCTTCCGAAGCACTCTCTATGGGTAAAGTCAGTATTCTTATTAATATCGAAAACAAGGCCAAGGAGGTCTTTGAAGAAAGCTTAGGAGAAAACCCCTATGTTCATTTTATTGATCAACCAAATGACCTTGTGCGTATCCTGCAAAAAGAAATACCTAGTAAATATGAAATTGCCGGGTCTAACAATTTGAATATTAAATCAGATTATCAGAACAACTGTACCATAATGATGAATCTATTACCAAATATAAAATCGCAGTTCTGATGATAATTAAGTTTCAGAATATATTTAAAGCGTGGAATTCAAATGATTGGTGCTTGGCATATATCCTGTTTTTTTCGATTATATATATGCCCCTTGTACCCATTGGGTTTGCATTTTGGATTCTTACATTTTGGAAGTATTTTGAAAAGAAAGAATACAAAATATCAACCGGTATAGAAATCTATTTTTTGAGCTACTATCTACTTTTAGCCATTGGTTTACTTTGGACATCCGACCTAGATACTGGTTTATTTAAAATGGAGAACAAGCTGACCTTCCTACTTTTCCCTATTCTTTTTTATTTTTCAAGGTTTACGCTTTCAAAAACAAAAATATTAAACATCCTCTTGTTTAGCCTCTGCTTTAGTCTTATTCTATATGAAGTAATTGCCATTTTTAGATCAATTTATCACATTGAAAACAACCATTGGGGCTATTTTAAAGATTCCTTATTTACGCTATTCATGCACCGAGGATATTACGCCCTATACCTTGTGATAGGATCTTTGATTTGTCATTCCAAAATCTATGATAAAAAGAATAAAGCCATGTATATCATACTTTTCATTTTCTTGTCTGTTGGAGTTATACAAACCTATTCAAAAGCAGGGGTCTTGAGTTTATTAATCTTCAACCTGATACTACTCCTATTTACAGTAGGTAGAAAAAAAATATGGAAAACTGGCCTGTTCATTTCATTTGGTTTCATTAGCCTATTTATCATCTTAATGTCATTTGATTCGAACCTTATAAATAGGTTCAAGCAAATCCCTATTTCAACCAGCCAAATAAAACTCGAAAATAACAACAGTTCAGAAAGTAACCAAGCGAGAATTCTCATGTGGAGCGCTTCAATTAAAAGCATGAAAAAAGGCAGTATTTTAGGTTACGGAACTGGAGATGACATTGCTATACTTAAAGAACAAAACGAATCGAACTTTAATCGAAAAATGGCCGATAAAGAAATGAATTCACATAATCAATTCTTTACAACAGCACTTCAACTTGGTATCCCAGGACTCATCATTTTACTCGCGGCGTTTCTTTCTTCATGGATTAAATTTTTCAGAGAAAAAGATATACTTGCTCTTCTCATTAGCTTTTGTTTTTTCAGTAACTTCCTCATAGAATCTATGTTGGAAAGGCAGGCAGGAGTGGTTTTGTTTTGTGTGCTTACACTTTGTTTAAGCCTAAATAAAAATCATCTATTGATCAAAAAAAATAACAATACTGACCCGATGCGAGCCTCATGAAAATTCTCTTTCTTACCCAATACTACCCTCCAGAAATTGGTGCTCCTCAAAACAGGCTCCATGAGCTTGCAGTTCGACTTAAATCAAAAGGAATTGATATTGAAGTATTAACTGCATTTCCGAATTATCCAAAAATGGAAATCTTTGAAGCTTATAAAAAAAATAAGATTCCTAAAGAAGAAATCGATGGCATCACCGTGTATCGATCTTGGATCTACGTTTCTAAATCAAAAAGCATAATTTCAAGATTATTGAATTATTTCAGCTTTGTATGGTCTAGTTATTGGAAAGGCCGTAAGCTAGGGAATTTTGATTATCTACTCGTTGAGAGTCCCCCGCTGTTCTTGGGTTATTCTGCGATTGCATTAAGTAAAAAACTCAATTCAAAATTAATTTTTAATGTCTCTGATTTATGGCCTGAAAGCGCGGAAAAGCTTGGTTTGGTTACCAATAAATCACTCTTAAATCTTGCCTATAAATTAGAAAAAAAATGCTATCAACATGCAGCATTAATAACAGGGCAAACACAAGGAATAGTAGATGATATTAAAAATAGATTTCCTAATAAAAAAGTAGCTTGGTTGCCTAACGGTGTAGATGTTTCATTTTATGACCCACAAAAAATAGAGGACTCAAGCTTTAGAAATACGCATGGCTTCAAAGCCGATGACCTTATTTTCTTTTACGGAGGCATATTGGGGTATGCACAAGGGCTTGAAATTATTATGGAGGTAGCCAAGCAAGTGGAGGAATACCCCACCGTGCAATTTGTCATTCAGGGATCTGGCCCCGAGAAGGATAAACTTGTGGCATTGAATCATGAGTACAAATTAAAAAATGTTCATTTTCATGAACCTGTTCCAAAAGTCGAGATGCCAGGCATACTAAAAGCAATAGATGTAGCACTTGTTCCCTTAAAAAAACTAGATCTCTTCAAAGGAGCAATACCTTCAAAAATTTTTGAGGCTCTTGCGATGAAGAAGCCCTTACTACTAGGTGTTGATGGCGAAGCCCGAAAACATTTCATTGACAAGGCTAAATCCGGTCTATATTATACACCAGAGGACCTTTCAAGCCTAAAACAACAAGTTCTTTATTTTCTAAACGAGCCCGAAGAAAGAAAAAAAATGGGTGAAAATGCAAGAGAATATGTTGCTGACAATTTTGACCGCAATAAAATAGCACAAGGCTTATACGATGAACTTCAAAATATGTAATTTCAAACCATGATCCCATTTTCACCACCACGTATTGATCAAAAAATCGTTGATGAAGTAAGCGCTACTTTATTGAGCGGTTGGATTACAACAGGTCCAAGGACAAAACTTTTTGAGAAAAAAATTACCGAATATTGCGGATGTAAAACTACAGTAGCCGTAAACTCATGGACCATGGGAATGGAGGTGTTTCTTCGATGGTGGGGAATTGGTCCAGAAGACGAGGTTATTATTCCCGTTTATACTTATTGTGCGAGTGCTAATGTGGTACTCCATACGGGAGCAACTTTAGTCATGGTAGACATTGGTGTCGACGATTTTAATATCTCCTTAGAAAAAATTGAAGCAGCCATTACACCAAGGACTAAAGTAATCATGCCAGTAGACATTTCGGGATACCCTTGCGACTATGATGAAATATTAACTCTTGTGGAAAGGTGTCAACATAGCTTTATGCCTTCAAATGAAAAACAAAAAAAGTTAGGGCGGATATTAATAGCCGCAGATGCTGCACATAGCTTTGGGGCTTTATACAAAGGAATACGTTCAGGAAGTTGCGCTGATGTGTCTTGTTTTTCATTTCATGCCGTTAAAAATCTAACTACCGCAGAAGGTGGTGCTGTTTGTTTCAATTTACCGGATAATTTTAACCATGAAGAAATCTATAAAGATTTTGCAGCGATCACTTTACATGGTCAGTCAAAAGATGCATTGGCAAAATCCCAAAAAGGGGCATGGAAGTACGATGTAGTAATTCCTGGTTACAAATGTAACATGACGGATATTCAGGCAGCAATAGGACTCATTGAGTTAGGGCGTTACGACGAAACTTTAGCTCGTAGAGAAGTGATATTTTCTTCCTATGACGAAGTCTTCTCGAAGAAATCATGGGCTATTCTACCCCCCCATAAAAACAAGGATAAACAATCTAGCTACCATCTATACTTGCTGAGAATAAACGATATCACAGAGGAACAAAGAGATGCGATTATCCACGATATTTTTGAAAAAGAGGTTTCTGTCAATGTACATTTTCAGCCCTTGCCGTTGCTAACTGCATATAAGAACCTTGGGTTTTCTATTGATGCATACCCCGAGGCATATCAAAAATATAAAGCTGAAATATCTTTGCCTGTTTATTATGACTTATCTGATGGAAACCTACAGAAAGTGATTCAATCGGTTATATCGAGTGTTGAAAAGGTGATCTTAAACTAAGATATGAAAAGACTATTTGATCTTTCATTCTCAATCCCTATGTTATTACTGTTTCTGCCGTTTGGAATAATCATTGCGCTTCTAATTGCCATCACTTCGACTGGTGGAGTCTTTTATAGACAAGAGCGTATTGGTTTAAATGGAAAAGTATTTAAACTCTTGAAATTTAGATCGATGTCTGTTCATGCAGAAAAACGCGGCTCTTTAACCGTAGGCATGAATGATTCACGAATCACCAAAATTGGTTATATTATTCGTAAATTTAAGATAGATGAGTTTCCTCAATTTTTAAATGTCATCATTGGAGACATGAGTGTTGTTGGACCGAGACCAGAGGTAAGGGAATTCGTTGAATTATATACGCAAGAACAAGCAAAGGTTCTCAATGTAAAACCTGGGATCACGGACTATGCGTCAATTGAATATTTTAATGAAAATGAAATATTGGCCCAATCAAGTGACCCAAAAAAAACATATATAGATGAAGTAATGCCCAATAAAATTTTGATAAATCAGAAGTATTTAAAAAATCCTGGACTGACACAGGACCTAAAAATTATATGGCTGACTATAAAGAGACTCTTTAAATAATTGATAAAAAAATGAAATTAAAAAATACATTTTCTATACTCTTTGTCATCATTTTCACCACCTCATGTGGAAATCTAAAAACAATAAAAACAAGTCAAATACATTCTATGTATTTCGAATATAGTCCTAACCAAAACATCAATGTCGGATCAACAATTAATGGCGAGGTGATCATCGAGACCTATGACGGGAAGTTACATTCTGTGGAAGGTAGAAATCGCTTTTCAATTATCTCAAGTGATTTAAAGCAAGTAAATAATTCCAATGACTTTATCATTACAAAACGTCCTCAGTTTTTTTCCGATGACTTATGTAAAATGACTCTTTATTTTAGTGACAAGAAAGATACATATAGCTCTAAAGACTCAATAAGACTTAACTATATGGGCCCATTGAACGTTTTATTGGGTGGGACCAACGGGGGAAATGGTGTCGACCAAAAGAACAGACGTACCCCCTTATTATTTAGAGACGGGAAAAATGGAGCTGACGGTACACACGGTATAAATGGTGAATCAGCTAGAGATTTTACAGCTCATATATGGAAAGATAGTGCCCTGTATTATATCAGAATGACAAGTAAAGAAGAAGGCCTTACTTATTCTTATAAAATGTCTGAAAAGAATATAATCCACTTTAATTTATCAGGCGGGAATGGCGGAAATGGTGGTGACGGCGGTAATGGAGGTAATGGAAAAAATGGTGAAATTAAAAATGACAAAGTAAAGTCTCCTGGAAATGCGGGAAATGGTGGAAATGGTGGAAATGGCGGAAATGGTGGAAATGGTGGTCGTCTCATACTTTATATTCATACAAATTGCACCGATATAGAACATTCGATAACAACGAATGTCAAAGGTGGAAAGTATGGCAGTCATGGTACTGCTGGTAAAACAGGGTTAGAAGGGACTCCGCTACCTGGCCAGCAGTCTGGTCGAAAAGGGTATAGTGGGGCAGGTGGGGCAATGGGATATAAAGGAATAGATGGCACAGTTCATCGCAAGATTGAAACTTTTGATTTTTCTATATTTAAATAATATGATATGAAAAGGTATCTCATTATCTATTTTGTTATGATTACGCTAGTTCTCCTCTTTGCGCCTTACACCCTAAAAGGAAATTCCGACTTTGTTTTCACCTTTAAAAACATTATTACTTCTGTTGTAGGAGGTGCAATAGCAACCGCCCTATTTCATTTTCTTTCAAAGAAAAAAAACAGTCAAGGAAGTTAAATAAAGTCTTAAATTAAAAACTCTTTCTCGGCCTCGCTGAATGAACTTATTTTTTCAAGGGTCTTAGATCGAGAATTGATCAAGAGGAATTTAAAAGCATACTTAAATGCCAATTCAATATCGTGGGTAGTTAAAATGATTCCCTTTTTATATTCCGATGCTTGACGAAGAAGCAAATCGTAAATCTTTCTTTTATTTGAATAATCTAAGGCTGAGGTTGGTTCGTCGAGCAAGATCATATCGGAACCTTGAATAAAAGCCTTGGCTATTGCACATAGTTGAAGCTCCCCTGTACTTAATTGATTGGTATACTTCATGCCGAGATGCTCGATTTGAAAAAGCATTTTAGTGTGTGCCAAAATATCCAAGTCATCTTTCGAATAAGCACCCCAAATTGAGGTGAAATTAGACCTTCCAAGCAATAAAAACTCATCCACAGGCAAGTGAGAAACACCCAACGGGTTCGAGTTAACAAATGCTATTTTTTGAGCAACCGCCTTTCCGGACATGTTTACTATGTCATTGTTTTCAATTAAAACCGATCCCTTTAAAGGGCTATTAAGTCCTGCTATAGCTCTTAACAAAGTGGACTTTCCAATTCCATTTCTACCCAGAATACTATAAACACGTCCTATTTCAAAATTAAAGTCATGCACTGAGAATAATTCATGATCAAATCCAATAGTTAAGTTTTTAAGCGCTATCATTTCAATTTTTTAATGAGAATGAATATCACAAAAGGGGCTCCAATTAATGAGGTCAACCCATTAATTGGAATTAGCATACTATTACTAAATAGTTGAATTAAAGCATCACAAGCAACTAAAAATAGAGCACCGAATAAGAGGTTCGCAAACAACAGGACACCATGTCGCTGTGTTTTTAAAAGAATTCTAGATAAGTTAGGTATCGCTAAGCCAACGAAGGCTATCGGACCGCAGTAAGCCGTAACAAGCCCCGTGAATAGTGCTGTAATAAGAACAATCATCCATCGCAATCGTTTGACTCGATACCCCATGAGCTTGACGGCTTCTTCACCTAAGACTAAAATATTCAATGGCTTTACTATTAAAAAGGAAAGGACAATGGCAATAACAAAAACAACTAATATCAACGGGATTTGACGAAGCTCAACGGCTTGTAGAGAACCCATTGACCATAACGTAAATGCCTTTAAGGATTGTGCATGTGCCGTTACTTGCAATATTGTGATGATCGCCGACACGAAGCTTCCAAGCATTATACCAAATAACAATAAACTGATCTGGTTGCGCAAGTAGACAGAGCTTAACAAAATGAAAACACCAAAAATGAAAGCACCTAACAGAGCTGACCCTATTACCCCTACTTCGGTGGAAAAAAATGAAATCCCGGATAAGGTCCCTAGTGCCACTAGAAGGCTGGACCCAGAATTTATCCCTAAAACATAAGGACCTGCTAAAGGATTTTGAAAAAGGGTTTGCATGAGCATTCCCGCTGCCGATAGCGACGCCCCGGCAATAATTGCCATTGCAACCCGCGGTAATCTAAACTCTTGAATCACTATATGGCGCAAATCTGAATCTGAATAATGAAAAAAGGCCTCTTGCACATCCGACAAAGAGGTTTGCACCTCTCCCCTCACTAAACCAAGACATGACAGTATCAGAAGAAATACTCCCGATATCACAAATAGTGTTTTATGAGACGCTGACATTTTCATTCCACTAATTTGTAAAAAAATAAGCTGTCCATATTATTTTTACTGGCTTTTTTCATTTTAGTATAATCGGACAGCACCAAATCTGGCCTGCATGCTGAGAGTTCCCAAAATTTATTAGGATCGTGAGAATAACAGAAGATTTTGCCTTTTTTTAAAATATTTAAAAATTTTGCTTTTGGGTTTGAGCGTAAAATTTCCTTTTTACTAGAAAAACCGGGATTCAACCATAACGAGACTTCAGAGGTCCGATTCAATATGGTTTCAAATGCCAAAGATGTGCTACCTGTTCCTTTATGGTTTAAAAAGACATAATTTAATCCTGCATCCTTAAATAACTTAGCTTGAAAGCTATTGCCGCCAGGTACATACCAAAAATCACCCATAAGATTCCCTGAAAACATCAAAGTAGAATCAATTTGACCAGCTGCAGAATGTTCACTACGCTTATAATTCGAACAAATCTCAACGAATTTCTCCTTTGCTTGTTTTCCATTTCCGGTCAAATAGCCAAAAAGTAATAACCATTCTGCCTTACCCAAAGGATGCTTCTCTCTCCAGTCAAAATTCGGAATACAGCTCACTCCTGCCTTTCTTAATGCAAATTCATTTGGAAACTCCTTTGAAAAACTACTGTAAATTACAATTTCTGCACCTGTGGCTAATACAGCCTCGGGACTTATTCCTTGTTCATTATTTAATGACCGAACCTTTCCCTTATTGAAGTTGTCTCTTACTTGGGCGTTACTCACATATTTAATATCAGATACGGCAACAACGTTTTTTTCCAACCCCAAAATACTGAGCATCCCTATGTGTGTGCTCGAAAGACAGGCGAATTTAGTGATTGGTTTTAGAAAAAAAAACTCTTTTGAACTACTAATCCTATCGAATTTACCGGTTTTCGGCAGAGAAATAACAAGAACATCCTTCGGTAAATCTGGATTAACGATCTCGATCGTTACAAGACTATCTGATTCAAATATTCTCAGCCATTCACTGTACTGACAAATATTATCCGCTAATTTTAAGGGAGATGTATTTGGTCTATTTGAGCAGGAAACTGCAAACAATAATAAAGCCAAATAAAAGACTCTCATTTAGTATTGTTCCGATGCATTTGGAAAATCTCCGCTACGAACATCCTTAATGTAATCTTCAAAAGCCGTGCGCATTTGTTCATGAAGATTGTTGTATTTCCTCAAGAATCTCGGATTAAATTCATTATTAATTCCAAGCATATCATGAACTACAAGAACTTGGCCATCAACATCACCACCAGCACCTATTCCAATAATCGGTATAGAAACGGTTTCCGCAACTTTCTTTGCAAGGGTTGAAGGTATCTTTTCCAAAACAATAGCAAAGCATCCTGCCGCCTCTAAGGCCTTGGCGTCTTCAATTAAACTCAACGCTTCTTGCTCTTCTTTTGCACGAACAATATAGGTCCCAAACTTATAAATTGACTGAGGCGTTAAACCTAGATGGCCCATTACTGGAATTCCGGCGGTTAAAATTCTTTGAATAGATTCTAAAATTTCTTTTCCCCCCTCCATTTTAACAGCATGACCACCTGACTCTTTCATGATTCGAATTGCACTAGACAAAGCCTCTATAGAATTCCCCTGATAAGAACCAAAGGGCATGTCGACAACCACCAAAGACCTTTTAACAGCACGAACAACAGAGGACGCATGATAAATCATCTGATCCAAAGTAATAGGCAATGTCGTTTCATGTCCTGCCATGACATTAGATGCAGAATCTCCAACCAAAATAATATCCATACCCGATTCATCTATAATTTTTGCCATAGAGAAATCATAGCCGGTTAGCATTGATATTTTTTCGCCCGAATTCTTCATCTCTTGAAGCGTATGGGTGGTTACTTTCTTAACATTTTTATGTACTGACATTCGATAAATTTAGGTATTTGATTCGAGGTATTGTGTGATGTTTAGATCGATCCTCATTGGAATATCTTGGTTATCAGGCTTTTGAAATGATTTCCCTGTTATTTTTTCAAAAAGTTCTATGTATCGATTGGAAACAACCTGAACAAACTCATCAGGCATAATCGGCATCTCCTGGCCCTCTAGACCTTGAAATCCATTTTCAATCAACCATTGCCTTACAAACTCTTTGGAAAGTTGTTTCTGTGTAATGTTCTCGGCTTGTCTTTGCTCATAACCATCTTGATAAAAATACCGAGAAGAATCAGGGGTATGTATTTCATCGATTAAAATGATATCTCCATTTAGGAGTCCAAATTCATATTTCGTGTCGACAAGAATCAATCCTTGTTTGGCTGCAATTTCCGTCCCCCTCTCAAATAATTGTCTCGTATACAATTCTAACTTCTCATAGATGTCAATAGGAACAATCTTATTTGCGATGATCGCTTCCCTAGAAATATCTTCATCATGTCCCTCATCTGCTTTAGTTGCCGGTGTAATTATGGGATGAGGAAATTTGTCATTCTCCTTCATTCCCTCTGGCATAGTAACACCGCATAAGGTTCTTTTACCCGCTTTATATTCTCTTGCGGCATGACCTGCAAGATATCCGCGAATCACCATCTCAACACGTATAGGATCACATGCTTTACCTACTGCTACATTCGGATCTGGTGTTGCAATCAACCAGTTAGGAACGATATCAGATGTCGCCTCTAAAAACAAGGCCGCTACCTGATTTAGTACTTGTCCTTTAAATGGGATTCCTTTAGGTAAGACATGATCAAATGCAGAAATACGATCTGACGCGACCATGACCAAGACATCATTTTCAAGATGATAAACATCACGTACTTTTCCGTTGTAAACGGATTTTTGCCCCTTAAAATTAAAACTGGAATTCGTTAACGCTTTCATTTATTACTTATTTAATGCTGAATCATATTTTTCATAAGCCTCAATAATCTTTGTTACTAATTTATTTCGGACAACATCATTTTTGTCAAGCCTTATCACCCCGATTTCTTTTACATCCTTCAAAGTATCAAGAGCAAAAGACAAGCCTGATTTTTGACGCGAAGGTAAATCAATTTGAGACATATCCCCAGTAATGATAAACTTGGCTGTCGTACCCATTCGCGTAAGAAACATTTTCATTTGCATCATTGTTGTGTTTTGTCCCTCATCAAGAATTACAAATGCTTTATCTAGTGTTCTTCCTCGCATAAATGCCAAAGGGGCAATTTCGATGACGCCATACTGAAGCATTTCTTCAAGTTTTTCAGCTGGAATCATATCTCTTAACGCATCATAAAGTGGCATTAAATATGGATCTAGCTTTTCTTTTAAATCCCCTGGCAGAAAACCTAAATTCTCTCCAGCCTCTACAGCTGGACGTGTCAAAACAATTCGCTTGACTTCTTTTGCTTTTAACGCTTTTACTGCCAATGCAACTGCCGTATAAGTTTTCCCTGTGCCTGCTGGACCTACAGCAAAAACCATGTCGTGTTTCTCAATTGCACTAACCAGTTTCTTTTGATTAATTGTTCTTGCTCTTATTTTAGAGCCCCCATTTCCATGTAATATTACATCTGAGTTTTTTTCTTCCCCAACTAAACTCGCACCATCGTCCAACATTAAATTGTCAATGTTATTCTCGGAAAGGGTTTTATATTTTTCTAGATGCTTCAAAAGCAATCCAATTTTATATTCAAATTGGTCAATTATAATATTATCACCTGAAAGGGTAAGGGTATTTCCACGAGAAGCTATAATAAGCTGAGGAAAACACTTTCTTAAGTACTTTAAATTCGTGTTATTTACACCAAAAAATTCTACAGGATTTGTCGATTTAACGAGTATCTTTCGTGAGCCTTCCATCAACTTATTTTATTTGCTTTTAGCCGGTTTTTTTTTATATTCCATTACTTTTGGTAAAATTATCAATTTAATTAGAATAATGAATCTACAATCCTGATGCAAATCCTTACATTAACATCAGATACAGGTCTACAAGATTACTATGTAGCAGCTTTAAAAGGAGCGATCCTTAAAGCAATGGTCGGAATTCAAATTGTTGATGTCTCTCATTCAATCAAACCTTTTGATATTGCTAGTGCTGCATTTCAATTGCAATGTTGCTATAAGGATTTTCCTGACGGAACCATACATTTGATTGGAGTTGATAGCGAACCGTTGATTGAACCCCCTAAATATTCAGATGCAACTAGCTTTGTATCAAGCTATCCGACCGTTATGAAATTCAATAATCAATATTTCATATCAAATGATAATGGATTTTTCGGCGCATTTCTTGACGACAATGAACCACAAGAGCTCTGGAGATATATGGTCGATAAGAAAAACTTGTTAGAACTCAAGTATCCTATGAAGAACTGCTTTGTGCCTCTTGCAAAAAAGATAATGAACAAAGAACGATTCAGTTCATTTGCTGAGGCCGTAAATAAATATAAAAAAGCACTCATTCCTAGAGCTGTGATTGAAGAGTTTATGATTAGAGGCATCGTAATTCACATCGATTCATTTGGGAATTTAATTACCAATATTTCGAAAGCAGATTTTGACAGACTACCCCCTGATGCACCCTACTCTATTAAGTTTGCGAATGAAAAATATTATATCGACCACATAAGTGATACCTATAATGCCGTTCAACAGGGAGAACGCGTTGCGCTTTTCAATGAAAACAACCTTCTAGAAATCGCAATAAATCGTGGTGCTCGTCAAAGTACCGGTGGTGCGGACAATCTTTTTGGCGTTAAGCAGGGGGACCGACTTCGTATAGAATCAACGCCAGCGGGCTCGCGAACAGAAATCCTATTTTAATGCTCGTACGTATTGTAAAGCTCACTATTTCTCCATCGCATTTAGATATCTTCTTTAAATATTTTGACGAGCACAAATTGAAAATTGCCGCATTCCCAGGCTGTAAAGGAATGAAGTTGTTAAAAGGTATTTCAAATTCTAATTTGATAATGACCTATAGCCACTGGGAGAATGAAGAGGCTTTAAACACCTATCGGGAATCAGAAATATTCACAGAATTATGGTCAAAAATAAAACCCCTTTTTTGTGAGAAACCAGAAGCTTGGAGTCAAGAAGTTTATTTTGATGGATTTTTAAAAAAACTTAGCTAGCAAAAAAACCTGAAGCTGAATCAACAATTCATTCTTGAAAAAAATATTGAAGTGAGTGCACTGAAATTTGTTACTTTTAGGAAATTAAAATAGGACATGCGCGCTTTGTATTTCAGAGAATTAAGTAGTTTTTTAAGTTCAACCATAGGATACGTATTTGTCTTAATCTATTTAATCGCTTCATGGTTATTTCATTGGATTCTGGCGTATAACACTAATCTTCTGGAGGGATCTGAGGCTGACCTAATTCCATTCTTTAATTTATCTCCCGTTATTTTTCTTGTCCTGATCCCCGCCATTACCATGAAATCTTTTGCAGAAGAAAGAAGAACGGGAACCATTGAGTTATTGTTCACACGACCGATTTCCGACTTTGGGATTCTTATGGCAAAATATTTAGCTGGGGTTACTTTACTTTTAATTGCCCTATTACCAACAATAAGCTACTACATCACAATGTTTTATTTGGGAAAACCCATTGGGATCATTGATGGGGGAGCAACCTTAACCTCATACATCGGCCTCTTGCTTTTGGGGAGTACATTTGTTGCTATCGGAGTCTTTGCATCGGCATTAACGAGCAGCCAAATCATTGCCTTCATTGTATCCATGTTTTTATGTTGGTTTCTTTTTGATGGATTAAATTTATTAGGTGACTTTGGTCAACTTGGCGCACTGGATTATGTAATCAAGTATTTAAGCTTAGCATTTCACTATGATTCAATTAAAAAAGGTGTCTTGGTGAGCGAGGATATTTTGTTTTTTCTTTCCGTAATATTTTTGTTTCTCTTTGCGGCCCATGCTGCCATTAAAACACTAAAAAGATGAACCCTAATTTAAAGAAATTCAACTTTTACCAATGGATGATTTTTTCTATCATCTTGATTGGAATTGTTTTCATCAATATCATTGGGCATTATACCTCTTTTAGAATTGATATGACTGCTGACAAAAGATACTCACTCGCAGATGGAACAATCACATATCTCGAAAAGATTAAAAACTTAGAAAACCGAATCAGTATTAAAATCTATTTAGATGGTGAATTGCCTTCAGAACTAAGATCCTATCGGAATTCCCTAGAAGAGAAGCTAAAGGACTTTAAGAGCTATACTGGAGACCGAATAGAATACACCTTCATTAATCCAAATGAAGGCTCTGAGGAAGACAAACAATTACTTTTTGAGCAGATTTATAATAAAGGTGGAGGTATCTTACCAATGGAAATCAAATTTGCTAAAAACTCAAAAGAAACCAAGCTCATGTTGTGGCCTGGAGCTGTATTGTCATTTACTTTAAATGGTATTCCACAAGAAACAGTAGTGCAGCTTTTGCCGGGGACATCTATTGATCGCCCTTTCGCTTTAAGTCAAATGACTGAGGTTGTTGAAAAGGGACTGAACGACTTAGAATACAATTTAATTTCTGCATTAAGAAGACTTTCCACTATAAAGAAGAAGAAAATTGCATTTTTACAAGGACACGGTGAACTCAATCAATATGAGACTAAAATTGCCCGACTTCTTATCGCTCCCTATTACAACCTAAAAGAGCTTGAACTAGAAAACAACATTCATGCACTTGATGACTTCGATGGTCTTATTATTGCCGATCCTCAGCGTCCATTTTCAGATAAAGACTTGTACCTCATCGACCAATTTGTAATGCGCGGAGGAGAACTCATGTGCTTTATGAATACATTAGAAATAAATAGAGATACCTTAATTAGGCAGGGATTTACACATTCAGAAAGAAAAAACATCCGTCTCAACGATCTTTTATTCGATTATGGCTTTAAAATAAAGGATAATCTAATCATGGATGTAAATTCAATTCCAAAGTTCGATAGACGGTTTAAAGAAAGTAAGATAGATTGGTTTTATCAAATCATGTCTACAAACTCGAAACACCCTACGGTTAAAAACATTGAACCTGTAGCACTTGAGTTTGCAAACCAAATTGTGCCTATAAAAGAAAATGTCACCCCTGTTTTAATAAGCTCTAAAAACGCCAACTATACAGGACTTGCTCCTATTGTTGAATTAAATATGGCGTCAAATTTTGACCCAATAAATCCAGTATTAAATACTAAAGAAAAGAATACAAGTTCCCTCTGTTTTGCAGCAACATCCAATGGAAAGTACAGTTCTTATTTTAATAATAGAATCGTAGCTGACTTTATTAATAATCCAAATTCAAAATTTTTAAGTGAAAGCAAGGAAGATTCCAAGATATTTGTGGTTAGTAATGGAACTTTTCTGGCCAATTCTTATCGAATGACACAAACAAGAAATGGCCCTAAACCCGATTTCAAAGGATTCAATGAGTTAAAAACCAATTCGGACGACATATCTCTGAATACCAATCGAGCGATTGGCAATCAAGATTTCTTTTTAAACATTGTAGATTTTATGATGGGAGATAATTACATGTTAGATATTCGTAGCAGACAAATTGATGTTCGAGAAATTGATAAAGTTAAAGTACAGGTCAATGCAAATTATTATAAAACCATGAATTTATTGGTTCCCATTTCTCTAATTATTTTCCTGGGCTTGCTCATGAATTATAGAAGGAAGAGGAAATATACAACGAATTAATTTACACCTATGAACGTAAAAAAAATACTGACAGTGGCTTTTGGATTAATCTGTGTCTTGGGCCTCGCCTATTACACTTATAATATCCTAAATGAGGATAAAAACTCGAGCAGTGAATTAATTGACTTCGCAATTAAAGATACTGCGATGGTCACTAAAATTAGAATTACGGATCCTTTTCAAGAATCCTTTGAAATTCAAAAAAAAGACGGTGTTTGGCAGGACAAGAATGGAGGATGTGTAACACAAGAATACGCTTACAATATCCTTAATGTCGCAAAAAACATAGAATTCAAGGGCTACTTATCTAAAAACTCTCATCAGAATTTTACGAATAAAATGGCTTCGTCGCATACGAAGGTTGAGTTCTATGTAAATAAAGAATGGTCTAAGACTTGGTATATCGGTCCATCTGCACCTGATCATTATGGACAAATCATGCTGCTAGACTCTAAACAAAGTGGAAAAAGTGCAGAGCCTGTTATGATGAAAATAAAAGGTTTAAACGGTATTATAGAGCCTAACTTTTTTGCAGATTCAAGAAAATGGGTCTGTACAAATATTTTCAAAGTCCCTCTTGAAGAAATCACCTCTGTTACGGTCATTAATCATGAAGATAGTACCCGAAGTTTTAAAGTTAAAAGCATTGCTAATGGATTTGAGGTTTTGCAACATGGAGTAGCGCTTCCCTATGTTGACACTGCAAATATCTATAGGTACTTGCACAATTACAAAAAAATTCATTATGATATAGCCAATTATATCTTGAGTGAATCAGAGTGTGATTCTGTGAGAAACAGTAAACCCTTTGCAGAGATTATTTTAAAAGAAAATACAGGCAAGAAAACACAATTAAAACTGCATAGAATTAAAGTGGAAGAGGCACAAAGTAACGAGTTCGGTGAACTTGTTAATATGGATATGAATAAATTTTGGTGTGTGCTTCCTAGTGGTATTATCGTGAAATGTCAATACCATGTATTTAACCCACTTTTATTCGGGCATATCTACTTTTCAGCAATGGTCCCAAAACCCATAGCTAGATAAAAACACTTAGCCGCCTAGTACTTTATACTTAGTGACTAATGCGTATAAAAACTTACTGCAGAAAACTTTTTAAAAAAAAAAGACCTTTTACTTCAACTTTTGATTTATCTTTAGAGTGAGTTAATAGATTAGTAGTTTAGCGTAGTGGGAAGTATTTTAATCAATAAGCGATTAGAAAAAACATTATCTCTTTCTTATTTCCACTAGTACTGTCTAACCAGGGGGCCTTCGGGCCCCCTTTCTATTTAATCAATATTTTAAAGGTGCTCCCAACTGTTTCATTGATTAGTAAAGTAAATTTGTAACTTTGGTTAATGATCAAATTTTCAATGGTAATATTGATGATAGGGACCTTTTTTATTGGTCATTCCCAATTGATTACCACAACATCAAAAAAAGTATCCAAACTGTCTTTTGACTCAACGACAAATATTTTTTTTAATGTTGATGTTGTTTCCTGTTTTAGAGAATTAGCGCCTAATGCTTCCCACCTCAATACGCCATTGGGTAAGAGGGCGGATGAAACGCCTCTAACACTACCAAGTTACACCTTAGGAATTTCAATCCCTCTTACTAAATGGCTAAAAATAAATACCGGATTGTCTATGCTTCAAAATGGGGAGGCCTATAATTGGTATTCAAGTGTAGATGATAGCAGCTATTCTTATACATCCGTATTCAGGTACGTGTCTATGCCTATAGCTTTAAGTGCCGCCTACGGTAAAAAACTAAAGTTGCATGTAGGCTTAGGAATTATACCGGGGATATTCACCTCCTATAAAAAAAGTGAAGCTTGGACAGATGAAGATGGAACTAATTCCTCAGAAGAAACGACAATTCAAGATGACCTCAATAGCTTTAGTATTGCAGCGCAAGCAACAATGGGGTTCGAATATTTTTTTAAATCTTTTTCCATCCGAGTATCCTATATATACAGACGTCAATTAAACAATACCTATAATGAGTTTGAAGATTATATACATCGATCAATTGCTTCTGGGGGACAAATAGCATTCACTTACTTTCTATAAAATGAAGATTAAAAATTTAACGGACTTTTTAGAGAATCGTTTTCCACTAACGCTTCAAGAATCCTATGATAACTGCGGATTGATTTATGGTCATGAAAAAGAAGAAATAAAGGCGGTTTTAATAGCATTAGACGTCACAGAAGAAATCGTTAATGAAGCCATTACTAAAAAATGTAACCTCATCATTTCGCATCACCCTGTTATTTTTAGAGGACTAAAAAAATTAAATGGTTCATCAATGACGGAAAGAGTTATTGAAAAATGTATCCAAAATAAAATTGCTCTTTACGCGATTCATACCAATTTGGACAATCATAAAATGGGCGTAAACAAAGAAATATCTGATAGAATTGGCCTAAAACAGGTTGAAATCCTATCCCCCAAGAAGAGTACTTTAATCAAGTTAGCTGTATATGTGCCTGTCGACTCAATTAAAAAAATAGATCAGGCGATCTTCGAGGCCGGCGCAGGGAACATCGGGAATTACTCTGAATGTAGTTTCAAAAGTATAGGGAAAGGGTCTTTTAAACCGAATGAGCATGCAAAACCACATATAGGAAAGATAAATAATATAACAAATACGGAAGAAATTAAAGCAGAATACATTCTTCCTTTAACACGATTGGGTCAAGTTCTGAAGGTCATGAATGAAAACCATCCGTATGAAGAGGTTGCCTATGACATCATACCTCTTTTAAATGAACAACAAGATATAGGCTCTGGTATGATTGGTAAATTAGATACTGCACTCAAAACAGAAGACTTTCTTAATAAAATCAAAGATATCTTTGGCTTAAAGGTCTTAAAACATACTGCTCTAGTTAAAAAAGAAATTAAAACGGTTGCTGTATGCGGTGGTTCTGGTAGCTTTCTTATTGAGGAAGCCAAAAGAAAAAATGCTGACATATTTATCTCGTCAGACATCAAGTATCATGAGTTTTTTGATGCTGATCAGCAATTAATTATTGCAGATATTGGCCATTGGGAAAGCGAACAATATACTATCAACCTCATCTATGAAAATCTTAAAGAAAAATTTAGTAACTTTGCCCTCCATTTAACTGAAGAAAATACTAATCCAGTAAAATATTTTTAATATATGCCAGCAACCTCGACAAAAGCTAAAAAAGAAACCGCACCGAAAAAAACAGCTAAGGTTTCAAAAGCTACAGCTAAAAAAGATGTCTCCATCTCAGACAAATTGGATTCATTATTTAATTTACAAAAAATTGATTCTGAAATCGATAGAATTCGAATCATACGAGGTGAATTACCTTTAGAAGTTGAAGATTTAGAAAACGAGATAATTGGTCTGGAAACTAGGACAGGAAAGATTCAAGATGAAATCGATGAACTTCAGCTAGATATTACGAATAGAAAAAACTCTTCTAAAGAAGCCGATGCTGCTATTCTAAAGTATAAAGACAGACAGAATAATGTCCGTAACAATAGAGAGTTTGAATCTCTTTCAAAAGAAATTGAATTTCAAGAGCTTGAAATAAAATTGAACGAAAAGAGAACGAAAGAAGGACTCATAAAGATTGAAAGTAAGAAAGAAGTGTTAACCGAAGCTACTGAGCGATTTGACATGAAGAAAGCTGAGTTAGAGACTAAGAAGTCAGAACTAGACACAATAATTAGTTCAACTCAGAAAGACGAAAACAAGTTGATCAAAGCCTCAACTGAAGCTAAAAAGAATATTGAGGAAAGACTTGTTATCGCTTATCAAAGACTAAGAGGTAATTCTAAAAATGGTCTTTCTGTTGTGGAATTGGTTTACGGTGAAAAGTCCAAGTCTGGCCATCAAGATGCTTCATGCGGAGGTTGTTTTAACAAAATACCCCCCCAAAGAGAATTAGACATTGTAACAAAGAAAAAAATAATTATTTGCGAACACTGCGGAAGGATTTTAATCCCAACGGAAGTCGAAGAAGAAGCATAATCAAATTTAAAAGCGCCAATGGCGCTTTTTTTTTGTCTTTTACTTTAAGGCAAAAGCAACATTTAAGCCCTCTATTTTCTTTAACAACTCATTTGTTGGGTTGATCATTATACTTCTTGAAGGTAAGGTGACTTGAATTTTCTCCAAGGGGTCATATACTAAAAACTTAACGCGACAATTGCCTTGCTCATCGTTATCCATAAGTATATTTTGTAACTCTTTGATCATTACTTCATTTACACTTGATGCTGGAAGTTTAATTTCAATAGCTTTCGCTTTTTTCTCTCTTAAGCCTTGAAGCAGCTCCATACCATGGACCACAAATTCAAGTTCTTTTCTCCATCTCGTCGTTTCGATGCGCCCCTTAATAATAATAAACGTACCCGGCTCCATAAAATGTTTAAACCTCAGATAATTCTCCTGAAACAAATTCAAGCGAAAGCTCTCGTAATAGTCTTCTATGATTAAGGTGCCAAAGCCATCCCCTTTTCTTGTGATTCGATGCTCACTTGAAGTAACAACAGCTGCAATCATCAAGTCTTTCCCCTCATGTTCCTGCAGTTCTGAAAGAATTCTAACATCTCCTTTACAGAAGGATTCTATTTCAATACGAAAATCATCTAGTGGGTGCCCCGATAAGAATACACCTACGACCTCTTTTTCTTTATTGAGACGAAATACGCTAGACCAAGGCTCGGAAAAGGGAATTGATGGCTCAGGGGTCGACACATCATCAGACATGTCAAAAATGACCATTTGTCTTTTACCCACTTGATCCTGATAGTCTCTACCATAAGAAATCACCTGTTCTACAAATGGCCTTGAAGCACCGGTCTGCACAAAATACTGACTGCGATGCACCTGAGTATTCAAAGAATCCATTCCTCCTGCATACAAAAGGCTTTCAAAAACTCTTTTATTGCATAACCTCAAATTAACGCGTTTAGCAAAATCAAATACCGACGTAAATGCCTGTTCTTTTCTTACTTCAACGATCTCGTCAATGGGTCCGCTACCAAGCCCTCTAACGGCTCCTAAGCCAAATCTAATGGCACCCGCTTTATTAATAGTAAAGGTGTAATTGGACTCATTGACATCAGGCCCAAAAATGGGAATCCCCATTCGCTTACTTTCCTCCATGAAAAAAGTAACCTGCTTGATATCGTTCATGTTATTACTCAGCACTGAGGCCATGTACTCAGTTGGATAATTCGCTTTTAAATATGCCGTTTGATAGGCAACCCATGCATAACATGTTGAGTGGGATTTGTTAAAGGCATAAGAGGCAAATTTCTCCCAATCTTTCCAGATCTTCTCTAAAGTGTCCTTACTATGGCCCTTCGCTCCGGCTCCTTTAAGAAAAGAAGGCTTCATTTTATCAAGAACCTTTCTGTCTTTCTTTCCCATTGCCTTTCTTAGCGTATCAGCTTCACCTTTGGTGAAATCAGCAAGTTTCTGAGAAAGAAGCATTACTTGCTCCTGATAAACGGTGATTCCATAGGTCTCCTTCAGGAATTCCTCACAATCGTCAAGATCATACTCTATATCCTCATCACCATGCTTGCGTTTCACATAGGAAGGGATATATTCCATTGGACCTGGACGATACAATGCATTCATCGCAATCAAATCGGGAAATTCTGTCGGTTTCAATTCTTTAAGATACTTCTGCATCCCTGTAGATTCATATTGAAATATGCCTATCGTATCCCCTCTTTGAAATAGCTCATAAGTCGCCAAATCATCAATAGGGATTTCATCTGGATTAATTTTAATACCCTTGGTTTGCTCAATATATTTAATCGCATCCTTAATTAATGTCAGCGTTTTTAAACCAAGGAAATCCATTTTCAACAGCCCAGCATCCTCAGCTACTGAGTTATCGTATTGTGTACAAACAAGATCAGAATCTTTAGCCAAAGCAACAGGAACATAATTTGTAAGGTCATCAGGGGTTATAATTACTCCGCACGCGTGGATTCCTGTGTTTCGGACTGAACCTTCTATCTCTTTTGCCTTTTGCAAAACCTTAGCAGATAAGTCATTGCCTTTATAAATCTTTCTCAGGTCGCGTGCTCTAGAAATTTCTTCTTGATTTCTTAAGGCATCAATCAGATTAGCCTCCTCCATGTCAAAAAGCTTGTTCAACGAAATATCTGGGGGGAGCATTTTTGCTAAACGATCAGCATCTGGGAGTGGAAGATTCATTACACGAGCCGTATCTCTAACCGCAGATTTCGCCGCCATCTTTCCATAGGTAATGATTTGAGCAACCTGATTCGCGCCATATTTTTCGATGACATAATTAATAACCCTACCACGTCCTTCATCATCAAAATCAATATCAATATCGGGCATTGATACCCTATCTGGATTTAAAAATCGCTCAAAAAGTAAATCATACTTAATTGGGTCTATATTGGTTATCCCAATACAATAAGCCACAACAGAACCGGCCGCTGATCCACGACCTGGCCCTACACTCACGCCCATGTCGCGTGCAGCATGACAAAAATCCTGAACAATTAAGAAATACCCTGGATAGCCAGTGTTTTCTATGGTTTTAAGCTCAAAATCAATTCGATGGATCAATTCATCATCTAAGGTTCCGTATCTACCCTTAGCTCCCTCATAAACTAGATGTCTTAAAAAAGCATTTTCTCCACGCTTTCCGCCATCTTTCTTATCATCGGGTGCAATAAATTTGGTTGGAATATCAAATTCAGGTAATAATACATCTCTCGCCAAATCATAGGGCTCACATTTATCGACAATTTCTTGAGTGTGCAAAAGAGCCTTAGGCAAATCCTTGAACAAATCGATCATTTGCGCTGTGGACTTCAGGTAATACTCATCATTTTCAAGACCAAAACGAAATCCTCTACCCCTGCCCTTTGGAGTCTCTACGAGCTGATTGTCCTTAACACAAAGAAGCACATCGTGGGCATGTGAATCCTCTTTTTCGATATAGAACGAATTATTTGTTGCTATAATTTTTGCGTTGTGTTTTCTGGCAAGCCTGACCAATGATGAATTCAATCTAGCTTCTGCCTCTATACCATGCCGGGTGATTTCCACGTAAAAATCCCCTTTAAATTCAGATTGCCACCACTCCAAAGCTCTTTCAGCTTGAACCTCACCTACATTTAAAATTAGATTCGAAATTTCACCTTGTATACCACCTGACAACACAATTAATTCCTCTTTATATTTAGAAATAATCTCCTTATCTATTCTAGGCACATAATACATCCCCTCAGTATAGGCTATAGAGGCTAGCTTAATTAAATTCTGATAACCAGCTTTGTTTTTGGCTAGAAAAACGACCTTACTGCCATTGTCCTTTTGCGTTTTATCATTGCGGTCAATACAAACGTTGAATTCACAGCCGATAATAGGAAGAATCTCTTTTTTAGAATAGGGGATACCCGCCTCCTCAGCATTTTTTCTTTCCTTTCGTATAACCTTGTTTAATTTATTCGTAGCTGCCTCAAATCGAAATGCAGCCATCATATTGCCTGAATCAGTTAAAGCAACGGCATGCATTCCTTCACTAATTGCTTTTTCAACAATTCCTGAAACTTTTGCCGTAGACTGTAAAATGGAAAATTGAGAATGATTGTGTAAATGTGTAAATGTGTAATCAACAAGTTTATCTAAATCCTTGTCTATACCAAAATCCTCCGAGTCTGACTTTTCAGCCGCGATACGTAGTTTATTACTTTCTTCTTTTAAATCAATATGCTTTAAGCCTTCCAATTCAATTGGATCCCGATTGAAGGAGCCATAATCAATGAAATAACTTTCACTTTTAAGAAGTTCTGCTGCCGTATAGACTTTTAGCCGAATTAACTCAAGAAAGCACCGCGTAGTTGCCTCAACATCAGCACTTGCATTATGGGCATCTTTAAATTTCGCTTCAAATAAATGTTCATGTAATTCCGATAAGGTAGGTAATTTAAACCGGCCTCCTCGACCCCCTAACAATTTACATAAATTAGCTGTTTTCTCAGTACAAGTATCTAAAACAGTTTTATCCGTCCATTCGGTAGACTTTTTCTCTCTGAAGAATTCACAGCCCAGCACATTGATATCAAAACTTACGTTATGACCTATAATAAACGTGGCTTTCTCAAGAGCTTCTTCAAAAAGCACAAGACCATCAGCTAGATCTATACCTTTTTTTAAGGCTAGCTCAGTGGAAATACCATGAATTTTCTCAGAACCATAGGGGATATCAAAACCCTCTGGTTTAATTAAAAAATCTTTGTGCTCAATGAGCTTTCCATTATCATCATGAAGCTGCCATGCAAGCTGAACAACCCTAGGCCAATTTTCCACATCGCTAATAGGTGCTTTATAGCTCCTAGGAAGGCCCGTAGTTTCAGTATCAAATATTAAGTACATTGAAAATTTCTTTGTGAGAATAAAGATATAGAAATCAAGGCCTGAGATCTCGTGTGTTGAAAAGTATTTTTTGTACTTTTTAAGTGCAAATTTTGACCGAGCTAAACTATGAGGAAATTTATATTATCTATAGATGCAGGAACGACGAGTTCTAGAGCACTAATCTTTGATCATCTGGGCCAGGAAATCGCAAAAGTCCAGCACGAATTCACACAATATTTTCCAAAAGAATCATGGGTTGAACACGATGCATCAGAAATTTGGAATAGCCAAAAATTGGCCATTATGCAGGTCCTTTCTCAGTATAAAATTTCGCCAAAAGAAATTGCAGCCCTCGGAATAACAAATCAACGCGAAACAACCGTTGTATGGGAAAAGGCTACAGGGAAACCCATCTGCAATGCCATAGTTTGGCAAGACCGTAGAACTTCTCAATATTGTAAGATACTCAAAGAAAAGGGCTTAGAAAAAATAATAAAAGAAAAAACAGGATTACTACTAGACCCCTATTTCAGCGGCACAAAACTAAACTGGATATTGAACGAACACAGGGGTGCTAGAGAAAAAGCAGAAAAAGGCGAAATTCTATTCGGAACAATTGACAGTTGGTTGATTTGGAATTTAACGAACGGGGAATTACACGTCACAGATCCAAGTAATGCGAGTCGTACTTTATTATTTAATATACATGAAAAGCAATGGGATCAGGAACTTCTTGATTTATTTGAAATCCCTCTTGCCATGCTTCCCAAAGTTGTTTCAACTTCAGCCAATATTGGAGATGTAAAACTCGCAGGGTGGGATTCTAGTATTCCCATATGTGCAATCGCCGGAGATCAACAAGCAGCGCTATTTGGTCAACTCTGTTTTGATTCGGGAGATGTGAAAAACACGTACGGAACAGGATGTTTCTGCATGATGAACACCGGGGAAAACCCTGTTCAATCGCAAAACAATATGTTAACAACTATTGCCTGGGAACTGAATGGTAAAACTCATTATGCATTAGAAGGAAGTGTTTTTATCGGTGGGGCATTAATTCAATGGTTGAGAGACGGTCTAGAGATTATTGAAAAGACAGATGATGTGGAATTTTTGGCAGAAACAGTTAATGATAATGGCGGAATCACTTTTATTTCAGCGTTAACCGGAATTGGTGCGCCATATTGGGACCCAATAGCCACAGGAGCCATCTTTGGAATCACAAGAGGCACAAAGCAAGGTCATATCGCGAGAGCTGCTCTAGAAGCCATCGCAATGAGATCAAGAGAAATAATTATTGAGATGCAAAAAGATTCTGGGATCAAATTCTCAAACCTCAAAGCAGATGGAGGGGCAAGTATGAATAATTTACTGATGCAAATCCAGGCAAACCTACTAAACACCAATGTTATACGGCCAAAAACGACCGAAACCACTGCAATTGGTATAGCGTTTTTAGCAGGATTGGCCTGTGGATTCTGGAAAGATCAAGAGGAATTAAAATCTTTATGGCAAATCGATCGAGAATTCAAAGCCCAACCATTACCCGAAAACAAGAAGATTATCGCACTTTGGAACGAACGAATCACAAAGATTGTAAATCATGAATCGTGATAAAAACCTTATAAAACTTTGTAAAACAGACGTTTGGGACTTACTGGTCATTGGAGGTGGTGCGACGGGTCTAGGAGCTGCGCTCGAAGGGGCTAGTCGTGGTATGAAAGTTCTGCTTATTGACAAATTCGATTTTGCAAAAGGCACCTCATCAAGAAGTACCAAATTAGTTCATGGCGGAGTTAGATATCTTCGAAATGGAGATTTTAAACTTGTTAGAAAAGCATTAAAAGAGCGTCATACACTAAAAAAAATAGCGCCTCACATCGTGAGAAATAGAGATTTCATTATACCAATCTATAGCTGGTTGGACTTCTTTATTTATGGGATTGGCTTGAAATTGTATGACCTTATTGCAGGAAAATGGAGCTTTGGACCTACGCTATTTTTAAATCAAAAAAAGACTTCCCTTGCACTACCAGGAATTATCCAAAAAGGTCTTAAAGGGGGTATTCAATACCAAGATGGCCAATTCGATGATGCACGATTTGCAATTAGTCTTGCCAAAACTATAGAAGAACAAGGTGGTGTCTGTATAAATTACATGGAATTCTTGTCCTTATTAGGAGGTGCTAATAAAGCAGAAGGTATCATTGCAAAAGACACATTAAATGATCAATCTTTTAGTATTCGATCCACACACATCATAAATGCTACAGGTGTTTTTGGCAATCCTATTTTAGAAGAGGTCAAGAGCCACATTAAGATTAGAACGAGCCGTGGAACCCATATTGTTTTAGACAGGGCTTTCCTTCCTTCAAATACGGCATTAATGGTTCCTAAAACAACAGATGGCAGAGTTCTATTTGTTATTCCATGGAGAAATCATGTCATTATTGGAACCACTGACATAGAGACCGAAAATATTTCATTCGAGCCCGGGAAATCACAAAGTGATATTGACTTTTTATTAGCAAATGCTCGGGATTACTTGACAAAACAACCCACGTTAAAAGATATTAAAAGCATCTTCTCTGGATTACGCCCGCTAGTCTCAACATCAAATAAAAATACAAAACACCTTTCTCGAGATCATATTTTACTGCAATCAGAAAATGGTTTGCTGCATATACTAGGTGGGAAATGGACTACCTATAGACTCATGGGTGAAGAAGCTATCGACAAAATACTTGCCCATAAACCTCATGACTTCTCTAAAAGTAAAACACGACAACTACGTTTGAATGGTTATCATGAAAGTCCCAACGTTGATGACCCATTACATATGTACGGAAATCAAAATAAAATCATCGAATCACTCGGGACTAACATATCACTATCACAGGACATTTTTCTTTCCGAGGGTATGATTATTTATGCGATTCAATACGAGATGGCATTAACTTTGGAAGATATACTTGCTCGACGTTCGAGGGTTTTATTTTTAAATGCAAAAGAAGCAGTGAGGTTGGCTCCGATAGTCGTCGAAATAATGGGTAAGCATTTACAAAAGGATAAGAAATGGGAGAAAGAACAACGTGATTTTTTCATACTTTTGGCATCAAACTATTATCTATGACACCATTTTTAGCAGAACTTATTGGTACCTGTATCTTAATTGTTCTAGGCGCTGGTGTTGTATCCAATGTCACACTCAAAAATACGGCAGGTGAAAATGACCCTAAATGGATTCTAATCACTGCTGCATGGGGTTTTGCGGTTTTCATTGCCGTATTTATTACCGCAGAATTTAGTGGTGCACACTTGAACCCGGCGGTAAGTATAGGATTGGCTGTAGCGGGTAAATTTAATTGGAGTTTGGTTCCAATGTATGTATTGGCACAAATCCTAGGCGCTATGCTCGGTAGTTTCCTGAATTATCAATTGTATTATGATCATTTTCAGCGTACTAAAGACGAGAATACAATCAGGTCAAGCTTTTGCACAGCACCTATGATTGATAATAAGCCAAGAAATCTATTTAGTGAGGCATATGGTACTTTCTTCTTGGTTTTCGCCATCTTCTATATTGCCAAGCCGACACTTCAAATTGACGGTTTAAATGAGATACAATATGGAATAGGCGCATTAGATGCATTGCCTGTAGGAATCGTAGTATGGGCAATCGGAATGTCTTTAGGAGGCACTACCGGTTATGCTATAAACCCAGCAAGAGATTTAGGACCTAGAATCGTCTATTCTTTGCTCAGAATGAAAAAAGGAAAACCCAATTGGAATTATGCTTGGATCCCTGTCGCAGGTCCTGTTATCGGTGCTATTGCAGCCGGGCTTCTGTACAATGTCCTTTAAAAGATTATAAATCGACACCCTCAACAGACTCTTCCTCTATAGGCTCAAAATCAAAGTCGCCTTTTTTGCTTTTATCACTTCCAGAATAATGCCAATTCCAAGTAATCCCAACCCTTAAAGGACGAATTGCGACTGTTTTATCGGCTTTGAACATGGTCGATAAACTGTAAGAGCCAAACAATCCAAAGGCTCCATAACCTATCCTGAAAGAAGCATCTAGAAAAACTGGATTCAAATTGTATTTTGCACGACGAACATTAGTGAATTTGTCTCCATTTTCGTACTTCCCTTTTAGGGTTGTACTAGATCCTATCCGAACACCTCCGACAACACCTGCATTAAAATAAAAGCTCTTTTTCCCCTCCACCTTTGAAGCAAATTCAAGAAGTAAAGGAGCAGTTAAATAATGTGCGGCTAGCCAATTTCGTTTATACTCTTGATTAGGGTCTTTAACTGCAAATACTGAGCTTTCGTCATAGTTTAACACGTAATTTTCTCGAAAAGAAATGTTTGTATTCTGATATCCCAGGCCTGTAACCAGTCCCAAATATTGCTTTGCAATTGGTAGTTTGAATTCTAATAGATTGATAGCAGTTGTGGTAGAATTTGCAATGTCATTTTCCCAATAGGGATTGTTTGAGAAATCAGTTCCAAAATCATTATTCATTAGAATTACAGTACCTACGTCCATACCAGCCCAATGCGCCTCATAACTAGAGGGTTTAACAGTGACGCTACCGGAATCGACCTTAACGGTTTGAGCATGAATCAACACAGTGAAACAAAGAAAGGTAATTGTTAAATTAATAGATTTTAAAAAATTCATTTTAAGTTTTTAGGTTTACTAAATCAAAAATATTATTTAGTTGAGGATAAGATTAGTCATTATACTTGAATCTCTTTCAAAACTGTTTTAGAAATTCAAAATGAAATATAAAGAGGGATATTGTTTCCATTTACAGATTAATCAATAAGCGAAGCATGTAGTTTCTTCCAGCCTGAGGGGAGTAGAAATTCTCTACCGTTCTTTGTCCTCCTGCTATATAGCCCCAAGTATATCCATTATTCTGGTATTTAGCATCTAAAATATTATTGCACTGTACTCCAAAAGTCATAGACTTAAAAATCACATTTTCAAGGGTGTAATTCAGACTAACATTTGAATAGGTGAAGGCATCAATTTTTCGATCTTGATTAGAGGTGTTGTCCAAAAACTGATCTCCGACATATTTGGTCATCCAATTCAATGCAAGACCATCTACTGGCCTGAAAGTAAAACCTAAATTACCAATCACATTGGGTGAAAAGGCCATATCTGTATCCTCATGCTGAATCTGGGTTTGCTCATAGTTTGGGTCGTCATAATTGTCAACATATTCAGTGAAAGAAGCAATCTTATTTTGACTGTAGGTAAACCCTGCAGTGATGTCTATATCCTGAACAGGACTTACAATGATTGCAAGCTCAATGCCCAATCTATAGCTATCCTCTACATTTATTCGTGTATAGGCACCCACATCATTTATTCGGCCTGTATTGATCAACTGATTGTTGTAATTCATGTAATAAATATTTGTTCGAATCTGAAATCTTGAAACTTCATAAGAATGCCCTAATTCCAAATCTCTTAAGGTCTCATGTTCGGGCCTACTTTGGGTTGAGCTTTCTCTAAAGTCCTTGCGTACGGGCTCTCTATTTCCAATTCCTGCACTTATGAATAGTCTATTTTTTGCATTAAAAGCAAAAGAACCTCCTGCTTTAGGATTGATGAAGTGATACACCTCTTTTTGATCAATATCAATTAGATTTCCTGAAACATCGTCAAACCCACCAAAATTATAATCCACATATCGATATTGAACATCTGCATACAAGCTCCATTTGTTTTTTACGTAGTCCGTCTTAAAATAAGAGCTCAACTCAGATTTCTGTGCATTGTTATCATAGTAACGGTCATATATTTCACTTTCTGACGCGTATCTTGCCCAAACAAGCTCACCATAATGCTGTCCTATATACGTGTTTGCCGCACCACCAAGCTGAAAGCTTAAATCTGAATTCACTTTATGTGAGAGCGAATACACGGCGCCCACGAAATCATTATCTAACCATCTGCGACGAATCAAATCCGAACTAGTAACAGTATCAGCACCTACAATTACTTGGTTTATCCCATAATCAGAGAGGTTCTGACCGTATTTGTATTGTTCGTAATAACCTCTTCCTTTCGTATAGTGACCAGCAATATTAAGGGTCGTTTTGGGAGAGAAGGTATGTGTAAAATGTAGTTGGTAATTGTCTTGCTGGTAGTTGTCTACCTCATCTTGATACGTATAATAGTTATAGGTTCTTCCAGCATTAAGAAGGTTCGTTCGTTCTGCATCTGAAAGATAGTTTCTGTCCGCATAAGCATTCATCTCCGCCTCATCTTCATTAATGACACTTTCAGGGGTTCCATACCAAGACTGATAGGTGCGTTCTTTTCCACTAAATGCAACTGCCTTTATCAATGATCTTTTACCGACATAAGCCCCCGACAAATAAAAAGATTTAAGATTCGAGTTCGCTCGATCTATGAAACCATCACTTAAAACACGTGAAAGACGCACATCCATTGCAAATTTACCATCGATCAATCCGGTGCCAGCGCGTACCGAACTCTTCCATGTATTGAAGCTTCCCACTACATTATCTATCGTTCCATAGGCATTCTCAGCAATATTATCTGTCTTAATATTTACACTCGCACCAAAAGAAGCAGCTCCATTTGTAGAGGTCCCCACCCCTCTTTGAACCTGAATATTGTCAACAGATCCAACCAAGTCAGGCATGTTAACCCACCAAACCCCGTGTGACTCTGGGTCATTTACAGGAATCCCATTGATGGTTACATTTATGCGCTCTGCATCTACGCCGCGAATTCGCATCCCCGTATATCCAATTCCTGCTCCAGCATCTGAGGTTGTCACAACAGAAGGCATGGTATTTAATAAAACAGGAAGGTCTTGACCGAAGTTTTTTTGCTCTAAATCATCTTTTTTACTGATTTCAGTGGCAGAGGTAGGACATATTTGAGGCCTCGTAGCATCGACATGTACCGTTTCTAGATTTTGAACCTGTTTATACAATTGAATTTTCAAGTCGGTTAAAGATCCATCCTTCTTAAGACCCACTTGCTGCTCAGCATAACCTATGGCGCGCACAATTAAGGACCGTGTTTGCGCAGGAATTTTTTCAATCATAAATTGCCCATACCGATTACTAACGGTTCCGATTTGAGATTGATCCACACGGATTTTAGCATAAGGAATAGCTTTTCCATCCTCCGATATCACAACACCAGAAAGGGTTTTTTGGGAAAAAAGAAATTGAAAAAAGATAGAAAAAGTTAATGTTAAAAATACGCCTGTTTTCATTTTTTAAAAAAATTAAACAAGAACAAGGGGCCAATTCCTATTGATGATCTATTAATTAGCTCAGTCATCTTCCCTGCGCAGGCATTATCCTAATCAGGTTCAATGGGTATAATCTCAGCCTTTCGGCACCCCTTAGAGACGTGACAAAATTAATTATTTTTTAGTTATGAAATGACAAATTCTAAAAATATCCTTAAATTAAGGTTTATGGAATGGGAACAAAAAGACGGAAAGCTTAGCAAAGAATTTGAATGTCACGACTTTAACCAGGCTGTCATAAGACTAAAACAAATTGCACAAATTGCTGAACACATGAATCATCATCCCGATTTAAAAATACATGCTTATAAAAAATTGTTGGTGGAAATATACACACACGAAAGCCAGACCATAACGGAAAAGGACTTTGACCTATCAAGACGAATAGATCAACTATTTTGAATTTTTATAAGCCTTAACCCCCATCCAGTGTAAAAGAATCGTGAAAAGCAGCAACAAATGTGAAATATCATTTCTATCAAACCATGGAACGATTCCAATCTTCAGAGATTGAACAACTGCGCCCGGGATTAGAATAAAGATACTTAAGAAGAAATAATTAAATGAAGGGCTAATCTTATTGATAAAGACTCTAGCCAAATACCCCAAACAAAAAGTAAATCCAATAGCAGTACCAATAGATGGAATAGCAAGTCCTATTTGTGGGTTTGTCTTCAGGTCTAGAAATGAAAAGACCAAAATTTCTAAAGCCAAAAGCAAGAACAATTTAAGTTTCGTAAGCAGAATGAAAAAGGACTGCATGCGACTTTCATAAAGACTGAGCATAGCACGTTCCATAAAATAGATGGAAACAATGGAGAAACACCAACCCGCATACTTTCCCGTTATTCCCCAATAATTAAAGAAAACGTGGCCCAATCCTCCAAGACCAAAACTAAAACCAAAGATGATAAAAAAGAGCATCCAATACTTGAAGAATGGCTCCGACTGATTTAGGCGATGAACTTTTAGCGCAAGACCAATTCCGAATAAAAATAAGATTGAATTTCCGATCAAACTATTTGGTTCCAAAAGGTCTAGGCCAAATAAAGTAAAGTCTATTTTTTCAAAGTCCGTACCAATTCTCATTTGCTTCTTTCTTTAAACTTACTACTTGCTCTGATGATCAATCGTTCTACCAAGTACGGGAATCTGGGTTGTAGAAAAGCATTCAGCACACCTACTGTAGAAAGGGTAGTGATAAATTTTCTTTTTTTAATATTACGCAAAACTTTGCCCGCTACATAGGCTATTGATTGTGCTTTTTTACCAGACCGGTCATCTAAAACAATTGGAGAGCCATCGGCAGATATAGACTCCTTATTATGTTCTATCTCTGTAATGCCAACATAGATCAGACCAACATGTATTTTTGATTTATACTCTTCAATCCTTATCGATTCAGCCAAAGAACGTAAAGCCATTTTTGAGGCACAGTATGGGGCTAATCCGGGCAATCCGCGAATCCCAGCAACACTCGATATAAAGACAACACTACCTTGCGTTTCCCTAAGATATTTTAAGGCATAAATGGTTGGGATAACAGATCCTATAAAATTACTTTTCATGACATTTTCAAATACCAAGGGCTCGCAATCGGATACATTCCCCCGACTTGATACACCCACGTTATTTATCAAAATATCGAGACGTCCATATTGCTTAATCGCAAAATCTACTAGCTTTTTAGAATCAATGGAATTCGTCACATCGCAACAATAATAGTCAACACAATTCGAGACTTCCATTAAATCCGCTTTCGCTTTTTTAAGCCGCGTCTCGTCTCTTCCATTTAAAATAACTTTAGCTCCAGCCTCCAGTAGTTCTTTAGCAATTCCTTTACCTATTCCTCTACTCGATCCTGTTATAATAGCTACTTTCCCATTCATGATTTATGATAATTGGTCTCCGGGTTATGTTTTAAAGCCGTAAAAGTATTTGTCCATGCCATCGCTACATGAACGAAAAATGCAATCCAAATTGTCCCTGAAGAAAGAGTCAATAAACACAATACCAACCCTAAAGGGATAGCTCCAATCGTTTCATCTAATCCTTTTGGAATATGTGTTGCAGAATACAATGCGATATTCACCGCTATTGCTGGCCAAACTCCTAAAGGCTCAATTAAAGGGAATAAGAGGACTCCTCTAAATAAAAACTCATATCCAAATAAGTACAAGAACCAACCTAAAGCGTTCATATAGACCATTTTTCTTGTCCAAACTTTTGAACGAATCTGCGGGTAATTCACCAAATTCTTAGCCTTTTTAGCACTAAAATTGACTAAGGGAATCAGGAGCGCAGAAAGGCCTATTATCCATGCTAATGAATACATTGTAGTCTCTGGAATATAGGTCAATCCATACTCGGTAAGAGAAAAATCCTCAAGAAAAATCAAGCAGATGCATATGGGAAGAACTCCCATGCTTACAAAACCAAAAATCTTCGTAAAAAAGATATGCTTAAAAGACGCCTGGTCAAAAGAATACTTATTATAGAATCGTGTTTTAATCGTTGGTGAACTTGCGGTAAACCAATAAATAATAAAAAAAACTAAAGCAAGTATAATTGGCAAAAAAGAAACTAAGTCTCCGCTTTTCCAAGAAAGGTCAACATCTAATGAATGAAACATGTAAGTTATTTTTTGGTTAAATAATTATTCTCGATAAACCAATCATAACAATCAATAATGGCATGTTCAATGGGGGTTTGTGGCATATCCAATTCTTCAATTGCCTTTTTGCAGGAGTAAAAATGATTTTCAGTTGACAAAATAGCCAATTCATGTGTGATTTTCGGGTAAAACTTAAAGATACCTGCGAAAATAGAAGAGCCCTTACCATATGTTCGAATGACGTTTTTTGAAAGCTTCAATTTTGGAGGCTTAACATCCATACATTTTGCGATTTTGACAAATGCTTCTTTATAGGATAGGTTCTCGTTTCCTAGAATATAGCAATTTCCTTTTTCTCCTTTCGTGATTGCATTTGAAATTGCAACCGCAACATCCTTTACAGAAACGAAGTTTTTTCCTCCAGGGGAATAACCAGGTACTTTTTGATTATAGACCGCACGAATCATTTCTCCAGAAGAGGGTCGAGAATCATAAGGTCCAATCATAAATGTTGGGTTTACAACCACCGCATTTAATCCTTCCTTTTCAACTTTCTCTAGGACCAAAAGCTGCGCTTTGTATTTTGAGTCCATATAATCCAAACCATAATGTCCTGCAGCATACTCATTCATTTCATTGCCAGGGACTTCTTTATCTCCAGAACGAAACGAATTTGCTGTACCGACATATATTAATCGTTTAACCTTGTTTTTTTGACAGGCTACGATTACATTTTCTGTGCCACCAATATTGACTCTATTCACCATCTCCGTCCTTGGAGGGTACATGTTCGTGCTTGCAGCACAATGGATCACAACATCAATTCCTATTGTTGCATGAATAAGATCTTCTGCATTAAGAATATTCCCAGCAACCCTATTAATTTTTAAGTCAGAAATCGTTGGGGATTTTTGTCCATTCTCAGTGAAAGCAAACACTTCATATTCGCGATGAATGAGTTCTCGCACTAAATTACTTCCCAATAGACCATCTGGTCCAGTAACCAGTATTTTCATAAATAATCATCTTGCTATCTACTTTGACATCTATTGAAATCCAAGTAAATTATTCAATCGCAAAATTAATCACTTATTTTAGATTAGATTATAGAGTTCGGGTCAATGTTGTTTTCTTTTTAGTAACATTAAAACCTACATTGATTCCAGCTAATCCACCCTTCCCTCTTGAAGAATAAAAAACATTTACTGGAATATTCAGGGAACCTGCTCTAAAAGTACGTCCGAAAGCCATGACAAACATGAAGGCGCCTTTGACCTCCTCCGCTCTAAAGTCAAGAGTCTCCTCCATAGCATCGACCACATCTGTATACTCTTGGGCCTCCATGTGAGCCTGAATAGATTCATTATATGAGATTGTTGAAGTCTCAGAATCCCATTCATGCTGAGAAATCCAATCCCCTTCCCACTCACTATTGGTTGTATAAACATCATCAATAAATGTTCCCGTAGATGTCTTGCTCAATGTAAATCCTGGTCCAAAAGCAAATTCCCATCCCGCTTTACCAAATCGAAAACCATTTAGAATGGATAACGTAGGTATAAACTTCCCTTGTTCTAAGCCATTTACATTAAGTATAAACTCAGCCAAAGCAGAAAAATTATCTGTTCCTACGTATTGTGCCTCTAACTGGTAACCGATCATACTCACGGCAGGAAAAATATCTAATCCACCCTGTTTGCTTGAACGATTTGCATATTCATAGAAAGAACCTGTCATTATGCCCACTCCAACACGCGGTCCTGAATTACTTACTTTTCCTACATTGGATTTAGTAATAATCTCATTATCGAATTTCAAACGATCTACCAGCTCTTTGTCAACAACAACACCCATCATGTCTTTTAAAACAAGCTCTGTCATGCGCTGAAGTTCCTTCTCTTGATTCATGAACTCACCCAATCCTGATTTATAAATAGCGTTGTTTTTAACATCTATCATTTTCAATGAGATGACTATTTTATTGGCGAGTAAATCAAAACTACCCGTAATCATATAATTGGTTCCTAATTTTGTTCCAAATTCCACTAGGCATGATTTGCTCAAGCATTTATTGCGATAAGACGAATCTTGGCTGTAAACTTCCTCCATATCAAAAGCATCATAAATAGAGTATTGTTTGAGCTTACTTAGCTCTAATCGCAATATTTTAGCACAAATAGATGGTGTCGCATACAATCCTTCGACATTTGGATTTGCAACAGCAATGGAAGTATTCCCTTGAGCATTCACAACATGAACACTGGCAAGCATTAAGATAATAAGAAGCGTTTTTTTCATTTTATTTAGTTTTAATTTAATTAGTTAAAAATAATCGCAAGGGCAACAATCTGACCGAGAAGACCAATACCCATACCAACACCAGTATTGCGCCATCTTTTACGATTCATCCCCTTTCTAACACCGTTCAATTCTTGTGGATTGGCATCAGGATATTTCTTTAAATATTTTTTCTTTAACTGCTCCTCTTTTTTAAATAGGGGTGCAGCGGTAAATAATGGCATGAGTGGAATGGTTATTATTCCCAAAGCAGGTATCGCACCAATAATTGCAGGGGCAACGACTCCCCCCGGAGCAATGTACGCGTCAAAACCAAATTGAACAGGATTCCGTTTTTGAACATCTGTTAGCACATTTTGAACTTCCGGACCTAAGATAGTATCGTTAGAAGTGTTAGTACCCCAAGGATTTTCATTTGAACTAGATTGACGCCAAGGGTTTTCAGCTGAATTAGATTGAAGCCAGGGGTTTACCTGTTCCATGGAACTAAAGCCAAGTAAAAAGGTTGAAAGAAATAAAAAGAGCAGTTTCATACAAAACAAAGATAGAGATATTAAAGTGAACCAAGATATATAACTTAACATTAAAAAGGACTTTAAATATCACCTTTATATTTAATAAACCATTGTTATATAACATATTATAATATAAATAACAGATATTTAAAACGAATATTAAAGCACCCTATTTCAGACCATATTATTACCTTTATACTAATTTACACAGCGGCTAATCAAACGAATTATGGACTTAATTAAAGAAATTGTTTTGACCTTTTCCGAATCGGACAAGAAAGAATTTGAACAGTTTTTAACAAGAAAACGACCTGGAGCAAAGCGGAAGGATGTTGAAGTTTTTCGTTACTTATATTTAGTCTATAACGGGATAAAAACAAGTAAAAATGAGCTTAGCGGAGATCAGAATTATCATGCCGTTCGAAAAAGGATAAGTAAAGAACTAACCCACTTCTTAATTTTAAAAAAATCCATTTCTGAGCAAAATGTCCATAAAAGAGAGGCTATGGTTCTCATGATATTATACTTTATTGAACGGAATAAATATAACGTAGCATGGGAATTACTAAATAAAGAAGAGAGAAATGCTGAGCGCGTAAAAAACATTGACTTAAATTTAAAAATCCAACGCCTTAAGCTGACGATTCTCCCCTATTTCAATCAAGAAAAATTTCCAGCCATCAAAAAGAAAATGATGGAGCTACAGCTTCGTATTTCGAAAATAGATGAATTTCAATTGTATTTTATCCAGGTTAAAAATGATTTAAAGCTGAAAATTGCTCAAGGAAGCGTTGCGTCTCCATCTGAAATAATCAAAAATGCACTTGCCCAATACAATAACATCAAGAGTGAATATAACAACCCTGTTATTCACTTAAAGGTTATTGAAATAATTCGAGCAGAGTATATTTTGAATAGGAAATTCAAGGTTTTCGCCGAGGTCGCTCAGAAATACTACAATGACTTTTTACCTGAAATATTTAAAAGTGACTCGCATATAAACACCTTTGCACAGATTGAATACATTATGTCGTATACATTTCTTAATGCTCGGGAATTCAAGAAATCACTTCATCACTTATCAAAATTGGAGGGTCTGATGTCTCAAAGTCAAATAGTCAAAGACAATTTCCAGGGTAAACATGTAGCTATCGCTAGCTTCATTAAAGTTTTTGACCATCAAATTCATGACGCAATTCAATCTATAGAATCCTTTTTACTCAATGAAGTCAAAAAGATTTCCGTTCAGGAATATTTAAATTTATCCTTAAATCTAGCAGGTTATTTAATCATCGTAAGGGATTATTCAAAAGCCGCTAAGATTTTTAATTTCATGTCAGAGCCAAACAGCTATTACCAAAAAGAAATGGGGAGAGAATGGCTCATTCGTAAAGAAATGATTCTATGTATTGTTCAAACCTCATTAGGGAACACAGAATTCAGCCTAAAAATATTGAGTTCCATTGAGAAAAAACACACTGAGATGTTAAAAATAGAGCAATATAGTATGGTAAATCATTTTATTCGATTGATAAGAAACTTCATCCATAAACCTCACGAAGCAAACCTCAATGATTTGATTCAATTTGAGAAGAGCATAGAACTAAACAAGGAAAAAGTCTTTAGGGATCCACGTCTTATCATTTTTTACGCTTGGCTAAGGTCGCAATACGTGAACAAAGATGCCTATGAAATCCTAATTGAAGAGTATCAGCAAATTTCGTAAAACACCAAAAGGTTTAATAGACTAAAAACAATTATAAGGAAGTGACCAACTTGGCAATTTGCACCGCATTTGTGGCGGCTCCCTTGCGTAAATTATCGGCTACAATCCACATGTTTAAAGTATTTTCTTGCGATTCATCACGGCGTATTCTTCCAACAAAAACAGCATCCTTACCTTGAGAAAGAATAGGCATAGGGTATTCTAATTCATTGGGATTGTCCAGAACTTCGATACCTGACATGTTTTGCAAAAGCGCTCTTACTTTTATTAACTCAAAATCGTTTTTAAATTCAATATTCACAGATTCAGAATGTCCCCCAACAACGGGTACTCGAACAGCAGTAGCTGTAACATGAATTGATGCATCGAGTATTTTCTTCGTCTCGTTGGTGAGTTTCATCTCTTCTTTGGTGTAGCCATTTTCCATAAAAACATCACATTGAGGAATGCAGTTTTTATCAATCGCATAAGGATAAGACTTTTCACCATCATCACCCTTTCTTTCGTTTTCCATTTGACGGACCGCTTTAACTCCGGTACCTGTTATCGATTGATAGGTTGAAACAACAACCCGTTTTATTGAATAAAAATCATGAAGGGGCTTTAAAGCCAAAACCAATTGTATCGTACTACAATTTGGATTGGGAATGATTTTATCATCAGAATTTAAAATATGACCATTGACTTCAGGAATGATTAATTTTTTTAAAGGATCCATTCTCCATGCCGATGAGTTGTCAATTACAACTGTTCCTACAGCGGCAAATTGAGGAGCCCATTCAAGTGAAACAGACCCCCCCGCTGAAAAAATAGCAATATCTGGTTTTTGTAAAAGGGCCTCCTCTATAGCGATCAAATCATAGGCCTCTCCTTTGAAATTTATGGTTTTACCTACAGAGTTTTTAGAGGCAACAGGTAAGAATTCAGAAATAGCAAAGTTTTGCTCCTCAAGAACCTCTAACATTACTTGACCAACCATACCAGTGGCACCGACAATTGCTAACTTCATCTATATATTAATTCTTTCTTTTATTATTTAACCCTGGACGTAAAATTAATATATTTGAATACAATCTAGATATGCATTTAAAAATAGTATTTATCCTCGTATTATACTGTAATTCAGCTTCTTCCCAAATAAGCGAGAGTTTTTCAGATGGTGACTTCAGCAACAACCCTAGTTGGAATGGCACGAATGCAGACTTTATAATTAACACAGATCAGAATTTGCAGCTGAATAATACGATTGCATCTTCATCATATCTAAGTACAGCCCATAACCTATTATCCCTAGACGACAAGGAATGGCGCATTTGGACAAAGCAGGGTTTTTCCTCTTCGTCATCAAATAATGGCCGTATCTATCTTTCAGCAGACAATGGGGATCTAAATCTTGTGCAAAATGGTTATTATCTTCAATTAGGGGAAGCTGGTGCTAATGATGCCATTCGTTTGTTCAAAATGGAAGCGGGATCATCCAGTGTTATTTGTTCAGGGAGTGACGGACAAATCGCAACAAGTTTTGATGTCAATATTAAGGTGACACTGAATTCTGGCGTTTGGACCTTATATTCAGACTTTGACGGCGGAACCAATTTTAATTTTGAATCAAGTAATACAGACCCAAGTGTTTTAACTGGATCCCATTTTGGCTTCTTGGACGCATACACCTCGAGCAACGCCACTAAATTTTATTACGACGATATTTATGTTGGAGATTTAATCATAGACACCGAGCCTCCACAACTGATACAGGTCAATATTCTCAATGTGACCGAAATTGACCTTTTATATAATGAACCCCTAGATATCACAAATAGCTCAATCGCATCAAATTATGGGATTCAGCCCAACCTGGGTATAACAATAGCCTCCTTAGACAACTTAAACTCCTCCCTAGCCCACCTCACATTAACAAGCCCGCTTCAAAATGGAATTACATATAGTGTAAGTTCGAATGGAATTACTGATGTTTCAGGTAACATATCGGGGATTCAGTCACTTGAATTTGAATATCTAGTGGGAGAAGATGCAATTAAAGGTGACCTAATTATTACAGAACTATTTGTTGACCCAACCCCTGTAATTGGACTGCCCGAAGTTGAGTATGTTGAAATCTACAATAAGAGCGACAAAATATTTGACCTAAGCGATTGGAAACTGGCAGACGCATCCTCCAACGGTACAATTACAGAAGGCTGGATATTGCCTGGTGCTTATTTAATCCTAGTCTCTACATCAAGTATTGACTCATTTAATGTGTCAAACATAGCCGCTGTAGTTAGTTTTCCTAGCTTAAATAATTCAGGTGACGATGTCAAACTAATAAACCCCGAAGGTATTGAAGTGGACCTTATTTCGTACACAGACGATTGGTATCAGGATGAAATTAAAAAATCTGGGGGCTATTCACTTGAGAGAATAAATCTGGATGACCCTTGCTCGGATGTTTCGAATTGGAGTGCTTCTATTTCATCTAATGGAGGAAGCCCGGGGGTAGAAAACTCAATATACGATAGTAACCCAGATAATCTCTCACCACACATCACAAGCACACTTGCACTGGCTCCAAATTACTTAGCTATTGAATATAATGAGGGCATGGACTCGGTTTCATTCGACAATGCATCTTTTGAATTTAATCCACTTTTGACAATATCAAACATCTATATAGAGGCACAGTTTTCTAAAAATATTATGCTGTCATTTAATGAGGAATTGATCAGCAGTCAAACTTACACTTATTCCATTCAAGGCACAAAGGACTGTTGGTTAAATGACGGGCAGTCCATTGGGGAATTTGCTCTTCCTGAGACCGCCGATATCGGAGACGTGGTCATCAATGAAATTCTAAGTAATCCATATTCTGGAGGAGAGGATTGGATTGAGGTTTATAATACTTCTTCTAAATATATAGATCTATTTCAATGGCAATTTGCCAATTTTGAATTTGATACGATTAGCAACCTCAAGAGCATTGAAAAGCATTACATTTTACAACCGGATTCCTATGCCCTAATTGGAGAGGATTCATTATTCGTTTTGGAAAACTACATGAATAATGAATCTGCGAATTTCATTCAAAGCGACCTTCCCTCCTATGGAAATGACTCCAGTACAGTCATCTTATTGCAAGGTAATGACGTCCTTGATTTTGTCTCTTATAATGAAGACTGGCACCTAAGCGTAATTGATAACCTTGATGGTGTGTCCCTAGAGCGCATTGACCCTAATGGTGATTCTAACGATGGTTTCAATTGGCATTCTGCAGCACAAGATATTGGGTTTGGTACTCCCGGCCTAAAAAACTCTCAATATATTGCTGCGCTTTATTCGGGAGATTTTTCATTTACAAATTCAACTTTCTCTCCAGACAATGACGGATTTGAAGATGTTTTGCAAATAAACTATGAATTACAAAAGGAAGGCTTGCTTGGGCACGTTGAAATTTATGATGATAAAGGACGAGCCATCAAAACGCTATTCCATAATATGCTCTTAGGATCATCTGGTACATTTACGTGGGATGGCGTAAAAAATAATGATCAAAAAGGATCTATAGGCGTGTATGTCATGGTTTTTGAGGCCTTTTCAACAGACGGAAGTGTATTCTTTACAAAAGTAAAAGCCTTTACCCTCGCTGGGAAAATCTAACTTTGATTAAAATTGAATTATGAAATCAATAGCTGTCCTTTTCTTCATTTGCATAATAACAAATTCATTCGCTCAAGATTACAAAACAGCGATTGGAATCAAAGGTGGATATCCAGGATACGGAACTATAAACGTGAAACATTTTTTAACAAGTGCTACCGCTATCGAAGGCTCACTTGGCGGATTTTCCCGTTCAAATTATGGAAACGGGGCATTTATAATGGCGGTCTATGAAATTCAAAACTCTCTTGAAGAGGGTTTCTCTTGGTTCTATGGCGGAGGAGTTCTAGCTGGATTCACAAATCAATCGCAAAAAAACAGTGACTCCTTTTTTCACTCGGGTATAAACGGGACAATGGGTTTAGAATACACATTTGATGAGGTCCCCATTAATTGTTCTTTAAATACAGGGCCAATTTTATTCTTTTCACCAAACGTTACGTTTAACTGGGGCGGTGGTCTTGCTATTCGATATGCAATTAGATAAAAACAGAATCTCAACTGGGTCCAAAAATTGGATCCGTTATTTTTTTCATTTACATCAGGAAGGAAAGCTTTCTATTGGATTTAAATTCAAGTCGGATTCATTTGCTGATTCATTGCACTATATTTTCAATAGAACAGGTATTCTTTACGGTGCAGCACTTACAAATTTATATTGCTCTCCAAAATTTGTTTCTCACCTCACGAAAGAAGAAAAATTAAAACTTCTTTTGTTTGAAAACTTGTTCTTTGTATACGGATGTCATCACAACGGAGAAAAAGACATCTATGATGAATTCCTACAATCAATAGATACGTTCTATAAAAAATTTAGAACCAAAATTCCATTATGGGATTTTGATTTTGACAACAAGGTAGAACACATACTCGAAAAAACATTAAGTGAACGTGTCAAAATAAAATCAAATATTTCCAAGGGAAACTACTGGCTTAATCAAAGTACAAACGGACTTGTCTTTGTAGATGTTTTACTTTATATCTCATTTCTTACTGATCAGGAGATTGATCCAGTAAAAAGTTATGATGAACTAGTTATTACTTTGTTATTGTTTTTAACTAAGGCAGCATATGGTGATGGGAAAATTGAAGATAAAGAAAAGAGACTCTTGCAATACCTCCTTTCATCCAGTCACCTCGATGACTTACAAAAAAAAGAGATCACAAAGGGGATTGTTTCACCTATCCCAAACCATGTAATCGGATCCTTCAACAGCAATGCTCTAAATAACAAGTTCATATTCGAACTATGTGTTTTTGTTGCATGTGGAACACACACGGTACACCCCAACGAAGAACGAAATTTAAAGAAGATAGGAAGAGAACTGAACTTATCAAGCCCTGAGACGGATGAAGGTTTTATTGTAGGAAGGACCTTTGTTTTTAAAAACAAAGAACAACTTGCTATTTTAAACGAAGAGAAATCGTCGGGGATTCTATTCAAGGCAATACAAAAAAAGTGGTTGCTTATATTGGGCCGAAATAAAGAAAAACTGTTTAGTGAAATCAAACAAAGCAAGGGGCTGATGGATCTAGTTGGCAAATCTTCAATACGAGAGCTAAGCACAGATGAAAAAAAGCAATTCAAAAACCAACTTTACGATATACTGAAGTCAATGCCATCTCTAGCCATTTTCATGCTTCCTGGAGGAGCCATTTTACTCCCCTTAGTCATTAAGTTATTCCCAGACCTTTTGCCCTCAGCCTTTAAAGAAAACACAATAGATAAAAATCCCACCTAAAAACCTAGATTATGCTAGAAATAAAGAATGTTTTTGTTGACTTTGACCGACCTATACTAAACGACATTAACTTCAATGCAAAAAAAGGACAAATCATTGGCTTGGTTGGGAAATCTGGCGCAGGGAAATCAACCTTATTAAATGTGATTGCAGGTCAATTGGGCCCTAAAAGTGGCGCGCTTATCTTAAACGGGGAATTGCTTCCTGATGCCAAGAGCATGCTTATTCCAGGTTTTGAAAAAATAAAATTGGTCTCACAGGATTACAATCTTGATCCATACCACACCGTGGAAGAAAACATTCGTGAAGCGGCAATATCTTTACCGAAACATCTAAAAATTCGAAGAACGGAACAACTACTTAAACTTTTGAAATTAAATGAGATTAGGAATGTAAAAGCGAATGAGACCTCTGGCGGTGAGCAGCAAAGACTTTCAATTGCAAGAGCTATTGCTTTAAAACCAGAAGTGTTACTATTAGATGAGCCTTTTTCAAACTTAGACTCTCAACTAAGAGCCTTGTTATTTAAGCACATACTGAAACTTAGAAGGGAAGAGAACCTTACAATCATCCTTGTCTCTCATGAAGGTCAAGATGTTTTAGGTCTATCAGATGTGATTTATTTCTTGAATAAAGGAAAAATGAGTTCAAAAAAAACACCTTTCAACGCTTATTATCAGCTCAATCATTTACGAAATGCCTTACTATTAGGAATTGTTAATCAAATTAGTGTAGACAAAAGAAAAATTAGATTTAGACCTGATGAATATGAGATTTCTGCTAAGGGGGAGCATATGCTTGAATTCGAATCTTCACTATTCTTAGGCCATTATTACCTAAACTATTTCATGGGGGCTGGTGATGAAACAATAATCTTATCTAGTACAGAACCCTTTCGTGAGAGCTTCAAAATTAACATCGTAAACAAGTACCCTAAAAAACCTATTTGACTTGATTCACATTGCACTATGGATAAAATTTAACAATAGGCCAAGATTATACGGTTGATTTAGATAGTTTTACATAAACCGATCATATGAACATCTTTATACGTCAAATATTATTTCTTTCGATAATTCTACTCGTATCAAGTTGCGCAACGAACAATAGTTTAAGAAAACCAATCTTTAACACCACAACCTATAAGGGTCAGACAGGAGAGAAAGAAGTTACCAATATAAATAAAAGCCGCGCTGAAAGGGAAAAGGATTTATACCTAGCAATGGAAAAAGCCGATGCGACAAAGCGAATCTTAGAGCAACAGCAGGGTGAAATGGAAAAGATCGACACAACAGAAAGAGTTGATGATATCGAACTGGCATTGCTAAAAATATACGAAAGAACCGAAATCATAATTGCCGAACTCAACAGTACGTCACCTTATTCCATGAGTGGTCATGAAAGAACATTAGAGCTTGCGGCAGAGCTTAATGACCTTTTACAAAACTACATTGAACCTCTTAAAAAAATGATTGAATCTAATAAACAGGTTCGCAAAATTGGCGGAGACATTAGCTTTGATCCTGGGAGTGCAGATTTAAACAAATCCGGCCGGAAAGAAATCGAAAAACTTGCGAACTCTATCGATAAGGATTTAAAAATGTGGGAAGACTACCTAATGAACCATAACGCAAATGTTTTTAATGATTCGCTTTACCGTCTTATGATTATCGTTAACGGTTATGCAGACGAACAAGGTCGAGGAAACGACAATGATCGAAAAGAAAAAAACAAAATATTATCGGAAAAAAGGGCACAATCAGTTGCGGATGAATTAATGAAACAAATTCAATCTAAAGAGATAAAACCTGAGTTAATTATTGACATCGAAATTAATGGAAGAGGTGAATTATTACCACCAAACATAACAGAATCCACCGCTAAAAAGAACAGTCCTGATAGGAGAATAAGCCGTGTAAGCATGGTTCTTGGGCCCAAGATATTGTTATACAATAATTAACCAGCCCATCTATTCTTTAAAAAAAACCTCCTTTGTCAAGTCAGACTATAGGAATGCAGGTGGTTTTCGAAATTCGATTTTAGCATCTCGAAAGATTGAAGACGTATTTCTTAAACTTACTAAAAAACTTTTATTTCCGCCAATAGGCGTCCAGTAAATTGAAAGTGCCCAACAGTGCATATTTCGATTCAATGATAGATTTGCATTTGTGAGCGATTTATCAACGATATTCAAATTAACATTTCCGGATAGATTCCAACGCTTTGTAAAGCTAATATCACCCCGCATACTCAATGACTGGATAAATAGTAGGGCATCCGGACTACTCTCAGTAACATTTTGATTTGCCCGAATGCTATATATATGGGAAATCGTCATTTTCCATGGTATATCAAAAAACACCATGTGCTCTGGGTGCAAAGCAAAATAATTAAAATCTGCATTCCATTGGTCATTCAAATGTGCGGTTTCTTCTTTAATTTTCACCCGATCCTTTTTAGGCGCCATAACAAGGGTGGTAGAGAAATTAACATTTAAGAAACGCCCAAGGCCCTGGCTACTATTAAGGGCATACCTACTACCCGTTATTCCGGTTATACTATCCCATTCATAAGGACTAAAGCTTGCATTAGTAACTACATTTAGCCAAGTCCTCGGACTAATTCGCATGTTTAAGTTAATATTTGACAAATTCATAGAATCCTTTAAAAAGTCATAATTTCCAGCTAAGGAAAGCTGATCGATCAATCTGACTTTCTTAAATCCTGTTACCGTATCCTCATCCGATTTATATTTTAATTCAAATGTATTATTCACTGAAAAACTTAAAAATGAGGCCTCACTTGTGTTTCCTACAGAGTATAGGCTTCGTTCATATTGGGAATAGCTAATTGAAGATTGATCTACCCCAAAATCTCCTGTAGTTAATGGGTTAATCAATGGCACATATCGATAACTCAACTTAGGCGTCATAATATGGCGCATTTTAGCCTTCTTTTTTCCGATAAATTGAAAATAAGAATACAACATCGTAGTCGCACTTACATTCAAATTAAATTCATGAGCTAGGTCTGCACTCTTAATTGTATCCACCTGAGTCAGGTTGTTTATAGGATCATAAGACTTATCAACCTGTTGAAAATTCAGCTTGGTGGCATAATTTGCACTTGGTGTTACTTTTATAATGTTCTTAAATAAACCTCCTGTGGTTTGCAGGCTCATGGATTGCTTTGCCCCAAACATGAACTGATCACTAATTCGATTAAAATCTCCTTGACTTAACAAAGAATCTGAAAACGTTGACTTGTTTTGACCATCAAAATTGTAAGCGAAACCTATTCTCTCGATAATTTTTTTCCATTCTTTATTTGAACGATTAATGAACTTTTTAAAAGGGAATACCCTAGTCATATTCGCCGTTATTATCGGGCTCGTTAAGGATATAGATTCGGACAAAGAATTTTGTCTGAGAGAAATTTTCATGCCTATATTCAATGGTTTCCCAGGAAAGCTCTTATTTAAGTTAATATCCGAATTAAATGAATTATTAAAGTAGTTTGGATTAATTGGGTCTAGATTGTTTTTCGTTTGGTTGTCCGATATGAAATTCACGTTTGAAGAAAAAGACCAATTTGGATTTGATTTTCTAGCTTTTCGATGCGACCAAACTATGGTTGCCTTATTGTTGGTTTCATTAGAGGGGAACCCTGAACGAAACTGTTGAAAACCAAGGGATAATCTACCAGAAAACGCATACCGTTTGGCATAGTCTAAATCATTTCTCAAGCCCCAACTACCACGGCTATATAAATTGGCATAGATAGAGGTTTGAAACTTTTCATTAATCGGAATATAATACCCTAGATTTTGAAAACCAAAACCAAAAGAAGAGCTCGGTACCAACTCAGGAAATAAAATACCATGGGTTCTCTCTTTTTGATTCGGTATGAGGGCAAATGGTAATCCAAATGGTGTTGGTATCCCATTAATCCATAAATTCATTGGCCCTGCAACAATACGTTTTTCAGGAACAATTACACCTTTTGAGAGCTGAAAATGGTAATGGGGATTTTTTTCGTCACAAGTCGTCAACCTACCCTTCAAAAGATGAATTTCTTCAGAAGGATGGCGTTTTGCCGTACCCATTTTGAAATAAAACTCATCTTGCTGAAGCCCTAGTTCGATAATAAACCCTTTTTTGGTTTTCATATTATAGCGCATTTCTTCGCACATCATTTTTTCAGCCCCATCCTGAAATTCAGGATACTCCATTGGCTTACCAATAGAATCCAGAATATACTTAGCAGTGACTTCATTCAAAGCAAGGTCCACTTCAATGTAGCCTGCAGTTAACGAGATTTCTCCCATATCTACCCTAGCCCCACCATACAAGAATACCAACTTGTTTTTTAAATCACTATAAATGGAATCTCGAGCGCTATAGGTAATAACTTCTTGTAAATCAGATTCATTGACATATACTGTGTCCCTAGCTTCGGACTGCGCGGTAACCCAATTGCCATTTTGCATTATTAACAAAGCGAAGGGTATAAAATGTAGTATGGAATGAAGTTTGCTCAATAGGAGTATACTAAATTTGTTTATATGCAAATCAATAGCACAAAATTACCAATTTTACCAATGTATAGCAGTAACGCAACGAGAAGCATTTTATTTGTATTAATAAGTCTATCTATCCTTATTCCGGTTCATAGTCAAAATTCAATAGAAACAATTGTAATTGATGCAGGTCATGGCGGGAAGGACCCAGGCTGTCATGGCAAGTTTTCAAAAGAGAAACACGTCTGTCTATCCATGGCTTTAAAACTTGGGGCCCTTATTAAAAAGAAATATCCTGAACTCAAGGTAATATACACTAGGGACAAAGATGTTTTTGTGGAATTAGGTGAACGGGCAAATATTGCCAATAAGGCAAAAGCCGATTTATTCATTTGTATTCATGCCAATGCGGCCTCGCCTGCTGCCTATGGAACAGAAACATATGTTTTAGGCCTGCACAGGTCCGAATCGCAACAAAAAGTAGCGTCTCGAGAGAATTCCATTATAGAGCTAGAAGAAGATGGCGGAGCCCAATATAAGGACTTCGATTTATCGCCAGATGCTATCATTGCCAAACGACTTCAGCTATCTGTTTTCCTCGACCACGCCATTAAGTTTGCACAATATATTCAGGCTGAATTCAAAAAATTAGGTAGAAAGGACCGAGGGGTAAAGCAAGCAGGCTTCATGGTTTTGTATAGAACTACCATGCCCAGCGTGTTAATAGAAACAGGGTTTTTAACCCACCCAAACGAAGAGAATTTTCTTGGAAAAGAAGCTGGTCAAAAGACAATGGCGAATGCTATGTTTGTTGCATTTGAAAATTATAAAGGGTCAATTGAAGGTACCGATTCAGAAAACACACCCACTACTTTAAAACCATCAAAAACAACAATCCTTGTTGAAAAACCTAGCGAGAATGACAAGGTGAATGAGCAAGAACAAAAAACCAAAGGTCTGCAATTTCGAGTTCAAATTTTGAGTTCAAATTCAAAAATAGCGCATGCTTCATCACGGTTTAAAGGGGAAAAAGACATCTACTTATACCAGCAGGGAGGCTTATTTAAATACTGCACAAAAAGTTTTAAGCAAGATATTAACGCTGCTTCAAAATACAAGACTGAAATGCGTGAAAAAGGGTTTAATGGTGCCTTTGTTGTAGCCTTCTTAAACGGAGAACGTATTGGTATTGAAAAAGGTATTAAATTAGTAGAAAATTAAGGTTTGAAGTTTCAAAAAGAAATAAAGGCAGGTGTTGTAGCTGTAATCGCAATTGTAATATTGGTATTCGGTATTAACTTTTTAAAAGGTTATAGTTTTTTTGGTGGAGATGATCTTTATCATTCCTATTTCGAAAACTCAAACCAACTCATGGTTTCGAGTGATGTTATTTTAAATGGTGTGGTCATTGGAAAAGTCATCAGCGTTGACATATTTCCTGAAAACAATCCAAACAGACGCGTGAAAATTGGATTTAATGTTCAGAATAGTAATGTGAAACTCACCAAAGGAAGTACTGTTGAAATAGGCTCACCAGATTTTTTTACTAAAGGATTAATTTTAAAAACCAATCCTTCCAATAAAAATGAATATCCGAAAGGATCTGAAATACCTGGAATAAAATCAAGCTTAGACATTGCCTATCAAGTAAAGGAATATGCAGATCCGATTACTCAAAAACTACAAAGCATGATGATTTCTGTAGATAACATGGTAAACTCTCTTTCTGCTTTTTGGGATTCCACTGCGACTTCCGAATTAGAGGGAAGCTTCAACCGTATCAAAACAACCATTGATAAGCTAGGTAATGCAGCTGAAGAAATCGAGCTTTTTGTTGCGCAAGAAAGACTACAATTCTCGAGGATCATGTCCAATGTAGAGAGTATCACCGTAAACTTGAAAAAGAGCAACGACGAGGTGAGTCAAATCATAGGGAATGCTAAAAAAATATCTGACGATTTGGTTTCCGCAGATTTCAAGGGCGTGATATTGGATGCCTCTACATCAATTCAAAAAATCAATGCCCTTTTAACCGAAGTAGAAAACGGAACTGGAACAATGAGTAAACTGCTCTATGACGAGGAATTGTATTTAGAATTAGTTGACTCCAACAAGAAACTTCAAGACTTGGTTGAGGACCTCACCTTGCATCCTGAGAGATATATTCATTTCTCATTACTAGGTTCAAAAACGAAGGGAACAACTTTAAGTCCAAAGGAAGAGAGGAAGTTGAGAAAACTTTTAGACACCATCCAAGAATAAGCATCTGTGAATATGAGCATTCTTTTTTTTGCATTAATTGCCCTAATTGGGTTAGGTTTTTTTTCATACAATGTTTGGAAAATCAGATACAATATCAATCTAGGTTTACCAACAGATCGATCAGGCCAAATAGGGAAACGATTAAAAACAATGATTCTTGTTGCATTTGGGCAGCAAAAAATGTTTAGCCGTCCCATCCCGGCCCTTCTGCATCTTTGTTTGTATGTGGCATTTGTAATTACACAGGTTGAACTCTTTGAGATTTTCGCTGACGGATTAACGGGTGAGCACAGGTTGTTTTCAAGTGGTCTTGGTGGATTTTACACCTTTGCAATTAGTTTTATTGAAATATTATCTGTTGCCGCTTTTTTTGCTACTATTATATTTTTAGCCAGAAGAAACTTATTAAAACTCCCAAGGTTAAATATGAAAGAAATGATAGGTTGGCCGACCAAAGACGCCAATCTCATTCTCATTTTCGAGCTTATACTATTGGCCTGTATTTTTACGATGAACGGGGCTGACGAAGTTCTTTTTCAACGAGGCGATTCTCATGCAAGCATGGGTACTGGAGACAGCTTTGGCTTTAGTGTTTCCTCCTTTTTAGGACCTCTTTTATTTGATGGTTTAAGTACTGGAAACTTGCATATTGTTGAACGAATAGGTTGGTGGGGACATTTATTTATGGTTCTCGGTTTTTTAAACTACCTGCCCTACTCCAAACATTTTCACATATTACTGGCTTTCCCTAACACCTATTATTCCAATCTTGAAAAGAAAGGCAAGTTCAATAATATGCCCAGCGTGACCCAAGAAGTCAAATTAATGATGGACCCAAATGCAGACCCTTATGCAACTGCTCCTGAAACAACTCCTCCTTCTAGATTTGGCGCAAAAGACGTAACGGATTTATCCTGGAAGAATTTAATGGATGCCTATACTTGTACTGAATGTGGACGATGCACATCATCTTGCCCTGCGAATATAACAGGTAAGCTTTTGTCGCCACGAAAAATAATGATGGATACAAGGGACCGCTTGGCAGAAGTTGGCGAAAGCAAAAGAAAAAACGGTATAGATCATGAGGATGGAAAATCACTTTTAGGTGATTATATCACAGAAGAAGAATTATGGGCCTGCACTTCATGTAACGCATGTGTTGACGAATGCCCTGTTAATATAGATCCTTTATCAATCATCATTGACCTTAGAAGATTTCTAGTTATGGAGGAATCGAAAATACCAAACGAACTCGCTGGTATGCTCACGAACATAGAAAATAATGGAGCACCATGGCAATTTTCACAAAACGACAGATTAAATTGGGCAAATGAAGAATGAGAAAATAGATTTTAAATTAATCGATGTAATTGAAGATGGAAAAGCAATTTCTCCTATTCTGCCTGAAGAAGTTAAAAATTACATGATTGATATCGATGGTACCATCTGTGATGATATTCCTAATGAGGAACCAGAAAGAATGTCAACGGCAAAATTATTTGATGATGCACTCGATACAATTAATGCTTGGTTTGAAGAAGGACACAAAATTACTTTTTTCACATCCCGAGTTGAAGATCACCGAAACGTAACTGAAAAATGGTTAGATGAAAATGGATTCAAGTATCATGGATTACTAATGGGTAAGCCAAGGGGCGGGAATTATCATTGGATTGATAACCATATTGTACGCGCAACAAGGTACGAAGGTAAATTTACCAATCTTGTGGAAAAAAGTGCTAACATTCAAGTTTTTAAAGAATAGTCTATGAGTATTCATGTACCTACAATGGCTGAAATGAAAGCCAAAGGAGAAAATCCGGAGATCCTATTTTGGGTTGGCTGCTCTGGGAGTTTTGACGACCGTGCAAAAAAAATCACGAAAGCAGTGGTTAAAATTTTAAATAGCTGTAAGGTTTCATTTGCAGTTCTAGGGACAGAAGAAAGCTGTTCTGGAGACCCTGCGAAAAGAGCAGGAAATGAATTCACTTATCAAATGCAGGCTATGATGAACATTGAAGTTCTTAATGGCTATGATGTTAAAAAAATAGTAACGGCATGTCCACATTGCTTCAATACATTAAAAAATGAATATCCTGAGCTCGGAGGGGACTATGAAGTTGTTCATCACACGCAACTGATTCAAGACCTCATCAATACAGGTAAGCTTGTTTTAGAAAACTCACAATCCTTTAAAGGCAAGAAGATCACCTTTCATGATCCGTGCTATTTAGGACGTGCAAATGATGTTTACGAAGCACCCAGGAAGCTTATTGAAAAACTTGATGCCGAGCTTGTTGAAATGAAAAGATGCAAATCAAAAGGATTATGTTGTGGTGCAGGTGGTGCACAAATGTTTAAAGAAGCTGAAAAAGGAAATAAAGAAATCAATATAGAAAGAACGGAAGATGCTATTGAAACTGCGGCTGAAATTATTGCTACAGGATGTCCATTCTGTAATACGATGATGACAGACGGAATCAAAAATGCGGAAAAAGAAGGACAAGTAAAAGTATTGGATGTTGCTGAATTAATAGCAAATGCAGCAGAGCTTTAGTCATTTATTTGAAGACATGCCTGCGAGCAGCAGGGTATGGACATATCTATGTAATCGGATATTAAACCCTATCGAAACAGAAGCTTTACAATCGGAAATCGATGGGTTCACGTCGAGCTGGAAAGCACATCAAAAGCCACTGTCCGCTCAGGGCGGAATCCTTTTTAATCGATACATTATTTTAGTGGTTGATGAGTCCCGTGAAGCTATTTCAGGATGCTCAATTGACTCCTCTGTTCATTTTGTGAAAATGATTGAATCCAAATTGGGAGTTGACTTTTTTAATCGTTTGAACGTCCTGGTTTCTGAAGGAGACCAACAAAAAATAGTCTCTTACCATGACTTAGAGCTATTGAAGGGTGCCTTTGTATTCAACCCTAGAGTAGGATCACTAAAGGAACTCAGAGAGAGCTGGTTGCTTGAAATTAAGGAAGCTCCTTTCTTTTAGTACGAGCTAGACGAACCACCAATATTTTCAATAGGATGCCAGGTAGTTTTCAATTCTTGAAAATCAGTGATGTATTGAATTCCTTGTCCACCCTGTACGTCCCATTCGTCATCATATGTTCTCACACGTTTTAAATTGTCTGCCGAAGCGATCTGAATATCTTTTATATACGCTGAGCGCGAACAAATAGAGATCGCATTGACATCCATATGACTAGATAGCGGAGACCATAATTCGGAAACTTGACCCGTTAGTATATTAACGACCCCAGGAGGAACATCTGATGTGTTTAAAACTTCCGCGAGTGTAACAGCGCATAGTGGTTTAGACTCCGAGGCAATCAAGACGCATGAATTACCCCCTGAAATCACTGGCAATAGCATTGATACCAATCCAAATAATGATGAAGATTCTGGAGAAATAATACCTACGAGACCTGTAGGCTCATAACTTGAGAAATTAAAATGAGATGAACTCACCGGATTTACGGAGCTAGCAACTTGATTGAATTTATCGCACCAACCTGCGTAATAGACAATCCGATCTATGCAATCATTGACCTCAATTTGAGCCGCTTTTTTAGTAGAATCTTGAAGCATCAATTCTTCAATAAACTGAGACTTGCGTCCCTCCAATATTTCGGCAATTCTATAAAGTATTTGCCCTCGGTTAAAAGCAGTTCGTTCTTGCCATGCCCCTTGGGCTTTTCGTGCAGCCACAACCGCATTTCTTATGTCCTTACGAGAACTTTTACACATATTGGCAATGGATCTTCCACTCGCGTTAGTCGCTTCGTAAAACCTTCCAGATTCCGTTCTTGGGAATTTACCGCCAATATAGATTTTATATGTTTTTAGAACTTCAATACGTTTCATTGCTTAATTATTTAAGATAGGCTGCCAAACCATGTAATCCACCTTCTCGTCCATACCCACTTTCTTTATATCCCCCAAATGGAGAAGAAGGATCAAATTTATTATAAGTGTTTGCCCAAACAACACCTGCTTTTAATTTTGATGTAAGGTTAAATATCTTGGAACCTTTATCCGTCCATACGCCTGCCGCTAATCCGTAAGGAGAGTTGTTCGCTTTTTGAATCACTTCGTCTACAGTTCTAAAAGTCTGTATGGTAAGTACCGGGCCAAAAATCTCTTCTTGCGTTAAAACACTTGACTGAGCAACATTTATAAAAAGTGTAGGCGCACAGTAATACCCCTTTTTCGGAAGTACACATTTCGACTGAAAGAATTCAGAACCTTCTTTGATACCAATCTTGATATATTTGTTGATTATGGAAAGCTGTTCTGCTGAATTAATCGCCCCAATATCTGTGTTTTTATCTAATGGATTCCCAATTTGCAAAGATTGCATTCTGTGTTTAAGCTTGCGAATCACTTTTTCGGCAACATTCTCTTGTACAAATAATCGAGACCCAGCGCAGCATACATGACCTTGGTTAAAAAAGATGCCATTAATGATACCCTCAACGGCTTGATCTATAGGTGCATCATCAAAAATAATGTTTGCTGATTTACCACCGAGTTCTAGTGTCGCTTTCTTAGTTGTGCCAGCGATACTACGTTGGATGAGCTTACCGACAGCTGTGGAACCCGTAAAAGCAATTTTGGCAACCTTAGGGTGAGAAACAATTGCCGCTCCAGTATGTCCATAACCTGTGACAATATTAACAACTCCTGGAGGCAGACCTGATGCATGAATGATTTCAGCTAATTTCAATGCCGTAAGTGATGTCGTTTCGGCAGGTTTAAGGACAACTGTGTTCCCGGTAGCTAACGCAGGAGCTATCTTCCATGCAGCCATAAGTAACGGGAAGTTCCAAGGAATAATTTGACCGGCAACACCTAAGGCCTCCTTTTTTTGATTTGGAAAAGCATATTCTAACTTATCTGCCCATCCGGCATAATAGAAAAAATGATTACAGGCTAATGGAATATCGATGTCACGAGATTCTCTTATGGGCTTGCCTGAATCTAGGGATTCAATAACAGCTAACTCCCTGGCATGTTCTTGCATCAATCTAGCAATTCTAAAAATATACTTACCTCTTTCAGAGGCGCTAATTTTGGACCATACTTCCTTATATGCACGATCGGCTGCTTTTACCGCTAAATCAACATCATGATCATTAGCATCTGCGATCTCTGCAATTCGTTCTTCGTTATGCGGATTATGGGTAGTAAAATATTTTTTCGATGAGGGTTCTACCCATTTTCCATCTATATAAAGCGCATATTTCTTATTGAGTTTAATGTGCGCTGTGCTCTCCACGGATGCAGCATAATCCCAATTGTTATTTTTTGTCGTCATAGTTAGTCTATTGTAAAATAATCAGCAGATTGATAAGCGCCAGTATCCGTTTTTAAAATTTGCATAAGCACGTCATTTGCCAAGCTACTTGCTCCGAATCGGAACCATTGATTCGTAAGCCATTCCTGACCAAGAACCTCCTTCACCATTACCAAATTATGCAAAGCCAGCTTTGCGTTCGAAATACCTCCTGCAGGTTTCATTCCAACCATTACTCCGGTTTCATCATAGAAATCGCGAATAGCCTGAAGCATCGTATAGGTAACTTGCATAGTCGCCGCAGGTTGGATCTTACCTGTGGACGTTTTAATAAAATCAGCTCCGGCATACATTGCGATATCACTTGCTTTTCTAACATTATCAAGCGTTGAAAGCTCCCCTGTTTCAAGAATAACCTTAAGCCTTGCATCACCGCAAACCTCTTTAATAGCTGAGATTTCATCAAATACAAAGGAAAATTCCCCAGAAAGAAATTTACCTCTAGAAATCACCATGTCGATCTCGTCCGCCCCATGCTCTACGGCATACTTGGTGTCGGAAATCTTAACATTCATAGGAGCCTGTCCTGATGGAAATGCGGTCGAAACCGAAGCCACCTTAATTCCAAAATCACCGACAATAGATTTGGCCAATCGGACCATCGAAGGATAAACGCAAACGGCAGCTACTGTGGGTAAATCGGGATAGCTATCATGCAAATGAGCAGCTTTAAAACACATCTGACGAACCTTACCAGGAGTGTCCTTGCCTTCCAAGGTCGTCAAGTCTATCATGTTAAGAACCATATGTAGCCCCTGCATTTTTGAATCATTTTTAATGCTTCTTGATTGAAATCTAGCAACTCGTTCCTCTACTCCTACCTTATCAATAGATGGAGATCTTGGAACAGCATTAAAATCGTTTGTTTTAGTCATAATAAATTATCAAATCAAAGATACAGAAAAGAAATAGTATCATTTTTAAATATTTCTCGTAGAATAAAAAGATTATCAATTTGAAAGGGTTAATTCAAATCAAAACTGAGTATCTTTAAGGGTAGAATAAAATGATGAAACTGCAAATATTTTCTTTAGTCTGTCTTCTTAGTCTTTTGACTTTGAATGATACGCATGCACAGCAGAATGAGTCACAAAAACACATTATAAAGTTCAACCTCGCTCCCATTTTCGTTGGAGAATTCATGCCTTCCTATGAATATGTATTTCATAAAAAGCTCTCTGGCGAAATAGGCATAGGATTTGTGACTAAAAATTATCTGAATGATTTTGTGCAAGAATCAAACTTATCAAATTCCAGACTGTTAAAGGCCGGACCGGCATTTTCTTTAGCCCTAAGATACTACCCTTACAGAAGCGCTGAGCTAATCTACTGCACCGCCGAAATTCGCTACAGGAGATATAGAGAAGCATACCAGCAGTTGAATGCTGAGGGGCTTACAGAGGAAACTATCGAGTACAACCAAAGGGTCATTCCCCGGTTAGGATTAGGCTACATTATTTATATGGATTCTCATCTACTCATTGATTTATCAGCTAATTTAGGATTGGGAATTGAAAAGAAATTACTACTGTTCAATGAATCGCCAATGTCAAATTATTTTTTACACTTTGGTATCGGATTTAAACTAGCCTATACCCTATAAATACAAGCACTTAAGAATAATGTCTAAAAATAAATCAGCCTTTTTTTGTCAAAGTTGCGGACACGAAACTCCTAAATGGTTGGGGAAATGCCCTGGGTGCTCTAGCTGGAACTCATTTGTTGAAGAAATCAAGCAAAAGAAAGGAAGCATAGCGCCGTTTTCAAAAAGTGCTACGGATGCAAAGCCAATAGTCTTGCAAGATATTAAAGAGCAGGGAAAACAAAAAAGAGTACTCCAAGACACAGAACTCAATCGTGTTTTAGGTGGTGGTGTTGTGTTAGGCTCTCTTATTCTTGTGGGGGGCGATCCTGGGATTGGAAAATCCACTTTAATGTTGCAACTTGCTATTAAAGAGGACTTCAAAGTCCTTTACGTTTCAGGCGAAGAGAGTGAAAATCAAATCAAAATGCGCGCAGAAAGAATTGGTATCTCCAATGAAAACTGCCACATTTTAACCGAAACAAATTTAGAGTCTATACTCACACATGCTTCACAATTACAACCTGAGATTCTTGTCATCGACTCCATACAAACCCTTCACAGCTCTCAGGTAGAAAGTGCAGCAGGAAGTGTGTCTCAAGTAAGAGAAAGTGCAGCATGTTTGCTACGGTATGCTAAAGAATCTCACGTGCCGACCTTTTTAATTGGTCACATCACAAAAGATGGTTCTATTGCTGGACCTAAAGTACTTGAGCATATGGTTGATACCGTATTGCAATTTGAAGGTGATCGGAATTATGTTTACCGTTTACTGCGTACGATAAAAAATCGTTTCGGCTCGACAAATGAAATTGGCATCTATGAAATGTCAGGAACAGGGTTGCGCATTGTAGAGAATCCATCAGAAATACTTGTGACAAATACAGATTCTGAATTGAGCGGTATTTCAATTTCTTCAACTCTAGAAGGTTTAAGGCCTTTTCTTATTGAGATTCAAGCGCTCGTCAGTTCTGCAGCATATGGCACACCACAAAGAAGCTCAACAGGTTTCGATGCAAAAAGATTGAATATGCTTCTTGCCGTACTTGAAAAGAGGTGTGGCTTCAAATTAGGAGCTAAAGATGTCTTTTTAAATATCGCAGGAGGAATCAAGGTAGATGATCCTGGGGTCGACTTAGCGGTTACTATGGCTGTACTATCCTCCAACGCCAACCTACCTATCCCTCCCGGAATTGCTTTTTCAGCGGAGGTGGGACTGTCTGGAGAAATCCGCCCCGTTAATAGAATTGATCAGCGAATTGCAGAAGTTGAAAAGCTAGGTTATAATAAAATTATTATCTCCGAAAATATTAAAGGATTTGACCCCTCAAATTACAAAATCGATATTGTACAATGTACTAAAATCGATCAAGTTGTAAAAGCAGTATTTTCATAAAAAAGATTATATAAAATGGGAAAACTTATTATTGTTCCTACCCCCATTGGAAACCTTGAGGATATTACCTTAAGAGCAATCAGATACCTCAAAGAATGTGACCTGATTTATGCAGAAGACACTAGAGTCACTAGAAGGCTTCTATCTCATTTAAATATTGACAAAAGGACTGTTGCTTTTCATTCTCACAATGAACATAGAATCCTTGATAAATGCATTGAAACTATAGAAGAAAATGAATTTACTGTATTGGTTTCTGATGCAGGGACTCCAGGGATTTCGGACCCAGGTTATTTATTGGTTCACGCCTGTGTATCTCATGGAATTGAAGTTGAATGCCTTCCGGGGCCAACAGCGATAATACCAGCTTTGGTTGCTTCTGGATTTACATGCGAACGCTTCCATTTTGAAGGCTTCCTTCCACACAAAAAAGGAAGAGAAACAAGAATTAAAAGTATTTCAGAGCTAACATGCACAGTGGTTTATTATGAATCCCCCCATCGAATCGTAAAAACCTTAACGCAATTACAAAAAGTTCTAGAGGAAGACAGAAAAGCCTGTGTTGTTCGCGAGATATCCAAGATTTATGAAACATATCATCATGGAACTCTCTCTGAACTTATGACATACTTTACGGAAAACAAACCAAAAGGTGAATTGGTTTTGATCATGGAAGGAAAATCTTAGCGCAGTTCCTTTAATCTTTTCTCAACGCTTTCAACACGTTTTTTCTGAGTTTCTATTTCAATCTTCTTACCCGATTGATCCTCTAGGTTTTTCTTTATCTCTTCTTCGTTTTGGGAAATTTTTTTCTCAAAATCTTTGATTTCTTTTTCTAAATTCTCTTTTCTTTTGACAAGTTCCTTTTGTTCCTTTTCAAGACCATCTAAAAGCTTATTTTCTTCACTTTCAATTTGCTCAACCCAATTTTTGACTGAGGAAAAAGCGAACGCTTCTAAAATGACTTTAATGACTTTAAATTTTTCAGGATGGTCTTTACTATTGAGGTATGCTCCGCCAAGATCAAAACCAAAAAGAACAGAAACCTCCCCATTATTGGACACCATGCTTTTTGCATAAGCATTGAAAGGCATTTCCCCCATGTCTTTTAATTCAACCATCAAAGCACTATGCTCATTTTTAGATTCTTTATGCTTGCTAAACCCCTTAAACAATTTTTTGATTTTAGATTCTATAAAATCTTGACTCACATAAGGAATGTCTAGAACCAATACATTCACATTTTGAGCATCAGAAAAATCTGCATTTTGCTCCTGAACTTTGATCGCCTGAGCCATTACTGCAGGTCCCATCAATAAAAATAATAGGGTATAAAGTGTCTTCATTTTTTTTAGCACTAATTTAAACTTCTTTTTGAATAGAGAACTGAAAACATTCGTAATTTTGAATCATGCTTTTCCAAAACGTTATTGGGCAAAATGATTTGAAACAAAAACTTCTAAAAGAAGTTAAAGATCAAAAAGTAAGTCATGCCCAATTATTTACTGGCGACTCTGGTTTTGGAACTCTCCCATTGGCATTGGCATTCGCGCAATTGTTATTCTGTGAAGAACCAAAGGAAAACGATAGTTGCGGTGTATGTTCTTCCTGCATACAAGTTAAAGATTTGCAGCATCCAGATTTACATTTCAGTTTTCCGACCGTACAAGGAATCAGTAAGGTCTCTGATGGACTGATTTCTGAATGGCGGGAGCAGATTAAAGAGATGCCCTATTTTTCGAGCTTCGATTGGATCAAACGAATTGACCCCAAAGAAGGTAATCCCATTATATCTGTTTTTGAGAGTAAAGAAATACAGCGAAAACTCCGATTAAAATCATATCAAGGCGGATATAAAGTCCTGATTATTTGGATGCCTGAAAAAATGAATTCAGAATGCTCCAATAAGATTCTTAAAATACTAGAGGAGCCTCCCAAAAAAACCGTCTTTATTCTTGTCTCAGCGAATGCAGACCTACTAATAGAGACGATAAGATCAAGGTGCCAAGTTGTTCAATTGCCACGCATCAAAAATGACACGCTTTCAAGTCACCTAATGAAGGTGTTTAAGATCAGTGAAGAAAAGTGCAAATCAATCACCGCTTTTTCTGAAGGTAATTTAATTAGGGCTATGGAGGTTGCAGAGACCCAGGATGGTGAAGAAGCACTAAAAGATGCCTTTATTACTCTTATGAGATCTAGCTATAAAAAGAATGTTATTGAAATGATGAATTGGGCGGATTCAATGGCAAAAGAAGGAAAAGAACGTCAAAAAATATTCTTAAAATACACCTTGCATATGCTCCGCCAATGTCTTGTAAAAAATTATATGGGGGATGAACTTGTCCAAGTTTCAACTGAAGAAGCTGATTTTATATCCAAGTTCTCACCGTTCATCTCGGGCAGCAATATTCGAGAATTTATGAAGGCATTTGATGAAGCATTTTACCAATTAGAAAGGAATGCAAATTCTAAAATCCTATTTACCTTGCTTTGTTTTCAATCAATGCGTTATCTTCACAAACAATGATTAATCAAAAATTTCTACTTTTAACAAATAAAATATGAGTTGTAAATCCTGCAGTAGTGGTGGTGGAAAACCAAATGGTTGCCGTACAAATGGAACCTGTAGCACCAGTGGTTGCAATAAACTAGAGGTTTACGATTGGCTTGCCAATATTGATCTTCCTGGTGGCCAGCAGCCTTATGATATTCTTGAAGTACGCTTCAAAAATTCAAGAAAAGAATTTTTTCGGAATGCCGAAAAGTTAAACATACAAGTAGGGGATATCGTCGTTGTTAATGCCTCATCAGGTGTTGATGTTGGTCTGGTTTCAATTGTAGGCGAGTTGGCTAGGATTCAAGTCAGTAAAAAAACAAAAGACTTCAAACCCTTAGAATCCCGGAAAATTGTTCGAATCGCCAATCAAAAAGATATAGACCTTTGGATTAAAGCACGATCACAGGAAAAAGAGCTGATGTACAAAGCACGGACTCTAGCCATTAATCTTGGTCTTCAAATGAAAATTTCAGACGTAGAATATCAAGGCGACATGTCTAAGGCGACCTTCTATTATACAGCTGAAGGTCGTGTTGATTTTAGACAGCTTATTAAGGATATGGCCGGTGAATTCCGCATGCGCATAGAGATGAAACAAATCGGGTCACGACAGGAATCAGCAAGACTAGGGGGCATTGGCTCATGCGGGCGTGAATTATGTTGCTCCACATGGCTAACGGATTTCAGAAGCGTCTCTACATCAGCAGCTCGATACCAGCAATTATCCTTAAACCCTCAAAAACTAGCAGGGCAATGTGGGAAATTGAAATGCTGTCTTAACTTCGAATTGGATGCTTATCTTGAAGGTCTAAAAAACTTCCCAAAAACAGAAACTCGATTAAAAACGCAGAAGGGTGATGCCTATCACGTGAAGACGGATGTATTTAAGCATACCATGTGGTACGCATATAGAGGAGAAAATGAATTATACCCTCTAAAACCCGAACGCGTAAAAGAAATAATTGAAGCAAACAAAACCGGCGAAAAACCAAGTGATCTTAAAGATTATCAAATTCGTGAAGAAGTGATAGAAGAAGTGGTTGGTTATTCAAATGTGGTTGGTCAGGATAGCGTTAATCGTTTTGAAAAATCATTCAAAAAAGGGAAAAATAAAAACCAACGCAGAAAAAAGAAACCTACCCAGAGTAAATAAATGAAATCACTGAAAATATCTTCATTACTATTGGGCCTTTTGATTCTATCTTCATGCGGTAAAAAGCCATTTTTCATGGATACGATTACATTTGAAGGTCAAAAATGGAAAGAGGAATTCACTCCGGTTTTCAAGGTTGATTTCGATGGGGACACAAGTGCTTATGATGTCGTTTTCACCTTTCGGACATCTACAAATTACGAGTACAACAATCTATGGATTTACCTCTCGACAAAAGGACCAGAATGCGAAGCCCTAGGTAATAAAAATAATTTTTTAGGCAGGAACGCAAAAGAGCTAAAAATCGCAAAAGCAAGTGGCGATTGGCTCGGGAATAAATCAGGAACATTCGTAGAAAACAAATTGTATTACATACGCAGTAAGTTCTGTAAAGGGACCTATGAATTCAAATTAGAGCAAGGTGTAACCATGAATGAGCTTAATGAAGTTCATGATGTCACTATTGAGATTAATCCAACCGTTTGGGAGAAATAAGATTTAGATTATTGACGAATACGGAGCTTGAATCGCTCTCCGAAGAATTTATTCAATTTCTGGTTGTTCAAGGAATTGATGATCAAATGTGGCGTGACATCAATACAAAAACCCCGGAAAAAGCGAATGACCTTGTGTCTGTTTTTAGTGACACGGTCTTAAAAAAAGTGTATTCCAAGGTAAAGTTCATGAGCTTTGTTTCTGAGCAAGTATTCTCAATCTTTAAAATCGAAGCGCATACGATGTATGTCGTTGTTATCAAAAACCTTTCTATAGACCTAGGGTTTAAAGATATAGAAGATGTTATAACCCGCTTAAAAAAAGACTTGAACGACTGCGAGGCATTCACTGCCACCAGGGAATTAGGCTCAGGTATTTTAGATGAAATTCACTCTTTAACAGAAAAAGGGTGCCTGATTGCCGAGCAAGATTTATGGAAACAGTTTGAACATTATCAGAAAAAAACCTCCAATTAAGCATCTTTTTAGGAGAATTTTCGTTTTTAAAGTATATTTATAGACCATTTGAAAAATTAGATTAATGAAAACTCTTTATATTTTTAGCCTTATCACGGCAATAACCTTGCTTCTACCTTCATGTATAGAGCACGAAGTAATTCCAGCCCCCGTAAATACCGTGGATTTAAACGCTGCTTTTATTGGCTTTGTGAATGGAACTCAAGTGGAGTTCACACAGAATGTATTGGGTTATGGTGCTGAATCTTTAAACGCAGAGGACATTAACCCAGCCCCGACACCTTCACACATGACCTACGGAACAAAAATAAAGTCTATATACCAAAATCAGGCGATTCGACTTAAATTTGGTACTTTAGATTGGGATGTATCACAGAACTCTTATCCAACAGTAAGCATGTTTAATGATTGGTTAAATACATGGGCAAACACACCGGTTTCTTTCTCAGATCAAGGACTTAGTGGTATGGAAATTGAGTATATCGATATCAATGGTGTTTCTTGGTTTTCAAGACAATCGGACCCAGGACAAGACGGTACTTTTATAATATTAGGGCAAGAGTCCGACAATACTGGGGATTACTCCTTGTTTGAATGTAGATTCAATTGTTTGGTTTGGAGGATCAACCCTCAAACCAATCTTGATGAGTCTTTAAATATTCAAAATGGGAAAATCACTTCTTGGTTCAGGAAATAGAAAACACATATTGGTTTCATGAGTGACATACTCAAAATAGCAATTATCGGTGACTACAATTTCACGTATAATTCTCACCATGCGACAAACTTATCCCTTGACCACTCCGCAAATTTTTTAGATTTAGAGCTTAATTATTATTGGATTAAAATCAGTGATGCTTTAAAACACAAAGCTGGCTATTTTGATCAATATGATGGGATTTGGATTGCACCAGGGCCCATTGGAAATCCATTTTTCTTGAATGGAATTTTTAAAAAATTAATGGAGCGGAAAATCCCAGTATTAATTACAGGCGAGGGGTTTAAACTCTTTTTAGAATACTTAATTACGTTCCATCAGCTTACGTCATACCGGGAAAAACTTATTTCTGAAAATCTAATTGCCGGAAGTAGTTTTGAACGTCTAACTGTCCAGCCCCAAAGCAAAGCCTTTCAAAAGCTTTATGAGAATTTTTCTACGGTCGAGCTAAGCTCTTCCAGATATAGTGTTTATCCTCAGCTTATAGACCAACTTAAAGCAAAGCATATTGATATTGAAGCTCTTAATCAATTTGATGATCCAGAAATCATAAGTCTAAAAAATCATCTTTTTTTCATAAGCTGTGCATTTTGCCCTCAAATCTCATCAACACGAGATATCCCCCATCCCATAATCTATACTTTCGTGAAAATGTCGGTAGAGAAAAAATCAAATTTGAATAAGCTCATTTGATTGCGTATAATACAACATAGGGATTACTTTTTTACCAAAAATCTCTTCCAAATTACGTTTGTAATTCCATACCTGTTCTTGATGTTTTTTAGAGCTCGCGCCTGTCTTGAAATCTAGAACGATAATATCTGAGTTCCGGACCAGAACTTTATCTGGCCTCAGTATTTTTCCAGTTGGTACCAAGATCGCATGTTCATTTAGCACTTTTTGCACACCAACCAAAAGATCTTTTTCTTCAGCAACTGTAAAATACATTTCAGCTGCAGCTTTAATATCCCCGCGCATTGACACATCTATTTGTCCAGAAACTATAAATATATCAAGTGCCTTATCAAGTTCATTCGCTGCTTCAATGACACCCATCAATAAATGAAAATAAATACCAAACAAACGTTCCTCCTGAGAATCAAAACTTTCCTTAAGGACTTCTTTGTATGCGATCTGCAATTTAGAATCATCTGTAACGACTTCTACAGGCACATAAAACGAGCTATCGTCGATAGAAATTGATTGATTTGCATCAAATTTTGAACGCTGTTCGCCAGACTGATAATTTAGTTGTCCATCCGTCGGGGCTAATGAAAACGTTTGGGCGATATTGTCATGAAACAATTTGCCTAAATTACTTTCTCTATTAAATCGATTAAAAATATAAAGTCGACGCTCTGGCCTTGTTAAACCAACATAAAGAAGATTTAATTTATCTAAAAGAATGAGGCTTTCTTCTTCAAGTGCTTTGTTGTGAATTTCATCTAAAACATTATTTTTAGACAGAGAAGTATAAAGAACTTTCCCATCGGCTTCGACAAAAAACTTAGCCTCCCCATGAATAGATAAACTAAAATCTATCTTCGGAATAATGACAATTGGAAATTCTAACCCTTTAGACTTGTGGATGGTCATGATCTGGACCGACTCTTTACTTTCAGGCATTTTCAAAGCAAATTTCGCTTTATTTTCGTCAAAATATTCTAGAAATTTCGATAAATCGGATTGCCTATTGCTTTGAAATTGAAACACTAAGTCAGAAAATTGATGCAAATATGGATTAGACGTTTCCTTCCACCCCATTAATCGTATAAACTGCTGGGCCAGCTGCACAAGATTCTCGAAGGGCTTAAAAAAGGATTGAGGACTCCCAAAATATGTATTTAGAAATCGATCATCATCGAAAACCTTCATCGATTTTCCTTTACTCGTTTTAATTTCTACAATAAAATCAAAATAAGGGTCATTCAAAGATTCGTTCATTCTAAAATACAACTCCGCAAATTGCCGCTTCATTAAATCTAAACTAGGGCGCATTCTCCATTTTAGATAGGCAATTAATAACCGAACCTCCATGTTTCTTGAAATCAAAAGTGACTCCTGAGAGAAAACTGAAATCCCCCTTTTAGTCAGCTTATTTGCAATCTGAACACCTAGGTCATTTTTATCAGTCAGAATACAAATGTCACCAAGGTCAAAGTTATCACTCACTGATTGGAGAATAATCGATTCGATTTCATCAATCATTTCTTCTGTATCCGGTTTTTTCTTTTCCGACAATATCTGAACAAATCCTTTTTTTGACGATGCTGGAGTTTGACTCACGGAGTCATAAAACTTTTCAAATTTAGGCGAAAGAGAGCTGCTAAATTGCTGGAAAAAGTCATTGTTAAAATTCACGATTTCCGGAGCCGAACGGTAATTCATTCCAAGTGGTTTCTTGATCCCCATTTTCTCGAAATAAGCGGATGTTTCTTCAATTTTTGGATCTCTTTCTGGATTATAAATCGAGGGAAGTGCCACAAATTGCTCAGCAAGTCCATTATTAAATCTATAGATAGACTGTTTAGGGTCTCCCACGATTAAATTTTGTTTTCCATAAGACAATGATTCTCTCAAAAGAGGCAGTAGATTTAACCATTGCAATCTAGAAGTGTCCTGAAATTCATCTAAAAGAAAATGTTCGTAACGTGTTCCAAATCTTTCATAAATATATGGGGCCTCTTCCTTTTGCACCAATGTTCCGATCAACTCATTAAACTCAGATATACGAATGACTTTTGTTTTAATGCGCAATTCTTTCAATGCCTCTGAAACATACTTCAAGAGGGCCATATTGAAAAAATTAGACTTGTATTTGCTTAATAACATATTGCGCTGTGCTTTTTGCGCATAGAAATCATTTAATTCCAACAACTTATATTTTAATTCTTGGGTAAAAGCCTTACTATCTCCTGGTTCTGCACAATACTTTAAAAATGTTTTTGTAAGCAATGAATCGCCTCTATTAAAAGAAGGAAAGCGCTGATAATTGATGATTTTATTTAAGGACTTTAGCGTATTGGTTTTGCCCGGCAGATCATCAGAATTAATAGCCAGGCTATCAAAATAATTTTTTAAACCTTGATTTATTAATACAAATTCTTCGTCGATTGTAGTCAGCTCTTTAGAGATTAAACCATACTCCTTTTCATCGAAGGAAAACGACTGTAATAAATCAATAAAAGATCTATTCTTCTCATTATTCAGTGAGGATGCGAAGGACAAAAGATGTCTCTTAAAATTCCATTGACCCCCATCCTGAAAGTTAGATTTAGCATAGTTTTTCACAAGTTTTGTTAGCTCAACATTATCGGACGCACCTACATTACTTAACAACAATTCTAGTACCTCATCTAATACTTCTTTCTCATTTAAAGAAATCTCAAAATCAGAAGGTAAATTCAAATCATTTGAAAAAGATTTAATTAGTCTTAAATTAAATTTATCAATGGTGGACACATTAAAATTTTCGTATCCGTGTAAAATTGCTTTTATCGATTCTGCTGCTCTTTTCGTGATTTGAGATTTATCCAACTTGAGGATTCCTTGAAGTTCACTAATAATTGAGGCCGTTTTGGAGTCTACGCCGCTTGATTTATATTTTGAAATATTAAACAAGGCGTCAATAATCCGTGTTTTCATCTCCAGAGAAGCCTTGTTTGTGAAAGTAATAGCAACTATTCCTTTATACTTTTGAGGGGATTGAGGCGCTAGTAGAATTGACAAGTACTCTAAAACAAGCTGATAGGTTTTTCCGCTTCCTGCAGAAGCATTCAGGACACAAAGAGGGTGGACTTTTCTATCAATTGTAGATAACATAACTATAGGAGATTTCTGAGGCTTAAAAATAGGAAAATACAATAATTTTAGCTTAATTTTGATAAGTATGTATCGGATTCTTTTTTTATTTATTTGTTTTAGTATATGCGCTTCTTCATGTAAAAAGAAAGGGTGTACAGACACAGCAGCGGAAAACTATAACACAAATGCAACGGACGATAACGGAAGTTGTAGCTATACACAAGTATTAAAGATAAATATCAATCCCCTTTATGGGAGTGACAAACTTTTTTTAGATTCAATTTATACCAGTCAGGAAGGTTATCAGGTAAAATTTTCACAACTCAGTTTTTATCTTACCTCATTAAACAATGATCAGGACACACTTAAAACTGCAGCACTATATGATTACCGAATCAAGGGTGTTGAGCTTCTAGAAACTACAGGTGATTATACTAAGTTCTCTAATTTAAACGGAATAATTGGGCTTGATTCAATTAGCAACCATAGCGATCCATCGGGGTTTGACAACTCAAGTGATTTAAACATAAGTAATGCGGGACTGATGCATTGGAGTTGGAATACAGGGTACATATTCCTCAATATAGAAGGGAAAGTGGACACATTGGGCACCGGGGTATTTGACCATAATTTCAGCTTTCATATTGGGACAGACGCTTTTAGAGGCAATTTCAATTTCTCAAATTTAAATTGGACTTTATCCCATGAAAACGAGCATTCTCTAAACTGGTCACTGGATCTTTTTGAATTTTTAAATGGTGATTCAAACCCAATCGATTTAAAAGATGAGTTTATTACGCATACCTCGAGTAACCAATTAGTACTTGCTGGAAAAGTAGCCGTGAATTTCAAGAATGCACTCATTCCCTAACATGAAAGCAGTTTTATTTTTTTTATTGGGTTCCTTTATTTTTTTTTCTTGTAGAAAAGAACAAGTGGAATATATCACTACCCCTTACAACCTTGCGATTCCATCACATTTCTCTCAAATGAATATACCATTGGATAACCCGATGACTAAAGAAGGGGTAGAATTAGGCAGGTATCTTTTTTACGACACGAAATTAAGTGGCGACAACACCATGAGCTGTGCGAGCTGTCACCAACTTAATAGTGCCTTCGCTGATAATGTAGCGAAGCCTTTTGGGATTGACGGCATTGCCGGAACGAGGAACACAATGCCCCTATTTAATCTCGGGTGGGATGATTTCTTCACCTGGGATGGGAGAAAATCGAGTCTAGAAGAACAAATTTTAGAACCTGTTCCAAACCCGATTGAAATGCATATTGAATGGAAAGATGCTGTCGAAAAGCTACAGCTAGATGTCTATTACCGAAATGAATTCTTTAAAGCTTTTGGAGAGGAAGGGATTGACTCAAGCAAAGTAGCAAAAGCTATTGCTCAATTTATAAGAACCATAATCTCCTCATCTTCAACATTTGATGTGATGTATAAATTTGAAAACGGATTAAGTTTATCTAATCTAGAAAACCAAACATTGCAAAATATAGAACCCGAAACTTGGGCCGGATATGACCTATTTAAGAGTTTAAACGGGGCAGATTGCTTTCATTGCCACAATGGTCCATTAATGCGTGTGAAAAAATTTAGTAACAATGGCTTGGACCTTTCCTTTGCGGACAGCGGCCGAGCGCTTGCTTCTATGAACCCCGAAGATATAGGCAAGTTTAAGGTTCCCTCCCTGCGAAATCTATCCGCGACAGGCCCATACATGCACGATGGTCGATTCAATACTTTAGACGAGGTTATAGAGCACTATTCAAGCGGTGTTCAGCAGAGTTCAACTATAGACCCATTAATCGAATACGCGAATCAAGGCGGAGTGCAGTTAGACACTGAAGAAAAGCAATGGCTAAAGAAATTCTTACTTTCTTTGAACGATACCATTTTCATTAATAATCCTAATTTTGAGGATCCATTCAACTAATCATGGAAGCTACAATAAGACATTTAACCACAGAGGAAAAAGCCCTTAAAATAAATCTCCAAACTGACATTTATGGTTGCTTTGCTGAAATAGGTGCAGGCCAAGAGGTTGCAGCAAACTTTTTTAAGGCAGGGGGTAGCTCAGGAACGATAGCATTCACGCATTCCGCTTATGACATGAAGGTATCGGATGCCATGTATGGAAAAGCCAAAAGATATGTTTGCGAAGAACGCCTTCAGACCATGCTTAATACAGAGTTTTCAAGTCTAAAAAACACATTACCCAATAAATATAAAGAATCTAAATTTTTTGCTTTTTGCAATACGGTTGAATCTCTGAACTATCATAAAACGAACCAAGGTAAAGGTTGGGTTGGCTTACGTTTTCAGCTCAATAAGCAGCGTGAGCCAAACAATGCGATTTTACATGTCAAGATGCATGACAATAGTCATAAGGGACAGCAAGAGGCTCTTGGTATTCTTGGGGTGAATTTAATTCACTCATGTTACCATAGATATAATGATATTGATGAATTCCTCGACAACTTAATGCATAGAATTCCACGTGACCGTATTGAAATAGACATGCTTAGTTTAACAGGGCCTGACTTTAGTACAATCGACAATAGGGTTATTGCACTTAACCTTGTCAAGAGAGGGATCACGGACGCAACCATGTTTGACCTTGCTCGAAATGTTTTGCAACCCACTACAGCATTGTATAAAAAGAATATTCTTTTGACCAGAGGAAGATTTAGACCTGTAACTAAGGTTCATATCGATATGATTGAAAATGGTCGAAAAGCTTTTTCCAAAGAAAAAGAAGTTCAAGAAGATAATGTTTCAGTAATATTCGAATTGACCTTGAAAGACCTTACTGCTGATGGGAAAATTTCAGTTCAAGATTTCTTGGATAGAGCGGATTTATTAAGCTCATTGGGATATACAGTTATGGTTTCAAATTACTTGAAACATTACAAGATGGTTGAGTACCTTGCGCCGATTGCAAAAGGTAATCTTATCGGTGTTATTCTGGGAGTATACAACCTAAATACAATTTTCGATGAGCGCTACTACGACAATCTCTCTGGGGGACTGCTAGAGGCATTCGGACGAGGTTTTGGTCCAAACATGAAGCTATACGTATACCCTGCCTTAAATGTTGAGGATGGAGAGATTTATGACCTAGACAACATTGAAATCGCACCTAATCTTATGGGCCTATTGCAATACATGAGGGAGAACGATAAAATAAAACCTATTCTTGAATTTGACCCAAAGCTTTTACATATCATGTCTGACGATGTTCTTTCTAAGATTAAAGCAGGTGCCTCAAGCTGGGAAGAAGATGTGCCAGAATCCGTTGCTAAAGCGATTAAAGCATTTGAACTATTCGGTTACCACAAAAAAGCTGTTAAAGCATAATGCCTCATATTAAAAACGCCCTAATCCGGTTTAGAATCATTGATAAAATGATTCGTAATAAGTACAAAGCATATCCCTCTAAAGAAGAACTTAGAGAGGCTTGTGAAGAGTCCTTATACGGTTCGGTTCATGGAGCCCATATCTGTGATAGTACCATTGAGAAAGATTTATTTAATATGAAAATGGAGAATGACGCTCCTATTAAATATAGTAAAAAGAATGGCGGTTATTATTATGAAGACCCCGATTATAGTATTAACGACATACCTTTAACAGAAGACGAAATCAGTTCTATTAAATATGCTGTAGATACCTTGCATCAATTTAAGGAGGCTCCTTTTTTCAAAGATTTTGGTAATGCAATCGACAAAATTGTGGACCGAGTATCCGTTGCTGGTGACGAAAATAAAATGTCAAAATATATTCAATTTGAATCCGCTACATCAATAGGAGGTAATGAGTTTTTACCCTTATTACTTGAAGCAATTCAAAGTAAAAAGAAGCTTTGGTTTGTTTATACAAGTTTTATTAAAGATGCTGGTAAACCAAGAAAGGTATCCCCTCTTTTTTTAAAAGAATACAGAAATCGATGGTACTTAATTTCATACGACCCAAGTCAAAAAGACATTAGAACCTATGCCTTAGACCGTATGGGGGATTTGAAAATCTTAGAAGATGAGCAGGAAGTTCCTGAAGGCTTTGACCCCGAAGCGTATTTTCAAAATGCAATGGGGATTACTAGCTACAAAGGTGATGCCTATAAAATTATTTTAAAAGCAGGAGAGGTCGCTTCAAAATATATAAAAAGTCAGCCCATTCACCATTCTCAATTCATTTTGAAAGAAGAAGAAGAGGCTACTTACTTTGAATTGAAGCTGTTATTATCTGAAGAGCTAATCCGCACCCTACTCAGTTATGGAGGTGAAATACAAGTCATTGAGCCACAGGAATTAAAGTCATTATTAATTGACCGTATTCTTTCTATGAGAAAGGTCTATGGTCTATAGAATTAGAATCTAAGGATTTGTTAATTTTGAATTAGAATTATAACTTAAATGGAACTTAAAATAACGCAGAATGATGGCATCTGTCATCTTACATTTAACCGACCTGAGGTCTACAATTCATTCAATAGAAGCATGGCATTAGCCTTACAAAAGGCTTTGGATGAATGCGAGAATAACGATGCAGTTCGTGTCATTGTTTTAAGTGGAGAAGGCAAAGCATTTTGTGCAGGACAAGACCTTGCCGAGGTTACCGATCCTCAAGGCCCTGAATTGAAGACCATTATCGGAGAACATTATAACCCCATCATTACAAGGATTCGAAACATTGAGAAACCTATAATTGCTGTTGTAAATGGTGTCGCCGCGGGCGCGGGTGCAAACATAGCACTAGCTTGCGATATTATTTTCGCAAAAAAGAGTGCCTCTTTTATTCAAGCGTTTTCAAAAATTGGATTAATTCCAGATTCCGGTGGAACCTATTTTTTACCCCGTATCATCGGAATGCAAAAGGCAATGGCATTAATGATGACAGGAGACAAGGTTTCTGCAGAAGAAGCGGAAGCGTTAAAAATGATTTATAAAGCGGTCAATGATGACGAATTTGATGAAGTTGTTTCAACCTTCTCGTTAAAGCTAGCCCAAATGCCGACTAGAGCACTAGGTTTGACAAAAAAAGCCATCAATCATAGCTTTATGAATACTTTAGCGGAACAATTACAACTTGAAGAAGAATTACAAAACGAAGCAGGACAAACTACAGATTTTCATGAAGGTGTACAAGCCTTTTTAGAAAAAAGACCTGCAAAATTTATAGGAAAATGATTGAAACAATTGGCGTTGTTGGCTCCGGGACAATGGGCATTGGAATTGCTCAAATCGCAGCTCAAAATGGGCATCAAGTTATATTACATGACCACAGCGAGGAACAACTGAAGAAATCCAAATTTAATTTGGAAAAAGTACTCATCAGACTTGTTGAAAAACAAAAAATTACTGATTCCGAGAGGAAAGATATTTTAAGTCGAATCTTATTTACCCCTAAAATAAGTGAATTATGGCCTTGTGGATTAGTTATCGAAGCTATTATTGAAAACATTGACATTAAACATCAAATTTTTAAAGCTTTAGAAGATATTGTATCAGAGCATTGTATTTTGGCCTCAAACACCTCTTCATTATCAATTGCATCGATTGGCGCATCATTAAAAAATTCAAACCGAATTCTAGGTGTTCACTTTTTCAATCCAGCACCACTTATGCCTTTGGTTGAAATCATACCCTCGATACAAACATCTAATAAAACGACTGATTCCGCAAAAAAAATAATAGAAAGCTGGGGTAAAACAGTTGTATTATGTAAAGATACTCCTGGGTTCATCGTCAATAGAGTCGCTCGACCTTTTTATGGTGAGGCACTTCGAATTTATGAAGAAGGGATTGCTGACTTTGCAACGATAGATTGGGCTCTTAAGGATTTAGGTGGATTTCGAATGGGGCCTTTTACACTCATGGATTACATCGGAAACGATGTCAACTTTGCTGTTACGGAATCTGTTTTCAAGGCATTCTTTTATGACCCCCGGTTTAAACCTTCTTTTACTCAAAAACGCTATGCTGAAGCCGGTTATTTGGGACGAAAATCAGGAAGAGGATATTACGATTACAACAAGATCAATAACAACTCAGAACCTATAAAAGACAAAGTACTTGGTACATTGATTTTAAATCGAGTACTATGTTTACTTATTAATGAAGCTGTGGATGCCGTCTTTATGAGTGTCGCTACGGCAAAAGATGTGGACCTAGCTATGACCAAAGGGGTGAATTACCCTAAAGGCTTGCTGAAGTGGGGAGATGAGATTGGTTTAGAAGTTGTTCTCAATCAGCTGCAGAAACTATTTGATTTCTACGGAGAAGACCGCTACAGACCCAATCCACTACTTAGAAAAATGGTCCATGAAAACAAGACGTTTTTCATTTAAATTTTCCATCTGAAATTACTACATTTGCGAACTAATATTTTGTAAAAATGGCTTATTTATTTACTTCTGAATCCGTTTCTGAAGGACATCCTGATAAAGTAGCAGATCAAATTTCTGATGCTTTAATTGATAATTTTCTTGCTTTTGACCCAGAATCAAAGGTAGCGTGCGAAACACTTGTAACCACAGGTCAAGTTGTTCTTGCAGGCGAGGTGAAATCCAACACATACCTTGATGTGCAAAAAATTGCCAGAGACGTCATCAATAAAATTGGTTACACGAAAAGTGAATACATGTTTGACGGTAATTCTTGCGGGGTTTTTTCTGCCATACACGAACAGTCTTCAGACATCAATCAGGGCGTAGAAAGAGCTGTAAAAGAAGAGCAAGGTGCAGGCGACCAAGGAATGATGTTTGGCTACGCAACAAATGAGACAGAAAGCTATATGCCGCTTCCTCTAGAGATTTCTCATATCCTTTTAAAAGAACTTGCAGCGCTTCGAAGAGAAAACAACGAAATAACTTATTTGAGACCTGATTCAAAATCTCAGGTTACCATTGAATATTCAGATGACAATAGACCCATTAGAATAGATGCTATTGTTTTATCAACCCAGCATGATGACTTTGCTAGCGAATCTATCATGCTCGACAAAATAAAGAGGGACGTTATCCAAATCCTTATTCCAAGAGTAAAAGCTCTACTTCCATTGGAAACACAAAAGCTTTTCACCGATGAGATCACCTATCATGTAAATCCAACTGGCGTTTTTGTTATTGGTGGGCCACATGGAGATACGGGTTTAACAGGAAGAAAAATCATCGTTGACACCTATGGTGGAAAAGGAGCTCATGGTGGTGGTGCTTTTTCAGGAAAGGACCCTTCAAAAGTCGATCGATCTGGTGCATATGCAACAAGACACATTGCTAAAAATGCAGTAGCTGCAGGATTAAGTGATGAAATCCTAGTACAAGTGGCTTATGCGATAGGGGTCGCAAAACCAATGGGCTTGTTTGTTGATACCTACGGGACTTCGAAAGTAGACATGACCGATGGTGAAATCGCTCGAAAACTAGAAGAACTTTTTGACATGCGTCCTTTTGCAATAGAAACAAGATTTAACCTAAGAACACCTATCTATTCAGAGACGGCAGCTTACGGTCATATGGGGCGGGAATGTGTTACCGTTGAAAAAACATTCAAAGATGCATCTGGAAAGGTTCAAAAAATGAATGTCACATTATTCCCATGGGAGGCACTGGACTATGTTGATAAAGTAAAAAAAGTATTCCATCTGTAAAAGACTAAAGATTGATAAAAGGACCCAAAGCGGTCCTTTTTTTTTGTCTTATAAATTTTACAGCCTATCATATAACATGCTAAATACGCGACTTAGGTAAGGAAAAAATAATATTTTTACAATACCTCTATGGCTTTGTAAAAATTCTAAAAGATACACTATGCAAAAATTGTTTTCGATCATTCTCATCCTATCCTTACACTTTGGCTGTATGGGGCAAAAAGTAACATTCATGGATAAGATGATGAGTAAAAAACTGATTGGTGAAGGGAAGGAACTGTTTTATGCAGGAAGTATAAGTGAGGCCATGCTTACATTCAGAAGAGCAAAATTAAAAAATCCTTTATCAGGAGATGCTTGCTATCAGTTATGTATAGCCGAATTTCATTTGCGGAGTTATTACGATGCTTACAACCATGCTATTGCCGCAGAACGTATGATCACCAAGAAAAAAGATGGTGAGTACTATTATTATTTAGGTCGTATTTTCCAAACCTTAAACAAAGTCGATTCTGCAAAAATATTTTACAATCTTTCAAGAGAAAAACTAGGGCCCCGTATATCAAAGGATTATGAACTTGATATTTTAATTGACCAATGCGATTTTGTCAAAAATGAAGCTGAAAAAGGCGTGAAGTATCTCTGTAAACCATTTTCAAGAGCCGTAAACTCTAAATATGACGAATACGGTGCCGTTCTAATTTATAATAAAAAACGATTATTCTTCACTGCACGACAACCCGAAACCACAGGGAGTAATATAAATTATGACGACCAAAAGTTTTTTGAAGATATCTACAGAGCGGATTGGGATGAACAACTGCAAGATTGGAAAATAAATATCGAATCCATGGAAGAATACAATACTGAAGGCTTCGATGCCTTGAATTTTGTTTCTAGGAATGGCAAATATGGACTACTGACCATTAATACATCCGCATCCATAGAAAAAACAACCGCAAGCTCGGAGATTTATGAATTCGAAGTGGATGAAGAGGATAGCTCATGGTACATGGATCCTATTAAATCAGAAAGCATTAATACAAGCTACTTTGAAGGAGCTGCTACCATTTCAGACACAAGTTTTGATGAGGATGAAACTGCCACTCAAACGATGGTATTTGTCAGCGACCGTAAATCGGATAAAAGTTTAACTGATTTATACACCGTTCAACGCATTGATGATAAATGGGGTGAAGCCAAAGCTTTAGATTCATTGAACACCTTAGGCAGAGAAACTACGCCTTTTTTAACTGAAGACGGTAAATTTCTTTTTTTTAGCAGTGATGCTTTACCCGGAATGGGTGGGTACGATGTTTATTATAGTGAATGGCTAAACGATAGATGGGGTGCACCTATAAATCTGGGTGCAGCCATTAATACAGTTCACGATGACACACACTTTCAGTATTTCCCAGAATACAACATGGGTACTATTTCAAGTGTCAATGATTATGACGGATACTTTAGTTATGATTTATTTAAGATAGACCTGTCCAATTCGAATTTTCCATTTTTAAAAAAATAAAGCGTCTTTAACTTCTTTATGCATCAAAACCCTGATTTATATTATGCCTCGTTATTTTTTTGAAATATCATATGAGGGCACGAATTTCTTCGGTTGGCAAAAACAACCTCAAGACCTTTCTGTACAAGGCTGTATAGAGGAAGAACTTAGCAAATTATTTTCCTTGAAAAAAATTTCTATTATGGGTTGTGGAAGAACGGACACAGGCGTTCACGCAAAAAAATATTATTTCCACACAGATTTTAATACGAAAATTGATACAAATCAATTTATATTCAAACTAAACCATATGCTCCCTAAGAGCATCTCAATTCATAAAATATTTGAGGTCGACAAGGACCTTCATGCTAGATTTAACGCGCAATTAAGAACGTATAAGTATTTTATTCACGGAAAAAAAGACCCTTTTAAAGCAGTTTCGTCATGGTGGATTACGCAATCTCTAGATATTGAACTAATGAATTTAGCAGGGGAAATGTTAATAGGGACTCATGATTTTGAGTCATTTTCAAAAACAAATACGGAGGTGAAAACACATATTTGCTCCGTAAAAAAAGCGCAATTCACGACAAATGGAAACAACCTTATTTTTGAAATTTCTGCGAATCGATTTTTAAGAAACATGGTCCGAGCCATCGTTGGAACACTTATAGAGGTTGGCTTAAAAAAAATAAACCTTGAAGATTTTAAGAACATAATAGATTCTAAATCAAGACAACGAGCGGCGGCATCTGCACCGGCCGAGGGATTATTTCTTTGGGATATTTCCTACCCTGATGGTTTAATCTGATAATGTAGCTCCTTCCGTAAGAACCTCTCTATTTACTTTTTTAAACAAGCCTTGCAACACCCTTCCTGGTCCCACTTCAATGATATGACTTGCTCCATCCTTAAGCATTCTCTCCATTATTTGAGTCCACTTTACAGCCCCTGTGAGCTGTAAAACTAAGTTCTTTTTTATTTCATTTGGGTCAGAAACTGGGTTTGCATTAACATTTTGATATACCGGACAAATCGGGGTGCTAAAATGAGTGGATTCGATTGCAGAGGCCAATTCCTCTCGCGCAGGCTCCATCAGTGGAGAATGAAAAGCGCCGCCAACAGGCAAGACCATAGCACGTCTAGCGCCAGCCTCACTTAGCTTTGAACAAGCAAGCTCCACAGCGGGAATCGCACCAGAAATCACTAACTGCCCAGGGCAATTATAATTCGCAGGAACAACAACACCATCAATAGAAGCGCAAATATCCTCAACTATATGATCTTCTAGACCGAGAATTGCAGCCATAGTAGAGGGCTCTTTTTCACAAGCACCTTGCATAGCCAAAGCACGTTTTGAAACCAGTTTCAATCCATCCTCAAAACTCAACGATCTATTTGCGACAAGTGCGGAAAACTCGCCCAACGAATGCCCCGCAACCATATCAGGCAAAAAAGACTCTCCTAAACAAGCTGCCAAGATTGTAGAATGCAAGAAGATTGCAGGTTGTGTGACCTTGGTCTGCTTGAGTTCATCCGCAGTGCCTTCAAACATGATTTTTTGAATATCAAAACCTAGAATATCATTGCTTTTCGAAAATAAATCTTTAGCTAATGCTGATGATTCGTAAAGATCCTTACCCATTCCTGAAAATTGAGCGCCTTGACCAGGGAAAACATATGCTTTCATATTGTTCTTGTTTTTTTTCACAAAAGTAATAGAATATTAAAATTGACCGTCGGAATGATATTTCCCATTTTTATAAACTTTAACTTTCATAATAATACCGTCCATATCATACTCATAGACCTTACCATCCCAAAGCAGACCATTTCGAAAAGTACCATCCATCCAAATCTCATCGTTCTTGTTGTAAAGTTTATTGTAACCAAATTCTTCAAAGCTAACGCCCTTCGTGTTACGAGAAACCACTCTTGGCGGTTTTAATGAATTGTCTTGAATTACCAGCACGGGTATCTCAATAGACGGCTCATAAGTCCTTATCGACTCTTTTTCTCCAAATTCATCAAGAATCACTTCATATTTTAAAGAACCATTTTTATAATAATGCTTAATCGTCCCAAATGGTTTCCCGTTTTTTGCCGAATACTCTAATTGAAGTTTCCCATTCTTAAAGAAATATTGAATTTTACCAGATTCCTCACCGTTGTTATTATAATTTCCACGATACGCAATTTTACCATTGTCAAAAAAACGAATACAATTTCCTTTGTACTTGTTTTGTATAAAGGTTGCCTCTTCCATCTTTTTGGCATTCGAATAATACCTAATATAAAAACCTTCAGGGCGATTGTTTCTATAATTACCTTTTAGCTTTGGTGTTTTACCATCGCGGTGATAACGGACCCATACTCCTTCTTTTCTACTATTAACGAAATTACCTTCTTCCACTTTTGAATCCATGGGGTATTTTGCAAAAGGATGATCTTTACCCTTAAACACCCAATTTCCTGTTTTACTTCCAGATTTGTCTAGCTTGTTTTGAGCCCAATACGAATTGAACGCAAAACAGAGCAAGCATGCAAAGAAAAGCATTGCTTTTATTTTCATATGCCTAAAATACAAATCTAATCCATTTGAAGCATTGCATCTATCGTGAAAATTGTGAATAAAAAAAGAAACGATACCCCCTATTAAGAAGAGTTCTAATTACTTTTGTAACTGTAAGATTATGATTTCAATAGATCCAAAAAACATAGAAGTACCTAAGTTGCACCGCTATCTTTTGGGAGCCGTTGGCCCCCGACCGATTGCTTTCGCATCTACGATTGATGAAAAGGGCATACCCAACCTTGCACCGTTTAGTTTTTTCAATGCTTTTAGCGCAAATCCACCAATACTCGTCTTCTCTCCTGCAAGGTCTGGCAGAACGAATACAACGAAAGACACGTATAACAATGTTAAAAAAATTCCAGAGGTGGTGATTAATGTTGTTAACTATGAAATCGTACATCAGATGAGTCTTGCAAGCTCGCCTTACCCATCGAATACAGATGAGTTTATCAAATGTGGCCTAACGCCTATCGATTCGGATTCTGTGAAGCCCTATAGAATTAAAGAATCTCCGGTACAATTCGAATGTAAAGTGAATGAAGTGATTGAATTAGGGGATCAAGGAGGTGCTGGAAACTTAATTATTTGTGAAGTTCTTAAAATTCATATCAGCGAAGAGATACTAGATGAAAATGGGATGATTGACCAGCATAAAATAGATTTGGTATCACGTATGGGGGGGAATTGGTATTGTCGTTCGGATAAAAATTCAATGTTTGAAATACCGAAGCCAATTACGACATGTGGAATCGGCTACGATCAATTGCCAAATGACATATTAACGAGCCAAATACTGACCGCCAACAATTTAGGCCAGCTGGCAGGGATTGAATCAATTCCAAATGAAACTGATGTAAATGAATACAAACTCATCGAATTAAGTGAATTGTTTTTATCTTTGGAAGAAGATGCAGCTCAGTTGGAAATAGAGATCCATAAACGAGCAAATTTATTATTAGAAAAAAATCTTTTAGAAGAAGCTTGGTTGACGCTTCTTTCTTTTAACAACTAAATACACAACAAACAACATGTACAAATTCCAAGGAAAAATTAAGGTCATCAATGACACTCAAGAAATAAGTGAAAAGTTTAAAAAAAGAGAATTCGTGGTAACGGATACCTCTTCAATGTATCCTCAAGATGTTATGTTTCAGTCTGTGCAGGATAAATGCGATATGCTTAACGGTTATAACGTAGAGGATCAAGTAGAGGTTTCTTTCAATTTAAGAGGACGTGAATGGACAAGTCCAGATGGCGTTGTAAAGTATTTCAATACACTTGATGCATGGAGAATTGAAAAAGCTGGTCAAGGGGGTGGAATTCCTGCTGCTGGACCATCTGATATGTCTTTAAATACTGAAACTCCCGCGGCAAGCGCGAAAGCAACTGAAGAAAAAGACGACCTTCCTTTTTAAGATTTTAATATGACTATTAAAATGGGGCTATTGCCCCATTTTTCTTGGTCTTAATTTTTCTAAATCTTTCCAGAAATCAGGATAGCTTTTTGTAACGGCTAAGGCTCCCTCTATCTGTAAACCACCTTCTATTTGAAGCGCAGCAATCGCCAAGCACATGGCTATTCGATGGTCTCCATGCGAACTTACTTTTGCGAAACAAAGCGCTTTTAATCCATCAATACACATTTCATCTCCATCAAAATAAATTTCAGCACCTATCTTCTGAAATTGAGAAAGTAAAACCTGTGACCTATCACTTTCTTTATTCACAAGTCTATGGACCCCCTTTATTCTTGAAAGACCATTGCAAAATAAAGCTAGGGTTGCCAATGCGGGAAACAAATCAGGACAGTCTGTTGCATCAAAGTTAAAAGCAATTGACCCTGCACTGTGAAAGCTCAATTGATCTTCATTAATTAAAAAAGTAGCTCCAACCATAGTTAAAACTGAAAGAATACGTTCATCAGCCTGATCAGTGGATATATTAAGTCCCTTTAGAGAAACCTGATGACCGATTGCTCCAGCAACAATCCAATAACTTGCGGCACTCCAGTCCTTTTGTACAGAATAGGAAGTCAATTGATAGGGATCGTCATTAGAAAAACTAAAAACATTACCCATACCAAGATCAACACGAACACCAAAATGCTTCATCGTATTTAAAGTCATTTTAACATAAGGAAAACTTCGAAGATTGATTGCGCGAAGAACGATTCTTCGGCTTAGAAGAGGAATCCCTATGAGCAAACCAGAAATAAACTGAGAGCTAATACTTCCGTCGACTTCTATTGAATCCAAATTAGGGTCCAATCCCCCTCGAATAAAATAGGGGAGACGATTGTCATTAGAAGTGATTTCAATTCCATATTTCAGACCAAAGTCATCAATAAACCCATGAGACCTGTCAAGAATTGAGCCGCTGCCATCAAATTCATATTCCCCTTCATGTAAACAACATAATGCCGACAATAATCGAAAAGTCAAACCACTTTCACCACAGTCAAAAGAGGCCTTAGCGGGAAAATGAGTCGTACCTGTTACCAAAATATAGTTATCCTGGACCTCTAGCGCTGCTCCTAAAACTTTAATGCACTTCAGCATGGTTCTCACATCATCGCTTAAACCAATTTCACATATGGTTGATGTTCCCGGCGTCAATGCTGCCAATAGAAGCGCGCGTTGGGCATCACTTTTCGAAGGCGGGATCACGACCTCCCCGCTCAATAAGCCTGGACTCACGACTTGACGCATCAAAATTTGTTCGTCCTTGGATTCATAATTCTCGTCTGATGCCGTATTGATTCTTGGTGAATCGCCTCCATTAAAATCCTCACGAATTGTGGTGTCAAATGATAACTTTCACTTTGTGACAGCCGTTTGGTAATTAATTTAGACCAATGCTCCTGTTGTAAGATGGTGATGTTGTTTTCTCGTTTCAAGACACCCACTTCTTCACTTAACTGCATCCTTTCACTAAGCAAACCAAATAGCTGGTCATCCAAAACTGATACTTTCTCTCGGATTTCCTCAATCATCGAAGCAACATCCTGCGAGAAATCAGGTTGTCGCAAAACAAGTTTTTGAAGTAAATCACGCAGCCCATTTGCATTTATTTGCTGTTTAGCATCAGACCAAGCTTGATCCGGATTCGGATGGGTTTCAATCATTAAACCATCAAAGTTTAGATCCATCGCATTTTGGCTCACCTCTAAGAGTAAATTTCTATTACCCGAAATATGACTAGGGTCACATAACATCGGAACCTCTGGCCGATGTTCTTTGAAAGCTATTGGGATTTCCCAGCTAGGAACATTCCTATACTTCGCATGATTATAGATTGAAAAACCGCGATGTATAGCAGTCAAATCATCAAGTCCAGCCTTGTTAAATCGTTCAAAGGCGCCAAGCCATAATTCCAAGTCTGGATTAATTGGGTTTTTTATAAGTATGGGGGTATTTGTACCCTTTAGGGCATCCGCAATTTCTTGAACAGCAAAAGGATTTACAGTCGTTCTGGCACCGATCCATAAGGCATCAACGCCTGCGTTTAATGCAGCATCGACATGCGCCTTATTTGCCACCTCTGTACATGTCGGTAAACCATTTTTTTTGCCCGCTTCAACAAGCCATGGTAGAGCCTTTACTCCAAGACCTTCAAAACTATCTGGATGTGTTCTAGGCTTCCAAATCCCAGCGCGTAACATTTGGACTTCAGAATTTGCAACGATTTCCTGACTGATTTGTGCTACTTGATCAGAAGACTCTGCGCTGCATGGACCTGCAATTACGAAAACATTAGAATTCGAAAGGATCTTATCGGTAAGTTTATTTTTCATTGAATCGGGTATATTCAAACGCTATAAATACATGGCATAACCAGCATATAAATTTAGTTATATAACCACCTTAAAGGTATTTTAGTTCATAGAAATAATGTAAAAACACATTAAAAGACACTCCTTTTCATTTTATTCAATACCCTCATTCAAAATATTTTCAGAATCAGGCAATTCAGTAATTGATGGGCGCGTTACCTGCCATTTATCACGAAGGTAAATTACGATTCCAATAAAAATAATACCCCAAAACATTAAGGCAATACCTATCGCATTTATATTCTCTAATAAATCATCTGAAAAGAACTCGATGAATTTGTTTACGAGCGCAATTATAACGATTGACACACCTAAGAATATTTTTAATTCCGATTTAACCCGAAGCCCAACGGTGACATATCCGTAGCCCATCCAAATCAAATAAATTAAAATTAAATAACATCCAAAACCTGCAGGAAACAAGTAACTGACAATGAAAATATAGAACGGAAACCACATCAACCCCGGATTCAGTGAAATCTCATTTTCTTCAATTTCATTACTATAGGTATAAAAGATCCCCACAATTAATCCAAGAAGAACTATATAAGAAAACTGCTTATGAAATGAATAGTCCTCAACTAATGAAATAGAACGCTGCACTTCAATCAATAGCTCTTTCGACGACAGTAAAAAGCCCATCACAACGATTAATAAAATCACAGCAATCTCAATCGGACGACCAAAAATAGTACTTGCATTATTAAAATAAGCTTTTGAGAAAATATACAAGCCTGGTAAAATAACTGTTAGAATAGCTAGATAAAGTCCAGAAGAACCTGAAAGCTGAAAAAAGGCCAAAGACATAATCATAAGTAGAAATAAAACTGCGAAAATAATTTCTCCCGGACCAACATCTGTCGATTTTCGCAATCTCGGTAACCAGAAGTAAAGTATCCCAGTGCCATAAAGCCATAACATTTGAGGTAAAAACGATAACCAATTGTCCTCCACAAAAAAACCAACGGCGGCAGCCGAAACAGCAATTAAAATCATATAAATATATGAAGCAAGAATTGACTTTAGGCGATACACAATAGCCAAACCAATGCTTAAAACAATGAAGGCTAGAAGATCCGACCTGAACCACTCATAGATTTCAAAATTAAAATAGGCCATAATGATTGTTGAAGAAACACCAACATATAGAAATAGTGCAGAAACCTCCCTCCATAATCCATGACCAAAAAACACAGTATTACAGACGAAATAAACCGTTAACCCTATCAGAAGCGGAAGAAATAAAATCTTATCAAATGCCTCAGGGGAAATCTGTTCAGGTAGCAATAAAATTAGTAAACCGCCAAAAACCGCTAGAATACCGGCACTAGCCAAATTAAATTTAAAAATCTTATATATCGGAAAAGACTGACTCGGCTTAGATGCTTCCAATAAGCCATGACGAAAACGACTTTCTTCTTCACCCCTCGGCGTTCTTTTAGAAAACTCCTTTTCCAACCATTTCTGCTTATCATAAGCAAGTAGCGCTTGTATATAGGGTAAAAGTAGTAATGCCCATAGCAGCGCTATAACACTTCCTGCAACGACACTAACAAGTTCTGAATTATAAAAAAAAAAATTATTCAAAAATGAGTTCATCATATTTTACGTTTTAGTTATACCTAAAGATATAAATATTAAACGTTAAAGACTCTAAGACAATACCATAGCCAAACCTCCACCTAAAAGAATACTGACCAATTTCAGCAGATTAACACGATGGTTTTCAGATGTCTCAAAAATAATTGTAGTAGAAATATGTAAGAACATACCAACAACAACAGCCAAAATCACATGAATATTTAAACCAAATTGCTCTGGATTGAATTGCATACCGAGTAAAGCTCCTATAGGCGTTGTTAAAGCAAAAAGAGTTAGGAAGAACCACGATTTTAACATGCCCATACTTGAATTCAAGAACAAGGTCATAAGTGCTATCGCTACAGGGATCTGATGGAAAATAATACCCCAAAACAACGATTCATGTTCATGTCCCGTATGTGAAACATGCCCGCCGTAAGCACCACCCAAGGGGAAGCCCTCTATAACCGAATGAATAGATAAGGCTACAAAAAGTGTAAGAGGAATACGGCTGCCGCTGTGCGTATGTGTATGTCCATGCTCAATTCCTCCAGAGAAATATTCGAGTATTAGCTGCACTAGAAATCCAAGAAGTATAAAAAGCCCCGCATTTTCGAAATCATGTTGGTACAAATCAGGTAAGAGATGCTGAAAAATAATTGCTAAAAGAAACCCCCCACTAAAAGCCAAAGTCAATTTAATCATTCGCACTTTATGCGTAGCTTTCAGATAGGCAACCATTAAACCTCCAAAAAGGACGGATAAGATTAAATAGATCTGTAATATTAAAAAGCTCATAATTTTCGTGACGCAATAATAATCAATCGTTCTGATTTTTCAGGTATATATTCATCTAAATCAAAGGATCCGAAAGTGAATTTTATATTAAAATAAGGTGCTAGTAATTTAACGAATTGTTCTCTATCAATGGTTTGAACCCGTTCCGTAAAATGATAGTGCTCCCCCTTATCGACAAAACGTATCTCTTTTAATATGTGCGTACCCGTATATTTTCTTGAAATATTGAAGTCTATACCATTTAATGATTTTTGCTCCTTTTCCACTATGTTGTTAATGACCTTAGTCGCATTCATGAAGTCGATCACAAGCTGTCCTCCAGGTTTTAACATTTTATAAATGGCTTCACATACCCGTTCATTTTCTTCATGAGAATCAAAATAACCAAAGCTTGTAAAGAGATTAAAAACACAATCAAAGGTTTCTCCTTGAATGGCTTTTCGCATATCATGAACCGCAAAAGATAAGTTTGAATTCTCAAATCCCTTGGCAGCAGCAATACTTTGAGCAGACAAATCTACTCCCAAAACCCTATGCCCACTTGAATTCAATGTTACAGCATGCCTTCCTTTTCCACAGGCTAAATCTAGCAATGAAGAATTCGGGGTAAGCTTTAAGACCCCTAATAAAGCCTGGATAAATCGCTTTGCTTCTTCATCATTTCTATTTTGATAAAGGATATGGTAATAACTCGTATCGAACCACTCCGCAAACCATTCTTTTTTTTGCATGCCACGAAATTACAATTTATTACAGAATCAATTCTCCTATTTTAGATGGCTAAAAAGCCCTAAATTTGAATCAATGAAAAAGATCGGGCTAACTGGCGGTATTGGAAGCGGCAAAAGCTTTGTTGGGAAAATCTTAGAATCAATGGGTTATCCTGTCTATTATTCTGATCAACGCGCCAAGAAAATCATGAATACAAATAGTATTATTAGAGAAGGTCTCACAAAAATATTTGGTTCCGAAGCATTTATTAACGATAGGATCGACAGAGATTTTCTTGCACATCAGATTTTTAATAAGCCCGTGTTAAGAACAAAAATAAATGACCTAGTTCACCCAATAGTCCGAGATGATTTTAATAAATGGAGTAAAAGTCATAATGCACATCAGTTTCTATTTAATGAGGCCGCAATTCTATTTGAAACAGGAGCAAATAAAAACTTTGATGCCGTTATTTTGGTCTGCGCACCTGAACAACTTAAAATAGAACGAGTTCTTGAAAGGGATGCTATAAAAGAAGATGACGTAAAATTAAAAATGAATGCACAATGGACAGATGATCGAAAAATAAAATTAACACCCTATCACATTGTTAATGATGGCATTCAATCTATTCCCCCACAAATTGAAAATATTCTTCTCGCTATCGGTTCCTAATAGACCATTCTTATCGTAATACCCCTGTCCTTATTCAAGGACAAAGAACAGGACTGAAAAGAAGGAATAGAAAACCTAGGTCGAATATTATTTGAAAAAGCAAATGCTTCTTTTGGAATACCCAAAAAATTAGTATCACAAAGTTTATTGGCATTTTCATCATGATAAATCGCCACGGCATATTTGCCTTTCGGTAAGCTTTTAAAAGTATACACCTTCGATGTGCCTACTGTTTTTACACGAGCCATTTTATAAGTCTCACCCACTTTGGGGAATTCGGAAGCCTTATTATACAAGCCAAGCTGAACGACTCCATTGTTGTTTTTTAAACCATCAATTTGAACAGTTAAATCAAAATTATTTTGCGCATTAGCGCTATTCGATAAAGCAACTAGAATAGAAAAAAGACAAATTAAATGCTTCATTTTTTAAAGGTCGTTTTAAATATTCGATCCATCCAACTGAATGTAGAGGCGTAATTACCCTTTAGTCTTGCATGATGATCATCATGGTGCTTTGTCTTACTCAGAAAAGGTATTTTACTAAAGAAAGGCAATTCCAGATCAGAATGAATATGTATTTCGTGCAGGTTGCGCAACATTCCGAATAGCCACAATGCATAAATATTAATAGGCATCACGACAAGAATTAATGCAAAAGCGATGACCACACCAATCATCCCGAGCATCCATTCTATAGGATGGGCATATAGATACTCCAGAGGGAATGGGGTTGTTGCTCTATGGTGAATGGAATGCACGTGTTTTAACATGAATTTATTTTCGTGCAGCCAACGGTGAAAGAAATAGAACCAAATATCATCGATGAAGAAAGCAAAGAGTACCTGCAAGCCAATCATCCATAACGGAATAAAAGAGGTTTCTAGGACGTCATAAATCAAATATGAACTAATACCCGCTACACTTATAAGGAGTATAAAGTTGAATAAAAATAGAGGCATTCGCTTCTTAAAAACAGAGTCCTGATATGCTTTATTTTGGATTCGAAAGGGCTTGAAAAGATCGGTCTTAAGAACGAGCATGCTATAAAGCAAACCAAATAAATTAGAAACTACAGGAACCAAAATAGTCCCTATTACAACCCATTCTCGCGTCATCTTAATGCAAATAAATTAAACATTACTGAATCCTCAAGACCTATTTCTCTTTCGTGATGTAACCTTGAAAACCCTTTCTCATTGAGCATCTTTTTAATTTTCTCAAGGCGGTGATCAATATCATGAACCTCTACTACCACAGACTTAATTTTAGGCCAATGTTCATCAGAGATACCTTTTAACACAGACCACTCTGCACCTTCACAATCTATTTTAAGTAAATCGATTTTTTCTACCTGTTCTTTCTCTATAATTGAAGAAAGTGTAACTAAGTTACATTCCACCAGTTTCTTTCCTTTAACTAAAAATTTCGCAATAAGTCCGGAGAAAATAGGAGGAATTAATTTCATCCACTTCATGCCATCCGGCGGGTTTTTCATAGTTCCTTTTACGGCCCGTGAGAATGCTTTTGGATCCTTATCCCATTCTTCAGGGTGTAAAGTAGATAAAGCGGGGGTATTCGGGAAATAAGTAAACATAGCTTTTTCAGAAGTATCAGAAATACCCAGTTGAAAAGTATGGATTCTTCCTTGCCCATGAACTTCTGCATTTTTTTTCAAAACTGAGAAAATATCTGGAATTGGCTCAAAGCAATACGCTCTTACATTTTTAGCTTTTTGAATAGCCCTTAGGCCGAAAACCCCCACATTAGCACCCACATCAAAAACAACATCGTTCTCGTCAATAGCAATACCATTCTGAAGATATCCTTCAACATGATGGTCCAACATTTTTGTCTCAGGTTTTCTTAAACAAAAAATTGGTGTACCGTCATTTAGGATTGTTTGAGTCATCAATCCCTAAAATAATGATTTTTACTTTAGAAGAAAAGTTTACATACCCTTTTTACTTCTGTAGAAACGGGTAAGGATAATCAGTAGCTGGAACAAACGTTTCTTTAATCGTACGCGCCTGAACCCATCTTAATAAATTCATAGCTGCACCCGCTTTATCATTTGTCCCCGAACCTCTAGCCCCTCCAAAAGGTTGCTGACCTACAACGGCTCCTGTACACTTATCATTGATATAAAAGTTACCCGCTGCATTCTCTAATTTCTTTGTTGCCAATGCAATCGCATAACGATCTTGGGAGAGTATAGATCCAGTCAATGCATACTCAGAAGTTTCATCAAGAATATCCAATGTCTCCTCAAAAGCATCGGCTTCATATACATATATTGTTAGAACAGGGCCAAATATCTCTTCACTCATTGTTCTGAATTTTGGATCAGTCGTTACGACAACAGTTGGAGAAATAAAATAACCTTGGGATTTGTCAAATTCACCACCCACTATTATTTCTGCATCCTTGTGATCATTACAATAGGTAATATATGCACTGATCTTATCAAAAGCTCTTTCATCAATAACCGCATTAATGAAATTTGTATTGTCTTCTGGAGACCCCATTTTAAATGAAGAAACCTGTTCAACCAATATAGACTTAACTTCTGTCCATATATTATTCGGAACATACCCTCTTGATGCTGCCGAACACTTTTGTCCTTGAAATTCAAATGAACCTCTCGATAATGCGGTTGCTACTTCTGCAGCAATTGCACTTTTATGTGCTATGATAAAGTCTTTCCCTCCTGTTTCTCCAACAATTCTTGGATATGACTTGTAGAGATCCAAATTGTTACCTATGGTTTTCCATAAATTTCTAAAAACACCAGTCGACCCCGTAAAATGCAAACCAGCAAAAAGTTTATGCTTAAATATTACATCTCCTGCTTCAGGACCATCGACGGTTACCATATTGATTACACCATCAGGTAAACCAGCAGCTTTAAACAAATCCATAATAACCTGTGCTGAATACACTTGAGAATCTGCCGGCTTCCATACTATAACATTACCCATCATCGCAGGAGCAGCACAAAGATTGGCTGCAATTGAAGTGAAATTAAAAGGGGTGACTGCAAATACAAATCCTTCCAAAGGTCTATATTCAAGTCTATTCCATACACCAGGTAATGATTCAGGCTGTTCTTTATATACCTGCGTCATATATTGCACATTGAATCTGAAAAAATCAATCATTTCACATGCTGCATCAATCTCTGCTTGAAAAACATTTTTTGATTGGGCCAACATAGTTGCCGCATTCATTCTTTCTCGAAAAGGACCTGCTAATAGGTCTGCTGCCTTTAGAAATATGGCTGCTCGTTGCTCCCATGGTAAAGATGACCATGCATCTTTTGCCGCTAGTGCACTTTGAATCGCTTTTTCTACATGACCTGTATCCCCACGGTTAAAATGACCGATCACATGTTTATGATCATGTGGTGGAGCCATTGCTATTTTTTGCGATGTTCTAACCTTTTCACTACCAATATACATGGGTATATCAATTGGTTTTTGTGCATACATCTCTTTATAAACAGACAAAAGAGCTATTCTCTCAGGCGAACCTGGAGCATAAGACTTTATAGGTTCGTTAACGGCAGTAGGAACAGAGTAAAAGGCATTCGACATAATTGTGTTTTTGTTGCAAACATAAGAATAGTTAACTATCATTACAACAAAAGACTTCTCAATGACTAGAATCATTCTCCTCTCAATACTAATTAATATATCCCTTTTAGGAAGATCCGAATCGAAAGTAACCTTCATCGAATATAAAAATGAAACTGATTTAATTCGCAAAGCTAACTTTGCTCTTGAATTATGGACATACTATAATAGATTCGACGTGGACTCTCTTAACGTTCTTGGCGTATCTCTAAAGAAAAGTAACAGAGGAGTAAACGACTCCTTCGTAAAAGGAGTTTGGCAGCGCATCCTAGGGAGCTTCGATGTGAAAAAAGGATTTTTAAAAGATGGGCTTGCGCTACTGAAGTCTTCAAGATCGATATTCATTAATCTTGGAGACAACCGATTAATAAGCGAAGCATTTAACGAAACGGGAATAGGTTATCTATTGCTAAGTGATTTTCAGCATGCTAAAGAAAATTTTAATTCCTCAATGGAATTTGGTGATTATTCAGGGTCTGTTAACCATTCTTATTTGGCCATGATCAATTTAGCCCAATGTTACCAAAAAGATGGAGATTTTATTTCAGCCAAGTTGTACGCGAATAAATATACTAGATATGCGCTAGATGTTGAGAAATTTGAATCCGCCGCAAATGGATATTCCTTTTTAGGTCAAATTTCAATGGATGAAAATAAATTGGATAAAGCGATTGTTTTCTTCAATAAACAAATGGAATATGCTCAGAAGAGTTCAGCACCATTAATACTTACCCGCGCTAAAAACAATCTTGCTATCACTTTATTTTTACAAGGAAAATCCAAAGAGGCTTTACAACTATTTCAAGAGGTTCTTTCTGAGAGAAAAGCGCAAGGAGTTATAATATATCTATGTGATGCCTACCTCAATTTAGGGGAGCTATATATCGAAATTCATGATTCGGAAACATCTAAGAAATATTTAGATTCGTCCATTCATCTTGCTGAAAAACATGGTTTGATTACTAATCACATCGAAGCCCTTGAAATGTGTTTGGGTTTGAATGAATCCACGGCTGTTAAATACGAAATTTTAGTTCTAAAAAGCAAACAAAAACGAATACTTGTGAAGCAAAGAAATGAAAGAAAATTAAAAGCAGTACCTATGAACAACAAAATTGCTCCAGGAAATCTACCTTGGTACATTTACCTGGTCTTCTTTATTATCCCCATTGTTCTATATATGTTCTTCCGTAAAAGTTTATCTGACGAGGGTTAGAAAACCATGCCCCGTGAGCTCTTGTCCATTGAATCCTAGGGCATTGTATTTATAAAAATACACCCCCTCTTTAGCGTCATTTCCATTCGAGGATTTACCGTCCCATCCGATATCAATCGATTCAATAGTCGTCATAATATTTCCCCATCGATTTAATATGATAAGCTCAATACTTGCAATGTTTTCAGTCTCTACAATAAATAGTTCATTGGTGCCATCTTGATTTGGACTAAAGACATTCGGAACAAAGATAATTGGAGGCCCGGTGGGTATCACCTCAATTAACAGCTGCATGGTATCCTCGCAATTCTCGTTGGAGGCTATTAGAGTTACCGTGAAGTCACCCTCTATATTATAAGTTGTAGAAACCCCTGACAAATCATTCAAATCCTCACTTTCTGTATTTCCAAAATCCCAATAATAGTTTGTTGCATTGGAGCTTGAATTTGTAAAATTAACGGTTAAGGGAACTACTCCAGAAATAATGTCTGCTGAAAACAAGGCATTGGGGTAAGGAATTGAGGTAAGGTTTACTGAAGAAGTACCCGAACATCCATTAACATCTATACCCGTTACCGTATAAACACCACTTGAATTGATGACCGTTGGATTCCCATCCACCACTCCATTACCCCATGAATAAGTGCCTGCAGGTCCGGCACCACTACCTATTAAAGTTACCACATCACCCTCGCAAACTGTCATTGGACTACCTGCATCTATAATTGGGAGCGGATTCACAATAACCAAAACCTCATCTTGAGTTTCACAACCATTTACACTCATACCCGTAAGTGAATACGTTCCTGTTATGACAGGTTGGAATGATACACCATTTTGAACGCCATCCGACCAAGTGTAAGTCACTCCATTACTTCCTTCCAAAACAACCGATTCACCTAAACAAATTTCAATATCATCACCAGCAAATACCGGTATATTTGGATTGACGGTTACCGTAAAGTTTAAAATGGGGCTTTCACATCCATCGACCATATAAACGACACTGTATTGCGTAGTTATGGTTGGAGTGACAATAATCTCATTAGATGACTCGCCACCTGGTTGCCATAAATAGCTACCGTTATTTAGGCCAGAAAATGCCGTAATTACCGCCTCTTGACCTTCACAAATCTCATCAATACCCGTAACAGATAAATCTGGAGTTTCGTTGACCTCTATAAGCATTTGCATATTTAAAGCACATTGACTCGGATTTGGAACAAACGCATAAATAGTCCCTCCAATAGCACCTGTGTTGATACCTGGGGGACCCCAAACCCCTTCAATACCTTCGTTCGAAATATTAGATAATGCATCTGCTACATCTCCTTCACAATATGGACCAAGTTGATCGAATATTGGGACTTGAGAAGCATTAACCGTCAAGCTCATAGTCGCAAGAGAATCACATCCTGAAACCGCTGCTGTAAGAGTAATTGTTTGAGAACCTCCAGCTCCAAAAAACATTCCATTCCATAGATAAGGCAATTCCGAATCACATATGGTATCAAAGCTTTCACTAATCAGTGTTGGGTTTACATCTAAAACCAAAGTTGCTAACGAATCGCAGCCCGTAACAAGGGAAGATAATGTAGCGATTTGGGAACCTGCCGAATTAAAACTTAAACCATTCCATAGATAAGGTAAATCTTGTTCGCAAATAATTTCCTGAGTGACACTTGATATTGTTGAGTTTACGATTAGGTTCAGCGTCGCAACTGAATCACATCCCGAAGAACTAACCAAGTTCACAGATTCAGTAGTCGAGGAATTTAATGTTAAACCATTCCAAATGAAAGGCAAGCTATTGTCACATACAGCTTGATTAGTTGTGCTTGTTAATAATGGATTAACTGTTAGATTCAATATCGCAAGAGAATCGCAACCCGTAATAGCGCTAGTAAGCACTGCAGCATCACTACCTGATGTGTTAAATGTCAATCCATTCCAAGCGAAAGGTAAATTTGAATCACAAATAGTAAGATTCGTGACACTTGACAATGGTGCTTGAACACTTAGGTTCAAGGACGCAAGTGAATCACAACCTGAAACCAAACTAGATAAAGAGGCCTGTTGAATTCCTGCAGAAACAAATGTCAGGGTATTCCATGTAAAGGGAAGCTCATTCTCACAGACCGTTATAGCGGTCGTACTAGATAAAATTGGATTTACAAGAAGGTTTAATGTGGCTATTGAATCACATCCAGTTATAAGCCCTGATATTGTCGCAACTTGCGTTCCTGGCGAAGCAAAAGATAATCCATTCCATAAATAGGGAAGGTCTGTTTCACATATTGTTATCTCTGTTGTGCTTTCTAATAAGGGATTAACCGTAACCGTGCCTGATGAAGCACCAATACATCCTGCTAAATCATAATCACAGGTGTAAGTTGTCGTAGAATTAGCCGTGACGTTAATCGACGGAGAAGTTTCACCAGTTCCCCATAAAAAAGACCCCCCAGCAATAGATGGGATAGCCGTTAAAGTAATCAAGTCCCCTTCACAAATGGTTTCTGAATTTACCGTTAAGGTTGGCACAATCGCATTTGCAACTACCTCGACCGTATCGATAATAGGTTCAGTACATGCACCCGCATCATCAACCGAAACCTCATAAAAACCTGGGGAAAGGCCCGTGGCCGTGGCCGTGGTCTGTATTGGGGAAGTGTTCCAAGAATAGGTGTAACCCGGAAATCCTCCTGATGCATTAATAGTTGCCGTTCCGTCATCCCCTGCACAAGAAACAGGTGTTGATGAAACTAAGGACTCTAGAGCACTGGAGCATTCTAAAAAATCGACAAAGACTCCGGAGTCCCAAAAGGGGTCTCCTGCATCGGCAATGGCTATTTTAAAATGATACGACTGACATGGAATCACAGACACATCAGATACCAATACGGTTGTGAATGCATCAAAAATATTGGTCAAGCCAGCACTGTTATCGACATAAAAAGCGTTATTTAAATTTGCATTCACGTTATCAATACTTACTATCGTCGTTCCATTAGGCAAAACAGCAACATTGTTATTATTGTAATTGCCACCTGCAGGATTTGGACCTGTTATAAAAAAGCCAAAAGCATCATTAAAACCAGAAGAAACCCATTCAGGATATTCCTCTGATCCAAAAACAAATCTTATCTGCATTTCATCACAAGAAGGAACGACATCAAACTCTAAAATACAACAGTCATAATCCGCCAATGGTTCTAGTGTACCTAACTGGGCATCATTACAAGTTGTCGCGTTATTTGTACTCATAAATCCTGATCCAGGCTGATTCAAATCAAGCACATTACCCGTTGTTAATACGAGTCCTGTCGGAATACCCAAATCTGTGGATTCTCCATTAGTAAAGGTTCCATATGCGTTCGATGGACAGTTTATAGTCGCATTAGAAATAGTGAGGCCTCCGCTAATAAAAGAATTTACAATAACACTGGCGTTTGCACCTTGATTTGTAATCACTAATTGTGCGCGTATATTATTTGTGAATAAAACAATACATGTAAATAGTAAATAAGAGAATATGTATTTTAAAATCATGTATTTATAACAAATTATATTATAATGACTGAATTTACACTTCACAGGTTGCTTACAAATTTGTAAAACTTAAACAATGAAAAAGGAGATGAACTTCATCATTCAATCAAAAAATATAATAAAATACCCGCTATTTTTATTTTAAAATACTAACTATTCCTATAGATTGATCGGTGACACCATCATTGAACACAACAATATAATAATAAGAAGCGACAGGTAGTGCATTCCCATTAAATCTTCCATCCCATGGTCTTTGGCTATACGCACCTTTTTCAGATTCAAAAATCTGATTTCCCCATCGGTTATAAATAAAGACCTTATTATTCGGGTATATATTGTCAATGTTTTCCAATTCCCAAATATCGTTTACCATATCATTATCTGGAGTAAATGCAGTTGGAATAATAATGTTACATTCTTCAAATGTAATCGTCACACTGGCGGGTAGACCTTCACAATCGCTATCATTAGCGGTCACATAATAGGTCATACTTCCTAAAACAACATTTGGTATAATCGACTCTCCAAATGAAATTATTTGGGAAATCGCAGGGTCACTATACCATGTGTATTCGCCTGAACTGCCAGAAGCAAGAACTTGTTCAGGAATCATATTTGCACAATACAGCACATCTTCTGAAACATCAGGAGCCACAGGGATCGGATTGACAATAACGGTCTGCACATTATTTAAAATGATATCACATGCATTGTCAGACAAAGAAGTAATCACATATGCGCCTGAGGTGTTGCCTAAATTGAGGGGTGAACTACTCGAAGAAATATTTAATGGAATTCCGTTTAATGTATAATCTAATGTATAATCTGGAGCACCACTGACCTCCACAAGAAGATCGTCGATAAGATCTCCATCACAATAGATCCCCTCTCCAGTAAAACTTAACAACATGGGCAACTCATTAATCGTTATGTCAAATGAAACCTCATTACTACAGGTACCATTCTCATCATAAACATATACTGTTTGAGAACTAAGAATAGCATCATTAATAGGTGAACCGCCATTACTTTGAGAATCATTATAGTAATTTTGATTCCCAGAAAGGTTATTACCTTGAATGCTTAATGGCAGGATAAAACTTTCACAGGACTCCTGAGGTCCAGGATTTATAATCGAAGGTGTGTTGGTTACGGTCACAGTGAAGCTAGATTCATCGGAACATGTACCGAGAATATCATAAATATAAATGGTTTGTGTAGAGCTAATCATATCCCCAGAAAGTAGAGGTGTTCCCTCAGCATTACTTTGGGTGTAATAGCTTTCATTACCCGATAGATTCGTTCCCGAAATATCAAGAAGTGTATATGTATCACATACGGTACTGTCTAATTGGAAATTAATAGAAGGGGCGCCGGGATTATTCAAGTCCATAAGATCTGGAGAGGTAAATTCACAACCATTATGTATGATTGAGAAAGATGAATACAATCCAGCTCCTAAGCCCAATATCAAGTATTCCCCGAAAGTATCCGCAGTGAAATTAGAGACTTGTGAAGGTGTGCTTAAAGAATCATAGCTGATTGTATACAGTGCACCTGCATTTAGTCCACTTATGGTAATACTACCATTACTTGCATTACAAATATCAGGGTCTGTCCCTGACATAGTATACGATGGCGTATTGTTAATGGTTAAATCGAGACTAACAAGAGAATCACATCCGTTTACTCCACCTCCTGTAATATTGAATGATGCTGAATTGTTACTTACAACATAGGTGTTTCCATCAATCCAAAGATATGAATCACAGGCCGTCTGTGTGTCTGTTCCCGTAACTGAATTATTAATTATTAGGTCTAAAGTCACTGTGCTGTCACACCCTGCAGTATTGGTTAAAAGAAAAGTAGCACTGTTATTACTTGTCGTATAGGTATTCCCATCAACCCAAGTATATGAATCACAAGCAGTCTGGAAGTCTATTCCTGTTGAGGAGTTAGAAATCGTAAGATCAAGAGTCACCAAACTGTCACATCCTCCACTTGCCGTTAAAGTAAACGCAGCAGAGTTGTTACTTGTCGTGTAAGTATTCCCATCAATCCAAGTATAAGTATCACAAGCAGTCTGCGTATCGGTTCCCGTTAGAGAATTTGCAATCGTTAAATCAAGAGTCACCAAACTATCGCATCCTACAGCATTGGTTAAAAGGAAAGTAGCACTATTGTTACTTGCTATATAAGTAACCCCATTAATCCAAGTATAATTATCACAAGAAGCCTGCGTATCGGTTCCAGTTGTGGGGATCGTAATCGTAAGATCTAAAGTCACTATGCTGTCACATCCAGCTGCATTCGATAATAACCACGTCGCACTATTGTTACTTGCAGTATAAATGTTCCCATCAATCCAAGTATA
>MEHZ011680970.1_pt1 | contig 108481 bp, 109 predicted proteins | sample 897221 | NCBI WGS metagenome assembly MEHZ01 (sample SAMN05514161, study PRJNA337945) | marine metagenome | isolation source: marine surface water | place: Arctic Ocean | collected 2007-12-13 | reverse complement strand
CGTTTAGAGCAACCTCAAGCCATGTCTTACTCGTAACGTCTTCCATCTATGTACCCATTCAATGTTTAAAAAATATCAACCGACAAAGTGGATAAACCGGATACGTGTCCGACAAGTTTATCCCCACGCTGAAGCGGACCAACGCCGGCGGGTGTTCCAGTGAAAATTAAATCGCCCGCCTCCAATTGGTAAAACTTTGAGAGAAAGCAAATGATTTCAGGAACATCCCAAATCATCTCTTCAAGGTTTCCCATTTGACGCACCTTACCATTAACGGTGAGTGAAATTTCGCCAGTCGATAAGTGTCCGCAAGCACTGGCTCTCGTTATTCCTGTAATCGGCGCCCCTTGTTCAAACGATTTGCCGAAATCCCAAGGTCGATTCATTTTTTTCGCCTGCGCTTGCAAATCTCTGCGCGTAAGATCCAGACCAACAGCATATCCATACACATGATCTAAGGCTTCTGAGTGAGAAATGTCAGAACCTGATCGACCGAGCGCTACAACCATTTCAATCTCATGATGCAAGTCGTTCGTCGCCCTCGGATACTTAATAGCTCCTCCGCCAGGCACCAATGCATCCAATGACTTAAGGAAAAAGAAAGGGGGGTCTCGCTCAGGGTCATTACCCATTTCGCGCGCGTGCTCCGCATAGTTACGGCCAACACAGAAAACTCTGTTCACGGGAAATTCGCACTCATCATCATTAACCGACACCCGCGGTGCAATTTTTAGTTCGAATGTTAAGCGCTTGGTGCTCAAAAAAATTCCTTACAAACGGTGTTAATCATGCGTCTGACGATGAAACAACATTATCGCACATCATCAGTCGCCTGCTCGATGCGCGGGGTCCGAATCAGGCTCGAGCTTACCGATGATCACGTCAGACAAAACGCGAGCGCGACAGGCGAGAATCAAACCTTGCTCATACTCATAGGCCGTTAGCGCCGATTCCGAATAAGAGTCCAAAACAACTTCACCCGCGATCAATTGGCATTTACACGTACCACATACTCCGTTCTGACATGCATACGGAAACTTAACATTGCGACGCATCAATGCCACCAAAATAAACTCTTTCGAGTCCAACACAATAGGAGCCGGTCCACCGAAGAGTTTGACTCGAAAAACCCTTTTAGAAACCATAATTAACGTTAAGTAGTCGAAATTTAATAACTTAATAAGATTAATGTAAATTTAAATCTAGAACCAAATCTTAAATATTCTCTTAAACGCCTTGTTGAAAAATAAAGTGCCGAGATACCGCAACTTCAGACTTCAGAAATATATTGCACAAAATTAAGCACTCAGCACTGCAAAACCTCTGATCACGTCTTATCAAGTCTTATCACGTCTTATCTTGCCCCAACTCCTAAAGACCTGTGAGATATTCTTCCACAAATCGTTAAGGCTCTTGCAAAGAACATTTAGTGGGGTTAAATTACAGTTTAGGTTTATTGTACTTGTAGCTTTTTGGCTCCAAACTGATTCACAGAAATTCAGCAACAGTCCAAATGTTCTAGTGTAGATAAATCTATTATTTGTACTAATAATTTTATTCATTCGCGAATAAATAAAATAGTCTTCTAAATCTTTTAGGGAGAGAGTTATGACACGTTGGACCTCTACGGCTGCCGTTAAGGCAATTACAGCCGTTGCGTTCGTCGGCTTCGCTTCTCAAGCAATGGCAGCAGATGTCACTTGGGATCGATTGTTGAACGCGCAAAATGATGACGCTAACTGGATGATGTACCACAAAGATTTTTCTGGTCATCACCATAGTGGCTTAAAGCAAATTAACACCAAGAACGTTAAGAACTTGAAACTTGCATGGCAGCACAATCCATCTGCTACCAAGCGTGGTATTCAAGGCTTCCCTCTCGCGGTTGATGGCATCGTTTATTACACGACCACATCAGGCACGATCTGGGCTATTGACGGCGCTACTGGTGCTCCAGTGTGGCAACACGTTGCAAAAATTGACGTTGAGCGCGCTGAAGGTACGTTCTACAACCCATACAATCGCGGCCTAGCAATTTCAGGCGGCAATGTATACATGGGTACTACTGACGGACGTTTAATCGCACTTAACGCTAAGACAGGTGCTGTTGTCTGGGATAACGAGATCATGACTGTAGCCCAAGGTAACAAAGGCTTCACAGGTGCTCCTCTTGTTGTTAAAGACACAGTTATCATCGGTGCAAACGGTGGTGAGTTATCTGGTTGTTGTGGACCAATTTACGCAGTTGATGCGAAAACAGGTTCAGTTAAGTGGCAATTTGACACCATTGGTGGCGATCAGCGCTCACGTGATTCTTGGGGCAATGACTCCTGGAAAATCGGTGGTGGTGGTGGTTGGATGACGGGTAGTTATGATCCTGCAACCAACACAGTTTGGTGGGGAACAGCTAATCCAGCTCCTGACTATGACTACATCGGCGCCGATTGGATGAACAATGGTCCACGTCCAGGTGAGAACCTCTACAGCTCTTCAGTAATTGTTCTTGATGCAGACAGCGGTGAGTTAACTGCTTACTTTCAAGAAATGCCACACGACGCTTGGGACTTTGACTCAGCAGTCGGTGAGTTCTTGATGATTGAAAAAGGCGGCAAGCGAAACATGGTTCACCCAAATAAGGGCGGTATCATTTTTGTTTATGACGCTGATTCAGTTGGTGGTGGTAATGAGTTGACCGTTAACAATGCGTACATGATTGGTGAGACCTATAACTACATCAAAGGTGTTACTAAAGAAGGTCGCTTAGTTGGTCGACGTGAACTACCAGAAGGTAAGCACTCAGACGTATGTCCTGCAATTGATGGGGCTATTTCATGGAATACCGGCGCTTACAACCCTAAGAGAAATACACACTTCATGCTCACACAGGAATTCTGTTTTGACATCGAAGTTGTAAATCCAGAGCGTCCAGATGACTTTTCTGGTCAAGCGTACTTCGGTGCGTCATGGACTTCTAAGGCTCCTAAGCAAAAAGCAGACGGCACTCCAGTTGACGCTGCTTACGGTACGCTTCAGGCCCGTGATCCTTTGACCGGCGAAATGAAATGGCGTGTTGAGTACAAGTACCCAGTACTTGCTTCTCTCTTGTCAACCGGTGGCGATCTTGTTTTCGTACCTGGCGCAGACGGAATGTTTGACGCTCGCGATGCGAAGACCGGTAAGCTCTTGTGGCAAAACAACTTGGGTACTGGTGCCCACGGTGGTGTTATCACCTACATGGCTGGTGGAAAACAGTACGTTGCTGTTGTTACTGGCTGGGGCTCACACGTTGCAGGTAACTACCCTGGACTGTTTGGCGCTCCATTCACAACCATGTCAACAGACACTGGTACTTTGATGGTCTACGCGCTGTAAAGTGAGTTGATCAATCAGATTCGACGGCTTTTAATGTCGAAATGAAATGAAATTTGGGCGGGTTTTCCCGCCCAAATTTTTTTGTCAGCTCTTTATTAGAGTTAAGAAATAACTTAATATTGTTGATTCGAGTAGTCACTATCCGCAGGAGAACCACATGCAACACCATCTTTCGTTTACCGCATTAACGCGCGTCGCACTCATCATATTTTGCGCGATGGGATTGAACATTTCAGTTACTTATGCCGAGGAAGATGTAACAGATATCGCCGCGGCAGAAATCAACCCTAACTACTTCCAATACAAAGAAAATTTCTCTGTCAAACGTTTATTTGCCTCCCGATGTAGCTGGTGTCATCAAGGATATGGGCTTAAACAAGCAGACGGACCACGTCTCTCAGGCACTACGAAATCCAAGGAAAAAGTCATAGAACAAATTGCTTACGGTAAAAGTCCAATGCCTGGTTTCCGGAAGCAACTTAAGCCGTGGCAAATTGAGGCGTTAGCGGATTACATCAAAGCGCTCCCTGATGTCGAGCTGTAAACTTTAGCTCCATCTTATTGAACCTAAAAACGGCCTCTAAAGGGCCGTTTTTTTATTCTCTAGATAAACGGAACGTTACCGCCAAATCATCGTATTCGGCGCTCCCCCGGAACTTGTCCTCTCCGATTAAAAACACGTGACCAACGAAGTCCTTAGCACCATCTCCATTAGCTGTGAAATTAATGCGGTTGCCCAGAAAACGGATCGGCGATAAGAGGGTCACATCCTTTCCAAATTTTTCCAAGTTCGTAAATCGAATAGAGCCCGTGCCTTCGGGGTTAAACGTCAGCCACAACGTGCCACTGGTCATGCCTTCATACCAAGCCCCAGACCATGTTCCGACGTATTTTTGAGGGGTTTCATCCGCATGCACTATCGTTGCCAAAGCGAATACACATACTGCTAAAAATTTTTTAATTATCATTGAGAATTTTTTAATCTGGTTAAATAGCCTATTATTAGAAATATCCATATATTCAGATTAACATTCCAAATGAATAGAAGTCGACAATATATCTCCTGACCGTCAAGGCTCGCCAATCCATAAGGGAAAAGAAGACGCTACTGTGCCCATCAAATACTGTAATCAATGTGGCGCGCCCACAGTCATTAAAATTCCTCATGGGGATAACCTGCCACGCGCAGTCTGTGAGGGCTGCGGCTTCATTCAATACGAAAATCCCAGAGTCATCGTTGGATGTATTGCCGAGTGGGAAGACAAAATTCTGCTCTGTAAGCGCGCTATAGAACCACGACTGGGCTATTGGACGCTGCCTGCAGGATTCTTAGAGAACAATGAGACATCACAGGAGGGAGCGCTTAGAGAGACTTTGGAAGAAGCTAATGCGAGAGCAACGATTATTGCCCCCTTCTCTCTAATCGATATTCCGCATATCAATCAAATTTACCTGCTATACCGAGCCCAACTCGCTAACGCTAGCTTCTCAACCACATTTGAAAGTTCAGAAGTCGCGTTATTCAACGAAACAACTCTACCGTGGGATGAAATCGCGTTCGCCGCAATCAAAAAATCTTTAGAGCACTACTTCGATGATAAACGTAAGGACATTTTTACTTTGCACGTGGAGACAATCAATGTCTCCACACAAAAGAAATGACAGTCAGAATTTAAAGTTAGATTTTTCGAATCACCAGCTTGATTCATTATCTGGAGAAGCAGAAACCTTATGAATGGCCAAATCTGCCCCCATATACTCTTCTTCCTCGCTGAGTCGAATACCGACCATAGCTTTAATAGCACCGTAAACAACGAAACCTCCAACCAAAGCTACTAAAATGCCCGCGACCGTTCCAATGAGCTGAGAGACAAACGAGACCCCACCCATACCACCGAGACTCTCCAGGCCAAAGATCCCTGCTGCAATACCACCCCAAGCGCCACAAAGTCCATGTAGCGGCCACACACCCAACACATCATCAATCTTCCAGCGATTCTGAGTCGCGGTAAATAGCGAAACAAACAGTGCCCCAGCAATTAACCCTGTCACAAGCGCACCAAGTGGGTGCATGATATCGGAGCCAGCACAAACCGCCACTAACCCAGCAAGTGGTCCATTGTGGACAAAACCTGGATCATTCCTGCCAACAACTAAGGCTGCTAACGTGCCGCCCACCATCGCCATGAGGGAATTTATCGCGACCAACCCACTGATACCGTCAACAGTTTGAGCCGACATCACATTAAATCCAAACCAACCAACTGTGAGCATCCAGGCGCCAAGCGCTAAGAATGGAATGCTTGAAGGCGGATGAGAAGCGACCCCGCCATTTTTTTGGTATCGACCTTTTCTTGATCCCAACAAAAGAACCGCCGCAAGGGCAATCCAGCCACCCATAGCATGAACCACCACGGACCCTGCAAAATCACGCATTGGTGCTCCGTAACTATCTTGCAACCAGTCTTGAAAACCAAAGTTTCCATTCCAAATAATGCCCTCAAAGAATGGGTACACAACACCAACGATCACAGCACTTGCAAATAATTGCGGATAAAACCGAGCCCGCTCGGCGATACCACCAGAAATAATCGCAGGTATTGCCGCAGCAAATGTCAGCAAGAAGAAGAACTTAACGAGGCCATAACCACCATTTTGGCTGAGCGTGTTAGCACCAACCAAAAAGTCAGTACCATAAGCCACGGCATAGCCAACAAAGAAATACGCTATTGTAGAAATTGAAAAATCACATAGAATCTTAACCAGCGCATTCACCTGATTTTTTTTGCGGACGGTTCCAACCTCCAAAAACGCAAACCCACCATGCATGGCAAGCACCATTATGGCGCCCAACAAGATAAACAGTACATCTGTTGCACTATTGGATGATTCCATATAATTCCCCTTTTTGAAAAGACCCGAACATGATTCAATCAGGCTTAAACATGATAACTTTATGATTTTATTGTTTATATTTAAAGCAATAAATGTGCCAAACTTTAACTCATTGATTTATAGAGACTTACTAAAATTTAGACTGTCGCAAACCGCACTGATTTAGTGCAATCGAAATTATGCGCACACATTTGGTGCGAATTTATAAGGCCCCTCATGAAAGAGACACTTAAAATAGGTTTAACCTACCGCCACACCTTCACAGTAAGTGAGAAACAAACAGTACCGAAGTTCTATCCCGAGTCCGATTTGTTTCAAGCCATGCCCCAAGTCTTTGCAACAGGTTACATGGTCGGCTTGCTCGAATGGGCCTGTATTGAGCTCTTAAGACCACACATCAATTGGCCAGACGAGCAAACCCTCGGTACCCACGTTAATTTCTCACATGAGGCACCCACACTCCCCGGCATGACCGTAACCGTGGATGTCACACTCGTGACTATTGAAGGCCGAAAATTGTCCTTCTCAGTTAAAGCCCATGATGGTATCGACATTATTTCTACGGGCACGCACGAACGCGTGATCATTAAACAGGAAAAATTTTTAGAACGACTGGAACAACGAAGAAAGTCCATCAGAAAAGATAATTAGGCATTTTTACTTTGCCAGCTGCTTCATCGCCTTTTCAAGACCTGACAAAGTGAGACCAAACATGCGTTCCTCAACTAGCTCACGAGTCAGAGAAATAGACTCGTGGTATTTCCATCTGGCCTCTGGCGTAGGGTTAATCCAAGCTGCTTTCGGGTAGACATCCAAAAGACGCTTTAACCAAACTGAACCTGCTTCCTCATTGAAGTGCTCCACGCTACCACCCGGATAGGTGATCTCATAGGGACTCATCGTCGCATCACCAACCACAATCACCTTATAGTCGGAAGCATACTTATGGAGAATTTGTCCGAGTGGGATACGCTCATTATTACGTCTTCGATTATCCTTCCACACTGATTCATAAATGAAATTATGAAAATAAAAATACTCTAAATGCTTGAATTCCGTGCGTGCGGCTGAGAACAACTCCTCGCATGAACGAACATAATCGTCCATAGAGCCGCCAATATCAAAAAACATGAGCACTTTAATCGCATTGCGTCGCTCAGGAACCATCTTCAAGTCCAAATATCCGCCATTTTTCGCAGTTGAGAGAATCGTTCCATCAAGATCCAATTCATCTGCCGCCCCTTCTCTAGCGAATTTTCGAAGCCGCTTGAGCGCCACCTTAATATTTCGTGTGCCTAGCTCAACTGTATCGTCCAGATTTCTATACTCTCGTTTATCCCAAACCTTTACGGCCCGACGATTTCTAGACCCTGCCTGCCCAACTCGAATTCCTTCTGGGTTATATCCATAAGCGCCAAAAGGACTCTTTCCCCCAGTACCAATCCACTTCGAACCGCCTTGATGTCTTTTTTGTTGCTCCTCCAAACGCTGTTTGAATGTCTCCATGAGCTTCTCCCATCCGCCCAAAGACTCAATCAAATTTTTCTCTTCTTCAGAAAGTGAGAGTTCAAGCTGTTTCCTTAACCATTCCTCTGGGATATTGTTGAAAAAATCCTCGGGGAGCGATTCCAAGCCATTGAAATAATCACCAAATGCCCGATCAAATCGATCATATAATGCTTCATCTTTTACAAAAGTAGCTCGAGATAAAAAATAAAAATCATCAACACTTTCTTTAGCGACACGTAGTCGAAGAGCCTCCAATAACGTCAAGTACTCTTTTACGGATACAGGTATACCCGCGTCTCTAATCCTGAAGAAAAAGTCAAGTAACACGATGCAACTCTATAGACAGTTCACTAGGTACGCTCAGAGCGTCGATTGAGAAAAACCAAGCGCTCAAATAAATGAACATCTTGCTCGTTTTTCAATAGTGCGCCGGCTAATGGCGGTATCGACTTTCTCTGATCACTCGTTTGCAGCGCCTCAATCGGTATATCCTCAGCCAATAGAAGCTTTAACCAATCCAATAATTCTGACGTCGAAGGTTTTTTCTTAAGACCCGGCGTCTCCCTCAGATCAAAGAATACCTCCAACGCCTGCTGCAGCAATTGTTTTTTAATACCAGGGAAATGCACATCGATGATTTGACCCATAGTTTCCTTATCAGGGAATTGGATGTAATGAAAAAAACATCTTCTCAAAAAAGCATCGGGCAGATCCTTCTCATTATTACTTGTAATAATAATGAGAGGTCGATGACGCGCACTGATTAACTCCTTTGTCTCATACACAAAAAATTCCATTCGATCGAGCTCTCTAAGCAAATCGTTAGGAAATTCAATGTCGGCCTTATCAATTTCATCGATGAGAACAACCGATGGCTCTTCCGACTGAAAGGCTTCCCACAAGGGCCCCTTCATAATGTAGTTCTTAATATCTTTTACTGATTCCTCCCCGAGCTGTGAATCTCGGAGCCGAGACACAGCGTCGTACTCATACAAGCCTTGCTGCGCTTTTGAGGTAGATTTGATGTGCCATTGATGCAGTGGCCTTCCCAGCGCACCCGCAACCTCAAGAGCCAGCATAGTTTTACCCGTTCCAGGCTCTCCTTTAATGAGCAGCGGACGCTGCAATGCGATCGCTGCATTAACAGCCATCATCAAATCCTCACCTGCCACATAATCTTTAGTTCCAGAGAACCTATCCGCCATCGCCCTACACCTCCTGATATGTCGTATTTTCCGTAATTATACGGCCTTAGTGATCTGCATCATTGTGCCCGCCATGTGCTTATAATGACGCATGATTTGTTCCGACCGGAGTTAACCATGCCAAAATTTAACGCAAATCTCACCATGATGTTCAACGAGTTTGATTTCATGGGGCGATTTAAACAAGCTCACCTTCACGGCTTCATGGGCGTAGAAATCTTGTTTCCGTATGCTTACCCACAAGATGAGGTCGGAGACACACTATTGAAAAATAATTTAGAGCTGGTTCTATTCAACATGCCACCAGGCGATTTCGAGGCTGGGGATCGAGGTCTAGCATGCTTGCCCGACCGAATATCCGAATTTCAAGATAATGTGCATATTGCAATCAATTACGCGGCACCACTCAATTGTAAAAGACTTCATTGCATGGCTGGCTTAACTCCCGCACAACATTCCAACGAGATCATTGAAGAGACCTTCATTCATAATGTTCGATTCGCGGCCGACTTATGTCGGGACCACAACATCGAGGTCATGATCGAATCCATCAACACCCGTGACATTCCTGGCTATTATCTAAATTATTCATACCAAGCTGAGAGACTTCTGGAGATGATCGATCGGCCGAATGTTGGATTTCAGTATGATATTTATCACATGCAAATTATGGAAGGCGATCTCGCACCAACAATTGAACGACTCATCCCCCACATCAAGCACATGCAACTTGCGGACACACCAGGCCGACACGAGCCCGGCACAGGAGAGATCAATTACTCGTTTATTTTTAGCACAATTGATGCACTTGGCTACGACGGATGGATTGGGTGTGAATATCGACCGCTAAAAGATACGATTTCAGGTTTAGACTGGATTAAACCCTACCTTTAAAAAACATTTATGACGCAGTTACATAAATAACAATCATCAAGGGAGAAGCACATCATGAAAATCGGTTTTATCGGCTTAGGAATTATGGGCTCACCCATGGCAGGACAACTGATCAAGGGTGGACATGACGTCTACCTGCATTCTCGAACGCGAGTACCCAAAGAACTCGTATCAGCGGGCGGCACTGCGTGCAAAAATCAATCAGAGGTTGCATCACAATCTGATGTCATCATTCTGATGTTACCCGACACACCCGACGTAGAGAAAGTTCTGTTCGGCCCGAACGGAATCTATGACACGCTATCAAAGGGTGCAACCGTCATTGATATGAGCTCAATTTCTCCGATAGCCACCCGAGAATTTGCCATTAAATTAGCTCTTAAGGAAATTGGTTATGTAGACGCGCCAGTCTCAGGTGGTGAAGTTGGCGCTAAAAATGCCACATTGACAATAATGGTTGGCGCAAACGAGTCGGAATTCGCCAAGGTGGAACCTATTTTCAAACTAATGGGTCAGAACATCACGCACGTTGGTGACATTGGTGCCGGTCAAGTCTGTAAAGTAGCGAATCAAGTCATTGTTGCATTAAACATTGAAGCCGTTGGTGAGGCCCTATTACTTGCATCTAAAGCTGGCGTTGACCCATCCAAAGTTCGTCAAGCTTTGATGGGTGGATTCGCCTCATCGAAGATATTGGAAATTCACGGAGACAGGATGATCAAGAGAACTTTTGATCCAGGATTTAGAATCGAGTTACACCAGAAAGATTTGAACCTCGCACTCAGCACAGCTCGAAGCCTAGGAGTGAGCCTGCCCAACACAAGCACTGCTCAGGAGTTATTTAATGCGTGCTCAGCCGCTGGAGATGGTGCGCGAGATCACTCGGCAATGGTTTGTGCGCTCGAGCGTTTAGCGCAACATAAGGTTGCCTAATGATGAGCCAACGGGACTTGCTTCGAGATTTATTTGATGCGGCCGTACAAGCCGCACTGCCCAAGCACACGATTAAAGAGTACCTTCCAGACCCACCCAAAGGACGAACTATTGTCGTTGGTTGCGGCAAGGCTGCCGCAACCATGGCGAAGGCATTCGAAGAGTGTTGGGAACATCCGTTAGAAGGTATTGTTGTGACCCCATACGGACACATCGTACCCACTAAACGAGTTAAAGTTATTGAAGCATCCCACCCCGTCCCAGACTCAGCTGGAATGCAAGCTGCTCTGAACATACAGGCACTTGTGACCAATCTAACTCCAGACGACTTGGTCGTATTCTTGGTTTCAGGCGGAGGGTCTTCTCTCCTTACCCTTCCTGCTAAAGGGATCAGTCTCGACGACAAGAAGATTCTCAATACAAAACTGCTGCAATGTGGCGCAAACATCAGAGAGATGAATTGTGTGCGAAAACATGTCTCTAGCATAAAAGGTGGGCGACTGGCGGAAACCATCTGGCCGGCGCAATGCGTTACGCTTGCGATCTCAGATATTCCAGGAGATGATTTATCTGTGATCGCGTCAGGGCCTACGGAACCTGACGAAACAACATTTGAGGAAGCACTAGCTATCCTCAGTAAATACCATATAGATGAACCCAGATCGATCATTGAATTTTTAACTTCGAACAACCCAGAAACACCCAAACCAGGCAACCGGATTTTTAAAAGAATTCATTCCCACTTGATTTCAACGCCACAAAGATCTCTAGAGGCAGCGGCCACAACCGCACGACAGCACGGATTTACCCCGTTAATACTTGGCGACGCCATAGAAGGCGAAGCACAGGAGGTGGCACGCGTCCTAGCCGGCATCACCAAACAAGTTGTCAGGCACGGCCAACCCATCCCAAGACCCTGCGTCCTTCTCTCTGGTGGGGAGACCACGGTAACGGTGAATGGGAATGGTCGAGGTGGCAGAAATGCTGAGTTTCTCCTCTCCCTTGCCATCGAACTGAATGGCTTACATGGTGTTTGGGCATTTGCTGGTGATACTGATGGGATCGATGGCACTGAGGACAATGCAGGAGCTTTCATCACGCCAGACTCCTTAAAACGAGCACGTGAAATTGGTCTAGACGCAAAACGAATGCTCGCGGATAATGATGGTTATAATTTTTTCGCTAAGCTAGATGACCTTGTGATAACAGGACCTACGCTAACAAACGTCAATGACTTTAGAGCTATACTCATCGATCAATGATTTTAAAAGAGACCCATGGGAAAAATTGAGCGAGACCTAAAAGAATATCCTGTCGCGTCAGTCGACAAAGAAACACTTGTCAAAGAGTTCTCATCGTTCTTGCCGACTGAATCAGTAAAATATGAAACAGAGGATTTAACTCCCTTTGAATGCGATGGACTCTCGGCATATCCACAAATCCCATTGATCGCAGTTTTACCTGAAAACGAAGAACAAGTTTGTCAGGTTATGAAAGTATGTAATCAATTTAAAGTACCTATTGTGTTTCGGGGAGCTGGGACGGGGCTCTCTGGTGGAGCGATTCCTTATGACCAAGGAGTCCTACTCGTTTTAACCAAACTCAAACGTATCGTTCATATCAATCCTGTTGGTCGATATGCTGTCGTCCAACCCGGAGTGAGAAACGCGGCGATATCGGAAGCAACGAGGAAATACAACCTTTATTATGCTCCTGATCCATCAAGTCAAATTGCCTGCTCAATTGGCGGTAATGTCGCCGAAAACTCAGGAGGCGTTCATTGCTTGAAATACGGACTTACCGTCAACAATATTCTAGGCGTTCGGTTTGTCACCATCGAGGGGGACATTGTTAAAATTGGCTCAGAAGGATTAGATAGCCCCGGGTATGACTTGCTTGCACTCATTACCGGATCGGAAGGATTACTGGGCGTACTCACGGAAGTAACCGTGAAACTCTTACCGACACCTGAAAAAGCGCAAGTAATTATGGCGTCTTTTGATGACGTCGAAAAAGCCGGCCTTGCCGTAGCCGATATCATTGCTGCAGGAATTATTCCAGCAGGCCTCGAGATGATGGATAAAAAAGCAATTGATGCAGTCGAACAATTCATTGGTGCGGGCTACCCAATGGACGCAGCAGCCATGTTGTTGTGTGAATCTGATGGCTCCATTGAAGAGGTCAACAACGAAATTAAAAAAACCACAGAAGTCCTTTATAAATCTGGTGCGACTGCTGTGACCGTGTCAACAGATGAAGCCCATCGACTCAAGTTATGGGCAGGTAGAAAGTCAGCCTTTCCTGCTGTCGGCAGAGTGCTTCCAGATTACTTCTGCATGGATGGCACGATTCCTCGAAAAACATTACCTAAAGTGTTAAAGCGTATTGCTGAAATGGAGGAGACGTTTCAATTGCAGTGCGCGAACGTTTTTCACGCTGGAGACGGCAACTTGCACCCACTGATCATGTTTGATGCCAACGAGGGCGATCAACTGCATCGTGCGGAACTGTATGGCGCAGCCATCTTAGAATTGTGCGTTGAAGTTGGAGGAACCATAACCGGTGAACACGGTGTGGGCATCGAAAAAATAAATCAAATGTGTGTTCAATTTGATAACCACGAGATACAGACCTTTCTCAATTTGAAACTTGCGTTCGATCCAGATGGACGTTTGAACCCAGGCAAGGCTATTCCGACTCTTAATCGGTGTGCTGAGTTTGGGCATATGCACGTGCATCGTGGCGAAGAACGATTTCCGGATATTCCAAGATTCTAGTTACACCTGTAAGGCAGCCTCATGAGTTCAACTGAAACCAGTATTGATCAATTTAAAAGCTTTTTCGCCGATGCAAAAAAGCGATCTGAAGGCGTCAGAATTCGCGGCAGCGGATCGAAAGATTTCTATGGCGTCTCCCTCGAGGGAACAATAGTTGATACCCGTGATTTTTCAGGGATCACCGAATACGAGCCAACCGAATTGGTGCTGACGGCTCGTAGTGGAACACCCCTGCGCGTCATCGAAGACACTCTGAGTGAGAATAACCAAATGTTGGCGTTTGAACCGCCTCACATGGGGCCAGAAGCCACCTTTGGAGGCTGCATTGCTTCTGGGCTATCAGGGCCAAGAAGAGCATCACAAGGTGCTGTACGTGACTTCGTTCTTGGCGTGAGGTTACTGAACGCAGATGGGCTCGACCTTCAGTTCGGCGGCAAGGTCATGAAAAATGTTGCGGGTTTTGATGTGTCCAGACTCATTGCTGGCTCTTTTGGAACACTCGGCTTAATCCTCGAGTCATCGATTAAAGTGCTCCCGAAACCAGAGTGTGAACGTACGATTTTTTTCGACTTAGACAATCAATCGGCAATAAACAAGATGAACGAATTAGCCGGCATGCCGATTCCGCTATCAGGTACCTGCTTTGACGGAAACCGTCTAGCAGCAAGACTATCGGGATCCGAAATTGCAGTAAAAGCTGGCCATCAAAAAATCGGGGGAGAGGCCTCCGATGCAAAAGAATTTTGGCACTCAATTCGTGAGCAATCGCACCCTTTCTTCCAATCTGAAGGATGCTTGTATCGCCTATCGGTTAACCCAACGGCTCCAGAGATCAAATCTACAAATGGATTAATCGAGTGGAATGGCAGCACACGGTGGATCTGGAACGAAGGAAGTCTTGAGGAACATCAAGAATTTGCGGGTCAAAACGGGGGGCACGCGACTGTTTTTCGTGGTAATCCATTGGGCGAGTCGATTCATGCTATGTCTCGAGAACTACAATTGTTACAGCTAAAAATCAAGCAAGCTATGGATCCACAAGGTGTATTCGGTAGACGAAGATTGTTCACGGAATTCTAGATTGCTACCACAACTAAAAAAATATCGATGAAGACTAATTTAAAGACCGAGATCCTAGAAACGCGCGAAGGCCAAGAGGCTAACGATATATTGAGATCCTGTGTTCATTGTGGCTTTTGTACCGCCACTTGTCCTACGTACCAGTTACTGGGCGATGAACTGGATAGTCCAAGAGGGCGCATTTATTTAATTAAAGAATTGCTCGAGGGAAAAACGCCCACACAAGCAACCCAATTGCACCTAGATCGTTGCTTAACCTGTCGATCTTGCGAATCCACATGCCCTTCTGGTGTGCAGTACGGCAGACTCGTGGATATCGGACGACACATCGTGGATAAAGCGGTGCCACGCACCATTGGAGAACAAGTTAAACGTCAAGCCTTAAATAAAATAATCACCAACAAAACTTTATTTCGCTCGCTCATTACTGCAGGGAAAATAGTTAAACCGGTACTACCAAAAGCATTACAGAAAAAAATACCAGAACTCCAAAAAACCGTCATGACGTGGCCGCAATCTAATCACACGCGAAAAATGTTATTCCTTGACGGATGTGTACAACCAATCTTGGCTCCTAATATCAATATCGCAACTGCACATCTCCTAGATCGTATCGGCATAACACTGATACCAACCTCTCGCGTCAACTGTTGTGGCGCTGTCACCTTTCATCTAAATAAACAAAAAGAGTCACTTGTCTTTGTTAAAAAAAATATTGATGCTTGGTGGCCTCTTTTAGAGCAAGGTGCTGAAGCAATTGTCATTACCGCTAGCGGATGCGGCACGATGATCAAGGAGTATGGACACCTTTTGGCAGACGATCCTGATTACGCTGAAAAAGCTAAAGTTATTTCTGAGCGCACCAAAGATCTGTGCGAGGTGTTTGGTGATGAACTTACGGGTTTGAAAGAACAAGTTCTCGATCCAATCAAAGAAAAACAGATAAGATCTCGTAAAATTGCTTTTCACTCCCCATGTAGCTTGCAACATGGGCAACAAATCAAGGGGATTGTGGAATCCTTACTCAAAACCGCTGGCTATACGTTGACGATTATCGAAGATTCGCATTTATGCTGCGGCTCGGCTGGAACCTACTCCTTACTCCAAGCTGACTTATCGGAACGTCTTTTAAACAACAAAATTGAAGCTATCGAAAAAGAGGAGCCTGATTTAATCGTAACCGCTAATATTGGATGTCTTACACAACTCCAAAGTGGTACCAAAACTAGGGTTTTGCATTGGGCAGAATTACTAGAAGAGGCGCTCTTATAAACAACAGCAGTGGTAAGGGGAACATAAATGGAAAAAATCGCACTCATCACAGGCGCAACCGCCGGATTTGGAAAGTCTTCAGTCAAAAAATTTATTGAAAATGGCTGGAAAGTGATTGCTGCAGGTCGACGAGAGGAGCGTCTCGCAGCATTAAAGGAGCAATACGGTGACGCACTCCATTACCTCGCCTTTGACATTCAAGACAGTCAGCAAATCAATGTGGCAATCGATTCGTTACCGACAAAATTTAAAAATATAGATCTATTGATCAACAATGCCGGCCTTGCCCTAGGCACATCCCCGGCACAAACATCAGATTTAGAGCAATGGAACACCATGGTGGACACAAATATTCGCGGGCTAATGTCACTCACGCACAAAGTGCTGCCAACACTGATTGAACAACGAGGAGCTGTGATCAATATCAGCTCAGTGGCTGCAAGTTACCCATACCCCGGCGGCAACGTCTACGGCGGAACGAAAGCATTCGTTGTGCAATTCTCTCTTGGATTAAGGTCAGACTTGCATGGAACAGGCGTGCGAGTAACGTGTGTGGAACCAGGAATGTCAGAAACAGAATTCACCCTCGTGCGCACTAAAGGGGATCAATCAGCATCGGATAAACTATATGAGGGGGCAAATCCTATGACAGGAGACGATATTGCCCAGACACTTTTCTGGGTCGCCACACTGCCACCTCACGTGAACATCAATCGCGTAGAACTCATGCCAGTCAATCAATCGTTTAGCCCCTTTCAAATACATCGTACTTAAACGTTTTCAACCCAAGTCTGGCCAAAACGCTACGTTCCATTTTTAAGGGCAACGAGGGCTTGCCTCAAACGGACCATAAATGTCTGAGCACAATTCGGATTAATCCACCTTACTACCGCGACAGCATTCAATTCCCTATCGATCCAAGTATATGAACCTCCTGCACCAATCGCAAAAACACTCGATTCAGGAAGTTCAGGAAATAAAGTTTTGCTGGTATTTAACCAGGTCAAAAGACCATAGTAAGGCGCAAGATGTGACGGGGTGACCATTGAATCAATCCACTCTTCACTGATCAACGTATCCCTACCCCAACGACCTTTTTGTAACATTAATTGACCTATGAGCGCCTGATCTTGGCTAGAAATTCTTACACCACCTCCCCAATGACTTCCACCAGGAAGAATTGGCATTAGTACGCCATCGATCTCAACCCACGCATCAGCATACGGCGACCAAGACCAATCACACGAGGACCCAATTGGTTTAAGAATTTTCTGCTCGAACACCTCGTTAAGTGGCTGTCGAAACAGATGCAATAAAGCAAGCGATAACTGATTGATTCTTACATCATTGTATTCCCAATAAGTCCCCGGCTGACTCAAAGGTCGCTTCGTTCCTTTCCTGAAATTGGTCTTATAACGACGATCCTGAAACGCTAAATAACGGTAATGATCAACTTGATCTGGAATCCCACAACAAACACCCTCCCACTCACTCGTTTGCTGTAAAAAATGCCTCCAGCTGATAGATTTATTCTGAGGTGAATCAAACCCAAAATTGAGCAAAGATGTACTAACAGATTCGTCCAAATCTCGAATGAGACCAGAATCAAAAGCGATCCCACACAGCAGAGCTAAGTAAGTTTTAGCTACACTGAAGGTTAAGTCTGCCCGTTGATGCTCACCCCAAGATGCAACGACTTGACCATCGAGCAAGGCTACACCTGACACGCCTCCTCGTGGGAAAACAGGGCCGAAAAGTCTATTCCATGGTGATGAATCCTCTTGATGAATACCCCATGGTTTCGTGTTATCACGTGTCCATTCAATTTCGTTTTGAACAGCAAACGAAAGACAACCTTCTAGTAAATCAACATCAGATAGCGCCATCAAAAACCCTATTAATCATCGCGCCTGCTTTCACCATCAATTACCCTACTCTCATGTTCCACATCTCTAAATCTCTTACGTAAGTGACGCGTTTTCCACCAAAAATAAATGATTAAAACGAGAATTAAGACTGCCGCAATAGCAAGCAAAACGATCGAGAACATAAAAGCCAAGACCAATCCAACGAGACCAAAAACTGTCACGAGTATCCGCGTCAAAATAGGCCATCGTTGCATATTCCTATTTTGACCATTAACACTAAATTGATAATTTTTTTTATTCATTAATTCTATGCTACCTTCAAATTCACAAAGGCTAATGATCGCCTCTTATTGATTTCCATGCAAACTGGAAAGCCCATCATCTCATTGCCCAAAGGTGTGCCGCCAGGAGTCCTCTCCAAGGTTTATATTGGGTCAACCACTGCTCTGCCTCGGATACCGACAGCGTTTTTTTCCCCATTAATTGTTGTATTTTTTTACGCACAACCATATCGCCATGTAGAGAACCATCCAAAAATGAATACCCTCTGAGTAAAGTATTGTTTACTGTCCATGGGCCAACACCTTTAAACGACAGCAGTGCGCGTGAAATTGGCTCAAAATCAGAATCCACACTGAGGGCCTCCTCCAATGACAGATCACCAGACGCAATTGCTACGGCTAAGGAATGGATCGTATCCGCTTTAGCTGATGAAATGCCAAAATTTCGCAGTTCATGCACATTGCATGTCGCAATAAATTTAGGTTGAGGAAAGCAAAACAATCCAGACGAATGAAGCGTACCCATTCCTTTCATCAAACGTGACCTCATCGAAGTCGCTGCTGCAACGCTGATCTGTTGGCCGATGACAGAAGAAATCAGCGCCTCCCAGGGAGAGACAGCCTGCGGCACCCGCAACCCTCTAGTCTCAATGATCATTCGCTTTAATATTTCATCGTCAAGCGCTATCAATTCGAAGTCAGCTACAGGCTGAAGCAATCCCAACACCCGAGACACAAGAGAGTTGACAATGACTTGTAAGCGCGATTTCTTTAATTGCCCATCGACATCTGCCTCAACACTAACTTTATCATTATGGAAATTGATCGAAAAATAAGCCGGAACTCCATCAACCCAAAAAGCTTTTTTAAACCCATCCCCCGATACCTTCTCCGAAACTCCTGCTTGATCCCTTCCGTAATAACGTAAAACGCCCTCTGACCTAAAATTATCAGGCAATGAAACGGTTAAACTCAAAGAAGTCATTTTTCTACCTTTTAGAGTCAATTACTAACCCAGTAATGTTGTTAAAATTAGGGCGTTCTAGAAGAGGAGCATCCTAGGACTATAACCAAATAACAAAAGGTAAGTTATGACGAATCCAATCATTAATAATGTTAAAGATGAACTCACACAAAATAACATTCTCAGAGTCGGGATTAACGCATCTAACTTTTTGTTAGTTTCAAGCATAGACATCGAAGGCGTACCCTTCGGCATCGCTCCTGATTTAGGTCGAATGTTCGCAGAGGAAATTGATGCGACTCCTAAGTTCATAGTCTTTGAGACACCAGGAAAATTAGCAGATGCAGGACTAGAAGGGGCCTGGGATATTGCGTTCGTTGGTAATGAGCCTCAACGGGCTAAAGACATTGCTTTTTCTGCCCCTTACCTAGAAATACCAGTAACCTTCTTGGTCCGTGAAAACTCACCTATTAATAGCTTGTCTGATATTGACCGGGTAGGAAACCGTATTTCAGTGATGGGCCGCAGTGCTTACGATTTATATTTGACGGCTACGATCAAAAACGCGACGATCATTCGCGCCCAATCCATAGACGAATCATTTGAGCAATTCGTAAGCGATGAGCTCGAAGTCTTAGGCGGCCTAAAACCAAGACTCGCATCTGACTGCAAAAAGATACCTGGGAGTCGAGTTCTCGATGGTCAAATTACATCCGTCAAGCAATCAGCAGGAACACTCCCCACCTATTCAACCAGTGCCAAATACCTGCATGACTTTATCGAACGAGCTAAAGCAACTGGTGTGATCGATAACTTAATCAACAAGTATCAAGTGAAAGGCGTGATTGTTGCACCACTCGTATAAATGATACATCAGTTCAAATGCGTTTAAAATGCTTCATCACTTCGGTGAAACTTATGCCGCGTCGAATTTCCGCTGTTGCCTGAAGATCATCCTTTTGATATAGCGTCGCCTTCTCCAGCACAGTAAGCGCCTTGGCGTGCGGAATCACGACTAATCCAGTTGAGTCGCCAATAATGATATCGCCACTGTCGACAGCGATTCCATCCAATGAGATGGGGCCGCCTATTGATTTGACATGAAGTCGTGTGCGACCAGTTGTCGGTATCACATATCGACTGAAAACATTAAATCCACACGCATTAATTTCGTCCACATCACGCACAGATCCATCAACCACAAGCCCAGAAATTCCTTTAACTGAAGCCGCTAGCGATGCCATGCCGCCCCATATAGAGGCTTTAGCTCCTTTGGCGGCAACCACAATTACGTCACCCTTTTCGGCCCTATCAATCATTGCACCAACCCGAAATTCATGTGATGAAAAAGTGCCTGCCTCACCGACCTCAACCTCAACGGTTAAGGCTCTCCCGACCACTCGCATACTCGGGTCAACAGGACGTATTGATACAGAGCTGTTAATAAATTTTCCTACGTCATCAAGCGCATTGGCTAAAGTCGCAGTTGGGATATCTTTAAGCGCCTCAATAATTTCATCTAAATCAGTCATAAAAAATCCTATTGAACTTAGAAGTACTGTTCATAATTGAAAAAGGTGCTCTGATATCAACCGACAATGCACTCAATGATTGTCTCTAGGGATCCCTTTCTTTTGATCAATCTTTTGATATTTAATGGCCGGCTTGAGCACCATCCCCTCCGACAATTCATCCACAAGATCTCTTTGAATTTCTTGCCAAGGCGTTTGACTATCTGGAATCGGATGTCCACCAGCCTCTTTCAATTTTCTTTGTCGACGTAAAATCTCAACCTTAGAAACCTTAAGATTCACGGATCGCTTATTGAGGTCGACACGAACAATATCATTTGTTTTAAGGATGGCAAGATTGCCTCCGGTTGCAGCTTCGGGAGAAGCATTCAAAATCGATGGAGACCCCGAAGTTCCCGACTGCCTTCCATCGCCAATACACGGAAGCTCCTGAACACCAGCTTTAATCAGCCGTGCAGGTGGTTGCATATTGACAACTTCAGCTGCTCCTGGGTATCCAACTGGGCCAACGCCTCGCACAAAAAGCATACATGTGTCATCGATTTTTAATTTTGGGTCATCAATTCGCTTGTGGTAATCCTCTGGCCCCTCAAACACGATAGCTCTTCCCTCAAATGCATTGAGATCCTTGGGGTTGGACAGATACTTTTCTTTGAACGCATCAGAAATAACGCTGGTCTTCATAATTGCACTGTCAAAAAGATTACCTTTCATATTCAGAAATCCTGCTTGACCCTTCATTGGCTTTTTCATAGACCAAATAACACTTTCGTCTAAAACCTTGGTTTTGTGGCAGTTTTGATAGAGCGTTTTTCCGTTCACTGTTACTGCAGTTTTATTGATTAATCCGGCTTTAGCCAGACGGCTCACGACAGCCGGAACACCTCCCGCGTGGTGAAAATCTTCACCGAGATACTCACCGGCTGGTTGCATATTAACAATAAGAGGCACGTTATAGCCGACACGTTCCCAATCATCATTGTTTATTTTCACACCAAGGTGTTTCGCAATGGCGTTAAAGTGGATTGGCGCATTAGTGGATCCACCAATTGCCGAATTAACAGCGATCATGTTTTCGAAGGCTGACTTTGTCATGATTTTTGATGGGCGAAGGTCCTCCCAAACCATCTCAACGATCCGCTTGCCAGTCAAATAAGCATTTTCAGCCCGCTCACGATGCGGAGCTGGTATGGCCGCTCCACCAGGGAGTGACATGCCAATTGCTTCTGCTAGCGCATTCATAGTTGACGCTGTACCCATCGTATTACAATGCCCAGCTGATGGCGCCGATGACGCGATTATATCTATGTATTGCTCATGATTAATCTCTCCCGCCGCGAGCAACTTCCTAGCCTCCCACACGATGGTTCCAGACCCAGTTCGCTTGCCTCTAAACCACCCGTTAAGCATCGGTCCTCCCGACAATACGATCGCAGGAATATCTACTGTTGCTGCGGCCATCAATTGCGCCGGTGTGGTTTTGTCGCACCCTGTGGTTAGGACGACTCCATCAATAAAATACCCATAGAGCAATTCGACCAAGCCGAGGTAACACAAGTTGCGATCTAATGTGGCACTTGGTCGTTTACCCGTCTCCTGAATTGGATGCACCGGAAATTCAAAGGCAATCCCCCCTGCCTCTCGTATTCCTTCTCTTACTCTTTTTGCTAGCTCTAAGTGATGACGGTTACAAGGAGACAAATCTGATCCAGATTGAGCAATACCAATAATGGGCTTTCCAGACTGCAACTCTTGACGGCTGATACCCCAATTCATATAACGCTCGATGTAGAGCGCCGTCATATCAGGGTTGTCTGGATTATTAAACCATTGCCTAGAACGCAATCGAGTTGGATCCATACCCTCACCACTAGCCTTACTGGCAATCTTTTTCTTTTTAGATGTCTTATTTGAATCTCGCACTTAATCCCCCCTATAATTATCAATGTCGACTGACTCATTATGCTCAGTTTTTAAGTGTCGATCTATAAATTAGCTTTGGAGGCTGAGGAGGACTAGCTATCAATCGAGAGATGAACTGCTTTGGCACAAAAAAAAGCCGCTTTAACCATAAAGCGGCCTTATCTATAGGAGATGTCTTGTTACATGACCAGATTGAAGATACACGAGTCGGTTTGTTATGGTCTGAGCAAATTAACGGCTATACGGTTAGGAATTCTTCCCGAAATGATATCTCATCAACCTAGACCTTATCCGCTGACCAGATAATTCCATGATCGAGAGCAATACGCACGACTTGCGCTGCAGTCGTAGCGCCCAACTTTTGTCTGATATTAGATTGGTAATTCGCTACCGTTTTATAAGAGATATGAAGCGCCTCCGATATCTCATGTAACGATTGCCCTTGCACCAATAAACGAAAAATTTCAAATTCACGACCTGAAAGTAAGTCAATACTTTGCTCACCACCGGGTATTGTCTGCGCGGCAATCAACTGAGCCATTTCACTACTTAAATACAATTTACCCATCGCGACCTGACGTACAGCATCAATCAAGACTTCAGGGGCCGCTGACTTGGTAACGTACCCTTTAGCTCCCGCTTGAAAGGCACGATTTACGAATACCATGTCTTCATGCATGCTGAAAATCAGAATTTTTTGTTCCGGAACCCGAGCTAGCACTCTTCGCGTCACTTCGATGCCACTCATCCCGGGTAGCGTGATATCCATTACCACGACGTCAGGCAGATGATCACAAATAAGACGATACCCCTCGTCTCCAGTCTCTCCTTCAGCTACAACTTTGATGTACAAGTCTCTCTCAAGCAATCTACGATAGCCTTCTCGAACAACAGCATGATCATCAACCAGGATTACATTAATTTCTTGCATTACGCGATCAATCTAATTCCAAAGTTCGCCAATCGATAGGGAAATGTGCTGTCACAAAAAAACCGCTCGGCATATTAACCCCGCTCTCGAATACACCACCTAAACTTTCAACTCTTTCTCTCAAACCAACCAGTCCTACACCATCGGCACTTTCGGCACTTTCCTTATTCGATCCGTTATCGCGAACCTCAATGGTTATGTTTTCATCAGTTTTAGAACCGATCACAATGACTTCGACCTCGGTTGCATCGCTGTGCCTGACAATATTAGTTAACGCCTCCTGAACAAAGCGATAAATAGTTATGTTGACCGTCTCATCAAGACTCATACCCTCGATATCAATTGTTGAGGCCCAAGAAACATTCTCAAAACGACGCCGCCACTCATCAATCATATATTCTAAAGCGGCAGCCACCCCTAACTCATCCAACGCAACGGGTCTCAATTGCTTCAGTAAATCTCTAACGCCAGAGAACAACTTCCCAGAGACGTCCACGATCGATTTTGCTTGCTCATAAAGATCACTACCGTTTGGAACAGAATTCCTGATTGCGACCCCATCGATCATAATCGCGTTCATACTTTGTCCGAACTCATCGTGCAGCTCACGAGCAATCGTGCGCCGTTCTGCCTCCTGAATTTCAATATTTTTTCTAGTGAGTCGACGATTTTGGTCCAATGCAGTAGCCAACTTATTTTGGATTTCAATTTGAAGATCCGTTTTTTTCCGCAATTGCCTAGTACGGCGACTCAGCACACTAACCATCAGAATGAAAATAACTAAAAGCACTAATGGTAGCTCATCCAACTGCCAAGCCTCCATCGACTCAGTCAAATGAGCTACCTTTTCACTCAGTTCAAGATAGGATGCACAAAAGAAAAACAACACGGTCACACCAAAAATCACCAGCATGTCTCTCCACACCCTAGGTGAGCGCACACGTGGCACTGCCATATTCGTTTCCTGATTTAAGCGCATGATTTTTGACGCCCTACCCTGTCTTCAAAAAGATTAGTGTACCTACAAAAAAGCCCCGATTGTTAGAACAATCGAGGCTTAATCAAACCCATCACAGAGCCACGAGCTTTTCAGTAATCACCCGCCAAAACTATATTTGACCCCTAAAAAGGCTCCTAACGGCGCTCCTAGCCCCCTAAACTGTTCCGCGCGGTTCGTGTCGCTATTGAACGATCCACCAACAAAGAAGTTTCGGCCAAGAATGCCCATATTTTCGTATGACTCATCAAACAAGTTTGTAACTTTAAAGAAAATTTGTAGAGACTTTGATGCTTGATAAGTCGAATCAAGATTAACAACTGCGTACCCCGGGAGAGTCCCATTCACATCTTGATTGTTCTCATCACCACGTGCGTAGATCTCGCTGAAATAATTAGCCGTTATTCCAGTTACCCAAGCACCCAGCGCCGTATATTCTGCTCGAAGCTTAAACGTATGCTCTGGAATATTTGGCATTTTATTCCCTGGGTTGACCGTAATGATCTGATTCCCATCTACAGTTCTATTAGATGAGTTATTTGGACTGTTGATATCAAACGTACTCTCAAAAGTCGCTTCGGTATAACTGTAATCAGTTCTAAACCGCAGGTTCCCATTTCCCCATCCCACGCCTGCCTCTACACCACGCCTTCGCGTGTCACCGACGTTATCAAAAAAACCTGCGTTTCCGATAGTTGAACCAGCAGCATTGATAAACTGGATATCATTTTTGAGATCGGTATTGTAGAGTGCAAAAGTCCATTTTAGATCGTTACGCGACCCTCGAGCACCCCACTCAATTGTTTTTGCAATCACCGCATCCAAAGGAGGATCCGCTAAAAAGGCGTTTGGCAACTTACAAGGTGCATCAGGGTCCGCACAAGTTAGCTCAACTGGGGTTGGTGCGCGCATTCCCTCTGAATAGGACATATAGGTGGTGTAGTGCGCGGTGGGGTTGTAATTCAAACCTACGGCAGGGTTAAATCGCTTATACGTATGATCACCATTTAATTTAGGCCGTGCCCCACTCATATCCTTGATTTTTATCTTGGCATAGTTATAACGACCTGATGTGGATATTGAGACCTTATCGGTAAAATCAAATTGATCCGACACATAAATACCGTAATAGTAGTTATCACCCTCAACGTTTACTTCATTTTCAAAACCTTCTCCATTAGAAGTCGTTGTCCGAACAGTTCCCGTACTGAAAGTTGCGCCTTCCTCGTCATTTTTAAAGTCACTGAATCCTAAATCAGCCGTCCCTCCCAGACTCCACACATGGCGTTCCGTGAAATTAGTCAACTGTATCGACGTTCCATATCCTTTTGTATTTGTCGTTGATCCCTCGTTAGCACCTGGACATTCCGTTTCATCTGTACTTCCGTCACAAGTGACACCATTTGCTGTGCCATCAAACTCATCGTTCACGTTACTGTTGATATTTTCATTTTTCGTATGACGAATATAAGCTGCTCCAGCTAGTAGCTGATCGTCACTCAGATATCTTTTCCAATCAAGATTCAAAAATGCCAATTCATTCTCATTGGTATCAGGGAATGTATATGCCTGCTCAGGATTATCCAAAAATGAGACGGGTAACGCCTGCGTCCCATCCAGGTACGTGTCTGCCCACGTGAAGCTGACATCAATGTCGGCATCTTCACTCTCCGAACCGACTTTCACAAAAAACTGCTTCACGTTGCTACTAGACGCATCCCTCCAACCATCTTCCTCGAATAAAGATCCGGCAAAGAATAGGTCATTGGATCCGTTACTAGCACCATGCTCAAACTGTAAATTTTTTCGACCCCAAGAGCCGCCAGACAGACTTACTTCCGACCCAGGATTCTGGAATCCAGATTTTGTAGTTAACGACAACACACCACCAAGTGAATTCAATCCGTACGCGGGATTTGACCCAGGAATCAAGTTAATCGTCGAGATCGCATTTTGAGGGATCATGTCCCATCTAAGCGTGTCTCCGAAAGATTCATTGACTTTGGTTCCATCCATAAAAACTGCCAGCCCTTGCGGATTACCCAGCAGTGGGGATGCCAGTTGCCCTCTGAACATCACGTCAGGCATAAACGGGTTACCTTGAGAATGGTTGACGGCTACAGAATTCAAATTCCTCTCAAGAAACTCTGCAGCATTCGTAGTATTTTGTTGGCTAATGGCCTTACTATTGACCGCCTGAACATTATTAGGGACCTTCGTAATACTGGTGCCCACTCCAGGAACAGGGGTGGTGGAAATAATTTCAATACTGTCCGTCTCAAGCTCGTTAATTCGATTCTGGGCATGCCCAGTCGAAAATCCGACGATTAGGCTCGCAAAAAAACACATCAAACTTTTAAAAACTCTCATATTAAAACCCGTGATATTAAAAATTTCGACTGAAAAGGATACCACTCGGCCTTCTCCTCCGCATCGGGAAATATTCCCGATCAGCCCATAAACTCACGACTACAATCTGGGATAAACTCAACTTTAATGCTTAATCAGGAGACATCTATGCCACAAGCTTTAATTTTTGACGTCTTTGGCACTGTTGTGGATTGGCGTGGCAGCATCACGCGCGAAATCCGCTCCCTTGCAAAAGACAAAGGTATTCGTCTGAACGCCGGACAATTCACCAATGATTGGCGATCGGGCTATCAACCCGCAATGAACCGAGTACGACAAGGGGATCTGCCTTGGTTAAACATAGATGCTCTACATAGAATAATCCTTGACGATCTTAAAAAAAAATATGGTTTAGAACATCTCTCAGAAGCAGAAACCGATGTGTTGAATCGTTCATGGCACCGACTCAAACCCTGGCCCGACTCAGTTAGTGGCCTGAGACGATTGAAGAAAGGCTATACCATCTCGCCACTCTCTAATGGCAATTTTTCTTTGCTCAACAACATGGCTAAAAACTCTGGCCTGCCGTGGGATTGCATCATTAGCGCTGAATTATTCGGCCATTACAAACCGGATCCTGAAACCTACCTTGGCGCAGCCAAACTCCTGGACTTGCCTCCCGAAGAGGTCATGCTTTGTGCCGCACATAAGGACGATTTATTAGCTGCTCAAGAATGTGGCCTGAGGACTGCGTTTATCAAAAGACCAAAAGAGTTTCCGCCCTCAATGAATATTGACCTATCGACGGACGCACGGTTTGACCATAACGCGGAGAGTATCATTGATCTAGCCAACCAATTAAATGTCTGATTAAGACAATTGAATAGCCGGCAAGTGATACCAATTTCAAAAATTAAAGTCTGGGATACCTCGACCCGATTATTCCATTGGTCAATTGCCATCCTCATAACCTACCAACTGGTCACCGGCCACTCAGAAGAAGGACCATCGGAAAGTCATCTCATCGTGGGTTATTGCGTGTGCGGCTTAATCCTTTTCAGAATCCTCTGGGGCTTCTGGGGCAGCGTACCTGCACGATTCTCAGAATTTATCAAATCACCCATCACTGTTATCCGCTATATCTTGAGCGGTTCCGATGTATCAAACCACTCAGTTGGCCACAATCCAACAGGAGGCTATTCGGTTGTATTGATGGTTTTTTCGATCATCGTTCAAGTCAGCAGCGGATTATTTTGCGATGATGACGTGATGTTTTCAGGTGTATTTAGCGATCTCATTTCGGATGATTTAACCTCCGTCGCCAATCAAATACACACCGTAAATTCAAAAATACTTCTCTTATTAATTTCCGCCCACTTAATCGCAATCTGCTGGTACACATTGTTCAAAAAACAGAATCTCGTGACACCAATGATTATTGGTTATTCAAGTGAAATTAAAATGAACAATGAAGTACGTCAGGTCAACGAACATCCAAAACGCGCACTCCTCTTCGCAATCATTAGTGTCGGAGTCACTATAATTTTAATATCAATGCACTGAAGCAACGACTCCTTGATTGCAGCAGGCATAAAGATTGATTGGTTTACTTTTTCCGATAGTCGTCGTGACAAGACTTACACGTTTTGCCAAGCACCGAGACGGCCCGCTTCGTAGCGTCATAGTCGCCCGAGAGGCTGGTCGTCGCTAGAAGATCGGCCGCGTCTTGCATCAGCTTCATTTTCTTCTTGAAGTCAGCATAATTTGTCCAAATTTCGGGCCTAGCTTTAGTAGACCCTGCGTGAGACACAGTAACAAAACCCTCGAGGGGGACCCGACTAACATCAGCAATGACTTGCGCCCTGCGTGCGACATCAGACTGATTATACTGTCGCTTTCCTTTAATCATATCTACGATCACTCCAAAATTCCAACCCATCACCGAGAAAGCACCTTGGCGATATTTGATTGCCTTTTCAACAGATTGAGCAGATGCCGCATTAACGACTATAAGAAGTAATAAACCTGTGAAGCCAAAAAAATAACGTTTCATCATATTTCTCCTAGAAGACACGCCGCATTTATAGACAAGTAGACAAAAAAATTGCTGCTGATCGTTACCGTTTGAACGGTACACCAATATTAGAACAAATGATTAGAGATGTTCATCTAAAGCCCAAACTACATGCTCTCTAACCAATTCCGATTCATATGATTTTCTTAACTCAAGCGAACGAATGATTTCCGGTGTGGTAGGTGCGTTTCCAAGCGCGCAAGCCAAGTTACGCAGCCATCGTTCGTAACCAATACGACGAATCGGACTCCCCTCCGTATATCGATAAAATTCAGATTCACTCCATGAAAATAGCGTCACTAAAGTTTCGCCATCTAAGGATTTTCTGACATTAAAGTCTGGAACGGCTGTAACCGACGCATATTTATTCCATGGACACACCACCTGACAGTCATCACAACCGTAAATACGATTACCCAATAACTTTCTGAATTCTTTCGGGATACTTCCTCGGTGTTCGATCGTCAGATAGGAGATGCACCTTCGCGCATCCAGCTTATAAGGGCCAAGGATGGCTTTTGTGGGACAAATATCAATACATCGGCTGCATGTTCCGCAATGTTCATTCGCAGGACTATCTAACGGCAAATCTAAATCAGTGTAAATCTCCCCCAGAAAAAACCATGATCCAGCATTTTTATTGATCAACAGTGTGTGTTTACCGCGCCAACCCAACCCTGATTTTGTCGCCAATTCCACTTCCATCACAGGTGCGCTGTCAGTAAATACACGATAGCCGAACGCACCAATAATCGACTGAACGTTTTGCGCAACTTTTTCTAAGCGCCCTCGGATGACCTTGTGGTAGTCACGACCTAATGCGTAACTGGAAATAAACCCCTTATCGGGAGCATTTAGAAAATTAAATCCTTCCATACTTTCATTTCGAAACTGAAAATAATTCATCCTCAAACTGATAATGCGCTTCACGCCACTGACAAGCTTATCTGGATCAATTTTCATCTCGAGCCGATTGCCGATGTAGTCCATATCACCCGCATAACCCTTATCGAGCCATTCTTGTAACCGTGGAGCAGCTTCTGATAAATCACAATCCGTTACCCGCATGTCATCGAAACCTTGCTCACGAGCGATGCTGCGTATCTTAGACGTTAACTGACCAAGATCCGAATCGGATGAAACAGAGATACTCATGACGCTTGACATGAGGAAGCTACCATCAAATCCTGTCGTTTTCGAGCCGTGCCTCTAGATCCACGATGACAGGTATTAGGTAATCCAAATTAGGGTTTATCGCCATAGCTTGGGAAAGATAGTTGTACGCATTTCTCGCATTGGAGCGCTCCATCCAAATGCTTGCACAGCTTTGCATGACGCCGTAATGATAGGGATTAAGTTGGAGCGCGACCTCATAATCTGCCAGCGCATGATCAATATCACCTGCATTCAGCCAAGCATCTCCGCGTTTGTTCCAAGCTTCAGAAAAAGATGGTTCCGCCTCAATGACTGAATCTAAGAATCCAATGGCCTCTTTGTTATTGCCATTTTGCAACGCAAGTGTCGCCTTCACAAACAACCTCTTTGCGGACAAGTTATCCAACCGAAGCCAAAGGCCGGTAATGGCCTGGTCAGCCATGCTGCGCACAGCGGAATCATCGTCTCTCAACAGTCGAAGCATATGAGGCACATCTTCAATCATCCCTGTATCAGCCAACAGGGCAAGGGCACTGCGCCTTACAGAAGCATCAAAGTCTTTAAGTTGCTCGAGCGATTGTTCCCGATCAGATCTAGAGCCCCAGTCCTCTGCCAGCACTAAGGGGAACGAAAATAGAAACAATCCAATAATCAGTAAAGATCTAAAATAATGACTCATATCCACGGTAACTCTTACGAATAGAAAGTATGATGAGGCATAAACGATAACTTATAAGTCATAACACTGCATCTTAAAATTTAATAACTCTTTGAATTGGGTTCTTTTTAAGAGGTGTCTTTTGAGTATACTTATCAGTCAAGATTAATGTTCCATGTTCTAGGTCCATTTTATGCAAAATAAAGTTCCCTTATTACTGAGTCTTATTGGTTTATTTTTGATTCAACCCGCATCAGCCGCCCCCTATCCTCTCGGAACAATGACCTGCGATGATATTGGCGAATTTGCCTCTGAGGCGATGGGATGGAGGAAAGAAGAACTTGCCACCTACGAGGAAGCAATGGCGCGCTTAGACGCGAGAACGTTCGCCGACCCCGTTGAAAAAAAGAATTTATCTGTTGTGCTTGACTATGTTTTTGGTAACTACGGTAGAAATTGGAATGTTGAAAGCGCTGGCAATGTTTTTCGTAGTGATTGTAAAAAAGGTCGTGACGAACCAACTGAATAACAATCAGTCACAACGTTACTCGAGTGGGTAGCGCCTAATCTTGTAAACAACCTTATTAAGATCCTAACAATGTCAAACCCTCACGATTTCAAATTAGAAACTCTTGGGCTACACGCAGGACAGGAGCCAGATAGCGAATATGGGTCCAGAGCTCAACCTATTCATTTCACAACTTCCTATGTCTTCCCAGATACGGATACCGCAGCCTCACTATTCAATATGGAACGTGGTGGGCACGTCTACTCAAGAATTTCAAACCCAACCACCGCCGTACTAGAAGAGCGTATTAGTGCGATGGAAGGTGGGGTCGGCGCCATTGCGACCGCTAGTGGGCAGGCGGCCTTGCACCTGGCCATTACCACTTTGATGGGTCAAGGAAGTCACATTGTCGCGTCCAGGTCTCTCTATGGTGGGTCACATAACCTGCTCCAATACACCATGCCGAGGTTCGGGATTGAAACTACTTTTGTGAATTTTCGTGACTACGACACCGTAGCGGCCGCAATAAAACCTGAGACACGACTGATCTTTAGTGAGACCTTAGGCAATCCAGGGTTAGATGTCCTTAATATTCCCGCGATCTCCGAATTGGCGCATCAACACCAACTACCCCTAATGGTCGATTCAACATTTACAACACCCTATTTGGTCAATCCATTTGCACTCGGTGCAGATCTAATTATGCATTCTGCAACTAAGTTCTTAGGAGGGCATGGCGTAGCGATTGGAGGACTGCTTATTGATGGTGGCGAGTTTGACTGGACTCAGAGCGACAAATTTCCAACTTTGACACAACCCTACACCGGGTTTCATAACATGGTATTCACGGATGAGTCTCCAGTAGCGGCCTTCTTGCTCAGAGCCAGACGTGAGGGTTTACGTGATTTTGGTGCCTGCATGAGCCCAATGAATGCATTTCAAATCATGCAAGGAGTGGAAACACTAGGTCCCCGCATGCAAAGACACATGGAAAACACTCGTGCAGTCGTCGCGTTTCTCCAGGATCATGAATCAGTCAGACAAGTCATTTATCCAGAATTACCCGAACACACCGACCACGAACTCGCGAAAACGCTCCTGCCCAAAGGCTGTGGGGCGGTATTTACCTTCGAACTAAAAGATGGTCGAGAGGCTGGCCAGCGATTTATCGAACGACTCAAAATATTCTCTCATTTAGCCAACGTCGGAGATGCCAAATCACTCGTAATACATCCCGCATCAACAACACATTTCCGCATGAGTGACGAAGATTTATTAGCAGCTGGGATTACCCCCGGAACAGTCCGACTTTCTATTGGTTTGGAAAATATAGATGACCTATTGAGTGACCTCAAACAGGCACTCAAATCTCGATAGAGGACACAGTCATCATGTTCATTACTATCGATAATCAAGACACCTTTATCTACACGGCAGCCCGAGAGATACACCATGATCAACCCTCCGTCTTGTTCATTCACGGCGCAGCAAATGATCATAGCGTGTGGAATACGCAGTGCCGATATTTTTCAACGCATGGTTGGAATGCGCTAGCTATTGACCTGCCCGGACATGGTCAAAGCAAAGGACTTCCACTGAATAGCATCAGCGCACTAGCCGATTGGGTTGAAAAATGCACCAAAATACTGAACTTAGAGCAACTGGCACTCGTTGGACACAGCATGGGATCATTAATCGGCCTTGAACTTGCTTCGAGAACAAACAGCCTTGCCAATCAAATCGCACTGGTGGGCATCAACGTCCCCATGCCTGTTTCAGACCAGTTATTGGAGACAGCCAAAAATAATCCCAAAGTCGCCTACCAACTTGTGAACCAATATTCATTTAGTGGACGAGCAAAGCTAGGGAAAAATGATATCCCGGGCCTATCAATGCAAGGGATAAGCCTCAAGCTAATGAATCGAACACAGCCAGGCGTTTTACATGCGGATTTCGTCGCATGCAACACGTACGATAAGGGTATATCTTCAGCTCAAAAAATCAAGTGCCCAAGTATTTTACTTTTAGGGTCTCAGGACAAAATGACCCCTGCGTCCCGCACTCAAAGCTTGAGAGATGCGCTACCTGGCAGCCTAGTCAAAGTCCTGCCAGGCACCGGGCACTCCATCATGGCTGAACAGCCCAATCAGGTCACGGAATGCCTGAAGAGCTTTTTAGTCAAATTTTAATCACTAACGATCAGCACATGATGAAAATACAGTCGTTTAAATTTACGACTTAAACTAGCTTTAACATAGTTTCGGCATCACTAACTTCCATGCCGCCAGGAGCCTCTTCAACATTAACTGCTTTGACCACTCCGTCATCAATCAGCATCGAGTAACGCTTAGAACGCACGCCCATTCCTCCAGCATTCAGATCAAGATCCATTCCTACCGCCTTAGTAAATTCAGCACTGCCATCTGCCATCATGCGAACAGCACCTGTCGCATTATTTTCCCGTCCCCAAGCGCCCATAACAAAGGCATCATTGACAGACACGCACCAGATTTCATCAATCTTCTGCTTAAGTTCCGCTGCTTTTTCAACGTAACCGGGTAAGTGCTTTGCCGAACAGGTCGGTGTGTAAGCACCTGGCAGTGCGAATAAAGCAATGCGCTTACCCTTCACAAGCTCAGACAACTTGAATGCGTTCGGTCCGATACTGCATCCTTCTGTTTCCTCATTAATAAACTCGCGCAGCGTACAGTCCGGAACGTGGTCACCAACTTTGATAGTCATATTTAATCCTAATTAATATTTCATTTGAGAATAAGCTTACTTTTTAACTTGCAACCAGAATTATACTATTACAATATCTGACTGAGACAGATTAGGCAGACGCCAATATGCAAGTCTCAGTGGCTTTTCTGAAAATGCCAGCCGATACCGTTTTACTTTTGATCAAGAAAATTTCATTTAATGTCCACAAAGAACTACATCACACCCGATGGAATGAAGCGACTGAAAGACGAGGCCTTACGTTTAATTGACTTAGAGCGTCCTGCACTCGTCAAAGTCATTTCATGGGCAGCCTCCAACGGAGACCGATCAGAGAATGGTGACTATATCTATGGCAAAAGAAAGTTGCGAGAAATTGATAAGCGAATAAGACTCCTCACAAAAAAATTAGATTCAGCCGTAGCAATTGACCCAGAGCAGCGAGAAGCAACTGAGCAAGTATTCTTTGGTGCAACAGTTTCTTTTAGAAGATCGAAAGCTCATGAAAAAACTGTGTCGATCGTTGGCATTGACGAAGCAGACGCGAAAAAGGGGTTGATCAGTTGGATCTCCCCACTCGCAACATCATTGTTGAAATCTCGCATAGGAGATCGGGTCTACCTAGAGACACCCAATGGAAGAGAAGAACTAGAAATAACGGCTATTCAATATAAACGTATCGCCATAGATTGAAGGACTGATTTATCCGCGGTTTACCTTAGGATATTCAGGGGCAGATCGGCCTAAGCCATCAAACAAATCCAGTAGTCTTTCTTGATACGCATAAACATCATCTGCTTTGTCAAAAATGGTTAATCCAGACCCGCACCGTAACCACTGAAAAATACCAACCATAATATAGTCTGAAAAATTAGGACACTTACCACCCAGGAAAGCTTGTCGGCTAAGCGTCTGTCGCAGAGGCTCTAACGCCTTTATAAAATCTATACGCGCAGCTTCTGGGTTACCCCCCCACTCTTCCAAAGTAATGCCAAAGCGACTCTCTCGACTTTCTCGAAAATACTTCTGATCCGCATCCTTCTGTAAACCAAAAAAATCCAAAATACCCATGCGAGAAATCAGCGAATGCAACACCGTCTCTGTCCAGCACTTCACAAACAAAGATTGAGATCGGGACTCGTCGCTATCAAATAAAGCATGTTGTGGATATTTTTTATCAAGAAAAAGTGCGATATCCCACGAATCAATAACAACCTCACTCCCATCGACTAATACTGGGACCTTGCCGTCATTTGGCACGGGCAATTGATCTGTTTGCGAAAAACAAATCGGAATTTCATCCCAGATCAGACCTTTATGCGCTAAAGCATATTTTATACGCCAGCAAAATGGAGAGAACCGAACCTCAGGATACTTCGACGCCAAGTCAAATAGCTGAATCATGAATTAACCCTTCCCTTGAATTGTATGAGAACCTTGACCGAATAAGAATTTTTTTGCCTCATCATCGACCACTGGCCCTCGGCTGATTTCTTTTCCTCGCGCATAGGCTCTCGACACAGACCCTTTAGCTCTCACACGTTCATACCACTTTTGTATTGATGGAAAGTCATCAAGGTTCTGTCTCTGACGCTCATGCAAGACCACCCACGGGTAACAAGCCATATCTGCGATGGAATAGTCATCCACGATATAGTCTCGCCCATTGAGTTGTTTATCTAAAACCGCGTATAGCCGCCCCGTCTCATTAACATAACGCTCAATAGCATAGGGAATTGGTTCTGGCGCGTAAGATACAAAATGGTGATTCTGACCTGCCATCGGACCCAAACCACCCATTTGCCAGAATAACCACTCCATTACTTGGACTTTCTTACGCAAATTATTTGGAATAAACTGATCCGTCTTTTCCGCCAAATACTGCAAAATAGCTCCGGACTCAAAAACAGTAATGGGATTCCCTCCGTCAACCGGCTCTTCATCAACAATCGCTGGCATACGATTATTGGGGGCGATTTTTAAGAACGACTCCTCAAACTGCTCCCCACGACTGATGTTAATAGGAACAATTTCATACGCTAAACCAGCCGCCTCTAAAAACATCGTAATTTTATGTCCGTTCGGAGTTGGCCAATAAAATAACTTAATCACATCTACCCTCTCTAGTCCGCGTTATACCAACAAGTGTCACAAATAAGATCGGCAACCGAAGTTAGGCTATCGGCTGTAATCGTCGGTACCGGTGCAATTGGGTTGGAGGCAATACCAAACCGCTTGATTAATGCCCCCTTACAACCAATCGCCATTGCGCCTGCAACATCCCATGCATGCGCAGCAATTAGATAGGCATTTTGTGGATCAACCTTCATTTTCTCAGTCGCATAACGATAGACTTTTGGGTCAGGCTTAAGCGTCTTAACTTCCTCTACCGAAATAACCGTTTCGAAAAAGTCAATTAATCCTGCGTGCGCCAATTGCTCCTGAGCGACAGCAACCGGCGAGTTGGTCAACGCAGCCATACGAAAATTTAATGATTTAAGTTTCTTGAGTGCAGGAATGACATCGTCATGTGGTGGCAACTTCCTCATTCCATCAACAATATCACTCAACATACTTTCTGATAGTGAGAGATCGTGGCGCTCCACAACCATTTCCAAAGCAGAGCGACCGACTTCCGAAAAATTGCGAGACCATCCAAGAATCACGGATAACATAGCAGTTTGTATTACCTGATCAAACCATTCGCTCACCATGATTTGATCTCCGAAATGCGTTTTAAAATGTGGCTCAAGCGTTTTGAGATCCAGTAATGATTCATTAACATCAAACAGTAAAACTGGCTGCATATTATCCCTTTTATTCCACTATTAAGGCCCGCAAGAATGAGTACACGACTGACTTAACTTGTTAACTACAATTCACAATAAAATACATTTAATCGTATAGACTAGCGGGCAGTAATCAACATTATGGAGTAAAGAGTAGCATGTCTCAGTATGATCTGATTGTAATTGGGGGCGGTAGCGGCGGAGTCGCGACAGCCAATCGCGCGGGATCTTATGGTGCTCGAGTAGCACTGATCGAGAAAGGTCGAATGGGTGGCACTTGTGTTAACGTCGGCTGCGTTCCCAAGAAGATAATGTGGACTGCCGCGAGTCTTCATGAGGCAGTAAAAGAAGCAAAAAATTATGGTTTTGACACGCATCTTGGGGAGTTTCATTGGTCCAAACTCAAAGCACAACGAGACAGCTACATCCAAAGACTCAATGCCGGCTACGAGCGTGGTCTAGATGATAATAACGTCGAAGTTATAAAAGGCGACGCTGTTTTTGAGTCGCACAATACCGTGCGTGTTGGCGACAACACCTATCAAAGCACCCGCATACTGGTCGCCACAGGAGGTTATCCTTTGGTCCCGGCGATTCCGGGCGCGCAGCTGGGCATTACCTCAGACGGCTTTTTTGAGCTCGAACAGCAACCCAAAAAAGTTGCCGTCATCGGTGCTGGCTACATCGCTGTAGAATTCTCCGGGTTATTGAATGCGCTTGGTTCACACGTATCCTTATTTTTACGAAAAACTGAAGTTTTACGACACTTCGATCACTCCATTCGATCAGTACTGATGAGCGAAATGGAGAGAGACGGAATTCAAATCATTAAAAACACTGAATTTAAGGAAATCATAGAAGACAATAAGACTCTTCTATTGAAGTCAAATAACGGAGATGAATACTCTGGATTCGATCAAGTCATTTGGGCAACCGGTCGAACACCCAACACCGAGACCCTAAACCTAGATAACGTTGGCGTGAAAACGACAAAATCTGGTCATGTCACCGTCAACAAATATCAAGAAACAAATGTTCCTGGAATCTTTGCCGTGGGTGACATCACAGGGCACCACGAGTTAACGCCCGTTGCTATTGCGGCAGGTAGGCGCCTCGCTGATAGATTATTTAATGGGCAAGAAGATCGACATTTAAACTACGAAAACATTCCAACAGTTATTTTTAGCCATCCTCCGATAGGAACCGTCGGGATTACCGAACACGAGGCAGTCACAAAATTCGGGGCACACAATGTCAAAGTCTATGAAAGCAGTTTCAAACCGATGCACTTTGCCTTCAACCCTAATGGGGCGAAATGCCTCATGAAACTAGTCGTTACTGGACCAGAAGAAAAAGTGGTCGGCTGTCATGGGATTGGGCTTGGGATGGATGAAATGATGCAAGGTTTTGCCGTTGCTATTCGAATGGGGGCGACTAAAAAAGACTTCGACGATACCGTCGCGATCCACCCAACCGTTGCCGAGGAAATGGTCACCATGAAAATATCTCGTGCAGCAATCCCTGGCTCAAACTAAAATCAACAAATATTAAAACTACTAAGGATTACTTATGAGCATCACGAGAATTGACTCTAATGACCGAATGTCCCAAGCCGTAATACATGGCAACATAATCTACACAGCAGGTATCGTGGCTGGAGACCCCAATACCGACATTCAAGGACAAACCGGACAAATCCTCGACACCATTGACGGTTACCTCATCTCAAATGGTTCGGATAAAACCAAGATACTATCAGTCACCATATGGTTAGCCGACATGAAAGACTTTGCAGATATGAATGTTATCTGGGATATGTGGGTCCCTAAAGGGCATACCCCAGCCAGGGCCTGCGTTGAATCCAAGCTGGCCACGCCTGATTACAAAGTAGAAATTCGTGTGACTGCAGCGATAGCGTAATTATCGCTAATTATTCGTTAGCAATAGTGGTCAGTTCAGCGTGACGGGGTTTTTGCCCCAACGCGACATATAACCCAGCGCCCACGATAACAACCATTCCGACAAACCCCATTGTGCTTGGGACGTGGTTGAATGCCACATAACCAAAAAGGGTTACCCAAACAAGTTGTACGTACCCGAGCGGGGATAAAAATGAAGCATCTTCTAATTCCATCGCTTTAATCAGCATGAAGTGTCCGACTGCTCCAGCGAATCCTAAAAAAAGAAACTTTGGGAGGTCGGCAAACTGCGGAGTAACCCAAAACACAGGGACCACCAGACTAAGTAACAGTGATCCAACCAAGCCCGTGTAGAAGAGTGTCGCAACTGGATGTTCTCGATTGCTGAAGTGACGCGTCATGATTTGATACATACTGTAAAAAATTGCGGATAGCAGAGGGAGCACAAAATACCAATCGAAGCTTTTTGTGGGATTAATTACTAATAACACCCCAACGAATCCAACTAACACTGCCACCCATCTAGGCCTAGAGACCTGTTCTTTCAATATCCAAAAAGCAAACATCGTCACCATTAATGGGGAAATAAAACCGATCGATTTTGCCGTAGCCAAAGGTAAAACGCTTAATGCCGTAAAGTAGAGTAGCGTTGACCCCATTAAAAGCATCGCCCTTAAAATCTGCGCCTTAGGATTATCTGTTTTAATCAACCGAGACCCATATCTGGGCCCTAGAAGCAATAGCATCAAGACGAAGTGTGTGACATACCGAAACCAAACGATAAGAGGCACCGGATACGATTGACTCAAAGACTTTGCCGTTGTCTCAAGCATGGCGAATAAAAAAACCATACCCATCATGAATAGTATTGCTCGGTGCGTAGGTTTCAAATCAGCTGCAAGACGAAGCAAAGGTAACTTTCAAAAAAATGTATCAGTGGAAGGCGGTGGAGTCTACGTCATTCCACATCCAATACAAATATCTTTTTTAAATCAATAGCACCATGCGATTTTTAAAATTAAACTAGAACAAGCGACTACTCATTAAAACAAGCCACTTAATTCTGGAGCGAGAATGACCATAACGAAAATAGCACAATACTTTTCATTAATGTTTTTAGCTTTCAGTGTTGTAAACACGAGCCACTCAAACCCACTACCCGCAGCACAACCAGAGAGCGTGGGAGTATCTTCAGAGCGACTAAAAAGAATAACGCATGCGTTTGAAAGTCGTATTAAAGCTAAAAGTCTACCTGGAGTCGTTATCCGTGTGGCACGACAAGGTAAATTGGTGTACTCCAATGCCATAGGTTGGCAGGATATCGAATCGAATATTCCAATGTCTCAAGATTCAATATTTCGAATTTACTCGATGACAAAACCCATTGTAAGTGTCGCGGCAATGACGCTCGTAGAGTCCGGCATGTTGTCCTTGTCAGACCCTGTTTCAAAATACCTCCCCTTGTTCAAAGAGGTTCAAGTTGGGATTGAAACGGTCAATAGTGATGGACTTGCTTTACTTCAGACCAAAAAGGCCCGCAAACAGATAACAATTCAAGATCTTATGCGCCACACATCGGGCTTAACTTATGGTCCATTCGGAAAAAAAACACTGGTCAAAGAAAAATACTTAGCGGCGAATCTACGCTCTCTTGATTGGACCCTTGAAGATTATGCAAATACTTTAGCCGGATTACCCTTAGCATATGAACCAGGATCCACATGGGATTATGGTCGATCGACAGATGTTTTAGGACGAGTAATCGAGGTGGCCTCAGGGATGACACTTGATCGATACTTGAGTAAGACTATTTTTACTCCATTAAGAATGAGAGACACAAGTTTTGGCGTGCCGGAAAGAAAGCATCATCGTGTTGCAGAAAATATGACAGATATTGCGACCGGGGAAAAAATAGATCTCATCGATGTAAAAAAACCTATGACCTTATTCGCAGGTGGGCATGGGCTTTCGTCTACTGCTGATGACTACATTCGTTTTTGCCAAATGATGCTAAATGGCGGCGAACTGGAGGGAATTCGTATCCTATCTCCAAAAACAGTTCGCTTTATGTCAACAAATCACATTAACGAAAACATCAGCAAAGGTACGCTCTATCTTCCTGGCCCTGGTTACGGTTTTGGGTTGGGTTTCGCAACAAGGCTCGAAGATGGCCAATCAGTGTGGCCTGGGTCAGTAGGGGAATACTTTTGGGCTGGCTATGGTGGTACGTATTTTTGGATTGACCCCGCAGAGGAGCTGGTCGTATCCTTTATGTCACAAGACCCCTACAGAAGAAATGAACACCGAGTTCTCTTACGCAACTTGGTCTATCAATCTATCATCAATTAAATGGAGCTGTTATGTCCGACGCATTATTTTCCGTAAAAAATCAAATCGTTCTCATCACTGGGGGCGGCCGAGGCATCGGCAAAGAGATCGCATCAGCCTTTGCCTCTAGAGGAGCGACAGTCATCATTGCCGGTCGTGGTAAAGCGACGCTGGATAAAACCGTAGAGGAAATTTCCCAAAAATCAGCTACGATCCGAGCCGAAGTCTGTGACGTTTCTAGCTCAGAGGACGTTAATGCATTGGTGGACTCTGTCGTTTCTCAGCACGGGAGAGTCGATACGCTCGTAAGCGTCGCGGGGGTCAATAAGCGCATGAAAGCTGAGGCGTATACCACTGAGGAGTATGACTGGATTACAGACATTAACGCCAAAGGGGCATGGATCATTGCTCAAGCGGTTGGGAAAAAAATGATCGCGCAGCAAAGCGGTTCAATTATTAACGTGGACTCACTCAACACGTATGCACCTCTACGAGGAACGACCCCTTACGCAATGAGCAAAGCGAGTGTGCTGATGATGACTAGAGGCTTAGCCAACGAGTGGGGGCGTCACGGGATACGCGTAAACTCGATTGCACCAGGGTTTATCTTGACAGACCTAACTAAAAAAGTTTGGTCTGATGAAACCATGCAAGCGTGGGGTAAAGCAAATACCCCGCTCGAGCGGCTTGGCACAGTCTCTGATTTAAGTGGTTCCGCAATCTTTCTGGCATCTGATGCGTCAAAGTTTATGACGGGTCAAACGATTAGGGTTGATGGCGGATTCACCGCAGGAATTAACTGGCCAATTGAACTGTAAGGAACGCTCATGGTAAGAACCAGGCTCGAGTAAATGACCTGCAGGAGAAACTTCTGCCTTACCGGTCTATGACCACAAGGTTTGAGCAAAAATTAAATCTATCAAAGATTCTTCTGAGCTTGGTCTTATTCATACCTCTATGGATTTACTCAGAACCGGCTACAGCAATAAAAGGAATTGAAGCGTTTAACACTCGCTGGGTGATCCCTTTTTTAAGCAATGGCTCGTGGGGCCGAGGTCCCCATTCAAACGCGGAATCGTGTGTCGATTGTCACAATGCCGGCACAAACCCTTACATATTCGACAGTTCAAATGGCAAGATAAACCCTATTGTTTTAAAAATTGGGGATTTAAATGGAAAATCTGGTCATCCGAGATATGGTAACGAATTAAGTCTATTCGGCATCACAGGCAAATTACCCAGAGAAGGGGCTTTCACTCTGCACTGGAAAAAGCAAAAAATCGGTCAACAGTTCATTCAATTTCCCTCCCCCCAAATCACCGAGTTAAGGTTCGGTGAACTAGGTAAAAGCACCACAACCTCTATTCGTATGGGACGAGATCTAACCAGTATTGGTTTGCTTGAGTCTATCGATGAGAATCAACTGAAATTAATCGTTGCAGAACAAAAAACTCTAGGCCTAAATGGACGCATCAACTACGTCATTGATCCGATTACTAAAAAGACAGAAGTGGGACGTTTTGGGTATAAAGCATCATCCCCCTCCCTATCAGACCAAATAAGCAAAGCGTTTCGAGATGAATTAGGCGTAACGTCAATATTCTATTCCGACAACCCATGCGCGGCTAAGCAAGAAATTTGTATAGGATTAAATAATGTGGGTGGCTTTGAGGTATCCGAAGATAAAATTAACGCAATCGCTGAATTCCTTCGAGCGACTAAACCCCTTTCCCACGATCATAAAAATAGAACAGGGCATATGGGTAAATCTCATTTTGAAATGGCTGGATGCAGCGTCTGCCATCGTACCGACCTTACCGCTACATCAACGAATAGCGAACACACTCATACCGTCATCTTGTACACAGACCTCCTACTTCACGATATGGGTAGCGGCTTAAGCGATGGGCTTAAGGAATTTCAAGCCCAACCCGAGGACTGGCGAACATCCCCTTTAATAGGCATTGGGGAGCATTTGAAGTCCGGAGGCTCGTTACTTCATGACGGGCGGGCAAAGACCATAGAAGAGGCTATTTTATGGCACGAAGGCGAAGCAATCTCGGCAAGAGATAATTATTTATTGCTTAAGCCCGAACACAAAACATTGTTACAATCCTTCATCAAGAACCTTTAATCTAATTTAAATTTTATAAACAGTTATTGATATGGTCTCAATTGAAATATTCTCCGATGTGGTCTGCCCTTGGTGTTTCATTGGCAAAAGAAATCTAGAAGCAGCGCTATCGCAACTCACACGAGAACATGAGGGCGCCAAAAATATAAAAATTAACTGGCGGTCGTTTCAATTGAACCCACAACTACCTTCCATCGGAATCTCACGTTCCGAATACACCTCCACTAAGTTTGGAGGCACGGAGCGTGCAGCAATGGTTTATGATCGAGTCAAACGGTCTGGTCATGAGATTGGGTTAGAACTAAACTTTAACAAAATCGAGACCCAGCCAAATTCCAGCATCCTGCATGCCCTAGTCTATGCAGCAGAAATGGTTCAACGAGATCACGATTTTGTTGAGAGTCTTTTCAAAGCATTTTTTATTGATGGGGTAGATCTAACCAATAGAGATAACATTATTGCGCTTGCGACTGATATTGACCTTAATGAGACTACTGTTGACTCTGTCCTAAATGATGGTCTTTTTATGGAAAAAATCGAAGAAGACATACAGGAGTCAACGCGCCTTGGTATCCAAGGTGTTCCATTCTTCATCATCAATAAATCTATTGGCTTATCCGGGGCTCAGCCCCCAGAAGCCATAGCCAAGGCAATAGAACAGTCCCTTCAACAACATTAAATCAAAGATGGACAGTCAATTTATTGTAATGCTGCGCCTAACTCAGTCACGAAAATATCGACATCCTCATCATTCAAATCAAGGTGAGTCACCAACCGCACCGTTTGCCCAGGAGTCATGAGAATGTTTTTAGCGCGAAGGTTAGTCGCGATACTGGCCACATCCACCTCATCGAACGAGATAAACACCATATTGGTGTGAACCCCTAACACCTTAATTCTCGGGTGATTAAGGTTCAGTAATTGATCAAATAATAATCGCGCTCTTGCATGATCTGCATCCAATCTTTCCAGATGGTGCTCCAATGCATAAATGCCTGCCGCAGCAAGAATACCGGCTTGCCGCATACCGCCACCCAGCACCTTGCGCCATCGTCTAGCCTTGCGAATCAGTTCTGCAGGGCCGCATAAGACCGAACCAACTGGTGCCCCTAATCCCTTAGAGAGACAGATCGATACCGTATCAAAAAATTGCGTGATCACGGTCACGTCAACACCAAGACCAACGCTTGCATTAAATAATCGCGCGCCGTCTAGATGAAGTGACAAACCAGTACGATTGCAAAAACTCCTGGCGCTGTCCAAATATTTAATGGGGAGAGGTTGGCCTGCTTGCGTATTTTCTAAACACAGTAGCCTGGTACGAGCAAAATGTGGGTCGTCGGGCTTGATCGCGGCCTCTACCGCACCCAAATCCAACGTGCCATCTTTTTCGTAGTCCAATGGTTGAGGCTGAATGCTACCTAGCACCGCCGCACCTCCACCCTCATACTTATAGGTATGCCCTTGTTGGCCGACGATATACTCGTCGCCACGCTCGCAATGAACCAAAAGTGCGAGCAAATTGCTTTGAGTGCCACTTGCCACAAAAATTGAGGATTCCTTACCGCTCATCTGAGAAGCCAGAGATTCCAGTTCGTTTACCGTGGGGTCCTCGCCGTACACATCGTCACCAACTTCTGCAGACGCCATCGCTGCACGCATCTCAAGAGTGGGTTTGGTGACTGTGTCGCTTCGAAAATCAATCTTGCGTTCTAGGATGCTCATACACTAAGGAATATTTTTTTCATGATCGAATTAAAATTCAAAAAAACAATAGTAAGGCTTTAATCATAAATATTGAAGGAAATCTAGGTCTCCAACCCCAAAACACCAAGAATGAAGGCGTACTCAAACGCCATCTCTCTTAAAAAATCATAACGACCGGAGGCGCCACCATGCCCAGCATCCATATTTACGTTGAGAAGCAGTGGTCTTTCATCAGTTTTTAGCTCGCGCAAACGAGCAACGTACTTTACTGGTTCCCAATACATGACTTGGCTATCGTTTAGAGACGTTTGTACAAGCATGGCGGGATAGTTTTGAGGCACAATATTGTCATAAGGTGAGTACGAATTGATGTATTTGTAGTAAGGCTTCAACTTTGGATTACCCCACTCCTCAAACTCTCCGATCGTAAGAGGCAACGTCTCATCCAGCATTGTGTTGACCACATCGACGAATGGCACATCTGCCAGCACCCCACAAAACAATTCTGGCGCCATGTTGGTTACCGCTGCGACCAACAAGCCACCTGCGCTACCTCCTTGTATTACCAATCTATCCGGACCAGTATAGCCAGCAGCAATTAAATGTTTCGCACAAGCAATAAAATCAGTGAAACTATGTCGCTTAAGCAACATTTTTCCCTGATCATGCCAAGCCTCTCCTCGCTCTCCTCCCCCACGAACATGAGCAGTTGCAAAAATAACACCCCGATCTAATAACGATAACCTGGTTGAGCTAAAGTAAGGATCATTAGGAATACCATATGCGCCATACGCTGTGAGTACCATTGAGCTTAAGTGTTCACCGCGCATGGCCCGCTTATACACAATCGTAACAGGCACAACCGAACCATCCTCAAGCAGAACCTCAATCAGTTCAGTGGCATATTGAGATTGCAGGTAACCTTGTTTAACAATATCTTGCTTGAGCAATGTGGTTTTTCTAGAATCAAAGTGGTAGGCGTACACTGATTCGGGAGAAACATAGGACTCATATTCGAACAAATACTCGTCACAGTCATACTCCTCATTGTGATAGCCAGAAACGGAACATAAGTGTTCGGGTAATGGGATCTCTTGACTCGACAAAGTTTTAAGGTCGACAACTCGAAGGCGCGAAAAACCTTGAAACCTCTCCTCAACGACCATATGACTTTTAAAGACATCAATATCGTCAATGACCAAATCCTCTTGATGCGGAATAACGTCCCCCCAGAACTTCTCTTGGGTAGCCTCCTCCCTAACAAACATTACTCGAAAATTTTTTGCCTGTTTATTAGTTAGAACGAAAAACCCAGCCTCACCATGCTCTACATAGTACTCATGGCATGATCTGCGCTTAGCAAAAACCCGCGCTCCTTTTAAAGGCTCATCCCCAGGAATATATAAAACCTCACTCGTCGTGCTACTCGATGAGTGAATAAATAAATACTTACCGCTCCGCGAGCGTGCAACTGACAAAGAAAAAAGAGGATCCTTCTCCTCATAAATAAACGACGTCTTGTCAGTTTCTATGTCTCTACGCCAAACCTGGAAGGGTCGTTTCGCCCGATCCTCCAAAACGACAAACAGATATCTCCCATCATTTGCCCACGCAAAAGAACGTACTCGATTATGATAAAGCGTTATCTCTTCCTTACCACTCATCGATCGGAGTCGTAACTCAAAATCTCGAAAACCCGTAAAGTCTATCGAATACGCTAAGTGCGTTGACCCCGGTTTGATTTCAACATTACCCAGACTCGCATAGGATCGCCCCTTGGACAGAACATTTAAATCAAGAACCGCATTTGGTCGAGTTGCAGCATTTTTTTTTCTATACAAAATTGGATATTGCTTACCTTTTTTCGTTTTAGAGAAATACAGAAAACCTTCTATTTGATAAGGAACACTTTCGTCATTTTCATTAATACGACTTAGAAACTCGCAAAATAATCGTTTCTGCAAATCACGACTGGGCTTCATCATCTCCTCGGCATAACGGTTTTCGGCCTCTAGATAAGCCCTAACTTCCTTGGATTTTTTCTTATGTACCCAGCGGTAAGGATCACTGCGTACTTCACCATGTAACGAGTACGTGTAAGAAGTTTTCTTAGGCGAAGGTGGGGAAATTGATTTTTTCATAGCAACTCACAACAGGGCAAACATGTCTTATAATAAGGTCTTAATAATAATTAAGAACTTAAGGTCAAAAATCTCAACCACTATGCCAAAAAAACCTTACGAATCGGACACAACGACGTTCATAAAGTCATTATTCAAAAAAAATCCTGAGCTGCGAGAAAAACAGCTGAAAGCAAGAAGCATTTGGTGGGATAGAGAACAAGACCTGACGGAACGATCTGATCTAGAAAAATCCAACGTCACTAAAAAACCCTACGAATATTACTAACATCGATTCATGCTGCGCAGCTCGGCAAACTCACAATACTGAGGAATGCGCGTCGCCACGAGGCTGACGATCCTCATGGCCGGCACCACAACCAAAAGGCACCCGAATCAGCAACACCTTGATCACTCAGACGGTGGTGGCGTTTTCGCTAATGACTTAATTTCAAGCACGTTGTAGTTGGGATCCATAACAAAAAACGTTTGCTGCTCGTACTCCGTACCACCAAAACGAATATAAGGCTCGTCTAAAAATCCCACAGTATTTATAACGCTTTCTTTGACTTTCTCAAAGACGTCCCGCTCGAGATGCACACCGAAATGCGGAACAGCGACAGCCCCCATCTCTACGTTGTGACGCTCTCCATGCATACTCGTCCTGGGGGTCGATGAATGGAGAGTTAACTCATTACCCCAAAAATTTATATCTACCCATTTACCTTCTTCAGAATTATCAGTCTCACAGAACAGAATCTCCGTATAAAATTTAACTGTCTCCTCAAGATCACCTGCCTCCACAGCACAATGAAATATATTGCTCACTTTACTCTCCATAGTTTAGTTTTCCATGATTTTACTGACTTTTTAAGGTGAGTGTGCGTAGCGACCCTGATACAGTTTACCTGTAAGATTAAGAATATCATAGATATCCGCGAGTCGAATTGCTTACCGCCTAAATACAATTAAGTAACAAACAACCCAAATATGTAAAGAAAATATCAATTTAAAAACTTATATACATGACTTAACGTAAAATATTTAAAGTAAGCATCAAATTCAACAACTGTATTTGTTAGATTTAAGCAGAAATATAGAGATTAATATTACGGTTAAAGTGAACCTAAACTAAAAACTCAAGACGGAGAAGAAAATGAAAATCAACTTAATTCAAATTATGTTGGCATTTGCACTCGGTGCCCTAGCACCCCAGCAAGCTCTAGCCGATCATCACAAAAAAACGCTATGGGACGTCATCACGAATGACGATAGATTCTCTACGTTTGCAGTAATGGTTGAAGGCGCGAATGTCGAATATTTATTCAATGGGAAAACCATGATCAATGCCACCGTATACATCCCGACTAACGATGCCTTCGACACGATGCCTCAAGCCATGAATGCGGCACTACGATTTGCTGAAAATAGAGAACCACTGATTAAATTGATTAAAAGCCACTACTTTATAGGCACAGCAAACAACATGGAGGAAGGTGACTACCTCATGACCACCAACATTAACGGTGACCAAGTCAGAATCGAACAAGAGAAAAACTTGTGGGTTAAAGACATGGTCATTCAAAGCGAGCCAATCATGGTTGGAGATAATAAAATAGTTCCTGTCGACTGTGTGATGTTCGTGCAGCCGAGCACATCTGACTATCGCCTTAACGTCCAACAACAAGAGGACTACCTGCTCACTTCTTGCTGTTTGAGAACCATGAACGAAGTAGCCGCTTTCGTGAAAAGCAATACTTTTTTTGAAGCTCCGTGATCTGAAATACTGTTTCGATAGCGAGCAGTCCAGATTATATCTGGACTGCTCAAAGTATTTCCGATAGGTAATAGAGTTCATATTTTTGGACCCCACACAATTCAACGCCAGATCAATGATCAAATAAACGCGTATGAACGTGCCGGCAATTAAAAACTCGCTAACTGACCGACATTACAAGACCAGTGAAACTATCCATCCTTGACCAAAGCCCGATTATAAAAGGGCACTCCCCCAATACAGCGATTACCGAAACTGTTAATTTAGCGAAAATAGCCGACGAACTTGGGTTTTATCGTTACTGGCTAGCAGAGCATCACAACATGAGAGGACTAGCCAGCTCATGTCCAGAGATACTACTCACAGCGATTGGGCAGCAAACCAAACGTATTCGGATTGGGACTGGCGCAGTTTTACTTCCTTACTACAGTGCAGCTAAAATTGCTGAAATGTTTCGCATGCAGGAGGCTTTATGCCCTGGCCGCATCGATCTTGGCATTGGTCGCGCGCCAGGCGGTGACATGCTAACGGCAAAAGCAATCAATGAAAACTCCCTCTATTCCATAAATGAATTTCCCAAGCAAGTAGTTGATCTTGTTGGCTGGCTCCGCGACGAGTTAGGTGAAGACCATCCATTCAATTCAGTCAAAGCAATGCCGCAAGGTGACACCTGCCCCGAAATCTGGTTACTCGGGTCTTCCGACTATAGCAGCGCTCTTGCTGCACACCTCGGGGTTCGCTTTGCTTTTGCCCATTTTATTAATCCATTTGGTGGCAATGCCGTAAGCCGACAATATCGTGCAACGTTTTCCCCATCCTTTCTCGAGACACAACCAACTTCGATGGTTTGCATTTTCGTTATTTGCGCAGAGTCTCATGAAGAGGCTGAATATCTTGCCTCATCAATAGACCACAGGCGCGTCATGATGGCAACGGGGAAAGAAGGGGAAATACTTCCCAGCGCAGAAGCTACACAGTGGCCATACTCAGAGCAAGAACAACAAATTATCCAAAGAGAGCGTAGCCGAATTGTTTTGGGCACGCCTGAAAGTGTCAAACAGCAATTATCTGAAATCAAGAACGACTTTCAGGCCGATGAGCTGATGATCCTTACAATCACGGGAGACTATGGTACCCGCATCAAATCATACGAACTCATCGCTGAGGAATTTGGGCTCCACTGACTAGCGCCTAACGCTTCTAACCTTTAGGACGCCTCAATCATCTGAGCAATAGCTAATATTCGGTACATAGAGCGCACAACAGGTAGCTCAATCAATTCACCATCTATAACCACCAAACCAGTATCACTGCTCTCAAATGCCTCACACACTTTCCGCGCTCGATCAATGTCATCTTGAGAAGGTGTGAAAAGTTGATTAATGACGGGGAGCTGCTTTGGGTGAATGGCTGCTCGGCCGGTAAAACCGAGATCTCTACTTGATGTGGTTTCCCGTTCTAACCCATCACTATCCATCAAATCTAAGTACGGCACATCGAGTAAATCAATACCGGCACTTGCCGCAGCATGAACCAAACGCGACCGAGTGTAGAGTAGTGATTGCCAATCTCTCTTACACCTAAGATCTGCTGACATATCTACCCCGCCTAAAATTAGAGAGGTGACACGCGAGCACGAGCGTGCGATCTCAAGCGCATACTCTAATGCTGCATTCGTCTCAATGATCACGCAAAAACTCAAATGCCTGGTGTTTTCAGTGGAGAGCAAATCGTCAAGAATACGAATTTCGTTTGCAGATTTAATCTTGGGTAACATTAAAGCGTCCGGGGGGTACTTTAAATCAAACAAGGAATCTAAATCACTCAACCCATGCCGAGTCGTAATGGGATTTATTCGAACCATTGTCTCCGATGAGCTTTCATATTTTTTTGAGAATAAATCCATCGTGAGTTCTCTAGATTCATCCTTCCTGTGCAGTGCCACTGCATCTTCTAAGTCGATGCAAACAATATCCGCGGATTCACTCAGCGCCTTTAGAAACATGTCTGGGCGGAGGCCGGGTACGAACAATAGGCTGCGTCGTGCCCTCTTTATTTTTTCAATGGTCATAGATACGTCCTAAATTAGTTACAAAAATATGAAGCTCTATTCAGCACCAACGGGAGGGCCTTGGCTAGAGCCCTTTCTTGTGCCTCGCCTCTTAATATCTACTCTGCGTATCAGAAAAACTATGGGAATCGCCATGAACGAAGCTATGGCAAGCACGAAAAAGCTCGCGATATACCCTTGTAATTGAGACTGCCTATCCACTTCCTTCTCCAATACAGCCAGCGAATTTAATGTCTCGAGTGAATATCCTTCGCTAGCGACCGGCGTATTAGTCAAAGCATCATTGAATACATTAACGTGCTCTACTAGCTCTGACCTTCCAGTAGCACCTGCGTATATAAAAATCGCGAGCATCAAGGAAACACCAACACTGCTAAACATCGTACGAATCAAATTAAACACTGCTGCCCCCTCATTTCTTTTAGCCGCGACCACTCGAGAGAATGCCACAAGCTGTGCCGGCACCATCAAAATACCTGATCCGATACCACTGACAAAACCAGTCCACAGAATTGGCCACACACCGACGTCACTAGTCCAAAAAGCAATGGTGAGAGATGATGTGCCCAGACAAGTCAAACCAAACGCTATCTGAATACGCACATTAACAATACCCGCGATGCGGTTACTGATAAACATAGCTAAAAGAACCCCAATCCCTCTAGACGACTGGAGAAACCCGACGTCAACGATCTCATACCCAATGAGTCCCTCGAGAAAAGCCGGGAGGAGAACCATTGGCGGCACTGTCAATAAACCGTAAAAGGCAACCAGAACTAATGCCAGAAAAAAGTTTCTTTCGAGAAATAATTTCGGGTCTAGAAACGGGTTTTTTTTCATTATTACATGTGCGTTAAACATATATAACGCGACCAATGCAAGACAGCCCTCGAAAATTATTTCACCCGACTCAAACCAATCGAGACGCTGACCTCGGTCCAGCATCATCTGGAGCGATGCAATACCAATCGCCAATGTCAGAAACCCAAACCAATCTAACTTGTCCTTTATTTTTCTGGGAACATCTTTAGGTAAAAATAACAGGCAACCAATCAGCGCTGCTATGCCAAATGGAATGTTAATAAAAAATATATATCTCCACGACAAATATTCAGTGAGTACTCCCCCAAGAATAGGTCCGATAAAGGACCCTGCCCAACCAATACCCCAGATAGCCATTGCTTTGGGGTGCTCTTCTTCAGGAAAAGCATCAAGCATAATTGCTAGCGACAACGGTACCAAAAAGGCTCCACACATACCTTGAGCAATACGAGCAATAACCTCGAAAGTGAGCGTACTGACCGAACCACAGACGATCGAAGACAAAACGAATCCGGCAACAGCTAAAACATAAACCCTTTTTCTTCCAAAGCGATTACTCAACCACCCCGCCAGAGGAATCATGATTGCTGACGCGACAATATAAGAAGTAATCACCCAACTAATTTGATCTTGGGTTGCCGAGAACGCACCTTGCATATGCGGCAAAGCGACTACTGCAATCGTCCAATCGATTGAATACAACAAGGAGGCAAGCACGACAGACATGCTAATTAAATATGGATGTTCAGCTCCTCGATTAACAGTGTTTTCAACTTCCGCCATTACCCTAATAACTTAGATTCAGAAAAAATTTAAGGTTTTAAAAAATCAGGTAACCACCCCCGAGTCACGAGTCGGTCTATTGGTCCGGGCAACCCTCTGCTAACACCAGTGCTCACACCAACAGTAACCGTCATTCCTGCTCGCAGTGGTGGATAGCCATCGGGCTGCTCCACGACAATATGAACTGGGAGTCGCTGCACAACCTTCACCCAGTTTCCTGTCGCGTTTTGCGGGGGTAGGATCGCGAACTCAGCACCAGTAGCTGGCGCAATAGTAGAGACAAAGCCCGCCCATTGAACGTTAGGGTAGGCGTCTAAGCTGATCTCGACTTTTTGACCCACTTCCATCCAAGTAAGCTGTGTCTCCTTGAAATTAGCTTCAATCCATAAACGATCACTCGAGATAATGCTAAAAATCGATGTCCCACGATTCACATACTCTCCGGCTTGGAGCTTCATATTGCTCACAATGCCACTGACCGGCGCATACACAAATGAATCTTTTATACCTAAGTCAGCTTTGTCAAAGCTCGCCATCGCCTCTAAATATTTAGGATGTTTCTCTGGGCTCAACTGTGGATCACCCAATAAACCGGCCAGCACTTTTTTTGATTTCTGATCCAACGTCATCAGATGCGCCTTAGCCAATTCGAGCTTGTGCAGAGCCTCATCATATTGATCAGCACGGCCCATACCGTGCTCCCGCAATTTCTCCTGACGCTCAAGTTGCTTCATTTCGAAGGCAATCATTGATCGCACTTCCTCTTTCTCGACTTGAGCTGCCTGATATTCGGCTTTTAAAGAAGCCACATCGGCTCGAACCGAGCCCATCTGAGCATCAGCACGCTGCTTCTCGACAACAAAACCAGCATGCTCCATACCAAATAACAGAGCACCCTTTTCGATATATTGATTATCTTCTACCTCAACATTGGTAACTCTAGAGGACAACTCAGGACTAACAATGACAATATCTGCCTTGATATACGCATTTTCTGTTTCAACAACAGCCCCACCGTGCGCGTATAAGTACATCCCTGTAATTGCTGCAAAAACCGGTAGCACGACAATAAAAAAGGAACGTACAAACCAGAGTAAGGCCACATAAATATTTTTTTCCGACATCTTCATTTTGAAACTGACTCCTTATCTTCATCCGAAGGACCACCATGACTCGGCGCTCGACTTTCTAACGAGGCTAGGTTCAATTTGAGTTTCAAAAGTGTATCTACAAACTGTTCCTGCTCATCTTTCGAAATTCCAGCTAAAGCCTCGTGCCTTAAATCTGCGGCAGCTGCGCGCATGGCCTTCATTGCAGGGCCTACCTCCTGGGTAAGGAGCACACGTTTCGCACGACGGTCTTGTAGGTCATCTTCTCGGGTAACCCAACCACTGGCTTCCATCCTGTCTAGCAACCGACCTAAGGACGGCTTATCCAGCTCAAGGGTTTGGGCGAGTTCGGATTGCGTCACTCCATCCTTTCGATAAAGATGCGTCAAAACCCACCATTGTGATCGTGTGAGACCCAGAGTCTTCATTCTGCGGTCATACGTTTGACGCATTAGTCGCGCCACGTCATGCACAATAAATCCAAAATTTCTTGATACATCTTCGCGCAACAATATTAAGCCCTCCTCGTAAGTGGGACATTCTATAATTATTGATTGTCTAAACAACTATATGCATAGCAACTATATGTTGGGCAATTATAATGGCAATTATCATTCCCCGCAGGAATTTGGGCTATCCAGTTACTCGGCGAGATATACAAGACCACAGCCACAAATACCGCAGCTTCCCCATTGGGCTATTTTGGACCGGTTAATAGATCTATAATTGAGTCTAGACGAATCCAACCCAATCATTGACGAAGGACATCGAGATGAAAATAGTTTTCGCAATCGCGTTCTCGCTACTGACCCTGTTCAGCAGCAATACTCAAGCCCAAACACCCGCGCCAACTGATGCTGAGGTTTACCTGATCTCCCCACTTGACGGAGAAACTGTCACAAGTCCCGTTATCGTGAAGTTCGGATTACGCGGAATGGGTGTCGCTCCAGCTGGCATGGACAAGGCAAATACAGGTCATCATCACCTGATTATCGATCACGATTTACCCGCCTTAGATAAACCCATACCTATGGACAGCAATCATAAACATTTTGGCGGCGGGCAGACAGAAACCTCTATTGCATTAAGCCCAGGTAAGCATACATTGCAGCTCATAATGGGAGATAAAACACACATCCCTCATACGCCACCCGTTATCTCTGAAAAGGTTACCATTACAGTCAAGTAGATAGAAAGAAAAAAGGTCGCTCTAGCACGTTAAGGTCACCCACGCATTCCCATCACCATTTAATAGGTAAGCCTTATGTCCAAAACCGTTGATTACTTTTTGTCCCCTATGTCTCCTTGGGCCTATTTAGGGCACGAACGCCTTCATACCCTAGCTACTGAGCATAGCGCGGTCATCAATGTAATCCCCCTTGATCCTGCAAAACTATTTGCAGCCACTGGAGGCGTACCCGTAGCCAAACGGCCGATACAACGTCAAAAATATAGACTATCGGAACTGAAAAGATGGAAATTATTTCTTCAATCACCAATCATCATTGAACCGGAGTACTTCCCCTATAATCCCAGCCTGGTATCTTTGGTTGTTGTTGCCGTGGTTAATGCCTACGGGTCGGAAAAGGCAATGGAAGTGACCTTAAACTTAATGAAAGGCTGTTGGGTAGAAAATCTAAATATGGCATCACGAGATGAAGTCAAAAAGTCTATTGAAAAGAGCGGTTTAAGTGGCGATGAATTGATTGAGTTGGCCGCTAAAGATGAAACTTCAAAAGGTTTAGAACTTAACACCCAAAAGGCAATTGATAGTGGCGTCTTTGGCGCACCAACATACTTGATTGAAGGTGATGTATTCTGGGGGCAAGACCGACTAGATTTTGTTAAACGAAGTCTAGAAAGTTAAACTTTACTGGCTGAAAAACCATGGTCGCTTAAGGCCAAAATAACGTCCTCTACGTGTTGATGATCTCGCGTTTTGAGTGAAAATTCGACGTTGACATGCTGAATTGGCAGCAAGGTGAATGCACGTTGAAAATGCACCTCATCAATGTTCGCATTGCATTCACCGAAAATACGCGAGACCTCAGAGAGTGATCCAGGCATATCCGTCATTTGAACATTGAGACGCACCAAACGCCCCGCCTTAACCATGCCTTTATCAATAATGGCGGTTAGCGTCAATGGATCTACGTTGCCACCGCAAAGAATTAACCCTACTTTTTTCCCTTGGAATAACTCTGTATTTTTTTTGAGCGCTGCTAAACCAATAGCACCAGCTCCTTCTACAAGAGTTTTCTCAATCTCTAACAAAAGTATCATGGCTTCTTCGATCTCATCCTCTTCAACGAGAAAAATATCATCTACAAGCTCTGCAACAATTTTAGAAGTCAGCTTCCCTGGTTCTTTAACAGCGATCCCGTCAGCGATCGTGACTGAACCAAAGGTGGGAGGGACACCTTTAATCCGTGCATACATAGAATTAAAGTGTGCCGACTCTACACCATAAATTTCTATATTGGGATTAATTGCCTTAGCTGCAGTTGCGATGCCGGCAATGAGCCCACCTCCACCGATTGGAACAAGAATGGCATCTAAATCAGGCATTATGTCTAACATCTCCAATGCAATTGTTCCCTGCCCGGCAATTACTTTAGCATCGTCGTAAGGGTGAATAAATAGTAACCCCTCACGCTTGGCAAGCTCTAGCGCATATTCTCTTGCCTCATCAAAGTTATCTCCATGCAGCAAGACTTCCGCCCCCAACGCGCGTGTATGCGTAACCTTAACCTGAGGGGCAACCCGAGGCATGACGATAACGGATCGAATTCCGCACCTGGTTGCGTGATAGGCCAACCCTTGAGCATGGTTTCCAGCAGAAGCAGCGATAACCCCCTTCAGACACTCCTCCGGGCTCAGCGATAAAATACGATTAAGGGCGCCACGCTCTTTAAACGATGCCGTGAACTGGTGGTTCTCAAACTTCAAATACACTTGGCACGAAAGTAAGCTCGATAAGGTGATCGACTGAACAAATTGTGTATCTTTGATACACGAAGTAATGTCTTGACGAGCCTGCTGAATATCTTTGAATAATTGATTCATTAATTAGAGCGGATTAAGTAATAGCTGGCAACGACTATAATAACTAAGTATTTATCTCACGTACCACAAACATTTCTCTGTTTATCCGTCACAATATGTTTTTAGGTGAATTTGTCTTTCTTGATTTAGAAACAACTGGGGCCACGGTTGACGCAGATCGTATAACTGAAATCGGTCTTATATCAGTCAAAGATGGAGTGTATCAAGACGAATGGCAAACACTGATAAACCCGCAAAGAAAAATCCCTTTCAACATCCAGATGATCACGGGAATCGACGACCCAATGGTCGAAAATGCACCTACCTTTAGTGATATTTATGAAAGTTTGTTTGCGCGTTTAGATGGGAAGATCTTAGTCGCACATAATGTTCGCTTTGATTACGCTTTTCTTAGAAAAGAGTTTAAATCTAACGGAATTAAATATTCTCCGAGCTTGCTTTGCACAGTCAAACTCTCTCGCCTCCTCTACCCAGAAGAAAGGAAGCACGGATTAGATAGCATCATCAAAAGACTTTCGTTGGCTTGCGGAACCCGTCATCGAGCAATGACTGACACCCAAGCAATCTGGGACTTTGCACAGCACGTCCAAAAAAACTTTGAATCTTCTCTAATTTCCACTTCGATAGAAAAGCTAATCAAGGGATCCTCGCTTCCTAAAGGAATCGACAAAGAAATGGTTGACGCCATTCCCTCTTGCCCCGGCGTTTATATCTTCAAAGGTGAAAATGGATGCATCCTATATGTTGGAAAGAGCAAGAACTTACGTGTCCGAATCAACTCTCATTTCAGCGGAGATCACTCGAATAGAAAAGATCTCAAAATAAATCAAAACATAACCCAAATTGACTGGCACGAGTCAGCAGGTGAACTGGGCGCATTACTATTAGAGTCACAACTCGTTAAGTCGATGAGTCCGCTGTACAATCGAAAACTGCGACAAAAAAAAGATAGCTTTACAATTCATTGGGATCCGATTGATGGGCCAAAAAATCCTCATATCGCAGATCTATCAGAATTTAACAAGATCCCTTTTGGTTTCATTTACGGTATTTTTGATAGCAAAAAATCAGCTCTAAAGACGCTTAGAGATCTATCAAAAACCTATAACCTTTGTTTAAAAACATTAGGCATAGAGCCTGGGGAAGGACCTTGTTTTTCGCATCAATTAGGAGTTTGCATGGGTGCTTGCATTGAAAAGGAATCGGCACTCAATCACGCCATGCGACTATCACTGGCCCTAAATAAGTTTTTAATTCCAACCTGGCCTTTTAACGGTGAGGTGCTTTTAATTGAGCATAGCGAAAGAAGCGGACTCGTAGAAAAACATAGGGTTAAGAATTGGGCTTACCTTGAATACCAAGTTACAGGAAAAAAATCGAGTAGTGAATATCACCTATTGCCGTCAAAAGAGTTCGACTATGATACGTTTCAGATCTTACGTAAATTGATAGAAAAGCCAACAAATCACATCACCATCATTCCACAAATTTAGAGTTCCGCACCGAATCCTCTTTCAAAAAATCTAACAATGCCTTATTGAATTGTTGAGGTTGCTCCAAATTTGATAAGTGAGATGCTCCCTCAATAACCGTGAGACTTGACCCAGGAGCCGCATCTTGAATCTCTTGTGACATAGACACGGGTGTCCCAACATCGGAGTCCCCAACAATAATTTTAATCGGCACTTGAATTTCTGCCAGACGATCTGTGCAATTTATCTTGTGAATCGCATGACAGCAGCCCACATAACCAGTTACTGATGTATTTTCAATAAGACTTGCGACAAATTCGAGTTCAGGTCGAGGCTGACTCCGGAAAGAATCGGTAAACCATCGCTCAAGCGTCCCAGACACTAACGCCTTCATCCCGTCTTTTTTTGCGATGTCGATTCTTTCCTTCCATGCAGGTTGAGCTTCCGGAGGCATGCGGCTTGTAGTGTCACATAACACTAAGGAAGCGAATGAATTAGGAAAGTTGATTGCGTAAGTCATACCAATCATTCCTCCCATAGACAAGCCAACCCAATGAGGATTCTTGATCTCTAAGCTATCAAGCAATGCCTTTGCATCTGCCGCCAACTGATCAAGAGAATAGGCCCCTTCAGGCCCACCGCTTGCACCGTGCCCTCTCGTATCAAATGCGAAAACTCGGTAATTACTTTTTAGCGCATCAATTTGCGCGCCCCACATCGTCAAGTCACACATCAACGAGTGACTTAAAACGACCCATGGGCCTGATCCCCCAAAAACTTCATAGTTCAGTGTTACCCCGTTCACTAACGCTCGCATTGACCTCATCCTCCACATTAATCACCAACCGTCTAGGCATGATGCCTCAGTAATTCCAAATTGATATGAATGTTTCATTAGAATAACTAATATTACGTGCGATAGACAAAATAATAACTAAGCAGGAGGTAAGACGTGCGAATCATTCAATTTATGGGAAGAGATGGTGCAAAGAGAGTCGGACGGGTATCTGATGGTGGAATTGTGCACACCATAAGAGGAGCTACCACCACATATGGGCTCGCGCTAGAGGCAATAAAAAAACAAAAAGTCCTTAAGGACATCATCGACGAACATACGAGCGAAGAAAAAGACACGATGGATCAAATTCTCTCGGAAAAGAGAATTCACGTCCCCTTTCATCACCCCGACCCCTATCATCAACTGGTCTCAGGAACAGGATTATCTCATCTGGGAAGCGCTAGCGCTCGAGACGCCATGCACGCAAAACTGGATAAAGATGAGTCATCGTTAACTGATTCAATGAAAATGTTTAAATGGGGTCTTGATGGAGGAAAACCAGACTGCGCAGCAATCGGAACTCAAGCGGAATGGTTCTATAAAGGAGACGGGGACTGGGTCGCAGCCCCAGAGGCAGAACTAAGTTGGCCAGCCTATGCCTTAGATGGCGGTGAGGAAGTTGAACTCGTTGGCATCTACTTAATTGATGAAACATCAACCGTAAGGCGCGTGGGCTACGCCCTGGCCAATGAATACGCTGACCACGTCATGGAGAGACAAAACTACCTATATTTATCTCACTCTAAATTAAGACACTGCTCGTATGGACCAGAACTATTAATCGGAGATTTACCGCTAGAAGTTCGAGGTAAAGCAAGACTCTTAAGGTCGGATACAGTGATTTGGGAGGAAGAATGGCTATCAGGCGATAACAATATGTCTCACTCCATTGAAAACTTAGAGCACCATCACTTCAAATATCCTGAATTTAGACGGCCCGGTGACGTTCATATACACTTTTTTGGCGCAGCCAATGGCAGCTTTACGAAAAACATAGAAACTCAAGATGGCGATATTTTTGAGATTGAATCAGTAACTTTTGGTCACCCGCTCAGAAACACGCTAGTAAAGAGCAAACGTCAAGACACAAAAATTGTCGTCAAACCTTTGTGATGCCAAATTGACATTGATTTAAATAAAGCCTGACCACCCTTAACCTAAAGGCACCCAAGTGGAAAATGCGCTACTGTACAGGTAAATAAATATAATAAGTTCATTCGTTGAACAAGATTATTGACAAATTTATAGCGTATTTTATCTACCGATAAAAATATAGACTCAATTCATAGTTAGTGCTCGCACACTAATATTTAAAAAATAATATAAAAATAATCACCAAAAGACATGACCCAAGAATTGATTAATAACCTAAATGTTAAAGCGCAGCAAATCCTTTCGACACCGCAAATAATAAAAAGTGAAATCCCAGTGCCGGATAATGCGACGTCAACCATTATCAAGGGACGCAAGTCTATTGAAGATATTTTGGACAGGAAAGATAAACGTCTTTTGGTAGTCGTTGGGCCCTGTTCTATCCATGATACAAAAGCCGCAATGGACTACGCCAACAGACTGCGTAAGCTCTCTGAACAAGTCTCCGAGACAATGATGATTGTGATGCGGGTTTACTTTGAAAAACCGCGAACCACGGTAGGCTGGAAAGGACTCATCAATGACCCACATATGGACGAATCATTTGATATCGAACAGGGCCTGCGTATCGCACGACGGTTACTAATCGATATTAACGAACTGGGGTTGCCAGCGGGCACAGAAGCTCTTGATCCAATTAGCCCGCAGTACCTAGGAGACCTAATCTCGTGGAGTGCCATAGGGGCTAGAACAACCGAATCTCAAACTCACCGAGAAATGGCTAGCGCACTTTCTTCTCCGGTTGGATTTAAAAACGGTACCGATGGAGGCTTGTCTGTCGCAGTCAATGCACTTCACTCAGTCTCAAATCCGCACAGCTTTTTAGGTATTAATAGTGATGGTCAAGTCGCAATCACTCATACAAAGGGTAATCGCTATGGACATATCGTCCTTCGAGGTGGTTCAAAAGGACCTAATTACGATTCCGTGTCCATATCCTTGGTTGAAAAAGCACTTAATGAAGCTAAGCCTAAACTAGCTTCAAACATTATTGTTGACTGCAGTCATGCCAACTCAAACAAAGATCACAACCTGCAGCCCCTAGTTTTCAGCGATTGTATCAATCAAGTCATCGATGGGAACAAATCAATTATCGGCATGATGCTAGAAAGCAACATAGGGCCAGGCAACCAGAAATTAATGCAAGACCATAGCAAAATGCAGTATGGCGTATCCATCACGGATGCATGTGTTGATTGGGCTACAACTGAAAAAACACTGCTCGATGCACATAAGAAGTTGACGCCGGTGCTTTCTGTGCTTTAACTGACTTTCTGTATCGTTGAATAACTCAGCGCGATTAGCGCCACCTCAAATGGCAGAACAAGCCATACTAGCATCGCACCTATAAACTCGGCGAGGGGTAGTCCAGTAAGACTAAACCAGTTAATCGCAAGGGCAATCGCCAGAGGAAAAATAACAGCCAGAAACATCAATACCAGACCATTTCCTTTGGTGGCCAGCCAAGACCATTTAAACGCCTCAAAGAGTCCAATCTCAGGATTTCTGCTCACTTCCGGAAACACGAGTATCAATCTTGCAGCAATATAAATCGGCGGCAAGAAGTTAAGCATCGCCAAATATCCAACATCTCCAAACACGTTAAAAATACTGACAAGAATCGTACTCGAGATGGCCAAAGCAAACATAAATGTCATTGCTAAAAAAAACATGGCTAAGGTGAATTTAGTCTCCGACAACCCCCAAGATATCGGAGAGCGCTCGGAAATATCACATTCTAATAAGACTCGATACGCTCGAACAGTTGCTATCACTGTAATGAAAAACATGCCGGTAATGACAAACAACATAACGCCGTAGCTACTCGTTTCAGTACCAGCCCCAGCCCCAGACTCATTCCCGTCTCCAATGATTTTCACCCCAAGGGAATCAGCAAACGATAAGGTCATCCCAATGAGGAACGGCAACCATAGCGAACGAGCAAGCACGAACCGCTTCTCATATGCAAATACTCCCGCTCCAAGAATTAACTTGAGTAACGGAAGTCTATTATTTGTGGTCTCTGTCATGAAGTTTTTACGTCTTTAATGCGATGTTTAGGTGCTTCGATGCTTTAAATACCCACGCAGCATCCAAGAGAAGCCTAACACCTGAAGGATTAAAAAAATACTGAAAGCACGTACATACCCCTCCGGGGCATAACCACTATCAACAGTGTCCCATTGATTCAGTATGATGCCGAATAACCATTGAGAACCGAATGCTGTTGTGAATGCTAAAAGATTTAATGCGGTCGTAGCCCGTCCCGTGAGTTGCACGGGAAAACTATGGGAAATAATCGAAAATGCTAAGCTGCCAGAGGTACCCAGTAATCCCCACCCGATCCAAATGACCCATGACATCTGAGTAATCTCAAAAACGAGAAGAAGCTGCAAGGCCATATAAGCAACCGTAGCCCAAATAAGAACCACGATCGGTTCAATACCACGTCGACTCATTCTTGTGGCAAACGCACCCCAGAAGAGAAAGCCGAGCATCGTAGCAACACCTAACATTAATAGATGCAAGGCTACGCTCGTGCGCTCTAAACCAGCCACATCTGATAACCAAGGACCAGCCCACAACCCTTGCACCGACATATTGAATGCTTGAGGCAATACTGACCCTAATGCAATTCGCCAAAATATTGGTGAACGATACACACTCAGCGCCCCAAGTAATTGATCCTTCGTAGAACCAATGTCATAGGCATTTTTTCTATCTGGAGCCACGAAAAACACAATTGCTGAAGCAACAAGGGTGGCACAGCACAAGACTAAAAAGAGCTCTCTCCATCCAGAAAAAGACAGCAAGTACTCGACCGGAGCCGTAGCAGAAATCGCTCCAAGGCCACCGACAAACATGATCCTTCCAGTCATTTCCGGAAGCTTTTCTTTCGGAAACCACAACGAGAAAATCTTAATACTCGACATCAGGCACGCAGCCACACCAAAACCGATGAATGCCCGGCCTAAAAGCAAACCCTGGAAACTCTCTGCTCTAGAAAAAATAAAAGCACCAATAGCTGCCAAAACCAACAAGCTCGCATTCACTCTTCTGGGACCAAAACGATCAAGAAAGACCCCGATAGGGATTTGCAAAGATGCGAAAGTTAAGAAATAAACCGAAGTCAATAAACCCAATTCACTTGCACTCAAACCAAATTCGGAAATCAGATTAGGCGCGATGACCGCATTGACGGATCGAAACAAATACGACAGGAAATAACCACAAGCAAACGGCAGGAAAACAAGTAACGCTTCGCGAAACGATATCGCGCGCACGCTATCCTCAGCTTGCTTATTCACCGCCAACAGTCATTGAGTCGATCAAGATCGATCCAACCTTAAAAGAAGATCGACTCAAAACATCGTTACCTATGGCACTGATAGATTTAAACATGTCTTTAAGATTCCCGGCTACCGTAACCTCTTGCACCGGATACGCGATCTCTCCATTTTCCACCCAAAATCCTGATGCGCCTCGAGAATAATCTCCAGTCACCATATTCGTTCCGTGTCCAAGCAAATCGGTGATTAAGAAACCTGTACCCATCATTTTTAATAGATCACTAAACTCGCGTGTAGCTGCGGAGGAGCGGACAAATAAATTATGAGCACCCCCTGCGTTACCCGTCGAAGCGAGACCAAGTTTTCTTGCAGAGTAGGTGCTCAAAAACAAACCCTCCAATCTTCCTGCAGAAACAACAGACCGCTTAGCAGTTTGAACCCCCTCATTATCGAATGAACCACTAGCCAATCCTCGAGGCACGAAAGGGTCCTCTTCAATCGACAGTAGCTCAGGGAATACGATTTCGCCAATCGCACCCTCCAAAAAAGATTGTTGGCGATATAAATTTCCACCACTTACCGCCGAAATAAAATGTCTCAACATTCCTGACGCTACGGGTGCTTCAAAAATAACAGGGATTTTCTTAGTGTTAATTTTTTTAGCCCCCACCTTTCCGAGAGCTCGTATTCCAGATTGCTTACCGATTTCGTGAGCAGACTCCATATCTTCGGCACATCGCGCGGTACTCCACCACCCATCCCTCTGCATTTGATCACCCTCACCAGCAGTAACCGAACAACTAATGTAGTGACGCGTACTGGGAAACCCTTGCATAAACCCGTTTGAGTTCGCGTAGACGAATTGGCCTTCTTGAACCGCCACACTCGCACCCTCGGAATTCCGAATCTCAGGACTCACGTCAAAAGCGGCTTGTTCGCATTCGCGAGCAAGGTCAATCGAATCCTCCATGGATATATGCCACGGATGGTAAAGATCAAGGTCAGACACCTCTTGGGCCAACCGATCTTGATCAGCCAGTCCGGAAAACGAATCCTCTGCAGTCAGTTGGGCTATCGATACAGCAGCCTCTACCGTATGTGCGATCGCTCCCTCTCCTAAATCAGAGGTGCTGGCATACCCTTTTCGTTGTCCAACGTAGACAGTAATCCCCAAACCCTTATCCCGGTTATATTCCAAATTCTCGATATCACCTTTGCGAACTGACACCTCACTGCCTAGGCCTTCGTTAAGGTCTACTTCCACTGAGCTTGCGCCTAATCCCTTAGCCATTTTTAGGGTTTTTTCCGCAATTTCTTTGAATTGGTCTATGCTGTACGCGAACTCTTTTTGGGGCATTTTTTATATCACTCACCTAAATAAAGCACCAACGAAGAATGCTTGAAAATTTTCGGTCTTAAAGACCACTAACGTATTGCATGATATCACCACAGCCAACTTTCTATCAGACTTATGGATTCATCACGACCTAGTAAAACTAAACTAAAAAAAGAAATGGAAGATCTACAAAAGATTGGAGAATCCCTTGTGGAGCTGCCAAAAGATCTTTTAAAAAAATTTGACCTTCCAGATTCCCTAATGCATGAAATTCTTGAGGCAAAAAACATAACGCAAAACGGCGCAAAACGCAGGCAATTTCAATTTATCGGAAAAATAATGCGACACATCGATATCGATCCGATACGCATTCAGCTCGAACAAATAAAACAACCTTCTGCCATCAAAGTGAAACTCCTACACAAAACAGAATCTTGGCGCAACAAGCTCATTGATAATGAGGAGAGCTTCAAGGATTTCATTAAAATATATCCTCACGCTGACTCATCCAAACTGCAGACATTAATTTTAGATTGTCGTGGTACGTTGACTTCTAAATCAAAGGTTTCCTTCCGAAAATTATTTAAAACCATATCAACACTTCTGGAAGAAAAGATCGATTAAGTGTTCCAATTTGTTATAGTTTCTATTCAAACTTAGCGGGACACACATCAAGAACAAGGTATAGATTTTTTTATGAGTGAAGAAAAAGTACGTATTGGACTCGTCTCAATAAGCGACCGCGCCTCAAGCGGCATCTACAAAGATGAGGGGCTACCCTCTCTGAGAGCATGGCTAGATACTGCCATCTTGAACCCAATTGAATATATCGAGAAATTAATTCCCGATGAAAAAAATCTTATAACAGATACCCTAATAGACCTCGTCGATCAGGCCCAATGCGACCTCATCCTGACTACTGGAGGTACCGGCCCCTCTCCCCGGGATGTCACACCCGAAGCAACGCTAGCCATCGCCGACAAAACAATGCCGGGTTTTGGTGAACAAATGCGTCAAATCAGCCTAAATTTTGTGCCGACTGCGATTCTCTCTCGACAAGTCGCTGTAGTCAGAAAAAAGTCCCTCATCATCAACTTACCAGGTCAGCCTAAAGCCATCGAAGAAACACTAGCAGGACTAAAAAATGACGAGGGCAAATCAGTTGCTCACGGGATATTTGCTGCGGTGCCCTACTGTATAGACTTAATTGGCGGACCTTATATCGATTGCCGAGAAGAATTTAGTAACGCCTTTCGACCAAAATCGGCCAGAAGGCATAAAAATTAACTATGGAACTAGCGAAGTGATAAATATTCCATCGCAACTGAATAGTAGTTAATACGAATGCTTAGCAGCCGATATTCCTCGCTCAGTGTCAACAGTCATTAAAATGGTCAAGCCTATTACGAACAAGACGACTAAAGATAAAATCGCATTTCGATGATCTCCACCTGTGAGCCAGGTGAGCGCTCCATATGTGAGTGGGCCTAGGATCGATGCACACTTAACCGACAAGCCCCAAAGCCCGAAGAATTCAGCCTGTCTATTGATCGGCGTCAAGACCGACACAAACGCCCGAGTATTCGATTGGCAAGCGCCGAGCAACAGCCCAACTAGATTCGCTGTTACCCAGAAACTGGGACGATCATCAGATAACCAAGCCAATAATGTCACAACAATCCATCCAGTCAAAATGAGAATCAACGACTGACGATGACCCATAAAATCGTGCAGCCGACCAAATATATATGCTCCCAAAGCTGCCGTAACATTAACGACCATGATCAACATAATGGTTTCAGTAAACGTAAACCCGATCACTTGCTGCGCATATATGGCAGCAAGCGCTATAACCGCTTGAACCCCGCCTTGAAAAAAAACCGTACTCAACAAAAACCGATACAAATCAACAAACCTGTCCCCCTGACGCAGAGTATCTAGAAATCGATTGGTCACAAACGATATACTCAAGTTGTCTATTTTTTTTATCTCGTCTCTATCCAAGTATATGAATGTAGGCATCGCCGCCAGAAGAAAGACAACTCCAGTGATAACCAAGGTCATTGGCACGTACTCCTCAGCCTCCCAACCCATCGACTCCAGCTGATAAATAGTCACAAGAGACAAAGCCAAGGTCAAGATCCCTCCGAAATATCCAATAGCCCAACCAATACCCGATACTCGACCAACTGATTCCTTTTTGGCAATTTGCGGGAGGTAGGACCCAATGATATTTTCGCCAATACTGAAGAAGTAATTTGAAATCACTAGAAATAACGCAGCAAACCATAAGTCACCTCGGCCTGCTGTTGACAACACAATAGTGCTCAGCGCACACCCCAGCGTAACGACAAACAACACCTTTTTTTTAGAACCCGTCACATCAACATATGCTCCCACTACCGGCCCTGTAATCAGTGCAAGCAAGTAGGAAAAAGAGAGTACTAACGTCCATAAAAATGTGGCCCAAATCTCATTCTCAGCAACGACAGATACAAAGTACGCGTTAAAAATGGCGGTTATGACTACGGTCGTATAACCCGAATTCGCGAAATCATACATCGACCAAGCCCAAAGATGCCTTTTCGTATATCCCTCGTTTAACATGTTTGATATCGCGCTCTGGCTCAAATTGTCCGCCTTAGTTCAATCGATTAGTCATAGTCAATACTCATTACATGGCTAGACAATATTCCGATCTCGAAAATTTTGAATTTGCTCCATTGAGTAACCTGCACCAGATAAAATCGTATCAGTGTGTTCACCCAGATCAGGGCCCAACCATTGCGTTTTACCCGGAGTATCAGAAAGCTTCGGAACAATCCCTGGAATAAGCAGGCTTTCATCTTTAGATAATTTGAACTCTTCAATCATATTCCTCGCGCGATAGTGGACATCAGAAACAATATCCGCAACATCGTATATTTTTCCCGATGGCACCTCTGCTTTTTCAAGCACATCAAGCACATACTGCAAGTCATGCAACGCACACCAGTCACCGATAATCGTATCTAATTCATCACTACGAGCCGCCCGTCCATCGTTACCCGATAACTCAGGGTCATCCGCCAAATCGACGCGATCAATAGCAAGCATCATCCTTTTAAAAATGGAATCTCCGTTAGCCCCTATGACTACATACTTACCATCTTTTGTTAAATAAGAATTGGATGGCGCAATCCCCGGCAACGTTGAACCGGTCCGCTCCCGAACAAAATCATAATAATCGAACTCCGGAACCATACTTTCCATCAAACTGAAAACGGCTTCGTATAGGGCTACATCAACGATCTGCCCCTTACCCGTAGCGTCACGTTGCCTAAGTGCCATCAAGGCGCCAATAACACCATATAGTGATGCCACCGCATCACCCAGACTAATACCCACCCTTACGGGTGGCCGGTCAGGGTAACCAGTAACGTGTCTCAACCCACCCATCGCCTCGCCAATAGACCCAAACCCAGGTCTGTCACGATAAGGGCCTGTTTGACCATACCCCGACAAACGCACCATAACTAAACCCGGATTTTCTTTAGCAAGCGAGTCATAATCTAAACCCCACTTTTCCATGGCACCCGGTCGAAAATTTTCCACTACAACATCAACATCTTTAGCCAAATGGCGGACAATCGCCTGCCCCTCTTTTTCTTTTAAATTGATTGTGACTGACTGTTTATTCCTAGCTTGCAATAACCACCAAAGTGACTTGTCTTTGTATAACTTCCGCCACTTTCTAAGGGGGTCACCCCCTTTAGGAGATTCAACTTTAATCACTTGAGCGCCAAACTCAGCCATTACCCTCGTGCAAAATGGACCAGCAATTAACTGGCCTAACTCGAGAACCTTTACATTTTCAAGAGGTCCCATACCCGTTCCTTAAATAACTATTGTTACAAAAATAGATAAACTAACTGTATCCATCATATTCGATAGAAAGCGATTACGCCCCATGTTGAAGAAAATTTTAGTCCTACTCATCGTTCTATGTAGCACCCAAGCCGTCATGAGTGCCGAATGCCCAAAGGTACTGAATGCACGATTAAATAACCTGAACGGCGATTCTATTGATTTTTGCGACTACCAAGGCAAGGTGATTCTAGCTGTCAACACAGCAAGTTACTGCGGTAATACGCCTCAATACGAGGCATTAGAAACGCTTTTTCAGAAGTACAGTGAGAAGGACTTCGTCGTAATTGGCTTTCCAGCAAACAACTTTGGAAATCAGGAACCAGGGTCCAATGAAGATATTAAAGATTTTTGTCAGCTCAACTATGGCGTCAGTTTTACAATGATCGAAAAGACTGATGTCGTTGGGCCCAAAAGCAACCCGATTTTTGCCGAACTGCAGGCAATGACTGGCGATTCTCCGAGCTGGAACTTTCATAAATATTTAATATCGCGCGACGGAACCCGCGCCTTCAGTTTTTCATCCTCAATGAATCCGATGAATGCAAAACTAGTCAAACAACTCGAACAACTGCTTCAATAACAATCGAACGCAGCAGGATTGAGACGCACACTAGTGCGCGTCGGCATACTCCCGAATCACTTGGCCTGCAAGTGGCGCACCGTTAACGAGACCATCTCCGTCCGCAACTTTTTGCCCATTAATCCAAACCCCATGTACGCCGATGGATGGCGTGGTAAGACGGGAGGCGCCCGCAGGTAAATCATGAAGCCGCTGAGAAGGGCCTCGGCCCACAAGTTTTGGATCAAATAACAATAAATCTGCCCACGCACCAGGACCAATGTAACCTCTATTTTTAATTCCAAATAGCTTAGCCGGCTCTAAGGTTAATTTATGTACCGCTTTTTCCAAAGGCATGATCTTTTTATCCCTCGCCCAATGCCCTAAAACGTGCAATCCAAATCCGGCATCACATAAAAATGTTAAATGAGCTCCAGCATCAGAAAGTGAAATGATCGCGTTTTCATCACACATCATTTTCCCGACAGCATCTTCATCCGAATTCATGATGGTCGCGGTAAACATTGTGTCGAGGTTTTCTTCAAGCGCCAGATCCAACATGAAGTCAAATGGGGCTTTCTGAGAAACCTCAGCCAAATCAGCAATGGACTTACCCTCTAGAGAAATATTAGCTGTGCTGGCTACTTGAGCGACATAAACTTTATCCCACTCCCCACTAAAAACCTTTACCTCTCCACTGTTCAACTCATCCATAAAAGCTTTTCTAAAAGCTGGGTCAGCTAGTGCTTCCTTATATGATTCAACGCTCAGATCCATCATAGGATGCCAACACGAAAAACCTTCAAGAGGGTATGGCGAGTGAAAAGAAAAATCCATATTGAGCGGGCATGGCGATACAGCTCCATACAAACGATTACCGCGCGACTGGGCCAATTTTATTTCAGATAAATCTGCAAATGTTTTATTTGGATCTAGATGAGAATGCAGGAGTGCCGCAATTATATAAGGACGATTAGCTTCCGCACACAACTTCTCGATGGTAGAAATAGGCATATCAAATGACTTTGTCATCATTAAAATACCTCGTCCCACATCCCTCAACGCACCAGACAATGTCAACATTTCGGCATCATCGGCAAGTCTAGAAGGCATAGGGATACCATGCTCTCCGTTGTGTCCTGGATACCGTGTCGTTGCAAAACCGCAAGCACCCGCTTCCATTGCCTCAACGACAACAGCTCTCATCTGTTTGACTTCTTCGGGGGTAGCAGCTCTTGTCGCAGCATCTTCCCTTAAGACATAAGTTCTGACGCTAGAGTGTCCCACGAAACAGCACACGTTGGGCCCGACTCCTTTTGCCTCGAGCATGTCTAGGTACTGAGGGAATGTCTCAAAGCTCCAATCGATACCCTCTTTCAGCGCATCAATGGACATGCCCTCGACCTGCGTCAGGTTTCTCATCGTAATATCACGATCACTGGGATGACATGGTGCAATCGTGAACCCGCAGTTGCCCATCACCAAAGTTGTGACTCCCAGCAAAGGTGAGGGATTGCAATATGGGTCCCAGGTTACTTGAGCGTCATAGTGCGTGTGGTTATCAACGATGCCAGGCATAAGACAAAGGCCAGAGGCATCCAGCGTTTCTTTCGCTCGCCCCTCAAAGGACCCAACCTCGAGGATACGGCCGTCCCGAACGCCAACAGACCCTAAAAATCCAGGTTTTCCAGTCCCGTCGATGATCGTGACATTATCAAAACGAATATCAAGCATATGTGATCTCCCTTAACTGTCCCCTTAATGTCTAAGTTGGATGTTACAAACTTAAATTTGTCGCGCGCTTTAGAAAATAATCCTACTAACAGTCGTTTTAAAAAATACTGCTCCTAACGACGCCAGTAATATTTATCTAACAAATCCACATCATCAAAATGACGGCGTCCAACAAACGCCGTGGCGTGTCTTCCCCATTGACGCATTGCACCTGGGCTTCGGATACCTGAAGGCCAGAGTAAGAAACGCTCACCTCGTTCAGATCCCTTAACAATGCCATTTAATCCAAATAAATTTACAAATCCTTGTGCCGTCTTAATCGAACGAAGCTCGTTATAGGGTTTCAATGAGTAGCTTTGAACATCACCTATAGCGCCCTCCATATCGACCGCCACATTAGCTAAATAATGAGTTTTTGTCTGAACCGTAATATTGAGTATAACGTCCTCCGGCCTCTGGGTTAAACGCTTTGGCGAGAACGCCCACTCCGTGTACTTTTTAGGCGCAGCAATCACCCTCAACCGCTCGGTGGGGAAAAACATGTGATAACAACCACAAGGGTGAATGGAATCAAAAAGCAAAGGCATCCCATCGTCATCTAATGTCACGCGCCATATGATTCCATCAAGTCGGCCACCAAGTAGATCACTAACCCCATTTTTAGGTCGAGCAGGAAACCAGGCTATATAAACAAGCTGAGGAAGTGTCTTCCCCTCAAATCGTGTGTACGCCAAATGGGTATAAACAGTAGGTTGAGCTACATCTACTTGAACTTGTTGTTCATTTGTGAAACCTACCATTCCAACTCGATCAAACTCACCTGAATCTTCAATCGTAAAGACCGGCGCATATGTACTAAACATTTGAGAGACGGCGTCAGGCTGTAACTGAAGTTGGCCCAGCGAATCACGGTTACTGAGAAAACGTGATACGTCCGACGAGGTAAGTCGATTTTTAATATTTATTTCATATCGAACCTTAGGCCAGTCATCAACATTGCTTCGTGTATATCGCTCAAACGTACGTCGCGCATCCACATGCCAATCCTCGATACCCTGAACAAATGGGATTTTTAAAAATGAATACAGGCCTAACACCCGCCTCATCCGACTGTAGTCATCAGGCACGATCGCCCGCGTGAGCAAATTTTTCAATTCATTATTCGATTGGACAAGAAGATTACTTTTTGAGTATGCCGAACACGCATTTGTTATTTTTTGGACCTGGGATCGATCACCGCCTAGCAAGGCAATTCCAGCTTCATTCAAATTCTTTATTTCAATTCGACGACCCTCTTGATTAAGTTCGATCATGGATGCGATCCAGTCAGCATAGAGTTGTGTGTTTCCCTGAACCGCACTCGAAAACGAAGCAAGAAAACGATTAACTCTAAGATAAGGATAATCCTTAACCATACTTGCACCGAAATCTCTAGCACCGAACTTCTGAACAACGCCGTCGAGTCGTTTGGACCAGCTCTGGCAAAACACGCTGGAAACCTTAAAAGATCGTAACTCTTTGGGATTCAAATTCGGATCGCTCAAAGTCGCGCACCCAGATATAATCCCGCCAAAAATGATTAGTAACGATATATGACTGCGAATTAGCACTAACTACCTCTTCTCATTGATATCTAAACGGGCATCCATCTGATTTTCAATTTCAGCAATAATTCCTAGGAATTGATTTTTAATACTTTTTCGAATAAAACTCTGAGCTATAAAATTTGGGATTGGCAGCGATGGATCTAGGTAACCCGTCCACGATAATGTCCAAAGATGCTCACCACTACGGGCTAAATGATACCCACCCGATAAATGGTCAAAGTTTCCAGATACTAATTCAATATCGATATGATAAGGCTTCCGTTCAATTGATTTAACAATGACATCGACCGGAATTTTTAAAAAAAATAATTCTGACACGCCATGTTGCTCTACAAATGCCACCTTACCCTCGTAGCGCAGCAACCGACTTGAGTTCATTCCTGGAATATATTCCGCTAATCGGTTGTAGTCTGTTAACGTAGCCCAGATAAGATCATGCGGCGCTTGGATGATTGTTTCAATTTCCACATAAACCACACCATCTTCCAATTTTGAGTAAACGTTCAGTCGACTGCCATCACTTAAGCCAGGAGCGGGTATCGTGAGCAACAAACCAAAAACGAGAAAAATAAACGTCAATCTCTTTTTATTTTCTAATTGGAACAATTAAGGTCTCCAAAAACCAATTTTTTAATTTAACAATTCATGGCTGGGAACCTTCCACAGTCATATACTACTCGGCATCAACCTCTAAATCCACGAGGCCTAGAAAGCACTTAATTTTGTTACTATTCAAACTATTAAAACTCAAAAAAAAACCAAACCATGCACGACACACTCTCGCTCCTTAATTCAAGAAACTTTCCCGCTATCCAGCGCAAACAGATTGAAACCGTTCAGATTAATCTGGGCTATCGATGCAACCAAGCGTGCCTTCACTGCCATGTCAATGCCGGCCCCAATCGCACAGAACAAATGACGCGCAATACCATAAAGGAAGTCATACAATTCATTGACACCGTAAAACCCAATACGGTCGACCTCACAGGCGGGGCACCAGAACTCAACATCCACTTTAGGGAGCTTGTCTCAGAAATACGGGATCGCGAAATTTCAGTTATTGACCGCTGTAACTTAACAATCCTGTCTGAACCTGGCCACGAGGATTTACCTGAATTTCTATCGCAACATGAGGTTATTGTCACAGCCTCACTGCCCTGCTATTCCGAAGAGAACGTCAATTCACAACGAGGGGATGGAGTTTTCGAAAGAAGCATTCAAGGATTACGTCGACTAAACGAAGTGGGTTATGGAAGAGGAAACCCTAAACTGCAATTGCATCTGGTTTACAACCCTTTGGGCGCTGCGTTACCGCCACCCCAAGAGACGCTAGAAAAAGAATATAAGGAACATTTAGCTAAGAACTATGACGTCCACTTTGATGCCCTAATGACCATAACGAACATGCCCATAAAACGTTTCGGTAGTACTTTAGTGAGTCGTGGCGAATTTGAACCATACCTGCAATTACTGCAGGACAATTACGCGGAAGAGAATGTCGAGTCGGTTATGTGCAAAACATTAATCTCTATTGACTGGGAAGGTTACCTATTTGACTGTGATTTCAATCAAATGCTTGGTCTCCCTCTTGGCGACGCAACAAAAAAAGTTCACATGCGAGATCTAAACACGGACAACATCCAAGGTAAATCGATTGCAGTTAGGGATCACTGCTTTGGCTGCACAGCTGGACAGGGCTCGAGCTGCAGCGGAGCCTTACAATAAAAACATACGTAAGGACGGCCTCCGCACAATCCTATCCAACACACAAAATAGCTCAATTAAAAAAATTTCAGGTAAAGCAACAGGGATGTCTATGTTGATCCAGTTCGAATAGAATATAGTCAAGAAGACTCACTAGACAAACCTCTAAAGATATGGCGACCTCATTCACTAGCGTTTCAATCTTAATCCCAAAGAATAATCCAAGATCCCGACCAAACCCCAGATTTGTCTTGACTCAATATTTCATAAAACGAATAGTCATGTCCAAATCAATACGAAGATACACAACGCTTACCCAAGTATGAAACACACAAATCCTCAAAAGAAGTGGATAGGCTTACTTATCACCATCTCGATCATCGCATTAGTCTTTATTGTGTTTCGGGAGAACGTCCTCAATCTGCTTGCACAATTGAATCTACAATCCCTCAAAGACAACTACTCCGAACTGCAGATTTACTTTAGAGACCATCCGGTCCAACTAAGCCTGCTATACGCCTTAACCTACGTCACAGTGACGGCTCTTTCACTACCTGGCGCAGTGATACTGACTCTTGCCGGAGGAGCAATATTTGGATTAGTTTTGGGCACTATTCTTGTATCTTTTTGTTCAACTATTGGTGCGACAGCCGCATTTTTGATCACGCGATATTTTTTCCGCAACTCCGTTAGGGCACGTTTCGGCGACAAGTTGAAAACTATCAATGAAGGCATAAAGAAAGATGGGGCATTCTACCTACTCACACTGAGACTGGTTCCGATTTTCCCGTTCTTTGCAATCAATGTGTTAATGGCTCTCACCCCAATTAAGACACTGACGTTCTATCTGGTGAGCCAACTCGGAATGCTCCTCGGAACCATAATATTCGTAAATGCCGGGACCCAACTCGCAACCCTAAATTCGACTGGCGACATTCTATCTGTTAATTTAATTATTTCGCTGTTTGTACTCGGGCTATTTCCCATTGTCGCGAAGATTGCATCAGATCTAATGAACCGACGTCGAATCTATGCGAAATGGTCCAAACCAAAGCATTTCGACTATAACCTTATAGTTATCGGTGGTGGCGCGGCAGGACTTGTATCCTCCTACGTAGGTGCCGCCGTAAATGCCCGTGTCGCCCTCATTGAGAAACACAAAATGGGAGGTGACTGTCTCAATACAGGATGCGTCCCTTCTAAAGCATTAATCAAAACCGCCCATTTCCTTGAGCAAGCCAAAAACTCTAAACGGCTAGGCATACAAAAAGCTGACATAACCTTTAATTTCTCGGACGTCATGAAACGAGTCCAGAAGGTTATCAAAAAAATAGAGCCGCATGACTCTGTAGATCGTTACACAGAACTTGGTGTAGCCTGCTATCAAGGAAATGCGAAAATTATTTCTCCATGGACAATCACAATTGAAGGCAAAGAAGGCGAAAAAAAGATCAGTGCCCGGTCGATTATTGTTGCGTCTGGGGCCAGCCCAATCATTCCACAACTACCTAATATCAACAAGATTAATCACGCCACATCAGACACAATCTGGGATTTAAATGATCTACCGAAACGTTTGATCATCATTGGCGGCGGCCCGATCGGCTGCGAATTAGCACAAGCTTTTCAACGATTGGGTTCTGAAGTCATTTTGGTTGAATCTGACAATCGTATTCTTATTAAAGAGGATGCGGATGTAGTTAAGATGATTGAAAATCAATTATCGGATGAAGGTGTTACGGTGTTAACGCGCCATCGAGCTAAAGGTTTCGTTAAAGAAAAAAGTGTTCAGACACTAGTTTGCGACAGCCCTAATGGTGAGATTCAGTTGACCTTTGATCAAGTTCTTTTCGCCATTGGAAGACGAGCTAATTTAAAAGGGTACGGACTAGAAGATATAGACGCCATTTCTGCAGAAGACATCGTTTTACCCACCAATGATTTTCTTCAAACCAAATTTCCAAATATCTACGCATGTGGAGATGTGACTGGAAGAATGCAATTTACTCATGCTGCTGCTCATCAAGCCTGGCACGCTGCAGTAAATGCGCTATTCGGTCGTTTCAAACAATTCACTATCGACTTCTCATCTGTCCCGTGGGCGACATTCACTCATCCCGAGGTTGCAAGAGTAGGGTTGAATGAGGACGAAGCAAGCAAAAAAAATATATCTTATGAAGCTACTACCTATGGAATAGATGATCTCGATCGCGCGATTGCTGACTCGGAAGACCATGGATTCATCAAGGTTCTGACTCGGCCAAAATCTGATCAAATAATTGGCGTCACTATCGTGAGTGAACATGCCTCTGAAATTATTGCCGAATTCGTTCTCGCAATGAAATACAAATTAGGACTTAATAAGATTCTGGCAACCACTCACATCTACCCAACATTCTCCGAAGCAAACAAATATGTGGCTGGGGAGTGGAAAAGAAAAAATGCGCCTAAAAAAATTCTCAAAATCCTTGAGATTTACCACCGAGCCCTGCGTCGATAAACTCTTCTACGATTTATAACTTTCAAACCATGCAGTTTGTTCAACTATTCTCAGCGTTAATTATTTTCATTACCACATCATCAGCTGATGCCTTCGACCACTCCCACTATGAATTTGACGTGCTGCTAAAAAATCACGTAACTTGGGATGCAGATGGGGATACGAGTACTGTCAATTATTTTGGATTTGAACAAAATAAAGTATCTATAGAGAAGTACCTCCAAACAATCGGCTCCGTTTCCAGAAGTCAGTTTGAATCTTTTGAAAAGAAACAACAGCTGGCATTCCTAATCAATGCTTATAACGCCTATACCGTCTTCTGGGTTTCCCAACATCATCGGGACATAAAATCTATTAAAGAGTTAGGAACACTATTTAGAAGCCCTTGGAAAAGCAAACGCTTTGATCTTTTCGGGAATGTAGTCAGTTTAGACTTCATAGAGCATCAACTGATAAGAGAACCAGGACGGTTTGATGACCCCAGGATTCACATGGCAGTCAACTGCGCATCAATAGGCTGCCCAGCGCTGCGGCCAGAAGCCTACGAAGCATCGCGTATCAACGAGCAAATGCATGACAGCACCCTACGCTTCCTCTCTGACACAAGCAGAAACATATTCAAAGACGGAATATTATTTGTTTCGCCGATATTCAAATGGTATGAGGTTGACTTCAAGCGAAAATCAGGATCTTTACTTAACTGGCTTCGAGATTATGAATCCGCGCTAAAAATTGAGCGCGGGTCATTTACCCGTAATGACCTCTTAATCAAATACACAAAATACGATTGGTCACTAAACGAGAGTACTTCCGACTAGCACATCTTCTAATGCCAATAGAACACGTCACCTTATCGGTCATTATCCCTGCCTTAAACGAGGAACAACTTCTCCCTTTATTACTTAACGAGCTTCATACCAAAAAGTCGATCAAAACGGAACTCATCGTAGTTGATGGAGGCAGTACAGATAACACCTTGGAGGTCATACGTTACACAGCAGATCAGATTATCCACGCGAAACCTGGTCGAGCAGAACAAATGAACGCCGGAGCAATCTGTGCAAAAGGAAAATTATTATGGTTCTTGCACGCAGACTCTTCGATTAGCTTCAAATTTGAGAATATTATTGAAGCAGCACTGCACGACCACTCTTGGGGTTGGTTCGACATACACTTAAATCAGCCGAAGAGAATTTTTCGAATCATTGAGTCCATGATGAATATCCGCTCAAGAGTTACGAGTATTGCTACGGGCGATCAAGGCATTTTTGTTCGTAAAGATGTTTTTTTAGAAATAGGACTTTTCCCATCGATTGCGATTATGGAGGACATTGTTTTTTCAAAAAAACTAAAACGAATAGGAAAACCATTTATCAGTAATGCGCGAATAAAAACATCGGTTCGGCGATGGGAGGACAATGGGCCCGTGCGAACAATTTTAAAAATGTGGGCTCTCCGACTATTATTTTTCCTCAGGGCGCCACCAAATTGGTTAAAGAAACAGTACGATCAAAGGTGATTGACCATGCCATTCATGAGCCCGACACTTTGATTCAGGTTTTCACTCGGGCACCAATTGAGGGATCAGTCAAAACACGACTGATTCCCGAATTAGGCTCACGCAAGGCGTGCGAGTTACATCAACGGATGACCCTTCATGCAGTAAAAGTTGCTACAAGCATGTCATCTAAGCTTGAGATTTGGATCACACCAAATATTAATCATGTATTCTTTAATGCAGTAGGCTCCAATTGTCAGCTGAAGTCCCAAGTTGGTGAATCTCTAGCTGATCGAATGTCTCTTGCCCTTAGCAAGGGTTTAGAGGAACACAAAAAAGTAATTCTGATTGGATGTGACTGCCCTTCTATTAATCAAGCCATGCTAAAAAGAGCGTTTCTTGAACTAGATCGTCACGAATACGTATTCATTCCCGTTGAAGATGGAGGATTTTCTTTAATTGGATCCCGCTCGTTCTCCTCAACTATATTTCACAATATCGCGTGGAGCACCAACCAAGTCATGAACCAGGTCAGATCAAATCTAAAAAAAAATAATCATACTTGGAAAGAATTGCCTACACTGTGGGACGTTGATGAAATCACTGATTATCATCGTCTCTCAAAAGAGATACCTCAATTAACTCATTGCCTTTAATGACTGATATGACTTATCTATCATTCCTGTGTATACCTTATTCGCGCACAAATCTAAGATGAAGAAACTTGTCCTCATTGGCGGCGGTCATACGCATTTAGAAACCATTCGGAGACTGGGCGAACAATCATCGATAGATGTTGAGGTGTCATTAATTAGTAGCGAGGAATACACCTCATACTCAGGAATGCTCCCCGGATTGATATCCGGTCATTACACGTTTGCAGACTGCCACATCAACCTTCAAGAGCTATGCAATAGATATAAATTTAGGTTCCACAAAGAATCTGTAACACAGATCTCACCATATGAGCAGTTGATACATACTCAAAAAAATCAGTATTGCTATGATCTTGCATCCATCAATATCGGATCAACACCAAATCTCTACTCAACAATCGGCGTTAAGGAGTGGGCAACCCCGATAAAACCAATTGATCGGCTGATCGAAAAAATTGACCATTTCTTAAACGATGTCAGCGATGCTCCCATGAAACAGAATATTGAGGTTGTCGTTGTGGGAGGTGGGGCAGCTGGAATCGAAATCTTACTTGCTTTAAAATATCGCGCAGATGCTTGTGGTTACACCAATCTTAATTTCTCAATTATCACTGGTTCCCAAGACATATTAGAAACACACCCCATACCGATTCGGCGGAAATTTCACCAAATTCTCCATAAAAAAAATGTAACGACCTACTATGCCAGTCCAGTAGTCGGCATATCCAAAGAGTATGTTAAAACCGCTTCGGGGAAAATAATTAAATCCGACTTGACGGTATGGGCTACCGGTGCGGCAGCGAGCACCTGGCCTAAATTATCAAATCTACCCACGACAAAAGAGGGATTCATTAAAACAGATCAATACCTCAAAGTTAAAAATATTAACAATCTCTTTGCCGTTGGAGACATTGGGTCTATCGAAGGTTTACAGTATCCAAAGTCCGGGGTTTACGCGGTAAAACAAGCTGCAGTGCTTATTAATAACATCAACAACCTAGTTAACGGAAAACCACTTGAGCGGTATACACCACAGAAACATGCCCTGGCTTTAATCAGTGCCGGTAGCAAATATGCCGTTGCCTCGAGGAATATTTTATGTATCAGCGGGAAATGGGTATGGCGCTGGAAAAATCATATTGACCGAAACTTCATGCGAAAGTTTCGATAGCTGGGAGCGATCAAGAGCGACCGAGTCTAAACTAACCAAACTAGCTCAACTGACTTTAGAACTCGAAAAAACAAAATAGCATTTTGTCGGAATTTGCGTCCTATCCGACTCGCCTCAATGCTACTTATATTTAATACAAAAAATCCTGATTCAACAGGCCAATCGTCAGAGTCAGGAATACCTAATCCCAACAAATATTTCATATTTTTTACATTCAAATGCCGCAACAACATGCGGCTCCTAGCCATATTTTCTCGTTCAGTTAAGCGAATGGATTTGGGGTTCTCCCCAGAAATAAAAGCCCAGCTAGTTACAAACTGATTCCCAAAGAACCAGCTTTGATCCCTATTCCTTTCGCTAACGCGAAAGTCTACATAAGACTTTCCAAGGTAAGCTCTGTATGAGGCTTCCTGATACAAGTCGCCAAACACTTCCTGAACTCGCATTGTAAATATTTATCGGAAGACTAATTAACTTTGAATTTTTTTAGTGTTTCTCTGTTGACTTGGATACCAAGCCCAGGCGCATCTGATATTTCAACCATTGAATTCTTGTTAAGTGTTAGAGGTCTATCTACCAGATCATTTCTAAATGGATGTGATGATCGATCGTACTCAAAAATGGGTTGTCTCGGATAAAGCGAATGAACCGTATCGGGAAGCGCCGCTAAAACCTGAAGAGAGGCAGCCTGCGCGACACCAGAACCCCAGACATGGGGATTCACTTCTACCCCATTGGCTTGGGCTAGAATCGCGGCATACCTTGCTCCAGTAATGCCGCCGCAGGAGCCGATATCAGGCTGCACAATATCAACTGCATGGCGATTCAGCAATTCACGAAATCCATATATAGAATGTTCATTCTCCCCCCCCGCGATTGGTGTCGTTAACTTGGCGCGAAGCTCAATATAGCCATCAATATCTTCCGGTGGAACTGGTTCTTCATACCAACGTAGATCATATTCATCAAGCACTCGCCCTAACCGTAAGGATTCAGTACGACCATAAGCGTGATTCGTATCTACCATGAGCTCAACATCTCGCCCCTCAAGCACCCGTCCGACTTGGCGCATAACCCTAATGTCGTCATCAACACCAAAACCAAGTTTAATTTTCATTGCCTTAAACCCAGCCTCATTATGCGCGATGGCCTCTTCGGCCAGCCGCTCTCCCTCATTCTGCCCACTCAATCGATAAAAACCTGTGGCGTACGGTTTAACCTGATTTCGGAATCTTCCCCCAATAAGCTGAGAAATCGACACCTCAAAAAATTTTCCCGCAATATCCCATAACGCGATATCTATAGCACTGATCGCCGCCATAACTGACCCCTTACGTCCAAAGTCCCTCGTATGGTTGTACATTTTATGCCAAAGGACTTCTACGTCTGTTGGATTAGCATTCAAGATCAATGGCTTAAGCGAATACTCTATAGCTGAGGCAGCTATTTGTGGAGACTCAAGGCCTTGCGCGAAGGCCTCACCCCAACCGACCAAACCTGTATCAGTTTGAATTTCCACAATAGTGGCCGACCTCACTTTTACCCAACCTTGCGAAAAAGCAAAGGGCTCATCCAAATTGCTTTGAAGAATGTGGACTTTAACGTCTGTAATTTTCATGAAAACTCGATTCAATAGGGCTATTGATTAAACGATACCAATGAAGATATGTTTATATTACTCAGTTATCGAGAAGATGGGACAAGCGTCAAAAAAACAGGCGATGTCTGGAGGGGCCTAATTGAGGAAGCGACAGAGTCCCTTGGGGATCTGGTAGATATCACATCTCATGGGAGGCACGGGTTAACAACGGAGCCGAAAAGTTTAACCCAAGGTCGGATTGTAGCCCTCATCTACCACCTAGAAGAAGAGCTACTACTACTCCTTGATACAAGGGAACCCTGCTCTAAGCCCTTGTACTATCAAATAACGCCGAGGGCGAAAAAGGTTCTCAGGGTTATTTTCCAGGTAATCCAAAACGGCTGCGAATGTCGTGTCACGTATGTTTTCTTCTGGAATACAAAAAAGTCCATTATTCCATTTCAGCCACACATCATCGATGAATGGCTGGGTCGCCTCACGACCTTTAGGGTGCTGCATCATCTCAAGCAGCTCGTTACCATCAGTTTCTGCTCTCAATAAAGCTGGAAGCAGCAATACTAAACACAATGCCAGATTTATGCGTCTCATTCATCTTCCCCTCAAATATTCAGAATTTGTAATAGGATTTTTATTATCGTTACTAAAACAGTAACTAGTTCACAACGTATAAATTATCGACTTAAATATGCCACTTAAGTTTCATCGATTAAAAAAATTCTTAGATCTCTAACTACACATGTCTAATTGACCTTCAACCGAATTCCATTAATCGCCTCTAAATATTCTTGCTTAACTTGGGCAGGAAAATCGCTAGCTAGACCTTGAACCCACCGTTCTAAAAAAACCACCCTTTCCATGACAGTCCACTGCACAAATGGTAAGAACAGATGCTCAGCAAATTCCCAATGATCTTCGAGTAACCTAGCCTCACCCTCAAACAAATTATTATGCATTCCGGTCATTCTCCCTATCAGGTAACAACCGTATTCTTTACCTTTCGACGCCTCGCTCTCAGCATAAACCCAGATCAAGTCCCCCAATGGCGTGCCGCAAACACGCTGAAATCGATCAGCAATCTTCTCCAGATCAGCGATTCTTTCTTCCGTTAAGCTATGAGTCACGACTTCAGTCTCCTTGTTTACAATACCTTAACGATAATTATGAACCATTCTAAATTAACGGTTACGCGCTAACTACATTGGATTTGTTCTTGACCAGAGAAATATGAAATGGTGCTGTTGAGAGGAATTGAACCTCCGACCTACTGATTACGAATCAGTTGCTCTACCAACTGAGCTACAACAGCACAGACCGCATATTATACGTGCGGATAGAAATAAGAAATATTGTCGCAGCAGGAATTTAAGAATCTACTTGTTCTTAAAGTTTGGCTTCCGCTTCTCAGCAAACGCGGACATCCCTTCTTTTTGATCCTCTGTAGAAAAAGCAGAATGAAATAAACGTCTTTCAAAGCGAATACCCTCATTGAGTGTCGTCTCAAAAGCTCTGTTTACACTTTCCTTTGCCATCATCACTATAGGTTGGCTCAAGTCAGCAATCTTTTGTCCTGTCCTGACCGCCTCATCAACAAGTTCATTCAAGGGCACAATACGGCTAACCAAACCGCACCGTTCGGCTTCAGCGGCATCCATCATTCTAGCCTGGCCCAATAAAGCCATTTCCATAGCTTTTGACTTTCCTACAAACCGTGGCAATCGCTGTGTACCGCCAGCACCCGGTATGATTCCAAGATTAATCTCAGGCTGACCAAATTTGGCATTTTCCGCAGCCAAAATAAAATCACACATCATGGCGAGCTCACATCCGCCTCCCAAAGCATAACCTGCCACAGCTGCAATAACCGGCTTCCGGCACCGAGCAATACGCTCCCATTCGGCAGTAATAAAATCAGACATATAGACATCCATGTAACTCTTTGTCTTCATCTCTTTAATATCTGCCCCTGCCGCAAAAGCTTTGTCACTGCCGGTAACGACTAGGCATCCCACATTTGTATCTGGCTCCAACACATCGACAGCCGAGGACAATTCACGCATGAGGTCAGGTGATAAAGCATTCAATGCTTTCGGTCGATTCAGTGTAATGAGTGCGACATTACCTCGCTTCTCAACTAATATATTTTCGTAATTCACATTAATTCCTTTCAATTTAATAGATATCACTCCGGACGTTCGCCCGAAACAAAGACAAGCTATAAGTTATGTAATATTGCTAGGTTGAATGCGTCCGACGGACACGAATAACGACATCTGTACCTTCTACCTCAAATCCAGAGGGGAGCTGCGGCAATTCTGAAAGCCCAAGATCTTCAGGACTTACGTCTGTCAACTCTCCCGTCTCAACGTTGTAGATGTGATGATGAATAGAAGTGTTTGTATCGTAGACAACCTTCGACTTATCGATGATTAATGCCTTAATCAACTTCTTATTCAAAAATAAATTAAGCGTGTTGTAGACAGTTGCTCGAGAAACGGTAGCGTCCTCTCGCCTAACTATCTCTAGCAGCTGGTCAGCACTCACATGCTGTTTCTTTTGAAAAAGAACATCAGCAATAGTTATGCGTTGCTTGGTAGGCGTAATGCCGCAACCCCTTAATTGATCGATTAAATCTGGCATGGCTGTCGTTGGTTCCATCACGAAGTATCGTCACATATTTATGGTGTTAAATTTCAAGATACCAGAATTTCTCATGCCTTTCTCTTTAGCGCGCCAGGTAAATGGAAAACCACCTTCTCCTGAATGCCGGAAGACTCCTTAACCACCATCACACCCATTTTTTTTAGGCGCTCAACAACAGCAGAAACCAGCAACTCAGGAGCGGAGGCTCCTGCAGTTACTCCTACTCTGGCTACCCCATTTAACCAGTCTGGCTCCAAGTCAGCTTCATTGTCGACCAAAAATGCTCGAACACCCTTGGTTTCTGCCACTTCTCTGAGTCGATTCGAGTTAGAGCTATTAGATGAACCGACGACAATAATCAGATCACAATGCTCCGCGAGCGATTTGACTGCATCTTGGCGATTTTGCGTGGCATAACAGATATCCTCTTTATGAGGGATCTTTATCTTTGGATACCTGGCCACAAGCGATTCAACAATCTTAGAAGCATCATCCACACTGAGTGTTGTTTGAGTCACATAAGCCAATTGACCGGGATCTTTCACGGCAAGGCTGTGTACATCATCGATATTTTCAACCAAATAAATGCCGCTTGAAGCCTGTCCCATAGTCCCCTCAACCTCTGGGTGGCCTTTATGACCAATCATAATGACCTCAAGGCCTTTTTTACGACTTCGAACCACTTCGGCATGAACTTTCGATACTAAAGGACACGTAGCATCAAAAACCCTCAGTTTTCTCTTCTTCGCATCCATGCGTACCTGTAACGATACACCGTGCGCACTGTAAATCAGGGTGTGCCCCTCTGGCACGTCATTCAAATCCTCGATAAATATGGCACCTTTAGACTTCAAATCATCCACAACATGCTTGTTATGAACAACCTCATGTTTGACATAAATTGGGGCGCCGTACTGGTTGATAGCTCGCTCAACAATCTCGATTGCCCGATCGACCCCCGCGCAAAAACCACGCGGGTTCGCTAAATGCAACTCAGCAACTGGTGGGGTAGTAGTCATGATAGGGATTTATGCTCCTCACTCCGTTTCCGAAAAAAACCATCAAACAGCAAAATACCTGCGCCTATGGAAATACAAGAATCTGCCACGTTAAATGCAGGCCAACGGAAATCACGCCAATGAATCAAGATGAAATCAATAACTGCACCAAGCATGATTCGATCAATTAAATTACCAAGAGCACCCGATAATATTAAAACGAATCCAAACGATAATAATCGGTCTTTGCTATTTCGATACAACATAACTAACAAAAAACCCACAGCTACAATCGCAATAACAGAGAAGAACCATCTTTGCCATCCTCCTGCATCCGCCAGAAGACTAAAAGCCGCACCCGGATTCATTGCAAACACAATCGCAAAAAAGGGAAGTATCTGCTTTACGTCGAAAGGACCTACGGTTCGGACAATCAACTGCTTCGTCAGTTGATCAATACACACGAGTACGAGTGCCAACAACAACCACCTGACAAAACGTTTGACCTCAAGCGAACGCAATGCGCTACACATAACATCTTTGCTCGCCACCGCCAGATAAATTACTGACACATCGCTCACAAATAGTTTCGTGTTCTGGGATAGAGCCCACATCTGACCGGTAGTGCCAGCAGCGTTCGCATTTTTGATGCAAGCTCTTATCCGCAACCACAAAAAAGTCAGGAGCATCACCTTTTATCAAATTAAACGATGATGTCAGAAATAAATAACGCGAGTCATCCTTGAGGGAATTCAATAGATCGTAGTCTTGTCCAAAAGCAGTCACACTAACTTCAGCCTGCAACGAGGAACCGATATCACCAGCACTACGCTTCTCTTCTAATTTCTTCTGTGCGAGTGCCCGCAATCGCCTCAGATGATCCCACTTCGACAGCAAATCTTGATCTATGTCTGGGAACTTATACCAGGCATGGAACAACACTGAATCTTGATCATCCCGAATAAAAATAGGCCAGGCCTCATCAGCCGTGAATGATAGGATCGGAGCCATCAAACGGAGTAAAGAATTTGTGATGTGCCACATCGCATTCTGCGCTGCCTTCCGCTCAAACGAACTCTCACCACTTGTATAAAGTCGGTCTTTAAGAATATCCAGGTAGAAACCACCCAGATCTTCAGAACAAAACGTTTGAAATTTTTGCACTACATGATGAAATTCATACTGCTCATAATCACGCTCAATGTTCTGCTGCAATCGCTGAGTCATTTGTACCGCATAACGATCAACCTCAAGCCAATCAGCAGGATCAAGCCTGTCTAACTTTGGGTCAAAGTCACTGAGATTAGCGAGTAAGAATCTCAGCGTATTACGGATCCGCCGATAACTTTCTACCACCCTCTTTAGAATTTCATCAGATATCGTTAACTCCGCAGAGTAATCTGTTGCCGCGGCCCAGAGGCGCAGCACATCAGCACCTAGCGTGTCTGAGATCTTCTGTGGCGCTATTACATTACCCATGGATTTAGACATTTTTCGTCCATTACCATCCACCACAAACCCATGAGTAAGTAGACTCTTATACGGAGCCCGACCATCAATCGCACACCCCGTTAGAAGACTTGATTGAAACCAACCTCGATGTTGGTCAGAGCCTTCCAAATACAAATCCGCCGGCTTTGTCAAATCTTCACGCCTCGCAAGAACGCTGCTGTGTGTGGTCCCAGAGTCAAACCAGACATCGAGCGTATCTCTAACTTTCTTCCAGTTCTTTGCGTCTTCGCCCAGTAGTTCCTCGAGGTCAAGCTCGAACCACGCATCGATGCCTTTACTCTCGACCCGCTTGGCTACTGCCTCCATGAGGGCTGGCGTATCGGGGTGTAACTCCCCCGTCTCAGCGTGCACCACTAAGGACATAGGTGTCCCCCAGCTTCTTTGCCTGGAAACACACCAATCAGGCCGGTTACTGATCATCCCCTCTAATCGAGCCCGTCCCCAACTGGGATAAAAAGAGGTCTCAGCTATAGCCTTTGCCGCACGACTCCTAATAGAATCCTCACCGCAGTCGAGTCCGATAAACCACTGCTTCGTTGCCCTGAAGATAATTGGCGTTTTATGTCTCCAACACACAGGATAACTGTGTTTATATGAAACCTCGTGGAGTAACTTGTGGTTTTCACGAAGAATCTCAATAATTTTTTTATTTGCGTCCCAGACCAACATGCCTCCGACAATCGGAACCGAAGCATAGAACTTGCCATCATCACCAACAGGATTCTCGACCTCAAGGCCATAACGTAGACCAGCCACATAATCCTCAACACCATGAGCTGGGGCGGTGTGGACCAAACCAGTTCCAGCATCTAAGGTAACGTGGTCTCCGGTAATTACTAACGACTGTCGGTTATAAAAAGGGTGTTGAAGCCAAATACCCTCTAGCTTATCTCCTTTAAAACTACATAGAGTCTCGAACTCCTCAATGCCATATCTCTGAACACAGGATTCAACTAGTTCGCTAGCTAATATGAGCAAGCCATCCGAAATTCGAACGAGCGAGTAGTCAATATCCGCGCCAACAGCAACTGCCTGATTTGCGGGCAATGTCCAAGGAGTAGTTGTCCAAATTACGGCAAATACAGGATCATAGATGTGCGTAAATCCAAGTGCGGAAGCCAGAGCCTTTGTGTCTGAAACAGAAAAACCAACATCTATCGCTGGAGATTTTTTGTCCTCGTATTCGACCTCGGCATCAGCGAGTGCCGAACCACAATCAAGACACCAATGGACGGGCTTAGCGCCTTCTTGCAGGAATCCGTTTTGTTGAATACTTGCCAGCGATCGGATCGTATCCGCTTCAGCTTGAAACCCCATCGTTTTATAAGGATTTCCCCAATCCCCAAGCACACCAAGACGAATGAAATCTTTTCTCTGCCGATCTATCTGCTGCCCAGCGAACTCTCGACAGAGAGAACGAAATTTTGCAGGTTCTATTCCCTTTCCATGCAACTTCTCTATCTGGTGTTCAATTGGCAAACCATGGCAGTCCCATCCCGGGACATAGGGCGCATCAAAACCAGCAAGCGTTTTGGATTTAACAATAATGTCTTTAAGAACCTTGTTAACGGCATGACCAATATGGATATCACCATTGGCATACGGTGGGCCGTCATGCAAGATAAACGTAGGCCTCCCCTTAGCTTTCTCTCTAATTTTTTGGTACAGGCCGCCAGTTTGCCATTGTTCAACCCAAAGAGGCTCGCGCTTCGCTAAATTGGCACGCATCGGGAACGGGGTATCAGGAAGGTTTAATGTTTTTTTATAGTCCATGGGTTTCAGCAACTACCTCAAGCGGTAAAACAGTGATTGGTCACGGAAATCTACTACGCAACCATCGTTTTAAGTAACGTTTAATTCAAAATAAAGACGAGCATTTCTTTCATCTTCTTTCATAGCAGCAATGAGGTCACACGTACTGGTGAACGCCTCTTGGTCACGAATTTTACGAACGAATATGACATTAAGCATTTTGCCGTACAAGTCACCAGAGAAATCAAGAATGTATGCCTCAATGCAAACATCTCCCTTACTCGTCACGGTAGGCCTCTTTCCAACACTTACTAGCGCCGGCCGCTGTTTAAATTCAAGGCCTTCAACGTAAGCCATAAATATTCCGGACAGTGGAAAAGACTCTCTGCCAAAATGTATGTTCGCAGTAGGAAATCCTAACGTTCTACCAATTTGGTCGCCTCTAACTACGCGACCGCTGATATTGTAACGCTTGCCCAACAATTCTTCCGCAAAGTTAAGGTCCCCACTCGACAAAGCCTCTCGAACCGCTGTGCTAGACACGCGCACTTCACCAACTTTAACGCTTTGATTAGCCTCTACATCAAAACCCAATTCAAGACCAAGCTTCTGCAGCATTTGATAATCACCGCTTCGACCCGATCCGAACCTAAAGTCATCCCCAACCAATAACCACTGCACCGACAGCTCTTTTACCAGCACATCACCCACGAAGTCTTCAGCCACCATCTTGGCGTATCTAACATTAAACGGAAGTATGCAGACTTCCTCAATACCCACGTCAAGAAACGAGCGTACCTTCTCCCGGATCCCATAGAGCCTGACCGGAGCTTTGCTGGGAGAAAAAAATTCTGCGGGGTGCGGCTGAAAAATCAAAACTGTAGGAATAAGGTTTCTTTCTAAGGATACAGATACCAAATGTGCCAATATGGCTTGGTGTCCTTGGTGTACCCCATCAAAATTACCGATGGTGAGAGCCCGTGCTCTCTTGATTCCAGGTTTTTTGAGCTGTAAAACACGCATTTAAAAAATTGTATTGTAAGGATTAGATTAATTGGGGCTCAATTCTATCGTCTTTTGCAGAGGCTCTAATGTAAGAGCTGTTCTAACGAAGCGCTGTTGTTAGAAGTTGTATCCTTGATCAAGAAAGTTATATAGAATTAAATTCATATATTTTTAAGCGCTAAAAAGAAAGGATCGAGCCGCTCAAGCTATGAAACTACAACAGCTTAGATACATATGTGAGGTTGCAAAACATAACTTGAATTTATCGAAGGTTGCGATAGAACTATACACATCCCAACCTGGAATCAGCAAACAGATTAAGGCGCTTGAGGATGAACTTGGCGTCGATATCTTTATTAGGCGAGGAAAAAGGTTCGTTGGCATTACAGAGCCAGGGCAAGAAATTATCAAAAAATCTCAAGCTGCCCTTAGTGAAATAAGTAACCTAAAGACGATTGGTGGCGAATTCTCTAACAAAATGTCAGGCAGCTTAACCATTGCGACAACGCATACACAAGCTCGATACGCACTGCCTGTCGTCATCAAGCTATTTCGCGAAAAGTATCCTGGAGTACGATTATCGCTATACCAAGGAAGTCCTTCACGCATAGTCGAAATGGCCTGTTCTGGAGAAGCGGATATCGCAATAGCGACAGAGGCGACCTCCCTAACGAACGAGCTAGCGATGCTGCCTTGCTACCAGTGGAATCGTTGTATCCTGACGCCACCTCGGCATCCTCTATTGAAGAGTGTAAACATCTCGTTAGAAGAGATTTGTGAATATCCGATAATCACTTATGATTTTACTTTCACGGGTCGCCCGATCATCAAACAAACTTTTGAAACAAAAGGCTTAAAGCCAGACATCGTACTGACAGCCGTAGATGCAGACGTAATTAAAACGTATGTGGAACTCGGTCTCGGCATAGGGATAGTTTCGATGATGGCTTACGACCCAGTGCGTGATACGAAGATCAGGGCTATCGACGCCAGCCATCTGTTCGAACCAAGCACAACTGGTATTGGCATACGAAAAAATACCTATATGCGCGGGTATGTTTACGATTTCATCTCCATGTTTGCCCCACACCTTAATCGTAAAGCTGTTGACGCCATCGTCGGCAAGCAAGTGCGCTAAGAGGATAAGCCACTTAGGCTCGCCGTTGCGTCACAACCAAAAGTTCTTTTAATTGGCGACCAAGTACTTTTAAACCAAGTATGTAGACTATAAGCCCGAGCAGTATCACGGCCAGAAGCAATCCAGCCCGTCCCCAGGAATCAAAATTCAACCACTCAATGTTAAGAGAGACGCAGCTAACAATCAAAGTCATTACGCCAGCCGCTACCGCGCAATCTCTGCAAACCAATATCCAATTATTACTGACGACAAATAGTCCTCGCCTACGCAATCCTGTGATGAGCATCGCAGCGTTTAACCAGGCTCCTCCTGAAATAGCTAAAGCCAATCCTGCATGCTTCACATGATCCGGCAACAACATCCAAAAAATAACGTTTAGTAGCTGTGTAAAAATCACAGCTTTGATAGCAATTCGTACCGGCGTCTTGGTGTCTTTATTGGCGTAAAAAACAGGGGCAAGGAGTTTGATCATTACAATAGGGACCAAACCGACGCCATACCCCCAGAATGCCGCTTGCGTCATGGATACATCTGTGAAAGAAAACTGATCTCGCATAAACAGCGTCATAAGAATAGGTCCAGATAGAGCAACTAGTCCTAACACGCTCGGTATTGAGATAACCAACATGAGGATTAAGGCCCACTCTAATGTGACCTGATACTCTGCATTTTTTTTATTCGCCACCGACATAGATAGCGCTGGCAAAATAACAGTACCCATCGCAACGCCCAGTAACCCAACCGGCAACTCCATTAATCGATCTGCATAAGTTAACCAACTCACGCTACCTGTCTGCATTCTAGATGCGATATTTGTATTGATAACCAATGAGATTTGAGCTGCAGAGACCCCCACTACAGCAGGTGCCATTTTCTTCAAAATTTGAATCACACCTGGATCCTTAGGATTCCAATGAAACCTTGGCCAAAGTTTAAGTCGCACTAAAAACGGAATCTGAAAAACAAGTTGTGCGACCCCACCCATTAAAATAGCTAGACCCAGAGCCATAATCGGGGGATCAAAAAATGGAGTCAAATAAAGTGCCGCACCGATAAAACTGATATTTAACAGCGCCGGGGTAAACGCCGGAACCGCAAAACGACCCCAGGTATTCAGAACAGAAGCAAAAAGACTCGTCAAAGATATGAATAATAAATATGGAAATGTAAGACGAATTAAATTTGCTGTTAACTCAGATTGATCTGACGCGTCATTAAAACCCGTCGCAATGACATAAACCAAATAAGGAGCACAAAGCACCCCAAGTATTGATATAGCCAGAAGCAGCAAGGAGAGTAAACTGGCTACATGGGCAATCAATAATTTGGCTCGCTCATCGCCCTCTCGTTCGCGATATTCCGATAAAATTGGGACGAAGGCCTGAGCGAAGGCACCTTCAGCGAACAACCGTCTCAACAGGTTGGGAATACGAAACGCCACGAAGAGAGCATCAGTCGAAGCGCTGGCGCCAAACTTCGAGGCAATAACCATTTCCCTGATTAACCCGAGGATACGAGAAACCAAAGTAAAGAAACTAACAACCGATAAAGACTTAAACAAACCCATGATTTTAAATAATTTCTAGGCGTTGGCGCGCTCAATTTGAGTTGCATACCTTTTTACGCGCCCACCTTATCAGTTTTCCTGCCCCAAATCGCATAAAAATTTAACCGATATTGCTTAAAACTGTGGGCAGGGTTATAATCCTAGCCTTTTCATTAGCCGCCAAGCGGGACTAAATAACATGCCAAACATTGCATCAGCCAAGAAGCGGGCTCGTCAGACTGTAAAACTAAACGCTCACAATGCGTCTCTACGATCAGAACTTAGAACCATGATCAAAAAAGTTCGAAAAGCAGTAGATGGTGGTGACAAAGATGTCGCTGTCAGCGCTTTCGCTAGCGCTCAAAGTAGAATCGACTCAATTGCGGACAAAAAGATCATTCATAAAAACGCAGCAGCGCGACATAAGAGTAAGCTGTCTCGTGCAATTAAAACGATGAGCTAACAACATATCCACTGAACGTTTTAATGAAAAACCCGCAGCTGGTCCTGCGGGTTTTTCATTTAAGGGTATGCTTCTTCAAGAAACATAGAGAAATAAAGTAATATTTCTGAAAATTTAGGTAGCTGATTAAGGAATCACTATGCGCAACGTCATGAAAACGTATGGGAGAAAACCGGTCGCATTTACCCATGGTGAGGGTGCGTGGATTTTTGACACTTCTGGCAAGCGTTATCTTGACGCTCTGTGTGGAATCGCAGTAACTGGATTAGGCCACAATCACCCAAGAGTCACAAAAGCGATCCAAGACCAAGCAAACACCCTAATCCACTGCTCGAACCTCTATCAGATTCCAGAACAAGAAGCCCTCGCAGTTAAACTCTGTGAACTATCCAAAATGGAAACTGTGTTTTTCTCAAATTCAGGTGCGGAAGCAAACGAAGCCGCGATCAAGCTCGCCAGACTGTATGGCCACCAAAAAGGATTAGAAAACCCCGTAATCATTGTCACCGAACAATCGTTCCACGGCCGAACGATGGCTACACTTTCCGCGACAGGTAGTCGCAAGGTTCAGGCTGGCTTTGAGCCTCTTTTATCAGGCTTTGCAAGAGTGCCATTTGGGGACGTTGAAGCCGTACGTCAAGTTGCACTCAACAATAAAAGCGTTGTCGCTATTTTTGTCGAGCCCATACAGGGCGAAGGTGGTGTTCAGATCCCCTCTACACAATACTTGAATGAGCTAAGAAAAATAGCTGACAAAGAGGATTGGCTTATGATGGTTGATGAAGTTCAGACTGGCATGGGAAGAACAGGTGCCTGGTTTGCTCACCAACATAACGGGATCCTTCCTGACGTGATGACGCTTGCGAAAGGTTTGGGTAACGGCGTTCCTATTGGCGCATGCCTGGCACGCGGAAAAGCGGCAGAAACGTTAACACCAGGTACTCACGGCTCGACTTTCGGAGGAAACCCACTTGTCAGTCGTGCAGCTATGGCGACCATTGAAGCCATCGAATTAGATGCCCTGGTTGATCGAGCAACGTTTATTGGAGACGCCATCACGCAAGGTCTGACAAAAAATTTTGATGGTGTAACGTCTGTCATCGATATCCGACACAAAGGCCTAATGATTGGAATTGAACTAGACCGAGCATGCGCACCCATCGTTGACCTTGGTCTTGAGGCAGGATTACTGATCAACGTGACTGCTGATAAAGTCGTGCGACTATTGCCACCTTTGATTCTTGACGATGAGCAGATTGCTTTTTTAGTATCTACTCTCTCCTCAGTAATTACACAGTTCCTCAGTGAATCAAAATGAAAGAACTGAAACATTTCCTGAAATTCGGTGATTTCAACCAAAATGAACTCGAGTACCTATTTAACTTAACCCAAAATATCAAGCAAAAATATAAAGCTTTCGAGCAACGCACAACGCTGCAAGATAGAACTTTAGTCATGATCTTCGAGAAAAGCAGCACAAGAACGCGCCTATCTTTCGAACTCGGAATGAATCAACTAGGAGGAAGCTCTGTTTATCTGAATACAAAAGATTCACAATTAGGTAGAGGTGAGCCGGTTGCTGATTCTGCGCGAGTCATTTCAAGAATGTGTGACCTAGTCATGATCAGAACATTTGAACAAGAGATGATTCAAACTTTTGCGCAACACAGCACCGTCCCTGTGATCAACGGTTTAACTGACCAGCATCATCCCTGCCAAGTACTTGCGGATATTTTTACATTTATAGAAAAAAATGGCTCCATAAGAGGTGCGACAGTCGCTTGGATTGGAGATGCAAATAATATGTGTAACAGTTGGATAGAGGCTGCTGAAACACTTGACTTCCAGCTCCATATCTCATCGCCCCCAGGCTACGGGCCAGAAGATTTAAGTCATTTAGAACATGTAAAATTCTTCCCAGACCCTCAAGCCGCCGTTCATCAAGCGGACTTAGTGACTACTGACGTGTGGGCGAGTATGGGCTTTGAAGAAGAAACAAAACTCAGGAAAAAAGATTTTCAGGGCTGGCAAGTTAACAGCTCGTTAATGGCACGGGCATCCAAAGATGCTCTTTTTATGCATTGTCTACCCGCCCATAGGGGAGAAGAAGTTTCTGCGGAAGTAATCGATGGGGTCCAAAGTGTTGTGTGGGATGAAGCAGAAAATCGCTTACACGTCCAAAAGGCACTCATGGAATTTTTACTCCTTGGGATGGTCTTAAATTGAGACACATAAATTGACACTCATTGGATCTTTCAATAGATCCCATGAGTGTTGTATCGTACAACTTGAGCATTTTTAATGCTCTGTAATTTATCAAAGGAAAATTTCAATATGTTTAGATTTTTTGTTGGTATCGCGATACTTACTTGCAGTGCTTTTTTCGCTCATGCTGATGACCTCGATATGGGGACCATTGCAGATGAAAACGGATGCAAAGTGTATAACCCGATGCCCCAACAAGGGGAATCCATCAGCTGGGACGGAAGCTGCGCCAATGGATTCGCAAATGGATCAGGCACACTTAAATGGTTCATCAACGGAGAACTCAAAGAACATTATGTAGGCGACATTGTTAGCGGTTGGGCTGAGGGTCAAGGTATGTATACGTCTCACGATGGCACCCAATATGATGGGGCCTGGGTCCGCAGCCGACAGAATGGAAGAGGGGTGCAACTGAATCCGGATGGAAGTGCGTATGATGGCGAGTGGCTCAACGGTCGCGCTCATGGCCGGGGTCGACTCAGAACATCTAACGGGGAAATATTCGAAGGCGAATGGCGTAATGGCGAGCCTTTGAGTCAACCAGATGACAGACGAATTTAATTTATTATTGAACGAAAAGAACGTATGAAAAAAGTTGAAAAAATTGTTTTAGCTTACTCGGGTGGTTTAGATACATCAGTCATTCTTAAATGGCTGCAAGAAACATACGAGTGTGAAGTGGTTACATTTACGGCGGACCTGGGCCAAAAAGAAGAAGTTGAGCCGGCACGTAGAAAAGCAGAAGCCGCAGGAGTCAAACAAATTTTCATAGAAGACTTAAAAGAAGAATTTGTACGTGACTACGTATTCCCCATGTTTCGAGCCAACACAGTGTACGAGGGTGAATACCTTCTCGGCACCTCCATAGCAAGGCCTTTAATTGCTAAAAGACTGATCGAAATTGCCAAAAAAACCGGAGCAAATGCAATTTCACATGGAGCAACTGGGAAAGGTAATGATCAGGTTAGATTCGAATTAGGCGCCTATGCGCTCATGCCAGACGTTAAGGTAATCGCACCCTGGCGTGAATGGGATTTATTATCCCGAGAAAAGCTCATTGCTTATGCCGAAAAACAGGGAATCCCAGTCGACTTTAAGAAGAAGAAAGGGGCCGCACCCTACTCCATGGATGCAAACCTACTTCATGTCTCTTATGAGGGTGGTGTTCTTGAAGATCCTAATGCCGCTCCCGAAGAGAGCATGTGGCGAATGACCGTGTCTCCTGAAAAAGCACCTGCGCGTGGAGAATTGATTCAATTAACCTACAAAAGTGGCGATATCTCAGCTATCAATGGGAAAAAATTATCTCCAGCCAACGTGCTAGGCGAACTAAATAGACTCGGCGGTAAACATGGGATCGGTCGTCTAGATTTGGTAGAGAATCGCTATGTGGGTATGAAGTCTAGGGGGTGCTACGAAACTCCCGGAGGCGCCATAATGTTAAAGGCTCACCGAGCCATTGAATCAATAACGCTTGACCGGGAAGTCTTGGCGCTAAAAGACGACCTCATGCCGCGCTATGCACGACTAATCTATAACGGATACTGGTTCAGCCCGGAAAGGCTCCTGATTCAAAACCTAATTAATGAATCTCAACGACCGGTTAACGGGACGGTAGAGTTAAAACTCTACAAAGGCAATGTCCAAGTACTGGGAAGGAAATCCTCTCGAAACTCGTTGTTCGATGGGCGCATCGCTAGCTTCGAAGACGACAAAGGCGCCTATAACCAAGCAGATGCTGAAGGGTTTATCAAACTCAATGCACTGAGACTAAGAATAGGCGCCAAACAAAATTCGAAGTTGGCAAAAAAATAAAAAATGACCACAATTTCTGTTGTTAGAAAAGATGGGGAAATAGCGATCGCGGCCGACACACTGACTAAGTGGGGTTCAGGGAAAGAAAGTGCTAAATACATTCAAAACTCAGGAAAAATTATTCAGGTGGGCGATAATTTAATCGCCGTCACCGGTAATGCAACGTTTAAGTTAATCCTAAGAGAATATTTTGATGAGACTTCCCAGCAGATTAAACTTAGATCTGTAGAAGAAATTTTCAGCACCTGGAACCAATTACACCTAAAACTTAAAGAAAAATATTTTCTGATGCCTGAGGAAGACAAAGAAGATGCGATTGAATCATCTAGAATGGATGTGCTGATTGCAAACCCTTACGGGATCTTTGGGGTCTCGGGACACCGTACTGTTCAAGAATTCACACGTTTCTACGCTTATGGTAGTGGCAGCGATTACGCATTGGGGTCCATGTGGTCCATGTACGAGTCCCCAGAGATCGGTGCGGAAACGATTGCCAGAAAAAGTATAGAAGCCGCATCCGAATTTGACGACGGGACTGGGCTACCCTTAGACTCTCATAAAATTAAACTAATTTAGTTAAGCTAGGAGTTCTCATGCCATCATTTGATGTAGTCACAGAGGTTGATAAAGTCGAATTGCGGAATGCGGTTGATCAGTCCAACAAAGAAATAAGTAATCGTTTTGATTTCAAAGGCTCTGACGCTCGAATAGAACTATCCGAAAAACAAGAGATCACAGTCTTTGCTGACGACGAATTTAAAATGAGTCAGGTATACGATGTAATGATCGGAAAAATGACTAAGAGAGAAATAGATATTCGAAGTCTCACTAAGGAAAAGTTAGAAAAAATAAGTGGCGACAAAGTTAAACGAGTCGTCACGGTTCTGTCTGGCATAGACAAGGAGTTGGGCAAAAAAATCATTAAGGCAGTTAAAGACAACAAACTGAAAGCGCAGGGTTCAATCCAAGGAGATGTTGTAAGATTCTCTGGAGCGAAGCGAGACACACTTCAAGAAGTGATTTCCCTGCTTAAAACAGAAATTAAAGACGTACCTCTTCAGTATAAAAACTTTAGGGATTAACCATCTAAATTTTCACAATCATAGCGTACGCAGAATGATTGTGGATCGACTCAAAGTTTTCTGACTCAACAACATAGGTATCTATTCGATCTATCCCATTCAGCGCGGTCGCTACATCTCGCACCATATCTTCAACGAATTTGGGATTGTCGTAAGCTTTTTCAGTAACATATTTTTCATCTGGCCTCTTCAAAAGACCATATAATTCGCAGGATGCCTGCTCTTCAGCCACTGCAATCAACTCCTCAATCCAAACATGCGCATTAGTCACAGCAGAAATAGTGACATGAGACCGTTGATTGTGGGCCCCATAGTCTGAAATCTTTTTTGAACAAGGACACAAGCTAGTCACCGGAACCACCACCTTCATCTCTAACTTGTAATCTCCCTTAGTCACCTGCCCCTTAAATGTCACCTCGTAATCAGACAAGCTTTTTACTTTTGACACAGGTGCTGATTTTTGAAGGAAATATGGAAACGTCATTTCGATATACCCGGAATCCGACTCCAATCGATCTAACATTGTTCGGAGAATGACTTCAAACGACTCAACAGATATTTCTCGGTCTTGCTCGTTAAGAATCTCAACAAAACGGGACATATGAGTCCCTTTGAAATTGTGTGGGAGCTCAACATACATATTAAACATCGCTATGGTGTGCTGGATACCCTCTGACTTGTCCGCGACTTTGACGGGGTGACGAATAGCCTTGATGCCCACTTTATCAATAGCCAAGTGTCGACTATCAATTGAATTTTGTACGTCAGGGATACTTAAATCTGTTGGTGAATTCATTGCTAATACCTTGCTTTAAAAGGTTATATTAATTATACCTTAATCAAAATTAATACTTACCGAGATCAATTCATCTCATATAGGCATTAACTCGCTCAAGGATACCCTGTTCGTCTAAACCACATTCCTTTAGTAGTAAAGACGTATCCCCATGTGTTACGAATTTGTCCGGCAATCCAATCCGTAACACCCTTAAATCTTTCTGCTCTAATATCTCACACACTGCAGAACCACCACCACCCATTGCCACACCATCCTCTACGGTCACGATGAGCGAATTTTTTTCTGCAATCCGTTCGACCATGTCGACATCCAAAGGTTTCACAAATCTCATATCCACAACGGTTGCGTTTAATTGATCAGCAGTACGAAGCACCACTTGAAGAAGAGGTCCAAAAACAAGAATGGCCACTCCAGCAGCTCCCTCTTTAACAAGTTCCGCCTTACCCATCTGAACCGTTCGGCCAACATCATGCGTAGTGACCAGAGCGTCGCCCCTTGGGTATCTGACTACCGCTGGCCCAGAGTGCTCATAAGCCAAACTTAACATATCTGCACATTGCGTTGCGTCACTCGGCGTCATGATCACAATATTAGGGATACAACGAAGATAAGCTAAATCAAATGCGCCATGGTGCGTTGGCCCATCAGCCCCCACCAGTCCGCTTCGATCTAACGCAAAGGTTACATCAAGATTTTGTATGCATACATCGTGAATCAACTGATCGTAAGCTCTTTGTAAAAACGTCGAATATATCGCCAATACCGGCTTAAAACCTTCAGTCGCCAAACCTGCTGCGAATGTAACTGCATGTTGCTCAGCAATGCCGACATCAAAATAACGCTCTGGATACTGTTGAGAGAACTCGACTAAACCAGACCCTTCCCGCATTGCTGGCGTGATGCCAATCAGTCTGTCGTCCTTAGCTGCTACATCACAAAGCCATCGACCAAACACTTGAGTATAGGTTTGATTATGACTCGATTTTTTTTGGATACCCTCTAGAGGATCAAAGGTGCCCACGCCGTGGTAGAGAATGGCATCTTCCTCAGCTCGCTGATAACCCTTACCTTTCCTCGTAACGACATGAAGAAATTGAGGACCCTTGAGTTTTCTCAAATTACGTAGCGTCGCACATAGAGCAGCTATGTCGTGCCCATCAATCGGGCCAATATAATTAAACCCAAACTCTTCAAAGAGAGTCCCAGGCATAACCATACCCTTAACATGTTCCTCAGCACGCCGCGCCAACTCAATAACTGGAGGGATTTTCTTAAATACGGTTTCTCCTGCCTTCCAGGCCGCGGAGTAAAACCGACCAGACAAAAGTCTAGCAAGATAATTGTTAAGCGCCCCAACATTTTCTGAAATAGACATATCATTGTCATTCAAAACAACGAGAATATTTGCATCCATAGCGCCAGCGTTATTCAGTGCTTCAAACGCCATTCCAGCGGACATCGCCCCGTCTCCGATAACCGCTACGACTCTGCTCTCCTCGCCTCTTAATTGCGCGCTAACTGCCATTCCTAACGCCGCACTGATCGAGGTACTAGAGTGCGCTGTACCGAAGCTATCATATTCACTTTCTTCTCGGCTCGGAAATCCTGCTATGCCACCAAATTTTCTCAGCGTGCCCATCTGGTCACGGCGACCAGTTAGGATCTTGTGTGCATAAGTTTGATGGCCGACATCCCAAACCAACTTATCCTTAGGTGTATCAAAAATATAATGAAGCGCAATAGTTAATTCCACCGTTCCTAAATTAGATGCGAGATGACCACCCGTCTTAGACACGCTATCAATAATGAAGTCTCTCAACTCAGTGGCGAGCTGACTCAATTCCTTTTTATGAAGAGCTCTAACGTCCTCCGGATTATTAATCGTCTTGAGTAGTTGGTACATATCCACCGATAATCTTTCTATGACGCCCTATTGAAGACGAGTTTAGCAATATCACTTAAGTAGCCCCCACTCCGTGGAAGACACATCAGACTTTCTTCTGTGCGTTCTGCGAGTTCACTTGCCATCTCTTTAGCGCGAGCCAACCCAAACGAAGTTACATAGGTAGGTTTGTTATCCCTGAGGTCTTTCCCAGCAGATTTTCCTAAAACTTCTGTAGATGAACTCGCATCGAGTATGTCATCAATCACTTGGAAACCTAATCCTATATAACGGGCACAACTTCGGAGAGGCTCTTGATACAACTCTTCATACTCTAACCCACACAAGGCACCAATCTCAGCGCTTGCTAAAAATAAAGCTCCGGTTTTTTTCGAGTGCATCAACTCCAGTTCCGACTGACTCATCTTTAAACCAACCTGGGCCAGATCAATCGCCTGCCCTCCGACCATACCTTGCGCGCCGGCCGCCTCAGATAGCAAATGGATTTGTCGCACTCGAACCTCATGACTAATATCTATAGGTTGAGTAGCGAGGACATTAAAGGCTAATGGTTGGAGAGCATCGCCCACCAGCATTGCCGTTGCCTCATCAAATGCGACGTGCACAGTCGGCTGTCCTCTCCTCAAATCATCGTTATCCATGCATGGCAAATCGTCGTGAACGAGTGAGTAAGTGTGAATAAGCTCAAGGGAAATAGCGCTGTGTATGGCTCGCTCTATATTGCTTCCGAATAAATCCGCACAAGCACAAACAATCAAACTGCGGATACGCTTTCCAGGGCTCTTAGTCGCGTAATGCATCGCCGCATGCAATAGAGTCGAGACATGATCAATACTCGGCAGGCACTGGTCTAAACCCTGTTCTACCTGAGCCACGACATCCCGTCTCCATTGCTCAAAGGAGTTAGGACTCATCAATACCTTCAAATTTTTTTAATATACCGGCTTCAAGCACACTTACTTCTCGCTGGGCTGCTTCTAGTTCTTTTTGACAAAACTGCAACAATTCAACTCCTCGTTTATAAAACGATAAAGAATTTTCAAGTGTTGTATCGTCATCCTCCATCTTCTCAACGATCACCTCAAGCTCAGTAAGCGCATTTTCAAAGGTTAATTTTTCTTTGGCTTTTGTCATAATATGGAATAAGGCTTAATTTACTGTTTTAATTATCTCATGCGACGAGCATCATGGTTTACCCGATGTATCCGAACACAAACTTTTACTAACAGCATAAGACACATAATTTAATACACCACTCATATATGTATACCACTCTAATTGAATCCGACGAGCTACCATCCATCATAGATCGACCAAATACAGTGATTTTCGATTGTCGTCATGAGCTCACCAACTCTGAATACGGAATAAATAATTATGAAAAAGGGCATATTCCAAATGCTATATTTGCCTCCATGGATAAGTCGCTGTCCCAGAAAACAAACGGAAAAAATGGCCGCCACCCTCTTCCAGAATTGTCGACTTTCACCAACTGGCTCGGCGTATGCGGTGTAACCCAATCCACCCAGGTAGTCGCATACGATGACGCAGGAGGGGCCTATGCATCACGACTATGGTGGCTACTCAAATGGCTAGGTCATGATGCCGTCGCAGTGCTCAACGGAGGCCTGCAAGCGTGGATTAATCAAGGAGAAAATTTAGCATTAGACACGCCCAACCAAAATAGCTGCGAGACCTTTGAACCAGAACTTAGGGCAATTCTTGTTGATTCTGATTTTATTTTGCAGCATCTAGACGACGAACAAACATTAGTCGTTGATGCACGGTCAAATGATAGATTCCATGGCCAAAACGAAAGCATTGATCCTATTGCTGGACATATTCCAGGAGCCATAAACCGATTCTTCAAAGATAACCTCGACAGTACGGGTAAATTCCTCGCTTCGAAAGATCTAAAAGAAGCCTTTGAAGGAATCTTGGGCGACAATCTGGACAAAACAATCATCCATCAGTGCGGCTCAGGCGTAACAGCCTGCCATAATCTTCTCGCGATGGAAGTGGCTGGAATTAAAAACTCAAAGCTCTACCCAGGTTCTTGGAGTGAGTGGATATCAGACCCGTCACGACCAATTGCTAACGATTAAACAGTAGACATTTTCTCCACTAAACTGTGGCCGTCTGACCAGATTTTTCGCTTGCAATTTGGATTAGTATTTCGTCATTGTCATCTAGATCTATCTCCACATCACCACCTGATGACAATTTACCAAAGAGCAACTCATCGGCTAGAGCACGACGAATGGTATCTTGTATAAGTCGAGCCATAGGCCGAGCTCCCATCAACGGATCGAAACCTTTCCGACCAAGATACTCACGCAGCTTTGAACTGAATGTCGCGTCAACCTTTTTCTCCTGCAATTGATGCTCCAACTCCATTAGGAATTTATCTACGACCTTCAAGATAATCTCCTGAGACAACGCCCCAAAAGAGACAATGGAATCTAATCGATTTCTAAACTCAGGTGTAAACTGCCGTTTTATTTCGGCCAGCTCGTCTCCAGCGGTTACGGCATCAGTAAAGCCCATCGTGTTCTTCGATATTTCAGAGGCCCCAGCATTCGTCGTCATAATAATGATCGCATTACGAAAATCTGCTTTACGCCCATTATTATCTGTCAGCGTCCCGTGATCCATGACCTGTAGCAGGATATTGAAAATATCAGGGTGTGCTTTTTCAATCTCATCCAAAAGCAGCACACAATGCGGCTGCTTAACCACAGCCTCCGTCAGCAACCCCCCCTGATCAAATCCAACATACCCCGGTGGGGCACCGATCAATCGTGATACTGCGTGTCGCTCCATATATTCGGACATATCAAACCGGACCAATTCAATGCCGAGGGTATACGCCAACTGGCGAGCCACTTCAGTTTTACCAACGCCAGTTGGTCCGCTGAATAAAAATGCACCGACTGGTTTGCGAGGATTACCCAAGCCACTACGAGCCATTTTGATGGCTGAGGATAAAGCGTCTATCGCACGCTCCTGACCAAACACCACCGCATTAAGGTCTCGGTCTAAAGTCTTCAGCTTGGACCGGTCATCATTCGACACGCTCTGTGAGGGCACTCGCGCGATTTTAGCTATGATTTCCTCAATCTCTGATTTTCCGATTACCTTCTTTTTCTTCTTACCAACAGCAATGCGCTGTGCGGCACCGGCCTCATCAATCACGTCAATTGCCTTGTCAGGCAAATGTCTGTCGTGAATAAAACGTGCAGATAATTCAGCAGCAGCAGTGAGCGCGGTCACCGTATACCGAACTTGATGGTGCTCCTCAAATCTAGATTTAAGACCCCTTAGGATCGATACCGTCTCAGTAACAGACGGCTCTCCAACATCAATTTTTTGGAAACGCCGCGACAACGCATGATCCTTCTCAAAGATACCGCGGTATTCATTATAGGTTGTCGCTCCGATGCAACGAAGCTGCCCTGAAGACAAAGCTGGTTTCAATAAGTTTGAAGCGTCAAGCGTACCACCAGAAGCTGCACCGGCACCGATAATGGTATGAATCTCATCCACAAACAAAATTGAATTCGGTTGTTTTTCAAGTTGCTTGAGCACTGCTTTGAGTCGCTGCTCAAAGTCACCTCGGTACTTGGTACCTGCCAGCAACGCGCCCATGTCTAGAGAAAACACCTCAGAATTTTCTAAAATTTCAGGTATTTCACCTTCAACAATACGACGAGCCAAACCTTCCGCAATAGCAGTTTTTCCTACGCCTGCCTCACCAACCAAAAGCGGGTTATTTTTGCGGCGGCGGCACAATATCTGCACAACACGTTCTAATTCCATATCGCGCCCAATCAAAGGGTCGATCTTGCCTTTCACAGCCAACTCATTCAAATTAACCGCATAACTGGCCAAAGCACTCTCTGCCTTTGCTTCACTCTGGCCTTCCGGGTCATGAGCATCGGCACCTTCCTTTTTCTCGTCCCCATTAGGATCCCCTACTTTGGCGATACCGTGAGCGATGAAATTGACCACATCAAGCCTAGTAACTCCTTTTTCATGCAGGAAGTACACCGCATGAGAGTCCTTCTCGCCGAATATAGCGACCAGAACATTAGCTCCTGTAACCTCTTTCTTGCCAGAGGACTGAACATGAAGAATAGCGCGCTGAATCACTCGTTGAAACCCAAGTGTCGGCTGCGTCTCTGAGTCCTCATCGGCAATCAATGGCGTGTGTTCTTCAATAAAATCTAAGAGTAGCTTCTTCAGCTCTTCGAGGTTTGTTCCGCAAGCTTTTAGAACCTCTAGCGCCGACGGATTTTCAAGCATTGCAAGTAGCAAATGCTCCACCGTAATAAATTCGTGTTTCTTTTTGCGAGCCTCCATAAATGCCATATGAAGGCTGACTTCAAGTTCCTGGGCGATCATACTTCCTCCATCGTGCATTGTAGGGGGTGTTGATGTTGACGAGAAAACCCAGCCACGAGCTCCACCTTAGTTGTTGCCACATCCTTTACGAAGACGCCACACACCCCAACACCGTCTCGATGCACCTTTAGCATGACTTGCGTCGCCTGCTCGCTGGTCATCGAAAAAAATTTTTGAAGCACCATCACAACAAATTCCATCGGAGTGTAATCGTCGTTCAGTAGCATAACCTTGTATAGCCTTGGCGGCTTGATCTTAGTTGTTTCTGCTACTAAATGCGCATCACCTTGCTGATTACTCACAACTTAAGTCCTTAAATTTTTAATGTTGGAAGTATAACCCTTATCTTTATGACTACAGTTTAAAACTCAAGCTATAACTTAACAAATGCGATGGGTGCAATGCAACAATTTACAAGGTAGACAGCTAATACTTAAACTACGACATAAACATCCTCCGAAAGTTTCTTGACTTCACGATGGGAATCGCATAAAAAGTTACTAGGGAGTTTGCATTTGCATCACCACTGACTGCGATAAGCGCATTCAGCTCTGGGGGTTTGAATACAAATGAAGTCTGACAGCTTAACGGCTGTATTTATTAAAAAGTATTGGGGATTAGGGGTATGGCAACTGGCACAGTAAAATGGTTCAATGACGCAAAAGGTTTTGGTTTCATCACACCTGACGATGGAAGCGAAGATCTATTTGCTCACTTCTCAGCTATTGAAATGAATGGGTTCAAAACCCTCAAAGAAGGACAAAAAGTAGCCTTCGAGGTAACGCAAGGACCTAAAGGAAAACAAGCTTCAAACATTAAAGAAGGAGACTAAACGAACAGTTTAGACTCTATCTTGAGCAACACCAAACGGCAACTTCGGTTGCCGTTTTTTATTAAACTGAAGCAAAAACATCTTTATGAATTAGGTATAATTTTAATTAAAATAAAATTACCTTTCATAATATGAAATTATGACGCTGTGCGTCAAAAAGTCACACTGGAGAACGATGATGAGTCAACAATACCCTTGCCCGAACGGAGTAACTATATCTGGGGCCTACAAGCCCGACTTCGCAGAAATACTGACCTCGGAGGCACTTGAATTCCTCGCCAAATTGCATCGAAACTTTGACAGCACAAGAAAAGAGCTGATTGCCCGTCGCGTCACTCGTCAACTAGAACTTGATGCTGGAAAATTACCTGATTTTCTTTCAGAAACCAAAGCCATTCGAGAAGGCGACTGGGTAGTAGCAACCGTTCCTCAAGACCTTCAAGATCGAAGAACAGAAATCACAGGACCGACCGACAGGAAGATGGTGATCAATGCCTTGAACGCCGGTGCCAAAATGTACATGGCAGACTTTGAGGACTCCAACACGCCGACCTGGAACAACCAAGTATCAGGCCAGATAAATATGCGGGATGCTGTTAGAAAAACGATCAGCTTTACCAACGAAGCAGGCAAGTCATATTCACTAAACAAGGAAACAGCCACCCTTCTCATCAGACCACGCGGATGGCATCTAACGGAAGCACACGTGATCATTGATGGTGAACCAATGTCTGGCTCACTGTTTGACTTTGGCCTTTACTTCTTTCACAACGCCAAAGAACGTCTTTCCCAAAAATCAGGAATTTATTTTTATCTTCCGAAGCTGGAATCTCACCTAGAAGCTCGATTGTGGAACGACGTATTTATCTTCAGTCAAGACGAAATAGGTGTCCCACAAGGCAGCGTAAAAGCAACTGTTTTAATCGAAACAATTATGGCCTCATTTGAGATGGATGAAATCTTATACGAGCTAAGAGAGCATTCGGCAGGACTAAACTGTGGTAGATGGGATTATATTTTCAGCTGCATCAAAAAGTTTAGGCATCAAGAAAACTTCATACTTGCAGACCGCAATGTCGTCACCATGACGAGCCCGTTCATGCGTGCTTACTCACTATTGCTCATTAAAACGTGTCATAAACGAGGCGCTTTTGCGATGGGCGGAATGGCGGCACAGATTCCAATAAAAAATGATGAAGCATCAAACCAAGCAGCTATAGACAAGGTTAGAACGGATAAAGAAAGAGAAGCCAGTGATGGGCATGATGGCACCTGGGTAGCACACCCAGGACTCGTCAAAGTTGCGCAAGATGCCTTTGACAAAGTCATGACAACGCCAAATCAAATCAGTAAGCAACGGCCCGACGTGAACATATCGGCTAGCGACCTCATTGACTTCAAACCCAATGGGCCAATCACGGAAGCTGGCTTACGAGCCAACATAAACATTGGCATTCAATATATTGGCGCTTGGATCGCAGGCACGGGGTGCGTCCCCATTTTCAACCTAATGGAAGATGCAGCCACCGCCGAAATATCTCGAGCACAAATTTGGCATTGGATCCGAAGCCCTTTAGGACTGTTAGAAGATGGTAGAAAAGTAACAAAAGAATTATTCAGTAGTTTAATTCCAGAGGAGTTAGAAAAAATAAAAGACATGCTCGGATCCAATTACCAAAATGGAAGATATCCAGAAGGAGCTGAGATGTTTGAAAAACTTACTCTTGACGATGAGTTTGTAGAATTCTTAACACTACCTGCATACGATGAAATCGTAAAAAATGGTGCCTAAGGAAGCGTAATGTGAATGTTGGGACGATTTTTTTCAGATACACTCTTCGTTAGTGTTGGCATAAAAAAGTCGATCTCACTCACGCGAACAACAATTCATTAAAGAATACGAAATGGTCTGGAAACCAAACGTTACAGTCGCTGCCATTGCAGAGCGAGACGGTAGATTCTTGCTTGTAGAGGAAAACACAAGTGAGGGTGTCAGACTCAACCAACCTGCAGGACATTTAGAGTCTGGTGAGACGCTGATCGACGCAGTCAAACGAGAAGTTTTAGAGGAAACAGCATTTAGCTTTGCGCCAAAATACACTACAGGAATACAACTTTGGAACAAAGCACCAAACGATGTAACCTTCCTCAGAATTTCGTTTGCAGGGGATGTAGGGGAATTCTTCCCGAAGAGAATCTTAGATACCGGGATTATCCGGACGTTGTGGTTGAGCTTAGAGGAAATAAAGAGTGAATCACATAGACTCAGAAGTCCTCTTGTGCTGAGCTGTATCACTGACTACGTAGACGGGTGTTTATTCCCTCTGAGCGTCATCAGACCGTAAATATGAGCGAAATACTTTGAACAAGAAAATTGTTGTCGGGCTCTCTGGGGGCGTTGACTCTGCAATCGCTGCGTGGCTACTCAAAGAGCAAGGCTACGAGGTCACCGGAGTCTTCATGAAAAACTGGGAAGATGATGACGACGAAAGTTATTGCAGCTCCAGAGAAGATCTGATTGATGCGGTTTCAGTTGCAGAGACACTCGGCATTGAAATCGAAACCGTTAATTTTTCCAAGGAATATCGAGACCGCGTGTTCAATGAGTTCCTAGACGAGTATGCGCGCGGCAGGACCCCTAACCCTGACGTTTTCTGCAATTCTGAAATTAAATTCAAAGCATTCTTAGATCATGCAATACAACTTGGCGCTGACAAAATAGCCACAGGGCACTATGCACAACTGCGAGAACGTAGTGGGCTTTTTGAGCTACTAAAC
>MEHZ011620604.1_pt1 | contig 110480 bp, 84 predicted proteins | sample 897221 | NCBI WGS metagenome assembly MEHZ01 (sample SAMN05514161, study PRJNA337945) | marine metagenome | isolation source: marine surface water | place: Arctic Ocean | collected 2007-12-13 | reverse complement strand
ATGTGGGTCGGGCTTTACGCCCGACAGTTTCAGTGGGAGTGGCTGCAGGCAGCCAGTAGGCGATCGTGCACGTCGGTGGCGAGGATGCTGGCATCGTTGGAAGTGGTGCCGGTGCCGATAAGAACCGGCCATTCTGCCGTGTCCTTAGGCAAAGTGCCGTGGGAGCCTTTCACCAAGGAAGGATCGAGCGGAATGACATCCATCAGTATCCGGAATCCCAGAATTTTCTGTAGCAGTTTCGTGGCGATCTTGAGCTGCGGCAGCGTGATCGTCGGATCCACAAAAAGCTCGACTGGGTCGTAGCCATACTTGCGATGGATATCCACGCAGCGGGCGAAGTCGGGGGCTTTGCGATCGTCTTCCCAGTAGTAGTAATTGAACCAGGCGTCTTCTTCGGAAAATGCGATCAGGTCGCCCGAGCGCTCGTGGTCGAGACCGTCGGCAAGTTGTTCGTTCGGGTCGATGACTCGGGCGACACCATCCACGGCTTCAACGGCGGTGCGCACTTCGCTGAGAATGGTAGGATCGTTGACGTAGATGTGGGCGATCTGGTGATCGGCGATGGCGAAGGCCTTGCTCGCGCCGCAGTCGAGGAGTTCCAGCCCCATCTCATCTTTGATCGTAATCCAGCCATGCTTACGGAACACCCGATTGAGGGCGATCGATCGATTCACCGCCGTGATGCCGTATTCGGACAATACGATGGGTTTGATTTCGCGTTTTTGGAAAAAGTCGATCAACCCACCGGCGACGCGATCGATCTCCCGATAGTCTGCCGCCATGGCCGGATCGTTGGGGCCGAGACGTTGCAGATTGTAGTCGAGGTGTGGCAGGTAAACGAGGGATAGGTCGGGTTGGTGTTGCTCTTCCACCCATTTGGCCGAATCGGCGATCCACTCCGACGATTTGATGCCCGCGAGTGGTCCCCAGAAAGAGGGGAAGGGGAACGCTCCCAGATCGGACTTAACCGCTTCACGCATGCCCATGGGCTGGGTGTAAACATCGAACACCTTCTTCCCGTCGGCGGGATACATCGGGCGAGGGGTGATCGACCAGTCCACGTTGGCATACATGTTATACCACCAAAACAGTTTTGCGCAGGTGTAGCCGGGAAATTGCTCGCGGAGTTTGTCCCACAGTTTTGGTCCTGCGACCACGTGGTTGGATTGTTTCCAAAACTGATGCTCAGCGAGGGTGCGGTCATACCAACCATTGGCTACGCAACCGTGACCGGAAGGCGGGGTGCCGGTCAGGTAGGTGCTTTGGGCGGTGCAGGTGACGGCTGGAAGCACCGGCTTCACTTGGATCAGGCCGGACTGCTCGGCGAGCGCAGAAAGTTTAGGCGTATCCGGACCTAGAATACGCGAGGTCAGTCCAACGACATTGATGACCGCAGTGCGTTGCTTGCTCATGATTTAGCCGAACCGTTGCTCCAACTCTTCGACGGCTGATCTTACGATTGCACCATCGACTTCGTGAATTTCCAGCCGGTCTCCCGGTGCGCGAATCATGGGGATGCTGAGGCGGCCACCGAGGTGCTCCCGGAATTCCTCCAAGCCATCTAGCATATCCTGCCGACCACTCGATCCGGGAACTTCTCTGATGGGGGCGAACAGTTCAAACCCGAGTTGTTGGATCACTTGCAGGATCCTCTCCGTTTCGGCTTCCGGTAGCAGGCCCACCTTGCGGGCGTAGATCAGGTCGATTCCCATGCCCACCGCCACGGCTTCGCCATGACTTACCCGAAACTCGGAAAGCTGCTCGAGCTTGTGCGCCGCCCAATGTCCGAAGTCCAACGGTCGCGCCGAACCCTGTTCGAAGGGATCTCCAGCGGTCGCAATATGCTCCATGTGCTGCCGAGCACTTTCGCGGATGACGGCTTCGAAGCTTTCGACTTCGAATTTAGCCAACGCTTCCACGTTTTCTTCGATGAACTCAAAAAACGTGGCATCCCGAATCAGAGCGACTTTGACCGCTTCGATTAGACCGACCCGGCGTTCGCGCACCGGCAGGCCGTGCAGTAGAGCGAGATCGTTGATGATGGCGTGTGGCACGCCGAAGCTGCCGAGCCAGTTTTTCTTACCGAAGAAATTGACCCCGTTTTTCACGCCGACCCCACCGTCGCCTTGGCTCAGGCTGGTCGTGGGCATGCGCACGAGAGGTATCCCCCGATGAGCGGTCGAAGCCGCGAACCCGACCAAATCAAGCACCGCGCCTCCGCCGATCGCGAGGATGTAGGAGTGGCGGCAAAGTCCGGAGGATTCGATGGTCTGCCAAATACGCTCCAACTGGGAGAAGTCGTTCTTCACCTGTTCACCCCCCGGCAAGGCGATGGGAGGCGCCGCTAGTTCCAGTTTATCGGCGTGAGCGGCGAACCAGGCTGCGATGTTCGGCCCGTAGTCTGGAAAGGGTTTGGCCAGGCCTTCGTCCCAAAACACCAAGACGCGGACGCGTTCACCTTCCTCCCGGGGCGTTAATGTTTCGCTGAGGGTATGGTTCTCAACCGAGAAAGCATGGCGCGTGAAGATAAGCCGGTGCTCATGCGGAATGGTGATGGGGTAGTAAAGCGTTGATGAAGACTCGGCCATGGACAAGGAGCCAGTAAGCCAAACTCAACGGGGCGACGGCAAGGCCACATTAGCCGACCTCACCGAGTTGACTGACAATCAACCGGATGCTGCTTTGCGCTGGGCCCATTTGCCGAGCGGGACGGTGAGAGCGGAGATCAACGCCGGAATCCAGGCCGTGATTACGAGCAAGGCCACCGCGTCCACGAAGGGGATGAATGCGAGCATCTTGCGGACGAGTTTGCCGAGTTTCTCGGTGGGTGCTCCGGGGTGGTATTCGCGGCGGGCTAGCAGGCTCAGGACGACGATGTAGATAAACAACACGGTGATCCATCCGACGAAAATGGGCTGAAAGGAGTGTCCCGGTAAGGTGGCAATCGTGACGGCGAGCATGACACGGCAACCGGCCATCAGAATCACAGATCCGGTCCAGCGTTTGTGGAGCCAATTGTAACCCAGAATAGTAGCTGCCAGTCCGGCGGCAGCCCAGGGAGATGCATTGAGCCAGACCAGCAGACCAAGCCCCGAAGCGAGTTGAAGGCCTCCCACCCAGCCGGCGGTTCCCCGAGAGATTTGTCCCCGGGGGATAGCGCGCTCCGGTCGGTGTTTGCGATCGAAACCGGCATCGAAGACATCATTGAGAGTCGTGCCACCGGCGTAGGCGAGACTCCCGGCCAAAAAGGTTAAGATGATCCCGTCTATGGAGGGCCAAGCATCCGCTCCAGCCCCGGAAAGAATCAGCGCCGCGAGGACGTTACTCCAAACGGAAGGGAAATTTCCGGCCCGAGCGAGATCGAGCCACAGACGGAAGGTGGACGGGGTGGGCGCGGTCGGTTTCACGCTAAGCCGCGAGATTTGAGGGACTCCAAGGTCCACTCGTATTCGCGCACGAGTTGATCCTCGATGCCGATTCTCAGAGCAGATGGCAGAACCTCCCAAGTATAGGTTTCCATCTCGGCGTGTTGGCACGCGTCGGGATGGGCTTTCATCCAATCGAGGGTGTCGAGCAGATTATCCCGCGTGTCGGAAAAGGGTGCTCCAGGCGAGGCATGGAGAGGCAGGTGGAAATGCACCCGCCATTCGTCATCGGGATCGGCCGCATCTGAATCGGCGAGAGCGTCGGGCAGATCGACGTAGCGTTTGCGAACTTCGCCGGTCGTAGCGTTACCCACGACGACTTGGTGAAGGTAGGTGGGCTCGACGAATGCAGCGACGGCGGCGCGGCCGGCGGCATCGGGCTTCACGCGCAGAGCTGAACTGAGGTGAATTTTACTGAGACGAATTCCGGCCGCCGTGAGCAGGTCAAGCGAGTTGGCCGCTGATTCGAATTCCACGCCGAGATGGCAGCAGTCGTAGTTTACGCCAACCCGACGCAGCAGCCCCTCGGACTCGACCGCGGCATCCGTTGCTCGCCAGCCCTCGAAGAATTCGATCGTTTCGGGAGTGGTCTCAAAATAGCAACACGGCTCGGGCTCGAGACCGAGATGGAGATCGCGGCCGGTGCGATCGGAGAGCTCAGCGACGTAGCGACCGATGGCGGTCATGTTGGTGAAAATGTTGGCACGACGGTCTGCGTCGTTGGCGGTCCATGCTTTGAACGAACCTGGCACCGTGCTCACGCTGCCACTCACACCTTCGGGGACGATCGCGGCGATGAGATCGAATAACTGTTTGGTGTAGACGAGACGTTCGTCGGTGGACCAATCGGGGGCGTAGACCTGCTCTTTGACGCGAGTCCCGTGGAAACTGCCGTAGGGGAATCCATTGATCGTAAACACGTAGCAGTCGTGTTTATCGAGCCACTGGCGGAAGGCAGCTAGAGTGGCGGGCTGGGCGAGTTCGGCCGCGGCACGTTGGCCGAGTCTCAGTCCGATGGCGTAGGGTTGGCCTGCCGCGATGCGTTGACGAACGACCAACGTGTGGCGTTCGAGCATCTCGAAGGTCTGAGCCCAGGATTCGCCGCGATGCACGTTCGTGCAGTAAGCGAGATGGAGACCGTGTTTGAGTATCATACGCGAGACTTGATGTTCCCGACCGCGGTTGCGCTCAAGTAACGGGAACGGAAAATTTGGGACATTGAGAAAGGAAACGCACCGGGTTATGGAAAAGGATCTGATCGACAAACTCAGCGCTATAACCGCGGTGCCGCATCTCGATCGCGGTCTTGGGCACGGCGAGGGGATCGCTGATGCCCCAGTCGCAGGCCGAGTTCAGCCAAATGCGTTCGCGGCCACAGATCTCGAGCATATCAACGGCGCGGGGGGGCGATGATTTTGAATCTGGATAGAGGGTGATACCGGCCCAGAAACCCTGATCGAGCACAGCTTGAATGGTGTGCTCCTCGACGTGATCGATGATGACGCGGTCGGGGTTCACTCCGCTGTGCGATTTTAAGAGATCCACGATGAGCTTGGTGCCCTTGAGTTTGTCCTCGAGGTGAGGTGTGTGGACGAGAATCAACTGGTCGTATTTGACCGCAATTTCGATGTGCTGCTCGAGCACCTTCATCTCATTACGCGTATTGCGGTTGAGGCCGATTTCGCCGATGCCGAGCACGTTGGGCCGATCGATGAATTCCGGGATCATGGCCAACACGTCCTTAGCCAAGGCAAGGTCTTCTGCCTCCTTCGGGTTGAGGCAGAGCCAGCAATAGTGCGGCAGCATAAATTTCGCGGCGCGGGCGGGTTCATACTCGGTGAGTTGGCGGTAGTAGTCGCGGAAACCGTCGGCGGATCCGCGATCAAAACCGGCCCAGAATGCGGGCTCGCAGACGGCCGCGCATCCGGCGGTGATCATCGCCTGATAGTCGTTGGTGGTGCGGCTCACCATGTGGCCGTGGGGTTCGATATAGCGCATGACGGGTTTTTATTGAGTCGCGGGCTTCTGCCAGGCTCCGACGGCAGGTTTACCGGTGGAGACGTCGTCGGGTTCGGTGGTGGGGTCGCTGAGACTTTCGAGGATGCGGCGGGCGCGTTCGGGTTCGCCGTCGAGCAGCACTTGAGCTGCTTTGTTCAGGGCTTGGCACCGGAAATCGTCGTCGACGCCGTGTCGTTCGACGCGGTCGAGGAACGCCGCAACTTCGATGAGTTTGGCGCGCACGGGGACAAAACTGTCATCAACCAGTGCTTTGTTCGCCGAGTTGGCGGGAGGAGAGTCGGGTTGGGGTGGGTGCATGTCGGAGAGGAATAGTGTTGGGATTAAAAATCAGGTTCAATTCAAACTCTTATCTACGGTCTCAGTCAAACGGCTTGGCTCAAGGAAAGATCTGCGTAACGTTCCGATTTTACGGCAGAGAGAATCGTCGTGCTAATCACCATGCCTGAAACGCTTATCCTCGTAAACACCCGCAACCGGGCGATCGGTCAGGCCGGGAAGACGAACGTGCATCAGGAGGGCCTCCTGCATCGGGCATTTTCGGTGTTTCTCGTCGACGCTGCCGGACGTATCCTGCTGCAGCAGAGGGCTCACACCAAATATCACTCGGGTGGACTTTGGGCTAACTCGTGTTGTGGTCACCCGCGACCGGGAGAGCTGACTCGCAGTGCCGCGGAGCGGAGGCTCGGGGAGGAACTGGGCGCTACGACCCGGCTCCAGTTTGGTTTCCGAGCTCATTACGAGGCCAAGTTCGGCAACGGATTGTCGGAAAACGAAATCGTTTACGTCTATTTCGGCCGTGCGCCGGAGCGACTTGAGCTGAATCCCGAGGAGGTCGCGTCCGTCACGTGGTCCAGCTTCGCCGATCTGAAACGCGACGCCGGCCGGAATCCGGATAAATACGTGTTTTGGCTGAACCACTACCTCACCCAGCACGAGACGGAGATTTTGGAAGGCTTGGCAAAGGTTAGTGCAAACTTGTGATCGGAGGACCGGGGGAGTCCTGATGGAATCGGGGTCGGGTCGGCGGCTTTCGCCGCTCCTTTGGTCTTCGGCGATCAAAGTCCGTGCCCCATTTTATCCCCAACTCCGCTTCTTTGATGTCCCCACGACTAATTCGGTTTCTTCTCATGACGGCTGCCCTGCTCGGACCGTTGAACTTGCTTTCCGGTGAAGGGACACCTCCGCCGGGCGGTGCAGCTTTGACCGACGAGTATCCAAACCTCTTCAAAACCTACTTGGGCAAGACCGACGCGGAAGTCGCGGCGAAACTTGAAGGCGCCTTTGACCAGTTGTTTTACGGCGACCCGTTTACCGAGCGCATCTACTACACCGACGGGCCCGACACGGCTTATCTGGCCGACGTGGGCAGTCGTGACGTTCGTTCCGAAGGTATCTCCTATGGCCTGATGCTCACCGTGCAGATGGATCGGCAGCAGGAGTTCAATGCCCTATGGAAATGGGCCAAGAACCATATGTTTTACGCGGAAGGTCCGTTGCGCGGCTACTTTGCGTGGCACCGTGATTACGATGGCGACATGACGCGTAGCGACGGGTCGGAAATCCGTGGAGCGGGCCCGGCACCCGACGGCGAGAACTGGATGGTCATGGCACTCTTCTTTGCTTCCCACCGGTGGGGTGATGGTGACGGAATTTTCAACTACCAGCGCGAGGCGCAGAATTTGCTCAAGATGATGATCCACAAGGACGATCAATCGGATCGTGGTGACATCGTCAGCATGTTTCATCCCGAGGAAAAACAGCTCCGTTTCACCCCGGACGGGGAGTATGGACCCACTTTCACCGATCCCTCCTATCACACCCCTCATTTCACCGAACTTTTCGCCCGTTGGGCCGAGGATCCAGCCGACCGGGCCTTCATGGCGGAGGTGGCGCAGACCAGTCGACAACTGTTCCGCGATGCCGCGCACCCCGAGACCGGCATCATGCCGAACTACTCGCAGTTTGACGGTGCTCCGCTGGAGCGCAGGGGGCGGATGTTTGCCGCGGATGCTTGGCGCACGCTGGCGTGGCCAGCCCTGGACTGGTCGTGGTGGGGGCAGGACGAATGGATGATCGAACAGTCCAACCGCATCCTGCGATTTTTTGCGGCGCAACCGGCCGAAGACTGGCCGATTTCGATGGAACTCGACGGCACGGTCGAACGTCGCGGGGGTATGGCTCACGGCATCACCGGCACCGCGGCCATCGCCGCATTGGCAGCCGATCCCGAACTAGGGAAACCCATGGTCGAGCGCCTGTGGAACCTGGACCTACCCGACGACGTGGGCCGTGACACTGACGGGCTCATGGCCGAAGGCGAACTGCGCAGCCAGCGCTACTATAGCGGCCTGCTTATGATGTTCGGCCTGCTGCACGCCAGCGGCGAGTTCCGCATCTATGGTCCGGTCGAACTCTGATTTCAAACCCCCCACGCTCTCTGTCTCATGATCCGAATAACCCTCTTCGCCTGCTGCTTCGCGGCATCCGTCATCGCTGAATCGGTGCGGTTCACCTCCTTCACCTATGCTGGTAACGACGAGATTTTTGCGTCGCCCATATCTGAATACGAGTATCGCAACCCCATCCTAGCAGGCTATTACCCAGACCCGAGTATCTGCCGGGTGGGCGATGACTACTACCTGACCAATTCCACCTTCGCTCACTTCCCGGGCCTGCCGATCTTTCACTCGAAGGACATGGTCAACTGGACCCAGATCGGCAACGCCATCGACCGGCCGGACCAACTCCCTTATGATGGCGCCGGGATCAGTCGGGCGCTGTTTGCCCCCGCCATCAGTTACCATGACGGCTTGTTCTACCTTGTGTGCACCATGATCGATGCCGGCGGAAACTTTCTCATCACGGCCGAGGACCCTGCGGGGCCCTGGTCGGATCCGATCTGGTTGGACTTCGATGGGATTGATCCCTCGCTCTATTTTGATGAATCGACCGGCCGGGCCTGGATGCTCAACAACGGGGTGCCGCCCGACAACGCTCCGCTCTATGACGGGCACCGCGCGGTCTGGATCCAAGAGTGGGACATCGCTGCGCGGCAGCTGATTGGCCCGCGCAAGATCATCGTCAACGGCGGCGTGGATCTCAGCACCCAGCCGGTCTGGATCGAAGGCCCGCACATCTATCGCCGCGGGGATTGGTATTACCTGAACTGCGCGGAGGGTGGCACCAGCGTGAACCACTCTCAGGTGATCTTCCGCAGCAAGGCGCCCGACGGACTCTACGTGCCTTTTACGGACCACCCCACGCTGACCCAGCGCGATCTGGACCCGGATCGATCGCACCCCGTCACCTGCACCGGTCACGCTGACTTTGAAATCGGCCCCGATGGCAATTGGTGGTCCATATTCCTCGCCTGCACACCCTATGAAGGTGGTCACTACAACACGGGTCGGCAGACGTTCTTGCTGCCCGTCACGTGGAAAGACGACTGGCCGCTGATTCTGCCGCCCGGCAAGCCAGTGCCCTTCACCGGTCGAGGCCCGAATGGCGCGGGATTGCGTGAGCCACCGGTTGGTTCGGTCGTTGTAGCCGGGGCCGCTGACCCCGGTCCGGGCTCATCGAGCGGGGTTACAGCAAGTAACTTTCCCCTGACCGGTAACTTCACCTGGCGGGATGATTTTGATCGGGCGGAGTTGGGCGATCCCTGGCTGTTCATGCGGGCGCCGCAGGAAACGTGGTGGTCGACCGGTGATGGTCTCACTATCGAACCGCGGTCGGACTCGCTGCGTGGTCGACATAACCCCTCATTCATTGGCCGGAGACTGCAGCACAATCGTTTTCAAGTGGAGACCGAGCTAGAACTGCCCGCGACCCCCGGGGTCGAGGCCGGATTGGTCGCCTACCATAACGAAACCCACCACTATGTCCTCGGAGTGGATCGCCAGGACGCCGGCTATCGGGTCTTCCTCGAGAAACAACAAGGGGCGGCCAGGGATGCGCAGGTTACCGAAGCGACGATCGATGCCAAGCCGGGTGACGCCATCACCCTGCGACTGACCGGTCATGACGTGGATTATCGGTTTGAGTTTTCGCGCGATGGCGGTGCCTCCTGGAGGCAGGTCGGGGGGATCCAAGACGCCCGCAATCTCAGCGTGGAAACCAGCTACGATTTCATTGGCGTGCTGCTTGGGCCGATGGCCCGAAATCCCTGAACCTTACTCTAATGGAACGGCTCAAAATCCTAGCGGGTTCGCTGATCCTCGCGATCGGTCTATCCTCGATAGTAACGGCCGAATTCACGATTAACCCGCAGCGGGAGTCGGGAGTCTATCGCGAGGGAGAGGAGATTCCGTGGATCATCGAGTGGACGGGCGAAGATCCGGTTCCCACCGATGCCACCTATCTGTTCAAATACGGAGGCAAGAAAGAAACCGGGTCGGGTTCCTTGGCGTTGCGCGACGGTGTCGGGCACCTGACGGCCACCATCGATTCGCCTAACGCGTTGCTGCTGGTGGTGTCATGGATGGACGACGGCGAAAACCGGACTTCCGTCGGTGGGGCAGTGGCCGCTCCGGAAAAAATTGGACCAGCCGTGCCGGAGCCAGAGGATTTTGATGCGTTCTGGGCCGGGAAAATCGCGGAGCTCGCGACCGTGCCCATGGCCCCGGTGCTTACTCCCATGGACGTCGGCGTGGACGGGGTCACCTACGCGCAGGTCACCATGGACCATTTCCGCGGATCGAAGATTCATGGCCAGATCGCCCGACCCGAAGCAGGAGAGAAGTTTCCGGCACTATTGCGGGTCCAGTGGGCCGGGGTCTATGGCCTGCAGACCGAATGGGTCACGGACCGGGCCAAAGCGGGTTGGCTGGCGCTAAACATCCTGCCCCATGATCTCCCCATCGATGAAGACGAAGCGTTTTACACCGAACAACGTGACGGACCGCTGAAGGATTACTTCGTGCAGGGTAACGACGATCGCGAGACGAGTTACTTTTTGCGGATGTATCTCTCGTGCTATCGTGCGGTCGAATATCTGAAGTCGCGTCCGGACTGGGATGGCCGCACGATTGTGGTCAATGGTGGGAGTCAAGGCGGGCAGCAGGCGTTTGTGACCGCCGCGCTGCACCCCGACGTGACGGCGGCCACCGGCTTGGTTCCGGCGGGAGCTGATTTCAACGGTGAGGTCGTTGATCGGGTCGTGGGGTTTCCGTTCTGGCCGGGAATGAATGGCGGGAAGGATGCGGCAGCAGTCGCAACCACCGGTGGCTACTTTGACATCGTCAATTTTGCGTCGCGGATCCGTTGTCCGACGCTGGTGGCAGTCGGGCTGCGAGATTTGATCTGTCCGCCGGCCGGCATCTTCGCCGCCGTCAATCAGCTGCAGCCTTACCACGAATTGGTGATCATGCCGGACTCGGGTCATCAAAACGAAAACGGCTCGCAGGACGTCTACCACGATCGTTTGGAGCAGGGTTGGTTGCCGGCTCTACTCGCGGGGCTGTCCGCGCCGTCCAACCTCGATCGCAATGCCGATCACGCGCGGTTGCGGGAGGAGTTGGGCATCACCGCCATGCGGCATGGGGCCAACCCCAATTCCGATGATCCGGCGTCCGCGCCCAACTATGATGAGGCCAAGGCGGAATCGTATCCGGATTATCCTGACGCTTTGATCTTTGATGATGGCTCGGCCGTGGCTTCAGCGGCGGATTGGCCAAGACGTCGGCAGGAGCTGTTGGCTCATTTTACTAACGACATTTACGGTCACGTTCCCGAGAACGTTCCTGCCGTAGAGTGGATCGTGGAATCCGAGATTGCCGAGACCAAGGGCGGAACTGAGGTCATCACCAAGGAATTGGTGGGTCGGGTGGGTAATTCGGGTTATCCATTCCTGGAGGTGGAGCTCAAAATGACACTGAGCACGCCGGCGGATGCCGCGGGTCCGGTGCCGGTCATGTTGCACTTTGGTTGGCCTCCGGAAGTTCTGGCGCTGTTCCCACGCTCGCCCGGTTCTACTTGGGAAGAGCAGGTAGTGCAGCGCGGTTGGGCCGCCGCCACCCTCGTGCCCACGTCCTTTCAAGCGGACAACGGCGAAGGCCTGACCCAAGGGATCATCGGGCTGACCAACCACGGCCAACCGCGTTCGCCGGAGCAGTGGGGCGCATTGCGGGCCTGGGCGTGGGGCGCCAGCCGGGCCATGGACTATTTTGAGACCGATCCGACGGTGGATGCGACGCAAGCCGGCATCGAAGGGCTATCGCGCTACGGTAAAGCCGCCGCGGTTGCCATGGCCTTTGAGCCCCGGTTTGCTATCGGCTTCATCGGCTCCTCCGGCAAGGGTGGTCTGGCCCTGCACCGACGCGATTTTGGTGAACGGGTGGAAAGCCTAACCGGCACTTACGCTTACCATTGGATGGCGGGAAATTACCTGAGGTATGGCAGTTTGCTGAGCCCGGGTGACCTCCCCGTGGATGCGCATCAACTGGTCGCGCTCTTCGCGCCGCGCCCCGCGTTCATCAGTGTGGGTTCGCCCGACGTGGAAGGCCAGTGGATCGATCAACGCGGCACCTTCAAAGCCACTGCGATGGCGGGATCCGTTTATGAGTTTCTAGACCGCCGGGGTCTGGGCACCGACGAATATCCCGGCACGGGACCGGCGTTGGTCTCCGGAGAGTTGGCCTGGCGCCAGCACGAGGGTGGCCACACCACGTTGCCTAATTGGTCGGTATTTTTGGAGTGGGCGGACCACTACTTGTCGACCCCGACTGCTGAGCGCTGGGTCGCGACCTGGACGACCGCGCCGCAGCTGACGGAAGGTCGCAACGAACCGCCCGCTCCTCAGTTTGAGCAGGTGACGGTGCGGCAAAAATTTCGCACCTCGATTGGGGGTGATTCGCTGCGGGTGCGCTTTTCCAATGAGTTAGGCGATGCACCGCTAACGATCGACGCGGCGGCCATCGCCATCTCAACCGGGGAAGGGCGGATTGATCCGAGCACGTCGCATGACTTGACCTTTCATGGTCGCGAGTCGATCACCCTGCAGCCCGGTCAGTTGTGGTTCTCCGATGCGGTCGATTTTGCCCAGCCGCCGATGGCGGACCTCGCGGTGACGTTGCAGACAACCTCGGCTCCGGATGGGCTCACGGGCCATCCCGGCTCACGCACCACCTCGTATTTCAACTATGATAGCGCCGCGCTCGACGCGCCCGATCTGACGGCGTCCACGCCGGTCGATCACTGGTATTTTCTCACCGGGGTGGACGTGTTGACGGCAGCATCGAGTGCCGCCGCCGTTGCCATCCTCGGCGACTCGATCACCGATGGCCGGGGTTCCACCACCAACGGTAACGACCGCTGGCCGGACGTATTGTCCGAGCGACTTCGGATCAACCAAGCGACTGCCGAGGTGGCGGTGCTTAACCAAGGCATCGGTGGCAACGCCATCCTGGTGGGTGGCTTGGGTCCCAATATGGTTTCCCGAGTCGATCGCGACGTGATTGCCCAGCCCGGGGTGAAGTGGCTCGTCGTGTTCGAAGGTATCAACGATCTGGGCGGTGGCCGGTCTAGCGCGGAGGAAATCATCGCGGCCTACGATCTGGTAATCACTCGCGCCCACGCCCACGGGATCAAAGTTTATGGCGCCACCATCACGCCTTATGCCGAATGTTTCTATTGGTCGAAGGTAGGCGAAACGAAGCGGTCAGCGATCAACGAATGGATCCGCCACAGCGGCCGATTCGATGCGGTGTTGGATTTTGATCAAGTCGTGCGCGACCCCGCCAATCCCCTCCATTTGCGGTCTGCTTACGACACGGGAGACAAATTGCACCTCAACCAAGTCGGCCTTCGCGCCCTCGGCGAGTCGATCGATCTCGATCTGTTCGTCGAATAATGAGGACGCGGAGGGAGGATTACTCGTCAGGGGCGGCGGTCAGAAAATCGTTCACGTCCAACCAATGAGTGAAGACTTCGAACCACCAATAGGTGGGGTGGCCCGGGTAGCCCATGCCGAAACCGTGCCCACCGTCCTGATACATGTGAAACTCAACGGGTTTACCGGCATCATACCATGATTTGACCAACCCGAATTCGCCATTGAAGAGAAAGTCATCGGCGGCGATGGCCGTAAACAGAGGCGGGGCATCTTCCGGCACCTCGACGGGGCCCATGCCGCCGTAGATCGGGGCGATAAATGCGAGCTTCATCGATTCCGAGTGCAGAGTGCTGTGCATGGTCAGGCCGGCGCCGGCGGAGAATCCCATCATGCCGATGCGCGAAGTATCTATTCCCCATTCCTCGGCGCGGTCGACGATCATGGCGTAGGCCGCATCGGCGTCTTCCTGCTGGTTGGTCAGATCCCTCCGGGGGCGCGGTGGCGGAGCCAGTGCATCGGACTCGTCATCCGATTTGGTTACGGCGGCGAAGGTGCGATTCATGGATTGCTTGAACCCTTCGGCCGTAGGCGGGGTGGGGATCAACCGGTATTTGAGCACGAAGGCGGTGACGCCCTGTTCGTTCAAGGCCTTCGCGATTTTCCATCCCTCGTTGTTGATGGACAGCCAGCGGAAACCGCCGCCGGGGGCAACGATGACGGCGGTGCCGTTGGCCTTGTCCGGATCCGGGAAGAAGGGAGTGAGGGTCGCAGTCGTCACGTTGCGCACCATCGGTTCACCCCATTGGCGGAACCAGGATTCGGAGGCGGGTTGATCGTCAACGCCGCCGGTGTGGAGCGGAATGGCATCGGGCTCGGCCGGAGCATCGAGTGGGTGAATGGCGCCGTCCTGGGCAACCGCGGGAAAAGCGAATGCGAGCAACGCGACGAGGAGAGGTAGTTTATGGGTCTGCATGGTTTTGAGGATGGGGGGGACTTAGCGGAAGAGTAGCTGAGCGAAGTGGTAGAGGTTGCTGCCCCAAGTCTCAGGGTCGTGACCGTGGTCGTCGACATTCCACCGGTGCGGCACGTTGTGCTCCTTGAGATAGCGGTGGGTGCGTTGGGAGACGTTGATCAGGTTGTCCCGGTTGCCGCAGGATAGATAGAGCAGCTTGACTGCATTCGTCGCAGCGGCGGGATCGGGCACCAGTTTTTCGGGCGCCTCGGTATTGGGGGCGGCGGAAAAGGCGCCGATCCACGGAAAGGTTTCGAGGTGAGTTAGGCCGAAATTGAGGGTTTGGCCTCCTCCCATTGACAGTCCGGCCAAGGCACGATGATCGGGATCCGTCAGGGTGGCGTAGCTCGATTCGACTGCGGGGATCAGGAAGTCGAGCAAGTCATACTCAAAAGCGGCAAAGGCGGCAATGGCCTCGGGGTTGAAAATCTGTTCTGGGGCCCGATCATCGGCCATCGCGCGACCGTTAGGAAAGACCGCGATGAGGGGCGCAACCTGGCCGGTGGCAATGAGATTGTCGATAATGACGTGGGCATTCGCGGCCCGGGTCCATTCATGACGGTCTCCCCCGATGCCATGGAGGAGGTAGAGGACGGGGTAACGATGAACAGGGTCGTATCCGAAAGGAAGATACACGGTCGCCTTCCGAGTGGTGTTCGTGACCCCGGACTCGTAGCGGAGCACGTCGAGCGTTCCGCGCAGCCCGGATTCGGGTATTTCACGATAGTTGGCGGGTGGCTCCGGGAAGAGCCTTACGTCGTCTTCAGCGAGTTTGATTTCCCGAACAAAATTGGCCGCGGCGCGCTCCGCCTCATCTTCGGGCGGGGCCGGTTGGGCGGGGATCCCGGAAGCAAAGAGTAGCGCGATGAAAATCGGGAAGAGGCGAACCGTTGGGTAGGGAACCATGATTAATGTGGAAGATGTGAGGGAAAGAGTGGCCCCCTAAAGCCAAGCGCCATAACGGCCATGCGAAGGAATCAGGGTTGGCGAAAATGGTGGGACCTTCCGGTCCCGGTAAAACTGATGGTGGTTTAGTCTGGCAGATATTTTGGGCGGATCAGTCTGATTTCGTAAAGTGGGGGGACGGGAGAGTCCGGCTGCGCCCGAAAGGTCACTTGCATGGGTCCGGCAGTGGAAACCTGCGCCGGCACCTCAACATGGTGGTCGATAAAATTTTCGCCCTCGCGGCCGGAGACGTTCACATCGCCGACTTCCTGACCGTTGATTTCCACGGTATAGGCAAGCGGGCTCCAAGCTTGGCCCCAGTGCGTCAGACGCAGTTGCAGCGAGGTTTCTCCGTGACCGTTCAGCTCATAGCCGAACCATTCGCGAGCGGCGCGCCAAGATCGTCCAAATGTGTAGCCGGAATAGCTGTCCCCGCCGCGGAAAGCGTGCTCCACCTCGGGTTGCTGTTCCCCGGGAGTGATGAGGTCCACCGTGCGCGCGGCCAGTGCCAAGCGGGCTTGCTCTTTGGTCTGTAGTGCGATGATGACCTCGTCGTATTCATCCGGCGAAACCACCTGCCAATACATCATGTAGCGGGCGTCATGGATGCGGAAAAACGGCTCAAGTTTGAGCGCGTCGAAGGTGTCAGGCTGGATCAAATCGGCGGCGGTGAAGTGCAGCGGGCGATCCGGCACGGGCTCCAGCGCTGCGGCCATGGTGGCGGCAGATCCCACTAGCATGGGGGCGGCGTTTAGTGGGCGGAACGGCCCCGGCGCGACATGGGCCATCCGGGCGTCGTCGGCGATCAATCCGTCCAGATCCTCGGTCCCGGTGCGGGCAGCCAGGAGAATGGGGCCGTGCACGAAGGCCGCGTGATTCGAGCCATCGGGCAGCCGCTCCAACACCGTGCGCATGGGCAAGTCGACTTCGACGGTGTCGCCGTCCTGCCACCTGCGGTCGACATTCGCGTAGGAGGAGGGCGTGGACGTTGTCTCAACGAGCTTGCCATTGACGCGAATGCGCAGGCCGTCTGGGCCCACCCAGACGGGGTGGCGCACCTGGAGGGCAAAGCTCTGCGGCGAGTCCATGCGGAGAGTCAGGTGGGTGCCCGGCTCGTCGGGAAATGTCGTCCGCTGCTCCACGGTGATGCCGCGATCCGCCCAGTTGAGTTCGGAGGCAATGAACAGGTTGACCCGCAGCCCATCCTCGTCGGTGGCGTAGATAAACTGGCCGTATTTGCCGTGATTTTCGATGCCCGACCCCACGCAGCACCAGAAGCTCTGGCTGGGCTGGGAGTAGACCCGGTAGTGGCGGGGGCGCAGGGGAGTGAAGTAGACGAATCCTCCGTGCTCCGGATGCTGAGTCGAGAGGATGTGATTGAAGAGAGCCCGCTCGTAGTAGTCGGCGAATTTTGCATCACCGTTTCTTTGATACAACGCCTCGGTCAGGCGCAGCATGTTGTAGGTGTTGCAGGACTCCGGTCCTTCGCGGGACCGCATCATTTCGCTGAAATCGTCCGACGCGTTGAAGTGTTCGCGCATGCTGTTGCCGCCGAACGCGACGCTGCGGGTGTTGACGACCAGGTCCCAGAAATGCGCGGCGGCATCGTCCCAGGTGGGATCACCGCCCAACTCGGCGATGCGGGCGAAACCGATGACCTTGGGGATCTGGGTATTGGCATGCTGACCGGTCAACGGGTCTTCGCGGCGCTGCAGCGGGTCGAGCAGCGCTCGGTGGGAAAAGCGTTGGGCGTATCGCAGGTAACGCGGGTTACCAGTGAGGGCGTGGACGTCGGCCAACACCTCCGCCATGCCGCCGTGTTCGGCCCGCATCATGGTCTCAATTTGTTCATCCGTCAGACCATCGAGCAGCGTGCCGCACCAATCGGCCAAGGCGACCAAGACATCCCGAGCCTGGGCGTTGCCGGCAATTTCCGAAGCGTCCCGCAAACCGGCGAAGCTCTTGTGCACATTATACCAGGGCACCCAGGCCCCGCCGAGGCTGAAGCCCTGCGCGCCAAGCTTGCCGGCAGCGATGCCGGACCAGAGTTCTTTCGAGCCCGGCACCGCGCCGACGTAGCCGTTCCCGTTCGCCGTTTGGCAGGCGGCGAGTTCGGCGACCGTGTAATCGAGTCGGCGCTTGAGTTCGTCATTGCCCGAGGCGACCCACGTTTGCGCCAACGCCGTGAGGTAGTGACCGAGGGTATGGCCGTCCAGGCCCGAGCTCTCCCAGTTGGAATACTTGGGCGCTCGGGGCTCAAGACCGGCCTCAAGGCGAAACCCCGCCAACAACCGATTGGCCTCCAACGCCAGGAGGTAGGACTCATTGAGGTCCTGGGCGTGTTTGAAAGGACCCTGGCGCAGAGAGACGTCCTGCAAGTCGAACAGGTTCACCCTGGTTGTCACGGGGACGGGGTCGTGCACGTCGTAGCGGAAGGTAGCGCCGCCCCGGCGATCGGGCTCGGCGCCGGGTGAGTCCGCCGAGGCCAAGCCGCCCACGTGGGACGACGCGGTGAGGTAGCGATTGGTAGCTAACGACATTAGCAGGACGTCGCCCTGCATCATGTGATTCCACTGGAAAACCGAGCGGGTGTCATCGATCCGGGGCAGAACCTTTACATCCGCCGGACCACCGAGTCCGGTCACGGTAACATAGCCGTGAGAAGAGACGGATTGCAGCGCCACGCGACCTTGGCCTCGGTCAATAACGCGGAAACGCGCAGCGTCGGACTGTGCCTCCGGGGCGTCGGCCGGGTAGAGTCGCAGGCGCCCGCGCCAGACGCCGAGCACCGCATCCTCCGCCCGGCTGGTCAGGGTGATTTCTCGGCCAAACGGAATGGTCCGCTGGGCGCGGGGCTCGACCACGTTGAAAGCGTCGAAATCGAGATGGCCGCCCGGTTCGTCCGTGGCGTTGTAGTTAAATAGTCCATACCGCACGCCCTGAAACGTCTGCAGTTGGAATACCGTGGTGAAAGGCTCGCCCACTGAAATGAAAAGCTCACCGTCGGTGCTGTAGCTCAGGGTGGCCTGCTCGGTGTCGAAATTGCAGTGGCCCCGCAGCCAGACGCGCTCGGTGCCGGCGGGCAGGGGAATGCGGATAGGAGAGTCGGCGTTTTGATCGATACGTTCGATGATGAAGCCGTCTTCCGAATCCCGACCGATGCCGAGTGTGGCGTAGGGGTAGTTGACCAAGGCCAGTCCTCCGCGGTCACCGGGTTTGAGTCCGGCGGGGTCGACCACGGTCGTGGCGATGGATTCGGGGCCGATCGCCCGCTGGGTCAGGGTGTTGCGGGCAAACCAGAAGTCTTTGGCGGGCTGGGCGATCAACCGTAGGTGGCCGGGGTGGGTATCGAGCGACCAGGCTGCGGGCACGGGGACATGGTTCCATTGCCAGACGGTGGCGAGGTCGGGCCCGTCGAAGGTGTCGTCGCGGGAGTAAGGGGCGCGAACGGGACTGGGTTCGGAGGTCTTCGGCTTGAGCCACGTGCGCGGTGTGCGCAGCAGATTGCCCGGCAGGCCAAAGTAGGGCCAGTCGTCCTGCCACGTGATGGGGGAGAGGGCGGTGAGGCGGCCGAGGGAGTTTTGATCTGTCATCGAAACCGCCCACCACTCTCCGGCGGAGGTTTCGACGATGCCGCCTTGGTGCAGAGGAAGGGCGCCCATTTGGTGCGGTTGCGGAGGGTCCAGGTTGAATTCACCGAACTCGCCCCAGCCCATGCCTTGGAGTCGCCAGCCATTGCCGACGCCAAAGGTTTCCGCGGCGCTGATGGTGGTGATCTCATAAGGCCCCTCGATGTCCTCGGAGCGTGCGCAGGCCATGTAACCAACGGGTTCGTAGTTTGAGCAGGTGATGTAGTATCGGCCCTTGAACTTATAAAAATGCGCCCCTTCGCCGAATCCGGCTTCGGCGGGAATCAGCACCCGCTCGGTTCCGGGCACGATGTCATCGAGGGCGGTATTGAGTTGGGCAAAACGGATCTCGCGATAGCCCCAAATCACGTAGGCGCGACCGTCCTCCTCAAACAGAACGGAAAGGTCGTGCAGCGAGCACTTCATGGCCTGATGTTCCCACGGTCCTCCTGGATCGGTCGCAGTGAAGTGTTGGGTGGTCTGGCCGTTGACGTTGGCGAAGATGTGGAACGTGCCATCGTGGTAGCGGAAGGACGGTGCCCAGATGCCTTGGCCGTAGATGCTTTCGCCGTCTTCTAAGCGGTATTCGGGTCCTAGGCTCAACTCGGTCAACGCGTAGCTCTTCAACTCCCAGTTCACTAAGTCACGCGAATGCAGCACGGGCAGGCCCGGCATAGAGTGCATGGTGGTGCCGGTGAGGTAGAAGTCTTCGCCCACCCGGATCAGGTCGGGGTCGGAAAACTCATCATAGAACAGCGGATTGGTGTAGGAACCATCGCCGTTGTCGGCGACCCACGTGGAAAGGTCCGGCTGGGCGATCGCCGTGGAGTGTATGGTCAGAGGAGCAAGGCTCAATCTGACCAGAGCGAAGCAGGTGATGGTGGAGCGAAACATCGACCCTTAAACTCATGTCGAGATAAGTGCAGGCTGTAACCGCTTCGCTAGTGCGATCTATAGACTGACGATTGAGGGAGGGGTAGAAAAAGCGGTGAGGCAGAGGTAGGCGCGCCCAGCGGTCATGCCACTACCTTAAGCGAGTTTAAATTACGGTGGGGTGATTGTCCGTTTCCTTGACGGGCTTTACGCCCGACTGCGTTGCTCTTGCTCCTGGGTCGCTTTCGTTGGGATGAAAGCGTGCAGATGCGGTGGCGTCAGCCCGCGTTGCGGGTGGCGTTGAATTCGTTGAGCGCGCCGAGCATGGCTTGGATGTTCTCGCGGGGCATCTCGGGGCTTACGCCGCCGCCGACCGAGAGGATGACGCGTTCGCCTTCGCTTTTTTTGAGCACGTCCATGGTGGCCCGGTGCACATCTTCGGGTGTGCCGCGCACGCCGATTTCGAGTGGGTTCACATTACCCATGAGCGTCATCTCGTCACCGATGCGCTCTATCACTTCGGTGATGTCGGTTTGTTTGCCCCAGTTGAGCACATTGAAGCCAGCTTCGGGTAGGTGGTCCATACAGGCCACCACATCGGCGTCGTTGTGGTAGAGCTTTACCCAGTCATCCGGAAACGCGTCGTTGATCCGTTTCAGGTAGGGATGACAGAACTCAAGGTAGTGGTCCTCGTTCACGAATCCGACAATGTCATCAAGAATGAAGAGTCCTTCGACGCAGTCACCGATGGCTTTTTGCTGAGCTTTGAGCCAGTCGATGATCAGGTTGGTGGTGAGATTGAGGAGCTTGTGAACCTTCTCCGGTTCGTCGACGAGGTCGAGCATGAGGTCAGAGGTATTACGCACGAATCCTGCCGTGCACATGGGACCACGAGCGGTGACCATGGGCATGATATAGCCGGCATCGAAGACCTGCTGTTTTTGCATGCGGATACGGTGCAGAGTCATCGCCATAAAGGCGTCGGACTCGACCTCGTATTTGTGCAACTTATCGACGTCGTCGATGCTGAACAGATTGTGATATTCGGAGGGCGTGTTGTCGTCCCAGAACTTGATTTTGGCGCCGAGCGCGGAGGGCTCCGCGGCCATGCCGTATTCCATCCACCAACCGGGCACGAAGATAACATCGGGAAATTCCTCGTGAATTTTCAGGTGCGACTCGAACCAGACCTGGGGGTTCAGGTAAAAATCCATATGCTTCACGCCGACGTAACCCGGGATCCACGGGCTATCGATGATCAGGGCCATGGGGACGTTGTCTAGGCGTTCGCCGCGAGCGGCTTTCTTAAAGATTTCCCATTGTTCGGGGCGCATAAATTTGAAGGGGTCGGGGGTGGGTTGGGTTGAGAAAACGGAGGGTCTAGCGGAGAGTCTTGAGACCCGCCGCCATGAAGCCGAGGGCGTAGGCCATGCCGGCGTGCCACGGGGCTTCACATGACATTTGCGGAGCGTGGTCGGGTATTACGACGCCGTCGAACTTGTTGTCGTGCAAAATTTTCATGACGCGGAGCACGTCGATGTCGCCGTCGTCGATGAACGATTCTTTGTAGGTCGGGACTTTGCCGACTACGTTGCGCAGGTGAACGTAGCCAACGCGATTTTGGCGCGCGTAGTTATCGACGGTTTCGTAGAGGTCGCCCTCCGTCATCTCGGCGATCGAACCGACACAGAGTTCGAGCGTATTCGATGCACTGGGGTTAATATCGATGAGTTTTTGGTAGAGGTGCGGTTGATAGACCAAGCGTGGGGTATCGCGAATGGTCGGCATCGGTGGGTCGTCCGGATGCGCCGCGAGTTTGACGCCGGCGGCTTCCGCGGTGGGCAGCACATCGTTGAGGAAGCGTTCGAGCCGATCCCAGAGTTGGGCGGATGTGATCGGCGGGAGCGGTGTGTCTACCTTCTCCGGATCGATGACCATATTCCAAGCCATGCCGGCGGGCATCGGTAGATCGTAGGGGCCTTCCATGCCGACGGAGGGGGCGCCGCCCCGCGCGTAGGCTCCGGTGGTGCGGCCCGCGACGCCCGCGATGGAGAAATTGTAACCCATCAGGGGGACGCCCGCCTCACCTAAGTTTCGGATGATGGTCTTAACGTTTTCGATGTGGTGGTCGCGTTGGGGGCCATCGAGCAGGATGTCATGCCAATGAGCGGGGTCGAAATTCTCGATCGCTTCGAGGGTGAGCCCGGCGCTTTCGACATCGCGGCGCAGCTGGGTGAGCTCGGCGGCGGTCCAGAGCTGTTGGGGATCCCCGGCGATTCCCCAGCCGAGGTCGGTGCCGACGGGCTGATCTTCGGCGTGGGCGTGGTCGCCCCCTCGGAAGTAATCGACCAAGTGAGCAATGATGTGCGTCGCGCCCGCTTGGCGCGCGAAGGCAAAGTTTTCCGGCGTGAGCATGTGCCGGTAGAGTCCTAACCCGAGTTTCATCATAGACGACTTTGTGGTGGAGGTCGCGGGAGATCTACATCTTGAACCGCATGCCGGCGAGCACGGCCCACGGGTCGTGGCTGGCGTAGCTCGCTCGTCGAGTCGGCCCGTCCACGATGTTAAGTTCGTGGTCACGGAGCAGGTTCTTCCAGTCAATGAAGGCGGTGAGCTTCGCGTTGATCTTATGCTCGGCCTTCAAATTCAACAACACGCGCTCAGGGGAATAACGATCCTGGAAGGGGCCGGTTTCGCCGACCCCAAAAAATGATTCGGAGCGATAGTCGACGCCGAGTTGAACATAGGACTTATCCCCGCGGAATGAAACCGAGGTATCGATGTGATTGGTGGCGGAGCCGATCAATGGCAGGGTTTCGCCGGGACGTTGAGGATAGGCCGCTTCGGAATCCCGATAGGAGTAGGCAAAACTCCATGACCAGGGTTCGAGTTTTGCTGCGAGCGATCCGAGGTCGTGTTGGACCATGACTCTGGCGCCGTATTGCGAGGAGGGATCTCCGTTGCGGAGTTGGCGCAACTCGAAGCCGGCGAACTCGCCCGTGGTGAGCTGTTCCCGCTCCCGATAAACCGGATCCGTGATATCACGATAGAACACACTCCCGGAAACGAGGAATTCTTTGTTGGGCTGATAATCGAGGGCTACGTTGTAGTTTTGATAGAGAGTCGCGCGCAGGCCGGGGGTGCCTTCGGTGATCTCGCTGTCCTCTACGTCCAACACCCGGAAGGGCGCGGTGTAGCTGAAGGAGGGGCGTTTGATCGTCTTGGTCGATGAGCCGAAGAGCGTCAGATCGGGGGTCAATTCATACTGCAGATGCAGGCCGGGGAAGATTTGATCGTAACGATTCGAGGCGCGATTCGGCTGCACCTCAAATGCCGCTCCATTGACCACCACTGAGTTACCGAGGGCGCTGAGTTGGGTGTCTTCGTAGCGCAAACCGGCGACGACGCGGAGGCGTTCGCCCTGCCAGTTTACCATCGTATACGCGGCGTCGATGTCTTGCTGGACGCCGTAACTTCCGGGGAAGGTGCGGCGGGCACTTTGTAGCGCATCGAATTCGAGCACATCGGGATTCGAGTTGAGGTAGTCGGCTGCTACTTGGGCGTCGGGCACCGCGCCGGGGCTGAATCCTTCGCCGAGAAAGTCGTCACGAGTGAAGGGGGATAGAGCGTCGCTGAGGCGAATTGCCGCTGAGGATTTTATGTCGTAGGCTTGGAGGTTGCGGGCGACATCGCGCCGGTCGCTGGAGCTTTTTATCCCGACCTTCAGGTAGTCGCCTGATTTTAGGAACCCATCGTCCCAGCTCAGGTCCACCGCGGCGATTTTGGTCGTGAATTCGTCGGCGTCGGTTGAATAATCGTAAGTCGTGCCGGGATAGAGTTCGGGGTCGTCATTGATCGGATAGATGACGGTAGGAACTTTGGTCTCGGCTCCGGTATAACCGAAGTCCAGGCCGTTGCGGACGAAGCGCACGTCGTGGTCGAAAATCTCATCTTCGGTGAGGTGATTGCGTTGGGCGCGCCATTCCAGCTCGATGGGTCCCAGGGTGTTGTTGCCGCCGAGTGTCAGATTGAGTTCTTCGGAAACCTCGCGCCAATGAGAGCCGAATCGACTCAAACGACCGTTGGTGGTGCGGCCGCTTTCAGCGGTGAGGGCGGAGAAATCGGCTTCGTTGCCGTAGCGCAGTTGCACGTTGGAAAGAATACCGTCTTCAACCTGATCCTCATAGGCGAGTCGCAGGTAAACATCGTTGCCCTCTGAGAAGCGGTAATCGGCACTGCCATTGAAGCTGTAAGTGACGTAGTCACGACGGCTGTTGTTTTGGGTGATACGATCGATGAAGGGTGCGCCGGTTGACGTCGCGGGTTCGTCGCCCCAGTCCACATCATAACTGTCCGAACCGCGCTCGATATTCTCGGCCTCGAAGGTGGCGCGGATACCGGCATTTTCGCCGATGGGTTGCGCCCAAGAAATATCGCCGAGCGAGCCGAACGATTGATAGATGTCCTTGTAGCGCGTGAATACGCGGCCGGTGGCGATTCGTTTTTTAAGTTCGTAGCTGGGCTTGTATTTGACCCGCAAAATCGAGCCGCGGGTATCGGCATCGAGATCGGGGGTGGCGGACTTCAGCACCTCGGCCTTGGCGACGGCTTGGGCCGGAATCGAAGAGAGGGACACGCCACTGTTTTCCTGATCGAGACTTACGTTGGCGAAGGCGAGATCGGGTCGACGGTCGAGGGCCTCGTCGAGGCTGGCATCTTCTACCAGTTCAATCTTATTGCCCTCTTGGACGATCGTTTTCGAATCGGCCTTTGGCGCTGGCTCCTGCGCGGTGATCCACGGGGCCAAGCCGAGGACGGCGAGAGTGAGGGCTAAGCGGGAGTTGGAAAGTGGTGCTTTAATGAGGCGATGAAGTTGCGAGGAACTTTGGCGCAACGCCACTGCTTATCCTGATTTTTACGCCTACGGGGTTTTATAGAGGCGTTTAGCCTCCGCCAGTTGAGTCGATGGTGCCTCGGCAGCAACTGCCACCAACTGGGTCATGGCAGGTCCGAATTGCTGACGAAGGCAATCCGGCGACTGTCTGGTGACCACGAAGGCACGTTGATGGTGCCTTGGCCTCCGTAAACGTAAGCGATGACTTTGGGCGCCGCACTGCCATTCTCCTTCGCCAAGGCTTCGGCGGACGATGTCGGAATCGGTAGGAGCCGGATCAGGACGTGCTTATAGTAGGGGTGGTCGGTCGCCTCCACGATGGCCGGATCGTAGGAAATGACGGTCATCCATTTCCCATCCGGGGAAATGTGGGGGAACCAATTTTGGTAATTATCTGAGAAGACCGGTTGTTGATCCGAGCCGTCGGGTCGCATGCGCCAGATTTGCATGAGGCCGGTTCGGGTGGAGTTGAAATAGATCCACTCGCCATCAGGCGAATACTCCGGGCCGTCGTCGAGGGTGTTGTTATCGGTGAGTTGGACCTCCTGTTTGGTGTCCACATGGACCTTGTAGATGTCCCACTGGTTATTGCGATTGGCCGTGTAGGTGATCCACTTCGCGTCGGGCGACCAGCCGTGGAGGTAGGAATCTCCCCAGGCCGGATCCGTGATCTGAGTGGGTTCGTCGGAGCCGGTGACGGGCAGGGTGAATATGGTGGACTTGCGATCAGGGCCGGTGTGGTTGGAAATCGCTAACATTGAACCATCAAAGGTGAGCACGTGGTCGTTGTTGTTCTGCACCCGCGGCCCGGTGTTGAGGGTTTCGATACGGCGAGTCGCCAAGTCGAACGTGCGTAGCACGCCTTTGGCTGTGCCGTTACCCGAAATGTTCATGATGAGTTTTTGCCCGTCGGTGGTCCAGTTGGGCGCCTCAAAAGGTTCGGCGCTGGAATGGATGGCCGTGAGCTCGCCAGTGAAGACATCGAGAATCTCCATCGTGGATCCGATGTAGTCGTTGTAGGGCCGGAAGTCGGGGGCAGCTGGCTTGATGATACGGACGTCGCGAAACGTCACTTGCTCGACCACGTCGGCGTTGTGCGAACAAAGGAAGCGGCCGACGTAGACCCGGTCCGGGAGTTCGAGGTCGGAGAGTTCGACGGATTTGAAGGGCTCACCGTAGCGCGCGGCGGAAAAGATGAAAGTAGTGCCGCGGCGTTCGAATTGGATGACGTCGGGATAGGTGCCATTGAGGAGATCTTCGACTTTGAGTTGGTCGGTTTCGCCATTCTTCTCGCGACGAAATTGGAGAGAAGTCAGGCCATCGCCATGAACGCAGGCATCGGCGTAGGTTGAGCCAGTGTCGAGATCGCTGCGGACCATCCATCCAGCTTTTCGGTGAGCATCGACACCTTCACCGAGGAATTCGAAGCGGGTGCGCAAGATGAAGTCTCCCTCGATGTGATTCCAGGCGAATTGAAATTCGTCTTCGCCGCCCCAGAGGTTGGTGCCGGCGGCAGACATGTGGTAGGTCTGAGCGCTCGCATCGTAGCTTGTATTGCCGCGGAGGGTCGGATCACCGATGTCGCCATGTTGGGCGAATTCGCCGACCCTATCGCCAGTGGCGGCTTGGTGGGACGCGGAGGCATCGTTGGCCCGAGAATCGTCGAAAGGCAGAATTGAGCTCATGAGGATGAGTGCATGGGAAAGGGTAGAGTTCATAGAAGGTAGGGTGGAGGTCCTAGCCGAAGGCTGCCGGTTTCCCGAGAAGTCTGGTGGTCAAGGTTGACTGGTGGACGTTGGGCTGGCGGTTGAGATCGCCTTCACGGCAGCGAGCCTTTGCGCTGGCGTAGCTTTATGGATGTCACCGGATTTCGAACCTACTGCAAAAAACTGGAGGTCTCGGCATCGGTTTCGGCGGTCGATCTTGAACAAGCACACATGCGAAAAGCCTTCGCGGCGCGACAGGCGGGCGATCACGCGCTGGTCGCGGAATTACGGCAGGCGTTTGAAGCCTTGCAGTTGGTCGTGCGGGAGCGGAAAAAAATCGACGCAAAAAACTCTCAAGTTGCCGCCAAGGACAAAAAGGCTGAGCTCGCCTACGAAACATTGGTGGCAAACGCGGAGGAGAAAGCCTCCGAGAATTCGATGTCGGATTGGGATCTACGAAGTTTCCGGAGTATCTGGATCAACCTACTCCCGCCACCTGCGGTGATTGCTCTGGCCTGGTTACTCAGTGAATCACCACTTGGGTTCTTTTTTCAGGCGTTCTTCATCTGGATTCATGAGTTCGGGCACGCGACGGTGGCATGGATGAGTGGTTACAAGGCTCTGCCGCTTCCCATCAGTTGGACCAATATTTCGACCGAAAAGCAGGACTTCGTTTATTGGGGCATCCTGTTTCTTCTCAGTGTCTTCTTCGTGGCTGGTTGGAAGGAACGGCGGATCTGGCCTCTCATCATTGCTCCGATCATTGCGGTGGCGCAGTGGTTGATGACCTGGATAGTGCCGGAATGGCGCACCGAAATGTGGATTACCTTCGGAGGCGTTGGTGGGGAGTTCTATCTTAGTGCCCTGATGGTGGTAGCGTTCTTCGTCGATTTACCGGAGAAATTCTGATGGGGCAGCTGTCGCTACCTTTTCCTATTTATGGGCGCAGCCTGTTTCCTCGACAGCTATATCTTTTGGCGAGATGTGGCCGCGGGGGAGGAAGATATCCCCTGGGGCACCATGATTCACGGGGAAGGCGACGAAGGCGGAGACATGAACAAACTTCATGAAGGCTGGGGCTGGCCGATCCAGAAAATCCAACAGTCCTACAACGCCATAGGCACCACCTGCCTCATCGTGGTAACCGCAATCTACACGCTCGCCAACCTCTCCACCCTCTATCTTAAAGGGGTCAGGTCGTGATTTGTATATTAATTTGGATCTGAGACTGCTTAGGCCCTAAATATAGTGATTTTGTTCTTCGACCGGTGGTAAAAAATCAAGAAAACACGACCTGACCCCGTTTAGGAGAGGGTAAATTCTTGGTTATGAATCGATGTTGGGGCTATTTTTAGATCTCCGCGCTATTTGGCACATATTTGAGCCAAAATTGTTAATTTTAAGCAATAAATGGCAGATATTGGCTTCTTTTAATATATTCTGATGTCTTATCGCGGTGATTGAGGAGATTTAATTGAAAGATATAGGGAGATCGGAAATGGGAAAATATCTTTTGTTTTGGCTGATATCTGAGTAAATATGCATGAAATCGTCCCGAAATTCCAGGTTTTGATGATATTTGGGGAGATCCGGTGTTGGTCAGTGAAGTAATCTGTTGATTTTGGAGGTAGATATGCATGTCGGAAGCGAGATGCCAAAGAATGAGACGATCGAAGCCCTAGCAATTGGGACCGGAGCGAGCTACAGGACTAACGATATTAGGAAAGTCATTTGAACTGGGAGGACTTGATTCGGGGCGTCCTCTCCCGAGTGCTCCAGACTGCCGTTGCTTGGAGGCCTCCGAATAAGGGGTTGCCAGTAGCCGAGATGGTTGTCTGGGTCCGCGTTCCGCTTTTGAGCGGCTCGGTTACCGTCTTCTCTTCCAGATTCCGTATTTTTGTTAGGCGTCGACCCCGCGTTGGCGCCTTTATTTTTGGCCAGGTGGTAGCCCCACTCCTGCCTACTTTCAGTTCTCAATTCATCTCATGTTCGATCTCTTCGTTAAGAAACGCGGCAACTATAAGGACGATATTTTATCGGGCCTGACGGTCGCTCTCGCCCTGGTGCCCGAGGCTATTGCCTTCGCTTTTGTAGCCGATGTGCCTCCGCTGGTCGGACTCTATGCAGCCTTCTTTGTTGGGCTCATCACCGCCATCTTCGGCGGTCGTCCTGGCATGATTTCCGGCGCGACCGGTGCTTTGGCGGTCGTCATGGTAGCCCTCGTTCAAGAGGGCAACGCCCGCGGCGGTGAAGGTGCGGGGCTCGAATACCTCTTCGCGACCGTGGTTCTCATGGGGCTCATCCAAATGACGGTCGGATTCCTTAAGTTGGGTCGCCTGATTCGCCTGGTCCCGCATCCCGTTATGATGGGATTCGTCAATGGTCTCGCGATCGTGATTTTCATGGCTCAGTTGGACATGTTCAAGGAGCGCAGTGGCGCGGAAGTTGGCGGGTGGCTTTCGGGGTCGGCTCTTTGGATCATGTTGGGGTTGGTGACGCTTACTATGGCTATCATCCATTTTCTGCCGAGATTCACTAAAGCCGTGCCGTCGTCGCTGGCGGCTATCTTGGTTGTCGCTGGTATCGCGTTTCTTGGGGTCAATACCCAGGTGGTCGGCGATTTAGCCTCGGTTCAGGGCGGTTTGCCTCAGCTTCACATGCCGCATGTTCCATTCAACATGGAGACACTTTCCTTCATCTTTCCCTACGCAGTTATTCTGGCGGCTGTGGGACTGATTGAGTCGTTGATGACGCTGCAGTTGATCGACGAGCTCACCGAGACGCGCGGTCAAGGAAATCGTGAAGCTCTCGCGCAAGGCGCGGCGAACATCGTTACCGGCTTATTCCAAGGCATGGGCGGTTGCGCGATGATCGGTCAGAGTCTGATCAACATCAGATCGGGCGGCCGTGGTCGCACGTCGGGGATCGTGGCGGCCCTAGGGTTGTTGGCGTTCATTTTGATCGGTGCACCATTCATCGATAATATCCCGATCGCAGCACTTACGGGCGTGATGTTCATGGTCGTTATCGGCACATTCGAATGGGCGACATTTGAAACGATCGGAAAAGTGCCGAAGAGCGATATGCTGGTGATTGCGATCGTGACTGGCGTTACGGTTTACGCTGATCTTGCGATTGCTGTTCTCGTGGGTGTTTTGGTGTCGGCGTTAGTCTTCGCCTGGAAGAGTGCGCAACACGTTCGCCTGATAATCACTGAGGACACGCATCAACAGCGCACCTATTTGATGAGCGGTTTGCTCTACTTCGGTTCCGTGCGGGAATTTGCGGAGCAGTTTAAACCCCGCGAAGACCCTGACAACGTGGTGATTGATTGCCGCGATACTCGGGTTTGCGACCTCTCCGGGCTGGAAGCGATCAACGCTCTAGCCCAGCGCTACCGCAAGGCGGGCAAAACCCTCCACCTGCGTCACCTCTCGAGTGATTGTCGGATACTCCTGAAACGCGCTGGCACGCTGGTGACCGTCGAAGTGATGGAAGACGATCCTCACTACTCAGTCGCCCGCATCACCGCCGAAGGTAAAATCGAGTAAAGTGAATGGGGTCAGGTCGTGTTTATATGATTATATAGAATCTACTGACTACCATGAGCTAACGGCTTTCGACCAGTAAGCTGAAGCGAAAATAATCATATAAACACGACCTGACCCCATTAACCTTGAGTGAACCATTGGGCGGGGTCGGTTTGGTAGAAGGTCTTTAGCTCGGCGTAGAGTTCGGGCTGTTTGCGGACGAGTTGGCGGGGTTTTTCGAAGAAGGCTTCCGTGGCCACGGCGAAGTATTCGGCGTGGTTGGTCGCACCGTATTTGTCCAATACCGTGCGTTTGCCGGCGGCCGACATGCGCTCAAGGCGATCGTGCCCCGTCTCGACCATCTCGGCCCATCTCGCGTAACGATTGGGGTTTTGCAAAAAGGGAATTCCGTCGGCACGACCACGGGCTTGATCCAGCTGATGGGCGAATTCGTGCATGGTCACGTTGTGACCATCGAAGCAGTTGCCGGCGCCTTGCAGCACCGAGTCCCAAGCGAGCACGACGGTTCCGTTGCTGGATGACTCACCGAGTCGCACGACTTCCTGTTGATGCACGATGCCCAGAGCGTCGACGGTGGTGTGGGTGGCTTTATAGGCCGAGGGGTAAATCAGCACGGAACGCAGTTTGGGGAACGGTGGTCCAGGGTGGTTGAGCACGAGCAGGCAGGCTTGGCCGGCGACAGTGAGAACCATTTCGTCGGTCAGTTCCAAATCGCCGCATGCTTCGAAATGTTTTTGCGCGACGAAGTGGGTGAGCTTCTCGTGCAGCTGGGTTTGAAAGTTGGTGGGCAGGCGTGAATAGACCGGAATATTCGCGGTCAGGATTTCCGCCCATTCGGGCTTAAACTCAACCGGCCCGGGATCGGGAGGATTGAGCCATTGGGCTAGGCGGGTCCAGAAATTCATGAGCTGCGTAGTCCGGTCAGTTCCATCAGACGGGCGGTTTCGCGATAGGCCTCTTCGACCCACTCGACGATCTTGGTGGGGTCGGGGGAGTATTCGAGTTCGATGGCGACCGTGCCGTCGATGCCGAGTTCTTTGATCGCGTGGAGGTAGGGCGCAAACTTCACCACGCCGCGGCCGGGAGGTAGGTCGCCGTGGACCATACCATCACAATCGCTGATGTGCACGTGGATCGCTTTGCCGGCGAGTTGGGCCACCTGTTCCGGTCCCGTGTCCGCTAGCACCAAATGGCTGATATCAATGTTGGCCCGCACGCGCGGATGATCGCAGTCGTCGATGAAGCGCACCATCTCATGGATGTTGTTGAGCAGGCTTAGCCGGAAGGGCTCCAATTCTAGGGCGATATCAACGTTTTTGGTGTCGGCGTAGTCTCCGAGTTCTCGGCAAGTTTCAACCGCCCAATTCCATTGATCGGCGGGAGCGATCACTTCGCGTTGCCAGATGTATTCACCGAGCACGAGGAGAAGATTGCCCGCGCCAAACTCAGCACACAGGTCGATGAATTTCTTGCACCGATCAACGTGAAAGGCGCGCACGGGGTCGTTGAAGTCGATCAATCCGGTCGCGACGACCGGCAGCGAAGCGATGGGCAGGTTCTGCTTTTCGCAGGTGCTGATGATTGCCCGCTTTTCCTCGGCGGTGATGGTCATCGCTTCCGTGAAGATATCGACGTTGTCGAAACCAATGCGGGCCATGTGTTCGAGGCCGGTGACGGTGTCGACGCCGGCTTGGCCGAACGCACTATTGATGATGCCTAGTTTCATGAGTGGGGATCAGGAGGGTATTTTAAGAATTAGGAGAGTGGAGGGGATGTCGGGCATAAAGCCCGACCCACATTTTGCCGACGGGGATCAGGGGAAAATGGAGGTGGGGTCGATCGTGCGGTGTTCGTCGGCACTCAATACCGCAGCCTCTACCAGGGCGAGGGTATGCAGATTATCGGATGCGGTGATCGCGGGGGCTTCGTTGTTTTCAATCGCGACGAGGAGTTGCCCCATGGTATCGGCGAAGGCATCAGGAAACCAACTGCGAGTCAGTTCGGGTTGGGTAAACGCTTCGTTCCCTTGGAGGGCATAGCGCACCGTCGACGGGGTGGTGTAGGGATCCTGACACCAACCGATTTCACCGATGGCGAGCCCTTGCATTCCTTCGATGCGCCATTCGATGCGGATGTCAGCGGGGCAGCCTTCGCGAGCGGGGCCGGTCCAGACGTCGTCGATGATGACGGCTCGAAGGTTGTTGTCGTATTCCAGAATAGTGGTGCAGATGCCGTCGGTGTGGGGAAACTTGGTGCGAGGGTCAGGTCGCGTGCTGCAATAGACGCGGGCGGGATCGCCAAACCAGAGGCGCATGCAATCCAAGTGGTGGATCGACATAATCCGCAAGGTGGCTGAACCGGTGTCGGCTTGCCACGGTTGCCAATGCGGAATCCCGCGCATGTCGATGGTGGCAAACACCGGATCGCCCAATGCACCGCTACTCAGCAGGTGGCTGCCGACACGCACGGAGGGATCGTAGCGCATGTTTTGGTTGATAGATAGCGTGATGCCGGCGGCGGCGCAGACTTCGACGGCGGTAACCGCGTCGGCGTAGTTTAGCGCGAGGGGTTTTTGGGCGAGGATGGCCTTGGCCGTGCCGCGAGCGCAGGCGGCGCGAATCAGGGCGAGCTGATGCTGGGGAGGCACGGCGATGTCCAAGACCTCCAGAGAAGTGTCATCTAGAAGTGCTTCAAAGCTCGGGTGGACGGTCGGAATGTTGTGCGCGGCTGCGACGCGGGAAGCATTCTCCGGGTTTCGGGAGGCAATGGCCGCCACGTTGAATCCGGCCGCGCGGTAGCTGGGCAAGTGGCAGTCGTTGACGATAAATCCGCTGCCAAGGATGCCGATGCGGGTATCGAGTTTCCGGGGGCGGGGTGGAGGCGGAAATTCGATCATGACTCAGTTATCGGTCGAGAATTCGTAGCGGGTGGTGCGATGGTATTCGATGCCGGGACGCAGAATGATGTCCCCGAGTTCGGGTGAGTTTGGGCCATCGGGATAGCCCTCGCACTCCAGGCATAGCCCATCATAGGGGCTATAGGTTTTCCCGGATTTACCGATCATCGATGAGTCCAGACCCACGCCGGTGTAGAACTGGAGACACGGTTCGTCCGTTCGCACGGTGAGGGTGCGGCCGCTGGTGGGTTCGCGCAGGCGCGCGGCTATTCTGCCTGCGTCGGGTGCGGCTGAATCGATCGGTAGAAAATATAAGTCGCCGTGTTGTTTATGAAGCAGGGTCAGGGCGGAGGATAGAGGCCGCGATTGACGGAAATCGTTGCCGCCTGAAATCACAGGTTCTCGACGGCCCAAGAGTCCCATGTGGTCATCGGTGGGAGCATAGGCATCGGCTAAAATCTGTAATTCGTGGGAGGACACATTGCCCGCATCTTCACCGGCAAGGTTGAAGTAGGTGTGTTGGGTGAGGCTGAAGGGCGTGACGGAATCGGTTGTGGCCTCGGTCTCCATGATCAAAACATGGTCGGCGGTGAACGTGTAGGTCACGGCGACATCCACATTTCCAGGGTAACCATCTTCGCCGTTCGGGCTGTGGTATTCGAGGCGGATCGATGGCGCGCCATCGGGACGGTTGAGGGGAGTAGCGCTCCAGTTGCGGCGACTGAATCCTCCGTCGCCACCGTGCAGATGGTGGGGCAGATTATTGGCCGCGAGAGGGTAGGATTGGCCGTCGAGTTCGAAGTGCGCACCGCTGATGCGTCCGGCCACTCGGCCCGCGATGGCGCCGAAGTAAGGGTGGGGTTTCAGGTAGTCGGAGAGGTTGTCGAATCCAAGCACGATGTCGGCGATTTCGCCGTCTCGATCTGGCACGCGGAGTGAGGTGATGATGCCTCCCAAAGTGATAATGCGGGCTCTGCTGCCATCCGGGTGCGAGAGGTCGTAGGCTTCGACCGATTCTCCGTGGGGAAGTTTACCGAAGAGGGTGGGGTTCATATCGAAAGCGGGAGCGGGTTATTCGCCGCGAAGTAGACTGCGCATGAAGTGACCGTTTTCGGTTAGTTCGTCCTCGGTCCAACCGCTTACTTTGTTCACGTGAGGTTTGACGATGCCAGCGCTTTCGTCCTTGTTCGAAACGGCCCAGGTGGCGCTGCTGAGATGGTGTTTGCGCATGAACGCCTGCCATTGGGCGACCGATTCGCGATCGATGCCGCCATCGCCAGACGCTTCCATCGTGCCCCATTCGGTGACCATTAGGGCTACCCCCATATCGAGCGCTTTTTGGGCACGCTGGCGTAGATCCGCTTTGTGGCTGACAGCGTAGAAGTGAAGCACGTAGGCGACATTGGCGTCGTCGATCGGATCGGCGGCGGCTTCGTCAACGCGTTGAGACCAATATGGGGTGCCGACGACGATGAGGTTGTCTGGATCGTTTCGACGAATGGCGGCGATCACGCGCTCGGCATAGGGTTTTACGGTTTTGGACCAGGAGACCTTGAGCGGTTCGTTGTAGATCTCGTAGATGATGTGCGGCTGGTCGCCGTAGGTCTTTGCCATCTGGCTGAAGAACGCGACCGCGTCTTCGATATTGTCTTCGGCGTGGTGGTCGTGCCAGTCGATCAGCACGTAGATGTCGTTGGCGATGGCGGCGTCGACGACGCGTTTGATTTTGGCAATCTCCCGGGCGGGTTGTTGCTGGTATCCGAGTTCGCCATCATGGACCCCAAGGGAGGCGCGAGCCAGGGTGGCGTGCCAATCCTTGACGAGCCAATCAACGGTTTCGGCGGTGTAGAATACGCCTTCCCATTGGCTCCAAAAGTGACTCATGCCGTGCACCGCGACGGGTTTGCCGTGATCGCCCACGATCTGATTGCCGTCGGTCTGGAGGCGGCCGTTTTTACTGACCACTCCGGCAAGTAAGGTCGTGGCAGAGGCGAGACACAGAACGGATATCAGGAGGGGTTTCATGAGAAACATAAATACACCGCAACCCGGGTCTGCCCGCAAGTGTCGGGCTGGTTAATGTTCCGTGGAGGCGGACGCCACCGATCAGTGGCTGGCGTTGAACGCGTCGACCTTGGCGCGAATGGCGCGGGTGTGGTCGGGTGTGCTGCCGCAGCAAGAGCCGATGATTCTCGCGCCTGCGGCGAGAGCGTCGGGCACCTTAGCGGCGGTTTCTTCGGGAGGTTGTTTGTAGACGGCCTTCATGTTCTCCAACACGGGCAGGCCGGCGTTGGGTTGAATCATGACGGGGAGATCACAGGTCTTACGATAGAGTTCAGTGACCAGAGTCGCGCCCGCCATGTCCATGCCGGTACCACAATTGAGCGCAACGATGTTAGCGCCCTTTTCCTCGATGAATTCAGCGGCGGCCTCAGGCGAGACCCCCATCATCGTTTTGTAGAATGTGCCATCCATCGAGAGGTCATAGGCGAGTGAAGCGATGATGCAGGAAGCGCCCGCAGCCTTAGCAGCTTCGATTCCGGATCCGACCTCTTCGATCCCAGTTTGGGTTTCGATGATCAATGCGTCCGCCCCAGCCTCGAGGAGGGCCTTGGCCTGTTCGGTGAGCGCATCGACAGCTTCGTCGTAAGGGAGCTCACCGTAGGGTTCGAGAATCGCGCCCAGAGGACCCATGTCACCGAGCACATAACCCTCGCGACCGCCAAAGGCTTCGCGGGCGATGCGGACGGCGGCGGCGTTGATGCCGACGAGATCGTCGGCGACCCCGTGGCGTTTGAGCATCATGCGGGACGCGCCGAAGGTGTTGGAGATAATGCAGTCGGCCCCGGCATCGACGTAGCGTTTTTGAATCTCGAGGATCCGCTCGGGGTGGGAAATATTCCAAGCCTCTCCGGAACCTCCCTGTTCGAGACCGGCGAGCATGAGTTGAGTGCCCATGCCGCCATCACAGACGAGACGGCGAGAGGCGATAGCTTCGAGAAGAGTAGGTTGAGGCATGGTAAAAAGAGACGCCGCGGGTTTTCCGCTGTTTCGTGAGGAGAAAAGTTGGTAGGCCCTCCGGGATTCGAACCCGGAACCAAGGGATTATGAGTCCCCTGCTCTAACCATTGAGCTAAAGGCCCACGAACAGACGCATGTTTTGAGGGATTCGGTCACCGCGTCCAGTATGGAAATGAGCAGGATCGCTCGTTCCCCAAATTTACCCATCTCGGGGAGTGTGAGATACCGGTCCTTGTGGCTGGGTTGGAAATTGCCGTTATTATGGCATGGAACCGTTGGTGTTAAAATCGCAACGACTCGATCTGCGGGCGCGTTTGCGTTCGGAGGTCGAAAAGTGGATATCTCGTTTTTCGGCAGAAGAGCAGGCGCATTTTTCTCCAGCTTGGCTGAAACAGTTGGCCCAATCGGCACCGTGTGATCCGTGGGTGCATGGATTTGCGGTGCAGTTGAACGAAGACGGAACTGACATCGGTTTTGCTGGGTTTAAAGGACCTCCCGACTCCGGGGGAGCGGTGGAAATCGCCTACTCCATCGACTCGGACCAGCAGAACCAGGGTTACGCGACGGAAGCCGCTGCTACCTTGGTGCGTTATGCTTTGGCTCAGGCAGGAGTCAGAACGATTCGCGCTCATACGTTGCCCGAAACCAGTGCTTCGACGCGCGTGCTCGCCAAGATGGGTTTTGTCCGCACGGGGGAGGTAATCGATCCGGATGATGGCCCCGTTTGGCGATGGGAAATAGTCTCGGCGTCTCGTTAGCCCATTTTGAGACTTCGTTTTGTCCCGTCTGCCCGTATGCTGGCCGGGATGAATCCTTTTCCGTCGTTGAATGTCTTAGGTGGTGTCTTGAAGTCGTGTTCGAACGATCCAGTGACGGGGTTCTTTCGCAATGGGCATTGTGACACCTGCGCGGAAGACCAGGGATGCCACACCGTTTGTGTGGAGGTGTCCGAGGCGTTCTTGGCGTCGAATCTAGCCGCGGGAAATGATCTCGTGACCCCGCGACCAGAGTATCAGTTTCCCGGCCTCAAACCTGGGGATCGTTGGTGCCTGTGTGCGAGTCGTTGGCTAGAAGCGACGGAGGCGGGGCAGCCTTCACCCGTGATTTTGGGAGCGACCCACCAACGGACATTGGAGGTCGTGCCGTTGGAGTTGTTACAGCAGCACGCGACCAGTTGATCCCGACAACGCTGGGGCTAATTTAGCAGCCATATCGTTTTGTTTAGCAGGGTCGCGAAAGTGACCCAGCCGAGGTAGGGCAGCCAGAGGTAGGCGGCTGCCCGATCAAAACGGAATAGGCGTAACTGCATCACGATCAATAACCCGAGGAGAATTAGGATATTGATCAGTGCGAGATCGGGGCGGCGCATTCCGAAGAAGAGAATCGACCAAAGCGCGTTGAGGATCAGTTGAGCGGCGTGTATTTTGAGGAGAGTTTTTGCTCCGGGTTGTTCGCGACGCATCCACACGCGCCAGGCCGCTACGCTCATCACAATATAGAGGAACGTCCAAGCTGGCCCGAAGACCCAGCTGGGCGGATTCCAGGTGGGCTTTTTGAGCGTGAGATACCAATCGCTCACGCTCGATGCCGTCGCCAAGCCACCAATCGCGGCGACTCCGAAAGCGGCGAGGAGAAAAAGAGCGAGAGCGATCCAGCGATTCACGAGAGGAGTTTAAGTTAAAATATACCCTTGGCCAACTGCGTCGGATGGTTTTGCGGAGGTTGGTTATTAACATCCTAGGTGATTTGGGCGGTCTGGGCTGCGGACATTCATCGAAGGGGGGGGCAGGTCGGAAAAAGTTGATTGGCATCAACTTTTTAACGACATGACCCCTTATCGTTTCACTTGGTAGACGCGGTTGCCTTTGGCATCGTAGAAGTCGACTACGAGCTGGTCGCCGGCGGTGACTTGGAGGAAGCCGCCGCGGGGTTCGGGAGTGATGTAAGGTTGGGTGACCAAGGAGTTCGGGTCGGTGCCATTGAGGTCTCCCGGTTCGATTCCGAGGCGGGAATTTTCGTCGTTGATCGCGCCGACTGCGAACTCCTCATGGCCCGAGGGGTGGATGCTGTGGTATTGCCAATGGCGGTCACCACAGATCGTCATGAAATTCTCGATACCATTGACCTTCAGCCAATCGAAGAAGGCATCGGCTTCATGCCGAAAACCATTCAGGCTGGCGTGATTGTCGGTCTTGGCGGGGCGTTCGGCGTCGGGGCTGTCGGCCATGTCCGGTCCCACCATCGGGGTGGGGGTGATAAGGAGTTTCCATTTGGCGTCGCTGGCCTTGAGGGTGCGTTGGAGCCAAGCGCGTTGTTCTAGGCCCCAGAGGGTTTTACCCGGCCCGTCTTCCATGTTATTGGGGGAGCGATAGTCACGTCCTTCGGTGATCCAGATCTGCAGGTCCTTACTTACGCGGTAGGTGCGGTAGGTCGGCGTGATCGAATCGTGCATGGGCACGATGGGCAATTGCTCGCGGAAGAGTTCGATGACGGTGGGTGCCAGGGGTAGGCGGTCCGTCGTGTTGTCGGAATCGTTGTAGCGGAAGTCGTGATCATCCTTGGACCAGTAGGTCGGCACATTGCGGAAGAACTCGATCATGCGGGGAAACCGAAATTGTTCGTGCCAGCAGGCACGCAACTCCTCGACGGTCGAAGCCACGCGGTAGGGATTGTCGTAGTAAACGATGTCGCCGGTGCCGATGAAGAAGTCAGGGTTGAGGGCGCTCATGGCGGCGAAGGCCGGGAAGCCGAGGCGTTTGTCCTCATGGGTGGCGGTGATCACGGGACCGGCGTTACCCGCTTTGCCGTGCATAAACTTGATGTAGTTCATGCAGCTCCCGACGATGAAACGCACTTCGGTGTCGGTTGTCGCTCCCGGATGAGTTTTGAACGAGTTAATCGGTCCGGATTGCAGCGAGGCTGCATCGGAGCCGTAGACCGCCCGGAAGTAGTAGCGGGTGTTGGCGGTCAGCCCGGAGAGTTCAGCCCGCGCGATGTAGTCGTGATGGGGGCTGGCAGGGATGAGGGCCGTTTGCTGGGCGTTTTCCAAATGAGGCGAATCACTCCAGCGAAATGCGACAACACCTTTTGCGCCTGGCATGTCTCCGTCATCGTTCAATTCCGTCGTGGCGGTGAGACGAGTCTGCACGAGCGCAGTGGTTGTGGTGACTTCACCACTCATGGTGCCTTGACCGAGATAAATATCAGCTATTGCGAGTGAAGGAGTGAGGACGGAAAGGCCTAGGCAGACAAGCGCGAGTCGGTTCAAGCGGAGGAGCATGATGGGTGGATAGGACAGCGATTATGCCTTAGCAAACGTTGATAGCGGAGGTGGACGTGTCTCAGAAGGGGTCCGGTCGGAAAAAGTGAATTGGCATTCATTTTATGACGACCCGACCCCGGCGGGGAGGCACCTGCAGATTTTTTGTAATATTTCGTCGAGCCGGGCTACAATAGGGGGCAGCTTTCTAACTTACCCCCTTGTCCGTTATCCCCCACACCACCGAAGATTCTTCGCCCATCGACTTCTACCAGGAGCTCTTGGGTCAAATGCAGCCAAAACTTCTTGGCTACATTCTGTCGTTGGTGGCGAACGTCGCCGATGCGAAGGATGTGCTGCAGGAAACGAATCGGGTCATCACGACCAAAATAAGTGAATTGCGCCAAGCGGACCGATTTGCGGCTTGGGCCTACCGAATCGCATATTTTCAAAGCCTGGCGTTTTTGAAAAAAAGTCGGCGTGATCCGCACCAGTTTGGCGATGAACTGCTGACCAACATCGCCGCAATGAGCGAAGAGGTGGCCGAATCGACTGAAAGCGGCCTGGCCCGGCTCGACCGTTGTTTGGCGCGTCTGCCCGACCGCTCTCGATTTGTTGTGAGCGACTTTTATTCCGCTGATCTCTCCATCGAAGAGATTGGCCGCAAGCGATCGATCCAGCCCAATCACGTGGCCCAGATTTTATATCGATCCCGGAAGGCGTTACACGCCTGCATCACTCAAATAGAGGAACAAGAAAATGAATGAGCTGGAAAAACTGATCGCCCAAATGCTGGCCGGGACTTTGTCGTCCGAGGAAACCGCGGAACTTCAATCTCGGCTACAGACCGATGAGGAGGCTCGTCGCATCTACGCTGAACAATGCCAGTTGCACGCCCAGCTACAGACCAACGACACCGTCAAGCCGTTGCTCGAAGCCGAGGAACTGATTGCCCATGCCGAGGTCGCCCGCCCCGGGGGCAAAGTATCGCCCGTTTGGTTCATTGGCGCGGCCTTGGGTGCCGCAGCGGTTGTCGTATTTGCGGTCACTCAAATGGGCTCGCACGAGTCGATACCATCGGTAGAGAACGCCATCGCAGCCGTGACGCCGGAGGAGGCCTATGAGGAAGCCCACTTCTCTGAGGGTGGTTCGTTGAATCGACCGCCCACGAATTTTGCGGTCGTTACACCCACGCGAAGTGAAGTTTCGAAGATCAGTTTCAACCGCGATGTGCGGCCGATCTTGTCCGAAAACTGTTACGCGTGCCATGGTCCCGACGCCAATTCCCGCGAGGCCGAGTTGCGATTGGACATCGAGGCCAATGCCTTCCGGCCGCATGGGGAGTTTGAGGCAGCAATCATCCGCGGTGATCCGGAGAACAGCCCCGTTTACAAGCGTATCACCAGCACGCTTAAGAGCGAGATCATGCCACCGGTGGATTCGCACAAATCACTCTCGACGGATGAAATGGAAGTCATTCGCGATTGGATCGCTCAAGGTGCGGAGTGGGAGGGACACTGGGCCTTCATCAAACCCCTGAAGCCAACTCCGCCGTCGAGCGACCAAAAGGGCCACGCGATCGATGCATTCATCACGGCGATGTATGAGACGAAGGGCCTCGAGGCCAATCCTTCGGCCGATCGCGCGACTTTGGCGCGACGTCTCGCGCTGGATTTGACCGGGTTGCCTGCCACCCCGGAATCGGTGGCGCGTTTTATTGAGGATGGTCGACCCTCAGCTTACGAAGCCTACATCGACGAACTCTTAGCCAGCCCGAGTTATGGGGAGCACCAAGCCCGGTTCTGGCTGGATGCGGCCCGGTATTCGGACACCCACGGATTACATTTGGATAACTACCGTTCGATTTGGCCTTATCGCGATTGGGTCGTGAATGCGTTTAACCGCAATCAGCCCTTCGACGAATTTACCATCGAACAGATTGCCGGGGACCTGCTACCCAATCCGACGGACGAGCAGCTTCTTGCCACGGGTTTCAGTCGCTGTAACCCCACCACGAGTGAGGGTGGCGCGATTGAAGACGAATACCGGGCAATCTATGCGAAAGATCGGGCCGAAACGGTCGCGACGGTCTACACCGGATTGACCGTGGGATGCGCGGCCTGTCACGACCACAAGTTCGACCCGATTTCGCAGAAAGATTTTTATCAGTTTTCGGCCTTCTTTAATAACATCGATGGGCCCGTCATGGATGGGAATGCGTATGACACGAAGCCCAACCTAGTCATCCCTCGTCCGGAGCACAGGGAGCTTTGGGAGAAGGTTCGGGGTGAATTCGACGAACGGAGTGATGAATTTAACCGACTGAAGAAGGAACGTAAATCTGCCTTCGATGATTGGTTGGCCTTGGCCAGCCCGCCCGTTCCGACCAATCGCATTGAGTCGTATTGGTCCGCAGATTTGCGAACTGCGGAGGGACCGGACGATTTGATTCAGGGCATCGATTTGCCGTCCGCGATTGATGGATGGGGTATCGATTCAGCTTTCACTTTTGTGGTGGATTACAAGCTCCCTACTCTCGAGGGAGGCGAAGAGGTATTGATTGCGTCGAAGTTTGATGGCGAACGCGGATGGCGGTTGTTTGCCATGGATGGGGGCAGCGCCCAACCGAAGTATTATCGGGTGCGGTTTGAGCTGATCAGCTCATTGGCAGCCGGAGAAATGATTTCGCTCACTTCGTCGCCGAACCGATTTGTCGGTTTGGGGGCGGGAAAGAATGTATCGTTGGCTGTTTCCTACGATGGTTCAGGTCGAGCGATGGGAATTCAGCTGGGTCAGTCGATTCGATTGCCCATAGATGGGGCAACGATCATTGATAATCTAGCGGGTGATTTTGCGAATGCGGTCGCCTTGCGGGTCGCGTTGACGCCACCGAAAAAAGTGGAATCGAAACCCGAGCCCAAGAACGTTGAGGAAGAGGAGACGAAGACCGAGGATGCGTCTGCGGAAAAACCGAAGAAGACACCGGGTCCGATGATCGTATTCTTCGAGGGAGTCCCTCCGATGCATATGCTGGCGGACGATCGTAAAGCCGCCGCGATGCTAGCGAGGCTCGCGAAACCACGGGAGGATCTCGCTAGTTTTGATACCCGGCAGCTTAAGGAGTTTTTCTTTAGTGCGGTGGATCCTGAGACGTCTGCAGCGCGGACCCGAATGGCTGAACTCGAGCCAAACTATCAGCGTATCTATGATCTTGCGACGATTTCGCTGATCATGAAAGAAAAGGAAGAAGATGCGGTGGCGCACATCCTCAGTCGCGGTGAATACGATCAGCCGGGCGATGAAGTCGCGGCCAATGTGCCGGAAGTGTTGGGCGGCCTCGCTGATGGTGCGCCGAAGAATCGTCTTGGCCTCGCCCAATGGTTGGTGGCCGACGAGAATCCGCTGACTGCGCGGGTGACGGTGAATCGTATTTGGCAAAACCTATTCGGCACGGGACTGGTTGCGACAACGGAAGACTTTGGCATCATGGGCGAGAACCCAACGCACCCCGAATTGCTCGATTGGCTGGCGGTGGACTTCCGTGAAAATGGGTGGGATGTGAAGCGCATGATCAAACAGATCGTGATGGCTGATACCTATCGCCAAGATGCCCGCATCGATCCGGCGGAATACACGGTTGACCCAGAGAACCGATTGTTGGCGCGAGGATCACGTTACCGCCTCGATGCTGAAGTTATCCGGGATCAGGCCCTTTTTGTGAGCGGGGCACTGCACGCCCACCAGGGTGGGCCTTCGGTGAAACCCTACCAGCCGGTAGGCATCTGGAACGCGGTGGCCAAATCGAGCAGTGACACCCGTTATTATCACGCTGATCAAGGCGATGCGCTGTATCGACGCAGTTTATACACGTTTTGGAAACGCACGGCTCCGCCGCCGAACATGACTATCTTCGACGCGCCGTCTCGCGAGAGTTGTTCGGTGCGCCGCGACCGGACCAATACCCCGCTGCAAGCTCTCATCTTGATGAACGACCCTCAATTTGTAGAGGCGGCCCGTTTGTTGGCCGAGCGCGCGCTCAGCCCGTCAGGTGCGGTGGAGCAGTCGCCCCTGAGTCAGATCGAATCGATGTATCGTTTCGCCTTTGGCTCCGAGGTGCCCGACTCGCATAAGGAGGTGCTGCACGATTCCTACCGCAAGTTTGCGGAACGTTTTCAGGAGAAACCCGAGGATGCTGTCGCGCTGGTGCAGACTGGCGAATCCAAGCCCATGGAGGTGAGCGACCCGGTCGCCTTCGCCTCCCTCACCATGGTCGCCAGTCAGATCATGAACCTCGACAGTTTCATCAACAAATACTGACCCCACCTTTCAAACTTCCCCCATCATGGACCCCATTGAAAACTACGTAAACCTGGAGACGCGGCGTAAATTCCTCGGCCAAATGGCCATGGGTTTTGGCACCGCTGCCATGGCGTCACTCGCGCCTAAAGGCTTATCGGCTGCGACCTCGCTGAACCCGGCCGGCCAAGGACTCGGCAACGGCATGCTCGGCGCGACCCATTTCGCCCCGAAGGCCAAACGGGGCATCTACTTGTTCATGTCGGGTGCGCCATCGCAGCTCGATATGTTCGATTACAAGCCGCGGATGACCGACCTGTTCGACACGGATCTGCCGGAGTCGATTCGTAACGGTCAGCGACTCACCACGATGACCTCGGGCCAAAGTCGTTTCCCGATCGCGCCGTCCATTTACGATTTCCAAAAACACGGAAAATCCGGTGCGTGGGTGAGCGAGTTACTGCCCAACACCGCGAGCATCGTCGACGATATCGCCATCATCAAATCGATGTGGACTGAGGCGATTAACCACGATCCCGCGATCACTTACATCCAAACTGGCAACCAGATCCCCGGCCGCCCGAGCCTGGGTTCGTGGCTCAGCTATGGCTTGGGTAGTTTGAACGACAACCTTCCGACATTTGTCGTGCTTAACTCCACCTGGACTGGTCGCAAAGAAGCTCAGGCGCTCTTTACGCGACTGTGGGGTGCCGGGCCGTTACCTTCCCAACACCAAGGCGTCGCGCTGCGCTCCGATGGCGATCCGGTGCTCTACCTTTCCAATCCGCACGGCGTGTCCGGTGATATCCGCCGGCTCATGCTCGATGGGGTCAGCGAGATGAACGAAGACATCTTTCACGAGTTTGGTGACCCCGAAACCCACGCGCGTATTTCGCAATACGAAATGGCGTTTCGGATGCAGTCCTCGGTGCCCGAGCTCACAGATTTATCCGATGAACCTGAGTATATTTTCGACCTCTACGGTCCCGATTCCCGGGTGCCCGGGACGTTTGCTTACAATTGCCTCATGGCGCGTCGTATGGCGGAAAAAGGGGTGCGCTTTTCGCAGATCTTCCACCGCGGCTGGGATCAACACGGAGCGTTGCCCAAGGACTTGCCCAACCAGTGTCGCGACGTCGATCGCGCTTGTTACGGTCTTATCACCGATTTGAAACAGCGCGGTATGTATGACGATACCCTGGTGGTTTGGGGCGGCGAATTCGGGCGCACGATTTATTGCCAAGGCGAACTTACGCAGACTGATTATGGCCGCGATCACCATCCGCGTTGTTATACCATGTGGATGGGCGGAGCCGGAGTGAAGCGCGGGGTGGTTTATGGTGAGACTGATGAATTCAGTTACAACATCACGAAAGATCCGGTGCACATTCGCGACCTGAATGCCACGATTCTCAACCAGTTCGGCGTCGATCACCAACAGCTCAACTTCAAACACCAAGGGCTCGATCTGAGACTCACCGGCGTTGAAGAAGCACATCTCGTCAAAGGCATCCTCGCTTAATCATGGCCACGAAAAATCGATCAACGCTGGTGATTCAGCTTTTGGGTGGAGTCGGTATGTTGGGGCTTTGGTGGCTGTCCGGATATAGTCTGTTGGATGGAGAGCCACAGGACACGCTATGGCGGTTCTTTGGCCGGTTTCATCCGGTGGTGCTGCATCTACCAATCGGATTGTTTGTATTGCTCGCGATCCTCGAGGTTATTGGACTCCGCCGCCCTGATTCGAAGGCGACTGAGTTGGTGCCACTGGTGCTGGGAATTACGGTCGGGGTGACGCTTTTGGCGGTCGCCACCGGCACGATGTTGGCTTACGGCGAAGGGGCGAACGAACCCTTGGTGCAGGAGCACATGCGCAACGGAATTTGGCTGGCGATGGCCACCATTATGTTGGGTGTGATGCGGACCCTGCCTTCGCGGGGCACCTACTACATGTTGTTGGTGGCCACGGCCGGACTCCTGCTCTGGACCAGCCATCAAGGTGGATCGATCACCCACGGCCGCAACTATCTGACCGAGCATGCCCCGGACTCGATTCGACGCCTGTTGGGGCTCGAGGTGGAGGAATCGGTGAAGGTAAAGCGAGTGGAAGATCTCGTGGTATTTGATCACTTGGTGCAGCCGATCATCGAGCAGAACTGCGTTTCGTGCCACAACCCCGACAAGCTCAAGGGCGAGCTCAGTCTCGAGTCGATTGAAGGGCATTTAGCCGGCGGTGAGCTTGGCCCCGCCGTGGTCCCGTTTGACGTGGAAGCGAGTGAATTACTCTTCCGCATAACGTTGCCGCAGGACGACAAAGAGTTCATGCCGCCGGATGAGAAGACCCCGCTGAATGCGGGTGAAATCAGTTTGCTCGCGTGGTGGATCGAGCAGGGGGCTTCCTCTGATCAGACCGTCGAGACCTTCGGTCCATTACCCGTGCAGGTGGACGATTATGTGGCTGCCGTATTTGCGGATATGTTGAGTCCGGAAGAACGCGCCCGGATGCAGGAGGAACAACAGGAACTATACGCCGCGCTGGCCGGTATCCGGGCTGAACATGGGGTTCTTATCCTGCCGTTGGAGGTCGGCTCCGATCAGTTTACGCTTGAGACCAACGCCGTCCGCAAGGCCTTCGACGATGGCATGCTCATGGTTTTGGCGCCGCACGCGCAAAACTTCGTATCCGCTGATCTCAGTGGCACGAGTTTGACCGATGCGGGGATTGCGACTCTGGCCAAGTTTGTGCGTTTGAGGGCGTTGAATCTCAGTCGGACCGCCCTCGCGGGGGCAACCTTGGGTCAATTGGCTGCGCTGTCCGAATTGGAATCCCTTAATCTTTACGGCACCAAAATCGATGCGGGCGCGGTCGATCAATTGGCGCAACTGACGCAGTTGAAACAGCTGTTTCTTTTCCAGACCGCGCTCGAAAACGAGGACGCGTTGATTCGTTTGCGAGAGGCACTTCCGGATTGTGATATTCGGGTGGCGGCGGTCGTGGAGCCTCTTCCCGAGGCGGAGGAAAAGTCCGAGGACACCGAGACCTCCTAGTCCGAATCTAAATCGTTCGCGCTAGTAACCTTACCTGCGCTGGTGGGGTGGGCGATCACGTTGAGACCGCCGGTTTTATCCTGATGGAAATTCTGGCGGTTTCCCCAGTAGAACCATGGCTCCGTCGGCGCGCCCAGCGGTCACACCACAAACAGTGGTGATGGAAATCACGCTGGCTGCCGGTGCCTGCCTCTTCGCTATACCTGCTCGCTCCATTGGACCTCTATGGGAAATGGGATTAGGCTAAACTGCACAATAAAATTTCAACATGTGCATAAAATTGCATTGACGAAGCAATATCTATGCACATTTATGCAACAAATTCCGAATCTTTCCCGATTCTTCAGAGCAAATCCCCCATAACCCCATGAACTCCCATTGGAACCTCCGCCACCTCGTGGCGACTGCCAGCTTACTGCTGGTTCCGGTGCTTTCTGCGCAGCAGACTGACACCCCCACCGAAGACGATGTCATCGAATTGTCTCCGTTCACCGTCGATACCACCCAAGACAAAGGTTATCGCGCGACCAATTCCGTCACCGGCTCACGTCTAAACACGTTGATCAAAGATATCCCGATGCCGATCGAGGTGATCACCGAGCAGTTCGTGAAGGACACGGGTTCTTCGGATCTCCGTGAATCCCTGCGTTACAGCGCGGGTATCATTCTTAAGTCCCAAAACGACGCCGGCCAGGGCAATACCTTCGTGAATGAAGGCGGAGTGCATAGCAGCGAAGGAGCCACCGCCGCGAAAACCCAGACCACGATTAAGATGCGCGGTTTCATCACCGACTCGGTGCTCCGCGATGGTTTCCGCCGTCAGCATGCGACTGATTCCGCCAACATCGGACGTATCGAAGTGGTGCGGGGTCCGGCAGCGTTGCTCTACGGTATCGGCAACTTCGGTGGCATTGTGAATTACATGCCTAAGCGTCCTCTTGACGAGGATCGTCATGAAGTCTCCGTTGCAACCGGCACGCACGGTTACCGCCGCGCCGCTTTTGACTCCAACTACTCTTTCAATGGTTCCGACAAGCTTGGCTTCCGCATGACGGGTGCCGTGCAGACCGGTGGTGACTACACGGATCTCAAGAACTCCGACAAGTTCTTCATCGCTCCAGTTGTGGTCTACAAGCCCTGGGAAAATACCACGCTCACCTTTGACGTCGAGTATGGTGAGGAAGAAATAACCGGCACGGGTTTCCAAAGTGTGCGGGCCCGCGCCGACGTTCCCGCTGATCAGCAGGATCGCCTCGAGCGCGCCGGCTTCCTCGATTTCACCGATAAGGATCGCCGCACTTTCCGTTGGTCCGGACCGGACACTCACGTCGACGCCAAGGCCAGTAATATTCTGTTCAAGATCGATCAAAAATTGGCCGAGAATCTGTATTTGGTTGCTGGTTATAACAAGTCGTTCTCCCGCTTCTCCGGCCTCGACGTCGGTGGCGCCCTCCAAGTCGGCGTCGGCCCGGCCTCCCAACGCGGCACGATCAACGTGCTAGCGCTCTCGCCGGATGATCTGGCGTTCCAAGGTGGTTCGCTCAGTAACGTAACTTTCCAATACCAATGGTCGGACTACTATGAGACCACGGACCGCGAACAAATTCGCGCCGAGCTTACCTACAACTTCGACACCTTGCCTGATTCCAAGTGGCTCAGCATGAACCACAACATCCTCGCGGGTTACTCCGACGAGTATTCCGATAAGAAACGTCGTTTCGACCAAACACTCGCAGGTACGAATAACTACCGTAACCCGGCCGACTCGGACTACATCCGCTTCGGTCGCCAAGGTGACGGTTCGCCTGATGCACCGATGGGTCGGATCAATGACACCCGCAACGAAGCATGGAATGAAGGCCTCTACGCCGTCTATCAAGGGACCTGGTTGGATGACCGCCTTACCATCGTTGGTGGTGTACGTCGTGACTCTAATGACAACAGCGTCGGCACGGTTGACGCCGTTACGCCGGCAAATAGCACCCAAATTGATCGCGATGAGCAGAGCAAAAACACCAGCCAAATTGGCGTGAGCTTGAAGCTTAGCCGCAACCTCTCCGTCTTCGCCCTCGAAGCCGAGGGACTCGTGCCTAACTTCGACGGACTGCGTGATGGTAACGGCATCCCGATCGATGCCACGGTTGCCAAGAGTGAGGAATATGGCGTCAAGCTCGACCTCTTCAACGGCAAGCTCTCCGGCACCGTCTCCGCTTTCAATATCAAGCGCACGGGCACGCCTTACTTTTACTGGTGGGCCCCGGCTCCCGGGAAGAATCAATTCGATGCCTCCAAGCCGATCACTTACCTCGTGCAGGGTGCGAATCCCGAGCCCGGTAACGCTGACTGGGCGGTCGCACAGCAAAATGCTGTCACCGAATGGAACGCCGCCAAGGCCGCCAACGCTGCTTATCAACAAGATGGGAAGTGGTATCTTAACGCTTCCACGCAGTCCGGTGCCGCTTACATGGACAAGGTTTACGCCAACGTCGCTGCCGGCCAAGGCTGGCCCGGGTGGTATTTCGATATCGATGATCCTAACGTGAACATCGCGACTATGGACCGTGCCGCTCCTGACCGTGGCACTTACCAAGCCTACAGCAGTGGTGATGACGAGTCCAAGGGCTACGACTTCCAACTGCTCTGGTCTCCGACCGAACGCTTCCAGATGCTCCTCACCTACTCGCATCTCGAGCGTCGCACCCTCAACGTCGGTAACTTCTCGGAGCATCCTGCATCCGAAGATCGTTGGGCCAACTGGTATTTCCCTGATGGCAGCTGGGGCCTGAGTGGTTTCCCACTCGATGAGGCTTATTCGAGTCCTTATGATTCGTCCTCTTGGACCGGCGCCGGCTACCTCGGTATCGGATCCGACGATGACACTCCGGAAGACGCCGCCGCGTTCTGGGCGACCTACAAGTTCGCTGGGGATGGCCCTTGGGCTGGCTTGACCTTCGGTCTCGGTGGTCAATACGAGTCCGAGCGTGAATTCATCAGTGCCCGCACGGATGGTTCTGGTCAGTTACAGGTCGATGCCAATGGCAACCCGATCGCGCTCTACACCGACCCGCGGACCAACATCGATGCGATGATCAGTTACAACTTTGACTTCATGGAACGCGAAAGCCGCATCCAACTCAACGTGAACAACCTCATGGATGATCGCGATCAGTATGGACTTGGTTTCGCCGGTGGCATCTCAGCCCGGCTCGAATTTGGAATGGTATTCTAATCTTGGTTACCCCCACCTTCGGGTGATTAAACCGGTCCGCTAACGCGGGCCGGTTTTTTTGTGCCCACGAGCCAAGGGGAGTGGGACCAGGATAATTATTTAACCGTAAACGATTCTCCAATAAGGTAGGGACGGACCGCTGGACCGTCCGCAACTACCTCTAAGAAGGCCAGATATTCATCCGTCCCAACCTGGGAGAAATATGGGCCTGCCAAGCAGCTGTCTCTCTTACCCTGCGGATGGCCCAACGGTCCGTCCCTACCTTAGAACACCTAGCGATCGACCCCTTTGGGTTCATCAAGAGCATTAACCTGTTTCCATCCCGGTGGGAAGGTGGGGTGGTATCGCCGAGACCGCTGGTCTCAACCGGTTGGGCTCAAATCAGTATCGTCTATGCGACGAAGAAGGGGAAATTGGCTGCGGTGCCACCACCCTGGCCATCCCGGACAAATACGAAGACGCGGTAGCCTCCCGATTTATCAGGAGATTGAATTCGGGCATGCGTTCCGTTGTTCTCCAAGATGCAATCGGGAATAACGGGTGGGGTGGTTTCTGGGTCTCCACCTGATCTCCGATCGTTGGTCTCGGCCACAACGTGCCACTCGAACTCCAAGACTGATTGATTCGGGTGCTGGCACTCCACCCCTACTTCGTAGGTCGAACCGGGAGGAACGCTTTGTTCCCGCAATACGCTGGTCAGTGCAGTGATTATTGGTGAGCATAGTTCAGGTTCGTTCCCCGACCAAATGCGATGCATTATATCGACCATCGGAGTCTTTTCACCGGTCTTCAGGAACATCCCGAACCAGGTGCTGGTGGTTTCCTGTTTGTGCCCCCAAAGAAAACAGAAAGTTCCGAGACACAGCTCGCGGCCTTGTTCGAATTGGGCTCGATGAGCGGTTTCGTAAGAAGCTGCTTTGGCGGCTGAAATGGGCTCGATCGGAGCACCCCACGTGGTGGTCTCAACCTCCCAGTGACCGATCGGTCCAAACTCAGTGATCAGATAAGGACGGTCCCAGCCTTGTGCGGACAGGCTTTGGTCTACCTTTTCGGCTCCGGCGTATATATTGACCCCGAGTAAATCCAGCGAGGAGTAGTGCTCCATCATGCGGCGCACCTTGTCGTTTGCCGTGCCAGCAATTACGGTGCACACGGGGTGATTTGGGTCCTCTTCTTTTACGATTTGCGCAAGGACTTCAAGTTCCTGCCAAATTTGAGGATTGCTGCCGTCGCCTTCCATTTCATTACCCAGTCCCCATATTAATACTGCGGAGTGATCGCGATAGGTGCACACGGCCGCGCGGATGCGATCGCGTTGGTTTTGGAGAAACTCTTCGTCACCGTAGTCGGCTCCGTGACGCGCATGTTTTAGCCAAAGGCCAACCATTACGTTGAGTCCCAAATCAGCACATTGATCCAGCAAGCTTTCGCCCGGGACGCCCGTCGTGAGTTGGTCCATTCCCCAAGTGCGTATCGTGTTTCCGCCGGAGCGTTGGAAGAGCTCCAGATGAGCGACCCCTCCAGCACCACGGATGTCGTAGGGCACATCATTACGCATCAGTTGCCACGTTCCGGACTCATTCTGCACTAGAGTCACTGCACTCGCATCTTTAGCGATGGGCGCTGTCGTTCGCGCTGCAGTGGGGGAGTAACTCAGGTCTGACGGGTTCAATTAGTATTTATGGCCCTTGTTATGAGGGAGGTAAAGAATATTGATGCATAAAATTGCATAAATAATTGCATTGAAACCCAATTTAAAAGCATCTCTTTATTGCGTTAGTCAGCCACTCCCCAATCGACGGTCGCCCATATGTCCAAAATAAACCAACAACTGATCGCCGAAGAGTTGGGTATTTCACGGGCGACGGTGTCGCGCTGTTTCACTAACCACCCGGGAATCAATCCTACAACGCGGGGTAAGGTATTCGCGCTGGCCTCAAAACTAGGTTACAGCCACGCGGAAAAACGAGAACCCGCGACGCATCAACGCCGTCGCACATCGACCACGTTGGGCGTCTTGATTTGTGTGGATCTGCCCAGCTTTGACCGCACCGATTATGGGAATCCCGGTCAGGAGCTACTCAACGGTTTGTCGGAAGTTGCGCGGGTTCAGGATGTCCGACTTGATCTGCATTTTGTGCGCCCAGAGGAGTTGCATCTCAATGATCCCTCATACGCGAAGGTAGTATCCATTGGTCGCCGCTCGTGGGATGGTGTGGTGCTGATCTATCCTTTTCCGCAGACGATTGTGGATGAACTGCGCAAGAAATATCCGGTGGTTTCGCTGGTAGAACAATACGGAAAAAACTCAATGGACTGCGTTGATGTCGACCACCATCGCGGGATCGAAAGACTGGTCGATCACCTCCAATCGAAGGGGCACCGCCGCATCGGATTCTTTACGTGGCATTATCCGGTCGAAGCCGGCTGGGCGCTGCGACGTTACGGCGCGTATGTCGAAATGATGACAGCACGAGGACTGGAGATTCACCCGGAAGATGCGATCAACGTGGATCCTCGCCGGAAGCTTTCCCTGCCCAAATCACACGCCGAAGTTGTCAAGCAAACCAAGTCTGGAGTGACCGCTTGGATATGCGCTGCAGATCACCAGGCATTTGATTTGATGAAGGCGATGGCCGCGGCTGGGCTGAAGGTGCCACAGGATGTTTCCATCACTGGATTTGACGGACTGGATCCCCTCAAAGGACAGCTAAAACTCACCACCGTGGATATCCCATTTCACCAGATTGGAGTGATCGGAGGTAAGCGTTTAATCGACCTGATTCGCAAGCGTTTCGATTCGCAGCAGCACATTCTGCTGAACTGCGAATTGATCATGGGTGGCACGGTCGCCAAGCCGAAGGCCGCAAAACGCGTTCGTTCCTGAACGCTCCGTTTCGAGTCCGAACGGGTGTTATTCGGGCAGCTTGATTTCGGGCCCTAGTTGCACCAGAACGCGGTGGATCTTTCCCGTTCGCTGGAGGAGCTCATTACTCACGGTTGCATCGAGTTGGGTTCCCGCAAAACGCGTTGCTGAATTAGCCGTGCCGTCGCGAAAGATTGAAAGCTGAGACGTGCTGGCCACACGTTCGTAGATGATCGGCACGCCGGCTACGGTGAACGCGAGTGCGTTGGCTGGCAGTGGGAGGGTTTGAGCGGTCCTATTGAGATCGACGTAATCGAAATCGAGTGATGCGGAATGGAACTCGCTGGTGCGCAAAAAGGTCGGATTGAATACCACGTTTCCGGCGCAAAACTGAACCCCCAACTCGCCGAGACGAGTGAGAATTTCTTCTTTAACCTGTCCGGTCATGCCTGGTTGTTGAGCTCCGGCGTGACCCGGAGTATGAGAATACGGATCGGTGGGGAACGCGCCGAAGTCGGCGGGAGTATGATTGAATCCTAAACCGGAACGCACGTCGTAGTAACACGCTACCAGTGCATCGACCTCGGGTGATTCGTTGGCCTGCGCCATGAGGACGTTTTCCTGCACGGCGAGCAGAAGCTTTGCTACCATGTGCCAATACACGCAACCGAGGCCTTCAAAACCGAACATGCCGCCGCTGCGACCCGTGAACGTGCGGTGATTGAAGACCTGCTCGTATACGGCTCGCACTTGGTCTGCGTCGGTAGCGATGGTTTTGGCCCAGGTGTCGTCGTTGGCTAATTCAGCGATGATCCGTTCCAGAGCTTCGCCATCAATCAGATCGGCATTGAAACGCGCTTGCCCGGATTCGTCGCGGTCAACGAGTCGGTGATCACCGCGATTGAGCATGGATTCAAAAATTGAACAACTCGACCACGCGGGATCAGGGATGATGTTGCGGGCAAGGAAGCCGGGTAACTGACGATCAGGATAAAGTATGTAAGTGTGAAGGTCAGCGCGGAAGATATCGCTCCCTCGCATCGCGCGAAGGAGTTCGACCGCCTCAGCGGACGCCAGCAGTCCGGAGCTCAAAGCGGCCACCTGACCTTCGAGCATGAGTGGCAGGCGGTGCAGTTCGATCGCTACAGGGTTGTCCTGGAACTGAAGCAAATTGTAGGCGTGGAAGAGGTGATCCGGCCGGCGATTTGCCCGCAGACTGTGATCCACAAATTCCAGTGCAGTCGCAAAGAGTGATACGAGACTTTCGGGCTCGACCCAGGTGGTTGATCCGAGGTTGGAGGTGTAGAGTTGGCTGCGATAGTCCGCCCCGGCGATGGAGAGTTCATCCACGAGTGATCGTCGAGATTCGTTGGTGAACTCCTTTTTATCCAATGCGCCGCGATGGCGAATCAGCGTCTCCTGCACATTTTGAGCGAGGGTGGCCACGGTAGCGGAAACCGAAACGGGTGCGTTCCCCAAGCTGGGCCACACCGATGATTGGGTAAACGCGAGTAAGCGCCGGAGGTAGCTGAGGGTGACGACTGAGACGCCATTGCCGACGAGGGCATTATTGGCATCGTTCCACTCGGGTCGCTGAGTGTTCATCCAAATGCCGCCGCCGGGGATGAAATTCGTGAGACGCACGAGCACCAACACGAGGAGTTTCTCGGAAAGGTTGGCGTGGTGGACATTGCCATCTTCCGCGGGCAGTAGTCGTCCATCCGCTCCGATGGATTCAACACGTTGGGTGATCGTCTTGTTGTATTCGGTATCGAACGTGATCGTATTGCGGGAATCTTGCCGCAGTGAATCGTATTCAGCGATACGATACGGAACATCGGCATAACTGAAGCTGGCCGGCCGTAAGGCAGCGGCGAGACGACTGGGTTGCAACCGGGCCGACCACTCGAGTAGTTTTAGCAAATAGACGACCTGGTGGTCGCCCCAATAGCCGATCGATGCCCAGGGATCTTCGGGATCCGGTTCTTCCCATTCGATCCCGGCTTGGGTGATGCGATAGGGGTTGTAACCATCGGCGGTGGAAGCGTTGAGGAACTTCGCAATCGCGGCATCGAGAAACTCGGGATAGCTCAGGCAAAGCGCTTCCCAATTTTGAAAGATGTCGCGCCAGTTACCTTCATAGGCGAGGCGGTGTTGGCCTTGGCTATCACGGAGGCGGATACTGAAACGATTCCACGGGCGACTCGGATCGCCATGGCGGCGACTGAAGGAGAGCGGCAGATAGGACGACGCGATGCGCGTGAGATCCGGATCTTCGAGGGCGGTGACCCGGGCGAGTAATTCCGGGCGAGTTAACTCGGCCGGAAGGTTTTCCAGTAGGGCGGCATGGCGCTTGGCCGCGGTGTGATTGTGGATGGCAACGTGAGCTGCGAAGTCGGCGAGCGGCAGGTGGTGGCCTGCCCCAAATGTTCCGCCGCGCATCACATTAAAAAGCACGTTGGCAAAGTGGTGCGCGGTGGTGGCTTCGTCGGCGGAGGTCTGGCATCCGTCAGCGGCCGCGACGAGTTGGCGAAGTTGGGCAGTTGATGAGGCTTGGGCCTCTTGAAGAATGACCTCGGCGCGAGGATCTTGCGATTGGCGGCTGCGGGAAACAGCCTCTGCTTGGCCGAGATTAGTGTCGGCCACGAGATACCAATCGATCGTTTGCTCGGGAGTGAGTTCGAGCGTGGTGTTCAGCAAATAGGAGCCACGGAGGCCTCGGGTTTGGGGCTCAGGTTTGATCGCTTCGCCCGCGCGGAAGGCGTCGATTTGGCGATCACAAAGCGCGATGGTGGCGTCGGGTAAACCGGTCGACCACACCACACTGCAACGCATCGCTTCGACGGGTTTGGGCAAGTCGACGATCTGAGATTGGAGCGCGTAAACGGCGCAGGTGGAATTCGGGACGAGGGCGCTCGTTTTATAAGCATCGACCAAGTTGCTGCTGAGACTTTGCAGACGTTGCGAGATGTCGGCAGGCAGGATGTTGCGCAGGCCGTCCAAGATACGCACGCGCACGGTATTTCCACTCAAACGTCGGAGGGTGCAGTAGCGGATGAAACCGTGGCTGTCGGCGGTCGACCAGCTCATGCAAAATGCTAGGCCGAGATCTTCGCGCACCTCTTCGAACCAAAGTCGATCGCCCTCGATACTCTTGTAGAGGTGGCGGGCCATGTTGGGCAGGTGACTGGGGTTGGCCCCGAATGGCTCCCACATGACTTCGCCCGCCGGGGTGGGCACACCCAAGAGGGTGGTGGGACCAATTTGTCCGGCGCTGTCGTAGATACGATCGACCGTTTGATAAGGGAACAGTGCGCACTCCGCGTCGCGCCGACCGGCGGTCAGGGCGCCGTTACTGGCGACGAACATCCATAGGTCGGTGGGACTGACCAGGTTGATAAAAAAGGGAGGCAGGCGATGCACATTACTAATGCGGTAGCAACGCGTGCCAAAGGCCGTGCAGAACTGACCTTGAGGTCCGCCGTCGGTGATGGCCGAGGATACGGATGTTGAGTCAGGTAGGGTGGTGGTGTTCATGCGAAAAGAAGATTCCGGACAGAATTATACTTCGGAGAAATGAGTCGCGCGTGGAGGGGAGACTATTTCGCGGCGGCGGCGAGATCCTGTTCCATCTGCTTCACGTCAGCGTCACTCAATGGGTAGAACCAAATTGCGACCACGCTGCCTACGGCAAAAGCAGCTGGCACGAGAGTGAACATCAGACGGATACCGAAAAGGCTTTGGTCCGATTGGACCTCCGTGTTTTCGAATCCGAAACCAGCCAGCATCCATCCGGCCATGGCGCCGCCGATTGCTAGCCCAAGTTTTTGGGCAAATTGTATGCCGGAGAACACCAAGGCGGTTGAGCGATGACCGAATTTCCACTGACCATAATCGGCGACATCAGCGAACATCGACCAGACGAGCGGAATGGTTGGGCCTGCTACAAATGCCCCCAAAAAGTTCATGATGAACATCAGCCCAATTGCGTCGGCCGGGATGAAAAAATACAGTGCCATGATGATGGCATTGATTGCTGATAGCCAAATCATCAGTTGGCGTTTTTGGCCAAACTTCGAAAACCAGGTGGTGCAGGCAATTCCCAGCATCAGTGCGACTGTTCCCGTCGTGAGAAAGACGCTGCTCATGTCGAATATTCCTATCCAAGGTGAACCGTCATCGCCGGCGTAGAATTTGAAGTAATGCAGGGTCACGGCACCGCGCACGGCCACATTGGTAAGGGTGAAAATGCCGGCGATAAACATGATTACCCAAGGGCGATTACGAATAAGTAGCAGGAGCTCCTTACCCAGATCTGATTCTTGTCCTTTGGGCGGCTCCACCCGTTCGCGCGTCATCGCGAAAGTGAGAAAAAAGAGCACGGTCGCGATGACGGCAAAAATCCCCATGGTGAATTTAAAACCGACAGCTTCGTCTCCCTCACCAAAATATCTTACGAGTGGACGGGCTGCAGCACCGATTAAAAGTTGGGCGCCAAAAGCGCAGATAAAACGGTAACTCGAAACAGAAGTTCGTTCGGAGGAGTTGGGCGTAATGACTCCGAGCAGCGCTGAGTAGGGAATGTTGATCGCCGTATAGACGAGCATCATCAGAATGTAGGTAACGTAGGCGTATTTGAGCTGGGTCGCTGGGTCGCCTTCCGGCACGGCGAACAACGCGAATCCCATCACGCCAAACGGTATCGCCAGTGCGAATAGGTAAGGCCTATATTTGCCCCAACGAGACTTGGTGCGGTCGGCAATCGAACCCATCAGAGGGTCGGTCACGGTATCAAACAACCGAGCGACCAGGAATAGGGTGCCGACCGCTGCTACGTTGAGACCGATTGTTACCGTGTAATAGTAAAACAGGAAGACATTGACCGTGTGAAAAACGAAATTCGACGCGGTATCACCGATACCGTAGCCAATTTTTTCGCGGGCACTGAGCAAGGGTGATGCGGGGGTAGAGGCACTCATGAGGCATGCAACTACAGAGAAGTGTTGAACACCACGCGAATCAAAAATTGCATAAAATTGCAATAATTGACAAAGGCCCGATCGGTCGAGGCTGTTAGGAACTCAGTTTTACTTACTTATTCGGCTCGGAAGCCCCGCCCGGTCGCGGCCCAGAAGATGCCGCCATAGACGTGATGCAGAAAATTAGCATCTTGGTAGGTCGAAGCCATGTGGCCCATTCCCGTGTAAAATACGCGACCACCATCATACTTCTGCGCCCACGCAATGGGGTGAAAGTCGCCCGTCCCTTCACCCGTTTTCGAACCCCAGTCAGCCGCTGTCGAGTAGGTGTCTTCGTCGAGAGTCAGGAGGTAGTGGAGTTTGTCCGAGCGGGGAGGGGCATCATATTGATACCATTCGTCCGTAAAGATGAAACGCTTCGCGAAGCGGTCCAACCCAGGGAAATTTGGATCGACGACCTCGAGCGAGGCCGTCTGCACCGCCGGGTGGATGTGGAACATGTGGCCCAGCATCTTGGTATACCAATCCCACTCGTATTCGGTGTCGGCGGCGCTATGGATGCCGACGAAGCCCTTACCTGATTGGACAAACCGTTCGAGCGCACCCTGTTGCTCCTTGTTGAGCACGTCGCCCGTGGTGAGCATGAAAATCACGACATCGTAGTCCGCGAGCCACTTGTCATTCATGACGCGATTCATGTCGTTACTCCAAAAGATCTCAAAATCGTGGAGCTTTGCCAGTCCTTGCAGCGCGACCACTCCGGCCGATCCGGAATCATGGTGCCAGCCATCAGTTTTGGTGACCAGCAGTGCCTTGAATTGGGCGGCACCTGCGGTTGCTGCGATTAAGAAAGTTAAGGAGACGATGCGAAATAGACGAGGGAGTGTATTCATGACGATGATGAGGTTGGGCGACGGGCGGAAATCAGCAAGCGAGAGGATTGCCCGGTGCAGTAAACGTTGCCCAATGTAAAACGGTTCAACGGATCGGACATTGTAACCGGGCCGAGGCGCTCCTATCGTGAAAGGCTTCCGAAAATTTAATCCCTGACTCACTCGAAAAGATGGAAGTAATCATTCAAGAAAACCCCAACGACGGCTGTCTGTTGGGTGCAAAAATTATCGCGAAAAAGATCCGCGACAAACCCAACGCAGTTCTGGGCCTCGCGACGGGTCGCACTCCGGAGAAGCTTTATCGCGAACTCGCTCGTATGCATCGGGAAGAGGGCCTCGATTTCAGCCAAGTCACGACCTTCAATCTCGACGAATACGTCGGGCTACCGCCGGAGCACGACCAGTCCTACCGGTATTTCATGAACGAGCACCTATTTCGTCATATCAATGTCGACCTAGCTAACACGCATGTGCCCGCCGGTAACTTGGACGACCTGCACGCCGAATGTCGCGATTACGAGAAACGGATTAAAGCGGTCGGAGGTATCGATATCCAACTTCTCGGACTCGGCCGCAACGGCCACATCGGATTTAACGAACCCACCGGGTCCCTGCGTTCACGCACCTGGATCAAAATTCTCTCGGAGCAAACGCTCAACGACAACGCCGCGGTCTTTGGTGACCCCGGCTCGATGCCCAAACATGCTGTGACCATGGGCATCGGCACGATCATGGAAGCGCGTCAGATTGTTCTGTTGGCCTTTGGCCCGGCCAAAGTCCGGGCGGTGATGGAAATGATTGAAGGTCCCCTCGCGGCCGTCTGCCCGGGCTCAGCCCTGCAAGAGCACCCCCGCACCACCGTCGTGCTCGATGGCAACTCCTCCGCTGGCCTCCAGTATCTCGACCACTACCGCTGGATCGAAAGCCACAAACTAGCCTGGCAACGCTACGACTGACCGCCCACTTCAACCAGCGGGGTCAGGTCGTGTTTCCTTGATTTTTGAATCAAAATACGCCTTGGGGGGCCAAAATGCGTCATTTCGGCTCAATTAATATACAAATCACGACCTGACCCCGTTTGCTAGGGGTTTTAGGATTTTGGCTTCTACGATGAAGGGGCCGAAGGGGAAGATCGCTCCTAGGATGATGTAGATCGTGCGTTTGAAGGGCCAGTTGGCCTCGCTGACTTGGGCCTGGAGGGCTGCGACGCAGAGGAGGAGAAACAACCCGCCGTGTGCCATTCCCACAATCTTAACTGCCATCGGCTGGTCGGCTAAGTATTTGAGCGGCATAGCGATGAAGAGGAGAACGACAAACGACCAGCCTTCGATCAATCCGAACAGTCGAACGCGGCCTAGAGCGGTGGAGAGATTCATGCTGCGATTCTGGCCAAACCTGGAACTGACCGTCGAGTTCTTTGGGTAAAATCACCCACCAGAGGGGGGGGTAACCCCATACATCTTATATTGAGCAACATGCGGGAAAGCGTAGTATCTTCTTTGTTAACCATGTCTTCCGAACTTCTGCGACTAATCTTGCTGATCGTGTTACCCGCTTTGGTGGTGATGGGGATATTGGTTTAGGGTATCAAGCGGAGGAATACACCTCCTGAGATGCGCTGGCCGCAGCGCAATCGCCCTAAGCGTCGTCGTCGCAGCGAACGTGATGTTCCGCCGGCTAAACATTGAGTATGATTCGTCTGCCGGTGGCCGTAGTCCCATCTCGGGTGATGTGACTGGATTTTAGTCGGGGTCGTTTTCCCAAAGTCTTGGAGTGGCGAATTCGAGGCTGTTTCCCGCAGGGTCGCGAAAATAGATCGAGCGCGCTCCGTTGGCCCACGTTTCTTCATGCTCAATTTCCACTCCAACGTGTTCGAGTTGCTGACGCCAATCATCTAGGTCTTCCCGCTCCACCGCCCAACAGATGTGTTCAATGCCACGACTGCCGTGCGAAGGGATTTCTTCCGGGTGAGAATTCTCCGTTTCGTTGGGATTGAATATTAAGACCATGCCCCGCTCGCAGTGAAAGAACAGGTGCCTGCCTTCCGAACGAGAATGGAGCCGAAGCTTTAACACGTCGTGATAGAATGCGTAGGCCGCATCCAGATCTTCGGCATAGATGCAGGTTTCGAGAACGCGTAGTGGGGGAGGCATGGAGCGTTGGATCGGCAGGTGGTTGAAATGATGGGTGGGCGAGTGGTGAGCGCCGACCCAAATCTAAGACGTTTCTCCAGATTGGTCTCGGGATACGGTTAGCTCAATCTTCATTGGTGAACTGTTCTTAAAACTTGGGTTTCGAAATGGCTTGGAAACCGATCGAGCGGGTTTCTCCATAGCGGGTAATGAAACCGTTAACGCTCTTGGTCTTAGCTGCAGGAATGGGTTCCCGATATGGAGGACTCAAACAACTCGATCCGGTTGGCCCGGGCGGAGAAACGATTTTGGACTATGCCGTGTTTGATGCGATTCGGGCTGGGTTTGGTCGGGTCGTGTTTGTGATCCGTCGAGATTTCGAGGACGTTTTCCGCGAACAGATTGGTGTCCGTTACGCCGATAAGATCGATGTCGGTTACGCCTTTCAATCGCTTGACCAATTGCCCGAGGGCGTTGTTTTACCGCCGGACCGTGAGAAACCTTGGGGGACGGGTCATGCCGTGTGGTGCGCTCGTGACGAGGTGCCGGGGTCTTTTGCTGCGATCAACGCTGATGACTTTTTAGGGCGCGATGCCTTCGCTCAATTACAGGCGTTCATCGATGCGCCCGATGCAGAACATGCGATGGTGGGCTACCGGCTAGATCGAACACTTTCCGAACAAGGTTCGGTATCGCGTGGAGTTTGCGCGGTTGATTCGGCCGGCATGTTGACGGAGGTCGTCGAGCACACGGGAATCGCCCGCGAAGATGTCGGGGAGGGTCGCAAGTTCACGGGTCAGGAGATTGTCTCGATGAACTGCTGGGCATTTCAATCGACGTTCTGGGATCAACTCGATCGACAGTTTAATGCATTTGTGAAGACGCAGCTGAACGTGCCTAAGGCGGAGTTTTATTTACCAGCGTCCGTTTCGGAAGAAATAGCTGCGGGTAACACGACGGTTCGCGTGCGGCTGACTAGTGCGAGTTGGTTTGGCGTCACTTATCGCGAAGACAAGCCACTGGTCGAGGCGACGCTCGCCGCGATGGTTGAGCGCGGCGAATATCCGGCGTCGTTGTTTTAAGAATTCGGGTGGACCGCTTATTCTACTAGCGTCGCCGTTGGCGGGGCGGCGAATCGTGCTGGAGTCGGTCTCGGCTGAAGCAAGCGCAGGTTACTAAAATTCATCTTCGCCCGGGGTTCACCACTGATGTGGTCGTCGACCCATGCGTAGGAAATGGTTTTGTTCGCGAGGGTGATTCCGGCGGCGGTTTCGTTCCAGCGTTGATAGAGGATAGCGCTTTCCGGTAGTGCGTCCGTGGGTTTGCCGGCGGCGGACGCGAAATAGGAGACCGTGTAACGCATCATGCGGAGTCGGTTTGTCTCGGGATCGATGTAGAGATGGTAGACGTCGTCCGAAGCATCACCTACGCCGGACTCGAATGTAACCCGCACGACTCGAAATTCCTGGTCTTCGAATTCGGCCGGTGGCAGCTCAGTCTTCACGACTCCGTCGTCTGCAAAAACGAACGGAGCGCCGAGAAAGTAGAACGGAGTCCAGAGATAAAACCGGGGTGGAAAAAGAGGACCCGTTTCACCTGATTGGTCCAACCAAAGGTTCTGGCCATCAAACCCCACCCCATAGTCTGAATTGCTGGCGACCACATTGCGGTTAACGAGATCGATTTCTTGATGGTCCGAGGCCACGGATTCACCGTAGGTCAAATGTAAGTCATACATCATGGTGCCCTGGGAGCGCCAGTTTTGAAGGCCGCCGTGAGCTTCATAAGTTGCGGCGAGGGGATCGTCGGCAGCGGAGGATACATTAAAGACGATAAAGCCGAGAACGGCCCCGAAAAGGTGAGAGAATTTCATGAGATGAGAAAAGTGTTTAGCGATGCTGAGTGCTACTTTGATCGAGCCTCGCGAGGGTGGCTAGGATTTCAACGGGATCGTATCGGCGGGTGTAGTCTTCGTTAATTTCGGCGTGAGCGATGGAGCGATCTGGGTTGACCACGAAGGTGGCGGCGAGCGGGAGTTGGTTGTCACCGGCTTCATCGTTGAGCATGTCGAGTTGGATGCCGATTTGATGGTAGACGCGTAAAAGCGCGGGAGGAACTTCGTAGACGAGGCCGTATTGATGGGCGGTTTTGAGCCCGGCGTCAGTTACCAGTGGAAAGTCCAAGGCGTGATCAACGCCGGTCTGTAATGAGCCATCGGGCAGTTGAGGCGAGACGGCGATTAGCTGGGCTCCGAGTTCCTGGAAATAGAGTAGTTCGCGTTGCAGTCCGCGCAGGTAGGTTTCGCAGAACGGACACCAGCCGCCGCGGAAAAACACGAGCACGACCGGGCCTGATTTGAGTTGATCGTAGAGGCGCAGCGGCGCGCCGTCGGCGGTGGGGAGGATGAAGTCCGGGGCTTCTGCTCCCGCCCGCAGAGCTTGGTCGCCGGCACCGCGTTGGACCAAAGAGCGGATGGTGTCGCGCATCACCCTCAATTAATTCGGTGAGAGCATGTCTCCCAGCGCCGCTTCACGTTCGGCCAGTTCGTGGCTGGTGCGTGTTACGGTGGGGAGAGACATGGATCGGGAATCAGGGTGGATTATGAATCAGGATCAGGCTGGAACCGCTAGACCGCGAGCCTTGAGGAACGGCACGAGTTCCTCGGCACCGAAGTCGGCAAGGACATCACCATTCCAATCGAGAACGGGGGCCTTAGTTTGGCCGGAGAGCGTTTTCATTTGATCCCAGGCGTCACTGTCGTTGGTGACGTTGATTTACTGGTATTTGTGGCCGGCGCGGTTGAGGACATCGGTGGCGTGGGCGCACCAAGGGCAGCCGGTTTTTACGAAGAGTTGGAGGCCCTCGGTGATCTTCCAGTCCAGGTTGAGTAGGTGGTAGTCGGAGTCCCATTGGCCGGCTGGATGATCGTCTCCGAGGATTCGGTTGATTTGATTGAGGTAGGCGCAGGTGAACTTGAGCGGGGCACTAGTGGCGGTCGCTTGGATCGCATCGAACGTCTGCATGTTTTGGCGCCATCCGACATTGCCGATGAAGCGGGCGTTGTTGAGCACCAGCGCTTGGCGTCCGATCTTGGCGGCGAAGATGTCGTCCTGATAGCTCACCCAGGCCTGATTGATTTCGGCGCCGGTCGGATCCGCCACGACCGCGCGATTGGTGGAGCGGGGATTCAGACCAGCCGGGTTGTAGGAATCTTCATCGGCGGCGCGCGTATCCTCGACCTCGACGGAAAACGAAAACTGTTCATTGACGGCGTGGGTGTAGCCCAGATTTGTCCCGAGGGTGAGAGCGGAGGCGCTCTGTCGACCGGTCTGTTGAACCGACTCGAAACGAGGGATCAACGTGAGGCTGAGCTTCCCGTTGGCAGGAACGTCGGCCGCACCGATCGTTGGATAAATAAGTAGCGAGAAAATAACCCTCATTAATCGAGGAATATAATTATTCATGGCAAAAAGGAGCGTAGCTTACACTAAAGAATAATAAAAGATAATAATATCCTGTTTATTTATTAAAATATATAATGATCCTAATTTCCGTTCGCTTCTGGAGGCGAAGATACTTGGGTGAGGTTATGAGTGTTCGTTTCGGAAAAGTCGCGCAGGTCGCGGTCGCAGCCATGAGCTTGCTGGCTGAGCGTTATGACAAGGGTAAGACCAAGTTGAACTCGGCTCAGATTGCGGAGATTCGAGAACTACCGCAGCCGATTGTGGCGAAAGTTTTGACGACCCTCTCGTCGCTCGGATTGGTGGACGGGACGCGCGGACCGGGTGGAGGCTATTGGCTCAAGAAGAACCCCAAGGACATTTCTCTGCACGATATTATCGCGGAGTTCGAGCGCACCGATGCGGGCATCATGTGTCCGTTTGGGCCCAACTGGTGTGGCCACGGCGAAAATTGTCCGATGCACGATTCATTGGCGGCTTGGGCAGAGAATTGGCGCGCCTACCTAGATGGCACCAACCTCGCGATCTTTGTGAAGTGAGTGGTTGAGGGATTAATCGTATTTTGTTGGCCGGGAGGGATCGTTTCCGTCCGGACCGAAAACGATTGTATAGTGGTAGGGCGTGCTCGCCGAGCGCGCCTGCGGTAGAGTGGTCGGGTCTGGGAGGCAGGGTGAAACGGCGGTTTCGGCGAAACTCGCCCTACCTCTCTCGGGTGTCCGGTATTTTTGGAGCTAAGGTAATGTTCGTCGACTTTCGGCGGACGAAACAGGTCGCGTCTTTCGCAGGAGGGACGGGCATTGGCCGAACCCAGCGCTAGCGGGGAGGCCGCACTTCAAAGTAACCAATAGGGTTACTTTGCGGAGTCACGGCTTAGGTCGAGGAGGGCGGGGCATTTTACTCAGAAGCAGGGGTAATTCACCAATAATATGATATAATTATCTTTAATTACTAATAAATGCCACCCCTTGCCAAGGCATGCGCGGTGAGTTGCGGCCGGATGAGGTAAAAATGCAGTTGGTTAAAAGACCACCCGGCGGACCCAGTCCCGCCAGTAACCCTGTCACTTCAAAAAAATGAAATCTACCAGACCTTGGTTTAGAACCGCCGCGCTACTCTTTTGTGGCACCGCCTTAGCATCAACTGTGGGAGCCGCCGGTGGCGCCGAGGATATCTGCTCCGCGGGTAGCGAGTCGAGCCGCGTCGAAGCCGAACTGGTGGCCGCGAAAGCCGAAGCGATTACTTCCAATCCGGCGCTCGCCGAATTCGATGCGCAGATTCAGTATGAACGGGGTCGCAAACCCCTCCTTTCCAGTTGCTTCGCGTGTCACGGCGCCAATGGCGAAGGCGTGGCGGGAGTCTTTCCTCCGCTCGCCAAGTCCGACTTCCTTGAGGGCGACTTAGATCGCGTCATCAACACCGTGGTGCGTGGCATGACTGGGCCTGTTACCGTGAACGGCAAGAGCTACAACAGCATCATGCCACCACAACCGCTCGACGACCAACGTGCTCGCCTTCGTCATGAGCAGCTGGGGTAATTCCGCTGATCCCGTAACCGCCGCCGATGTGCAGCGCGAGCGGGCTCAGGACTAAACGTTGATGAAGTTTCGCCCCCACATTCCGCTGGTTCTTCTGTTGCTCGGAGTCACATCCGGGTGGGGGAGAGCTGCGGATACGGTGGTGATTCCGGTGGGCGAATACACGCCATTGATCCGATCACAGGAAGAGCCGAAAGTGCGCGAAGTTCCGGCGTTTCGGTTGGATGTGCATCCCGTCACCAACGCGGAGTTTTTAGATTTCGTAACCCGGAATCCCCAATGGCGGCGTTCCCAAGTTGACGCCCTATTTGCGGATGAACTGTATCTGGCCCATTGGGCCGATGATTTGGAACCGGGGCCTAATGCCCCGTTGAATGCACCGGTGTTGCAAATCTCATGGTTTGCCGTGCGTGCCTTTGCCGCGGAGCGCGGTGGGCGTATACCGAGTATTGCCGAGTGGGAACGCGTGGCGTCGGTCGGGATCGAGATGGAATCGTCGCGGAGGGATCCGATCTTTGCGCAACGCATGTCGGCCTGGTTTTCGCGACCTACCGAAGAAATGATGCCCGATGTGATGGCGGATGCCCCCAACCTTGGGGGTGCATGACCTGTTCGGATTGGTCTGGGAATGGGTGGAGGACTTTAATGAAGCTCTGGTCACGGGGGAGTCCCGCGGTGACACGGGTTTGGAACGTAATCTGTTTTGCGGCGCAGGGTCAGTTGGCGCTAGTGACAAAACCGATTACGCAGCGTTTGTGCGCGCGGGTTATCGCAGCTCCCTACGCGCGGCCTACGGGGTGCCCAACCTCGGCTTTCGCTGCGCCTACGATTTATGAAAACGATATTACGATTCTCGCTGTTGAGTTGGATTACCACCTCGGCGCTCTTGGCCGCTGGCGCCTCCGACGAATCCGCGTCTTGTGCGGAAGAAAAACCGGTCGAAGTTCCGGCCTGTTGTGCGGAGCCCGCGCCGACGATCGCGCCCGCGTTGCCGGCCGAGTCGATCTACCAACTCGACTTCACCTTCACTGACGATTCCGGTGCCGAGCGGCAGCTGTCTGAGCTGCGCGGTCAACCGACCCTTATGGCCATGTTTTTTGCGCAGTGTGGGTATGCCTGTCCTTTGCTGGTGCGTGACATGAAAGACGTGGTCGACCGGCTGCCTGCGGATGTTGCGAAGAACCTGCGTATTTTGTTGGTCACGTTCGACACCGATCGCGATTCGGTGGAAGCGCTGCATGCCTACCGGGAGACCAACGAACTCGATGAGCGTTGGGAATTGTGGCGGGCATCACCCGCCGACACCTGCACCTAAGCGATGGTCGTGAGCGTGCAATTTAGGCAAGAGCCCAGCGGAGACTATTCGCATTCCAACCTGATTACCTTGCTTGATGCCGATGGGGTGATCGCGCACCGGCGCACCGGTTTGCAAGGCGGCCTGGAAGGCTTGACCGAAGCAACCGTGCGCTACGCGGAGTCAGCGCCGTAGGCTTTCGGGCTTTACGCCCGACAGCGGAGCGGGAGGGGTGTTAGGGTCCGCCCCAGAGGAGCAGGCTCGATATTGTAGCCGGGGTCGCTGACCCCGGTCGGTGGAGCAAGGGCGAAGAGAAAGAGAGGGGGGAGGCAGGGTGTTACTAGGGGCGCAGAGACCCGATCATGGTGGGTTTTGAGCCCGGGCTTCTGCGCTTCCCGCAAATTGTTTACTAGCTTGAGGGTTGATCTCTAGAAGCAATCTCTCCGAAGTCCGGCTTGATTGCTGCACTGTTTCAGTTCTTAAAGTTCTGATTCCGCTGTCCTAGCAGTGATTATTTAACCACTACCCCTCCTCTGAACCGTCACCTATTCTGTGTCTTCGGTTCCGAATATTTAACCCCCATCCGTTCATCCTTCATAGATTATGAGTAGTTCTAACGAAATTTCAGCTCCGACTGTTGCCAATGCGAGCCGCCTCCTCTGGGCCGGTTTCTGGGCGATCTTCGCTGCCGGTGTTGGCTTTGCCATCCGCGGTGGTATTTTTGACAACTGGGCCGGCGAATTCGGCTTCACTGCCACCCAGCTCGGCGCCATCGGCGGAGCGGGTTTCACCGGTTTCTGCTTTGGCATCATTGGTGGCGGCATGGTCGTCGACAAATTTGGTTACGGTAAGCTCGTGATGCTGGCATTTGTCTGCCACGTGATCTCGGCCTTCGTCTCCTTCGGTGCGACCACGCCAGAAAATGCCTACCAGATGCTCACCATCGGTATGTTCATCTTTGCGTATGCTAACGGCACACTCGAGGCCGTCGCCAATCCATTGGTGGCGACCCTCTACCCGAAAAATCGCACGCACTACCTCAACATCCTTCACGCCAGCTGGCCTGCGGGTATGGTGGTTGGCGCCGCTATCGGATGGATCCTCGACGATAAGATGGAGCTTAGCTGGAAGATCCAGCTCGCCCTCTACCTCGTTCCGACGGTCGCTTATGGCCTCATGTTCCTCGGCCAAAAATTTCCGAAGTCGGAAGCCTCCGAGAAGGGCGCCAAATTCAGCGAGATGTTCAAGGATGTCGGCATCCTCGGTTCGCTGGTGGTCTGCTACCTCATCGCCCTTTTCTGCTCCGCTTCGCTCGGACTCTCCACCACCGTGGGTTACCTCATCGCGGGTGTTTTCCTCGTCGCCGTAGGCGTGATCACCAAAGGTTCGATCGGTTCGGTCCTTCTCTTCATCCTGTTTGTCGTCCACGCCCTCATCGGAGCGGTTGAACTCGGCACCGACGGCTGGATTCAAAATATCACCGGTAACATCTTCTCATCCGAGCAAGGTAAGTGGCTCTTTATCTGGACCTCCGCCATCATGTTCGGTCTGCGCTTTTGCGCTCACTGGATTGAGAAGACCCTCAAGCTCTCCCCGATTGGTCTGTTGCTCGTCTGTTCCATCCTCGCGGTGGTTGGCCTGCAAATGGCCAGCTCGATGGACACGCTATTCATGGCGTTCATCGCTCTCGGTATCTACGCCGTCGGTAAGACCTTCTTCTGGCCCACTATGTTGGCCGTGGTGGGCGATCGTTACCCGCGCTCCGGTGCGGTGGCGATGTCGGTCATGGGTGGCATCGGTATGCTCTCCGCTGGTTTGCTCGGTGGTCCCGGACTCGGTTACAGTAAGGACCGCTATGCTGCGGAGGCCTTGCAGGAGTCGAACCCAGCGATCTACGCCGAGGTGAAAGTCGAAGCACCTTCGGAATTCCTCTTCCTCGACGGCGTCTACGCTATCGACGGCACGAAACTCGCGGAGGCCAAGGAGGCAGAAATGCCAACCCAAGGTCAGAAGGACATCGTGGCCGCCGATCAACAAGGCGATCGCAACACGCTCAAGGCGGATTCTTACATCCCGCTAGCGATGGCGATCATCTACCTCGGTATCATGCTCTACTTCAAATCGACCGGCGGCTACAAAGTCGTGAAGATCGAAGAGCAGGAAGCCTAGGTTTCCTTAGCTTGAAACACTCTCGCCCCGCCGGTTCGCCGGTGGGGCTTTTTTGTGCCTACGGAACTGTGGGGCAGTTCTTTCATTTAACCACGACGGAGCGCGGGAGCGCGAAGATGGTGCGCCGAGCCGGCGTGCCCCGAAGGGGTGATGAAGCGGGTGCCCGATCTGGGCAGTTGAAGAACAAAAAAACGAAAGAACACGAAACGGTGAGGCAGGAATTTAAATCACGCTAAGTCGCAAAGGCGCCAAGCCAGCAGGGTGAAATCGACCAACTATGTCAGTGGCGTGGCTTTGTGTTTTTTGCGGCTTGGCGTGAGATTCGCATCGGTGGAGTGGACTCTGCTGAGTGCCAAAGTGAGACGCGGTGTTAGCCGCTGCCACCACTGCTTGGTTCGACCTGGGTTATGTTTGAGGGGATCTGCTTTCCCATACTAATTCGCTTTTCTACCGTGTGTAACCCACGGTCTCGTAGAAAGCCTGATTTTTTGCATTACCTTCCATGATCTGAAGGTTGATTTTCATGTACCCTTTAGATTCCAATGCGGCTTCCGCATGATTTATCAACGCCGTGCCGATGCCTGATCTTTGTAAGTTCGGCGATACGGAGAGTGAATAGATCCAACCCCGGTGACCATCGTAACCGCCCATTACGGTTCCGGTAACTTTACCCTCCGGTGAGAGGGACACAAAGAAGAGGCCATCCTTCATTTCTTTTTTCCGGTGAATGACCAGGCTCGGTTCATTGTGGGCAGTTTCATACCCGAAGACATTCACCCAAAGCTCTATGAGCTCATCGGAATATATTTCAGAGTCGAATGCCGCGATTTGGAAAGTGGTATTCATTTTCCTTGTGGACGTTTGAGCTCAGGCAGGGCCACTGGTGGCCCTCTTCTGCGCCAATTGGTTCTGAATTCGTGAGATGATTAGGCTGATGGCGATACCCCATATCAAACTGTTCGCAAAAAAAAGGAGGTAGCCCAGTAGTCCTGGAATTTTAGTCGGTATGAATCGCATCAATGTGAGAAGGGGGAACTGTAAAACTGCGGAGAGCACGTGAAGCGCTCGTTCTTGAAGTGTGGCGGCCGCTCCAGATTCGAAGCGATCCATAGTGGCGCCAAACGAGACGAGCAGAGAACCGAAGCATGCCGCGAAATGCATCAATGAGATCAATAGGATCAGGACTATCCGATTTGGTCGATTACCTCTGATTATGCTTTTACGTCGAACGTTCTAAGTGAGACGCGGGTACGCCAGAACGTGATCTAGGGGCGAATACGCCAGGGTCGCGAACGATGAAAAAGGCAACGGCGTAGCCGTTGTCTCGACTGGCTGGTTCGACTTTTTAGTCCACATCATTTTTCGGTGCTTCAGCGGGTGAGGTGATGCGGTTCATCAGCCAAACAAATCCAGCGATCACGATCCCTGGAAGGATGGCTTTAACACAGAGTGAAAGGATACCGGAGCCTTCGGGGGCAGAAGCCACGGCGGATCCGCCTAGAATCACCGCAAGCACAACGAAGAACGAGTATCGGTGCAACCAACGTGCTGAAGTATTCTCTTTAATCGCGTCGAACAGTGCTATCCAGCACCACAAAGTGAATGATAACGCGAAATGCGTTTCGCGTAATTTGAGGTAAATTTATCACGCATCATCCTGTCGGGATGGAGTTAACGGATCGGAGTTCAAGAATATCCCCATGATATCATTTCGCATAGTGCGCCCTTTCAATGGGACGATTACGCGAAATGATATCACAGCAATCCCACGTGAAATCATCCGACCCTTTGCAATTGGCGATCTCTGCTCTCTCCGTTTTCTCCTGTAAAACCAGCGCCTCGATAGGCTTCATCGCGTAGTCGGTAGACGGAGCCTTTCGTGTATTCCGTGGGCAAAAATAGCGTCCTGCTGGTTTCAGTTTTCCCAGTGGGCAGCGCGGACTTTCATGAGTTCGGGGTAAGCGTCGTCATTGTCGTCATACTCCTGTTTCAGATCCAGCAGCCGGGCTTTGAGCAACGGAATGACTGAAGCGTAAGCAGGATCGGTGTAGACGTTGTTCATCTCGTTGGGATCGTTCTGTAGATCGTAGAGTTCCCAGCCTGGGGTGGTAGGCGGGTAGTCACCGCTGCCCAAGGAAGCATCGAGTCCGAGTCCGTGGATGAAGACCAGTTTGTAGCGGTCGGTGCGCACGCCGTAGTGGCCGGGAATATGATGATGCGAAAGATGCATCCAGTAGCGGTAGTAGACCGCGTCACGCCACTCGCTGGGGGTGTCGCCGGTGAGCAGGCCGTGCAGGCTCTCGCCCTGCATCTCCGCGGTTTCGGGCGCGTCTTGTACGTCGGCGAAGTCGAGCAGGGTCTGGGCGAAATCGAGATTCGAAGTCAGGTGAGTGTCGTCGACGGAGCCCGCTTCGATCTGGCCGGGCAGGCGTGCAAAGAATGGCATCTGCAGGCACTCTTCGTAGATCCAGCGTTTGTCGAAATAATCGTGCTCGCCGAGAAACATTCCTTGGTCGGATGTGTAGATGACGAGCGTGTTTTCGCTGAGGCCTGACTCGTCGAGATAGTCGAGGACGCGGCCGACGTTTTCGTCCACCGCCTTCACGCAAGCCAAGTAGTCGTGGAGGTATTTTTGGTAGGCAGCCTGACCTCGTTGTTTCTCGGTCTTGTCCGACATGTCCACTGATCCCGCGGGCCAATCGGCCTTTTGCACGTCGTCTACCATAGTGCGCCGACCGGCGAGACGATTGGTGATGGAGGTCCCCATACTACGTGTCGCTTCCGAGCGGTGGGAAAAGTCTTCCCACAAGCTGTCGGGCTCGGGAATCTCGACGTCGGCGAGGTAGTCTTTGTGACGATCGGCTGGCTCCCATTTCCCGTGCGGCGCCTTGTGGTGCAGCATCATGAAGAACGGTTTCTCGTCGGGTCGGTTATTGAGCCAATCCAGTGCGTAGTCGGTCACGAGATCCGTGTAGTAGCCGGGAGTGCGTTCGATCTTTCGGGCGAGGGTTTGATCGTATACTACGTCATCGTTGGAATCGACAAAAACGGGATCGTGGTAAAATCCTTGGCCCGGTCCGACTTTCCAGTAGTCGAAGCCCCAGGGTTTCGAGCGCAGGTGCCACTTGCCGAAGAGCGCGGTTTGGTAGCCAGAGCGGCGGAGGATATTTGCGACGTTAGGGGTGCCGTCATTCGGTCCGGGGAAATCGTCACCGAGGGTGCGCACCGTGTTCAGGTGCGAGTGTTGGCCGGACAAGATCACGGCGCGACTGGGCGTGCAGATCGAGTTGGTGACAAAAGTCTTGTCGAGGCGCATGCCTTCGCGGCCGAGTCGATCGATATTGGGCGTCGGCGCGACTTCCGCGAGGCGACCGCCATATGCACTGATAGCGTTGGTCGCATGGTCATCCGACATGATGAACAGGATGTTGGGCCGAGCTGAGCCGGACTTGGCGGCCAAGGAGGCCACGATCGAAAGAAACACGAGGGCGATTAAGGAAACGAAACGGGGCATAGGGTTAGGGGTGCGCGAGGCGCGTTTTAACGGGAGACTCAGCCGGTGGGGATGGCCAGTAAGTGCGCTAGACCATCGACTAAAGCGGACGTTGGAGCGGCGAGCAATATCGAACCCGGAGGAATCGAGGCACTCCTAAGGAAAAGACGTTCCCTTTGGTCAGAGGTCGGATTATCGTGGGTCTATGTTTTCTCGCCCCCTGAAAATCGTGTTTGGTCTATTTCTCCTGTCTGGCGTTGTTGGGGTGGCATCTCCTACGCCGCTCATGATTGAGCCGGGTAAGCTGGTGGTCGGGTCGGATTTCGATGGAAAGCGCGCCGCAGATCTCAAGTTGCTGAAGCTGCGGAAGGAGACCGTGATCGCAGTCGAAGGCGGCGTATTACGCGCCCTGCCTCCGGTGCTGACGCCGAAAGTTGCGGGGGTAGAGACCAAGTGGGGGAAAAGCACCTTTGCTCGCGTGGGACTGGTTGGCCTGCCGATGGATTATGTGGGCACGGCCCGCTGGAAGTTTCTCAAACCGACCGATGCCAAGGTGCTGGCCAAGGGGGTCGTATATATCGATTTAGGACACCGCATGATCCGGGTGACGATTAACCGCGAAGGTGCGACCCTGTTACTCGAGAATCACCTAGTGGGACGACATGATGACAAACCGGCGATCTTATTGGATGAGGCGCCAACCCTGAAGCTCGTGCCCGATCATTGGTATGAGATCATCGTTGAAGTGAAAGGCGACGAAGTGGTCATTCAGATCGATGATCATGTGCTCTATGGGAAACACGACCTGATCGCGACGGAGCGTTACGACACCTTCAACTTTGATGCGACCGGTGATGGATTTTTGTTAGACCGAATAGAGGCCCATACCGCCGGCGAATTCCGCAAGGACTGGCCAGCCAAACGCAAACAGCTAGGCCGCCGATAGGGCGTGGATGTCGGGCGTAAAGCCCGACCCACAACAGAGGTGCGCATCCAAAATGTGGGTCGGGCTTTATGCCCGACAGTCCGAGGGCAGGGGTCAGCGACCCCGGCTTCGGCGCAGTGCAGAGAGGGTAGGGCGTGACCGCCGGGCGCGCCGACATTGGAGTGAATTCTCTACCTTCAGATTGAAAACGAAACGGCGCGTTGCCCAACACCACCCTTACCCCACGATGCCGAGAGGCATCGTCGACTTCCAGTTGCCGCGGGTGAAATCGGGGAACTGCTGCGGTGCGCCACCTTGAGCGACGGAGTCTTCGCTGAGTTGACTGACCGCACTCCAGAAGGCGCCTTCGTAAACGTTTTGGTCGAGCGGAGTTCCCGTGCGCAGACAATCGACCATGCGGTATTCCATGAGGAAATCCATGCCGCCGTGTCCGCCCATGCGGGTGGCGAGTTCACCCATGCGTTTGTAGAGTGGGTGATCGTGCTCGGCCATGAAGGCTTCGAGTTTATCGCCTTCGGCCCATGAGTGATGGTCCTTGGTGGCACCGGGCACGCCACCTTCGAGCGCGACGCGGGTGGGGTAGCTGGCGAGGGCACCCTTGGTGCCTTGGATGAGATTGAGGCGGGTGTAAGGGCGTGGGCTGGTCTCGTCCCACTGCACCATGACGGTGCGGCCCATCGTCGTCTTGATGATCGACGTGTTCATGTCACCGCCGGCGTAGGCGAGCTGGTTCCACTGGTGATCGGCGGCGTAGTTCTTTTCCGCGTAGAGGGCGCGACCCGCGGCGGGTGACGAGTAGGAAACGAGGCTACCGAAGTTGTCGTCGCCACGACCGAGATTCATGTATTGGGCGACCGGGCCGAGACCGTGGGTGGGGTAGAGGTTACCGTTGCGATTGGCGTAGTGGTAGGTGCGCCAGGAGCCGGTGCCGCGTTCGACTGCGTTCATCTGCTTGCGCAGCTCGTGGATGTAGGCGGCCTCGCCGTGGAGCAGATCACCGATGATGCCCTTGCGGCAGAGATTGAGATAGAGCAGTTCGACGCGACCGTAGTTCACGTTCTCCATCATCATGCAGTGCTTACCGGTCTTTTCGGACGTATCGACGATGTCCCACAGCTCCTGATTGGTGAGAGCCAGCGGCACTTCGACGAATGCATGGGCGCCCTGCTTCATCGCCTCGATGGCCATCGGGGCATGATCTTCCCATGGGGTCGCGATCAACACCATGTCGGGCTTCACCTCACGTAGCATCTTTTTCCAATTATTTTCCTTACCGTGGTAGAGCTTGATGTCGGTGTGGCGCTCGCCTTTGCCGGCCTCATCACAGAAGCCTTTGGCCCGCATGACGTAGTCCTCGTAGAGGTCACAGATGGCGACGATCTCGGTGCCTTCGATATTGGCGAGTCGTTGGGTGTGCCCCTTGCCGCGAGCGCCCACGCCGATCATCGCAACGCGCACCGTGTCGAGTTTCGGCGCGGCGAAGTCACCCATGTATTGGGCCTTGGGCGAGCGAGCCGGTGCGGCTGACGAAATCGAGGATGAGGCGGCCATCAACCCCGCGGCTAGGCCGGTAGAGTTTTTGAGGAATTTACGGCGAGAGACGTCTGTTGGGATATTCATAGAGGAAACTTTGCGCTTACAGGGGCGTGGTAGGGGAAGGGGACCACTCGCTCAACGAGGGTCGATACGTGCTAAAGAGAGGGGGATCTAAGCTCTGGGACGTATCCAAGGCAAATCCTGTGATGGGAAATTGGACTTAACCGATTAGGAAGATGCGAAATTGCCGTCAGGGAGGTGCGGCCTGATGATGGACTCATGTTGGCCAATAAATTTCGACGGATGAGACAGCGATTACGGTTGAGCACGATGGCCCTGGGGCTTCTCGGATGGTCCGCGACGAGCTCCGCCGCCGAACCCCCAGAGGCGGAGATTATTTTGTTTCTGGGTGACAGCATCACTTACCAAGGCACCTATGTGACCGTGATCGAGGCGGCCCTGATTACGCAGTATCCGGACAGGAACTACCGGATTATCAACTTGGGTCTCGGCAGTGAAACCGTTTCGGGACTTTCCGAAGAAGGCCATGCGGGCGGCCGCTTCCTTCGGCCCGACCTGCACGAACGATTGGACCGCGCGCTGAAGCAGGCCCAGCCCGATCTCGTCATCGCCTGTTACGGCATGAATGACGGCATTTATCTGCCCTTGGCCGATGATCGATTTGCGGCCTATCAAAAAGGCATCACCCGCTTGCGCGGCAAAGTCATCGCCGCTGGCGCGCGGATCATCCACCTGACGCCGCCGATCTTCGATCCGTTGCCGATTCCGGATCGCGTGAAGCCGCACGATGACAAACCGGCGAAGTTCTTTGGCGGCTACAACGACGTATTGGGCGCGTATTCCGATTGGTTGATGGATCAGTCCGAGCAACACGGTTGGACGGTCTGGGACTTACACGGTGATATGAACCAAGCCCTGGCCAGAGAGCGCGAAACCGACCCCGAGTTTTCCTACTCCCGTGATGGCGTCCACCCCAACGCCGCAGGACACGTCGTCATGGCGGGACCGGTGCTCCGCCACTGGGGACTCAAAACAACGGAGGCCGGCACCCCGGTGCATGACCAAGGCGAAGACATATTCAATTTTGTGCAGCAAAAACAACGTATCCTACGCAACGCCTGGCTAAGTGAAATCGGCCACAATCGCCCCGGCGTGGCCGAAGGCCTGCCCCTCGCGGAAGCAAAAGCGAAAGCCGCCGAATGGGACGCCCAAGCACGAGCACTGGCCGAGAAGTAGGGGGGCTTTAAGCACCAATAGAGGGGCCCCTGTCGACAGGGAGTAGGTAGTGGTGGACCACTGGGTAACCCGTCTCCGCCTCTCAGGCGATGAGAGCTATGCCACTTGTTACTTGCTACCTGATACTTGTTACTTCGAACGCGAAGCGTGAGCTCACTGCGGTTGGTCGGTGCGCAAGTCCCACCTTGCTCCATCCGCCATGATACTTTGATTGATGGCTAGCAGCTGTTTTTTCATGCGTTCCAACACTTCGGGTTGCGCGGTGGCCAGATCATTTTCCTGGCTTGGATCGTCCTTCAGGTTGTGAAGTTGGTAGTTCTTGTAGCTGCCCGTTTTGATCGCGGGGATCCACGCTTCGTCGAACATATTGTCGGTGGACAAGGGATAGTCGGGTTCGGCCACGAGCGAGTAGTCGCCGTCGCGGATGGCGACGACGGGGCGCGATTTTTGCAGGTGCCAGAATAGGGGTTGGTGGCGCTCGAATTTTTGCGGTTTTCCGGTAAGGAGAGCGGAGATGTCCGAACCGTCTAGATGCACTCCCTTCGGTGGATCGATACCAAGTAGGCCGCATATTGTGGGCAGCACATCAACCAAACCGGCGGGAGCGGATGCGACCTGTCCGGCTGGAATCTTCCTCGGCCAATAGAATATTCCCGGCACGCGGATGCCACCTTGCCAGTTGCTTCCCTTACGTCCTCTCAGGTTGCCGACGCGGTCGGCGCGGTAGCTGCCGTTGTCGGAGGCATAGATGATCAACGTATCATCCTCGACCCCGATTTTTTTGAGCTTCGCGAGCAGCCGAGCGATGGCGCGATCGGTATTGTCGATCGTGCCGGAATAGATCGCCGGTTGTGATTTGGGGTCGCCGTATTCTTGCGAGATTTCATCCGGTGCCGCGATCTTTTGGTGAGGCTCGTGGAACCAGACGTTGAGGAAAAACGGCGTGTTTCTTTCCCGGTGTGTATCGAGCCAATCGATGGCCTCGTCGACCACGAGTTGGCAGGAATAACCCTCCAGCGGACCCACGGGTTCGCCATTACGGTAGAAGTTGGTGGGGTTGTGGTGAGTGGGGAGGGCGTTGTTCTCGGTCGCGAACCAAGAGTCGAATCCATGCACATCGGGCGTAGGTTTCTTATGCTTTCCGTAAGGGAGTCCCAAATGCCATTTCCCGAAATGAGCGGTGTCATAACCGGCCTGCTTCAATACCTCGGCCAAAGTGATTTCACGCTCGAGCAAGTGGGAACGCTGTTCGGGATCAAAGATCCAGCTATAGACGCCGGTGCGGATGTGGTGGCGACCGGTCATCAACGTCGCGCGTGACGGAGAACACACGGCACTCCCGGCATAGAAGTCGGTAAAACGAATGCCCTTTTGGGCGAGCTCGTCGAGCGCCGGGGTTTTCACCGGACCGCCGTAGGAACCGATATCCTTCCATCCGAGATCATCCGACAAAAGCATCACCACGTTCGGTGCCGCCTGGGCCGAAACCGCGATGACCAGACTAACAAAGCATATCAATTTGTTCATAATATTATTCTGGTTCTACTTGGGGTGTTCCAAATCCTGATCCCGGTAAAATAACGGGGCGGATTGGGGAAAGGTTGGCGGATATAGCCCCGAGGGCAATCCCATGGAGGGAGGATGAGGGGAGGGCATTTACTCACGCGAAGAGGCGTCGTCCGTCGCAGAAGGTATGGCGGACGAATCGGCGGCACAAGTTACTACCGTTACGCACTGGTGGCTGACGCACTGAGTCGAGTAGTGGTCTTAGTTTCCTGTTACTTGCTACTTGGAACTTGTTACTTCGGGTGCCGCGCGCGTGTTGGATTAGTTTAAACCACGAAAAACACGAAACTGGGAGGCAGCGTTCTTTTACAGGAGAGAACAGAGGCGAAGGCCAATGTTCGTATTACGAACATTGGATTGCCTTCGGGTTTCCCCCCCGGACAAACAACTACTTCGAAGTAAACGGGCCGTAAGTCTCCGCCAGATCATGGGCGGCATCATAGATGATTTTGCCATCCTTCACGAAGGGCACGGCCATCGCCCACTGCTTGATATCATTTCCCCTAATCGGGGCTGACGCATACTGAGGCAGGTAGATGCGACGCATTCGGTTCGTCAAATTAGGTCCGCTGCGATGCAGGGTGTAACTCGTGAAGCAGGCGATACTGCCAGCGGGAGCAATCACGGGATCTCCGGGATCGTCTCCGGTGTAGCCCACCAAATCATGAGTTCCGGGTTCCTCGATGTGATCTACGATCTTATCCGCCGTGCCTCCACGAGAATGCGGGAGGATATAGGCCGTGCCATTTTCCTCGCTCACATCATCGAGCGTGACCCAGCACGTCAGATACGGAGGATGTTCTACCGTGGGATGGCTGCGCTTCACGTAACCGCTGTCTTGGTGCCAACTAAACTTCATCCCCTGTTTGGCATTCTTAACGACCCATTGCTCATTGAACAAATATACGTTCGGACCGAGTGCGGCTTGGGCGATTTCCGCCATCATCGGACTGAACGTAAAGTCCCGCATCCGCTGGCTCAATCGATAGAGATTACTGATGAAGTAGCGGCTGCTCCGATGATTGATCCCATCCACGGTGATCCCCTTGGTATCCATCTGAGAATCCTTGTAGCCGAGAAAATATGAACACTCCTCGCGAAGCATCGTTAGCATATCCGGCGGGATGACTCCGGGTAGGATCATGTAACCTTTGGTGTGATAGAGTTCGCGCTGTTCTGGGGTAATCAGGGTCATGGTGCTTAAAACAATAGCGGGTTTTGAAAGACAATTCTTCTCGTTTTCACCGCATCATCTTATCATATTTTGTCGCGTTGTTCGAGAAACTCAATTTGCCAGAATCGTGGAATGGCAACCTCTGGCACTACCGTTTTCAGAACTGGAAACACACGATGCACCAACATGTGGAGTTGGAGTTTAATCTCATTACTCAGGGTTCGGGCATCTATTTGTCGGGTCAGGATAAATACCATGTGCGGAGAGGTGATCTGATCTGGCTCTACCCCAAACAGCAGCACTTGCTTGTTCAAGAAACACCCGATTTCGAAATGTGGATCGCGGTGCTCAAGCCAGAAACGTTGGCTCGTATCGCGACTGATGCTAACCAACAACCCCTCCGTCGCGACGAATCCAACGGAGGGTGCTGTCGTCGTCTCACCCAACGCCAGCTCCAAAGAATGGATACACTCCTCGGCGAAATCCTTCCCACCAAGGATCAACCCGCGCACATCATTCATCATTCAGACGACACGGCTAGTCTCAGTGAACTCGCCCACTAGGCCGGTCTAAGCCCTGCTCGCCTCAGCCGCTTATTCAAGCAACAGACCGGAGTCACCATGGTGGACTTTCGAAATCGCATTCGCCTCGGCCGATTTTTTAACCTCTACGGAACGGGCCAACGTCACACCATGCTCCACGCTGCCCTCGAAGCCGGATTTGGCAGTTACCCTCAGTTCCACCGCGTATTTAAGCGCGAACTGGGCTGTTCACCTCGCTCGCACCCATGGGGATCATGAGGGATGAGCGAGACAACGGGTCGAAGTAAAATCCCAAGACCCCGTTGGTCGGCGGTTCTGGACTTTTGGGAGATCAGAAGGGAAGGGACTGACTCGGTTACTTTCTCCCCGCTCGGTTTCATCACGACTCCGAGTTAACTCGGTGCAGCCTTGGCTTGCCCGTCCTCCGCAAATCGAGTGACCTTTCCACGGTGGGCTCGCCCTTCGTTCTTTTGCTCCACGCTTGCTCCAACCCTATCCCCTTATGTTCAAAAAACTCTTTGTTTGCCTTCTCCTGGTCGCCTTCGCCAACGGCGGTTTCGCCGCCGAAAAGATCAAGGTCATGCTCCTGACTGGTCAGTCCAATAAATACCACAACTGGCAGGGCTCCAGTGCGGCTATCCGCCAACATCTGGAAGTAGCCGGCATTTTCCAGGTCGACACCGTTGTCGCTCCTGCTCTCGGGGGAGACTTTTCCTCCTTCGCGCCCAATTGGAGTGACTATCAAGCGGTCGTGCTCGACTACGACGGCGAGGAGTGGCCGGAATCCGCTAAAGCATCATTTGTTAAATACGTGAAAAACGGCGGAGGTCTTGTCACGGTTCACGGCACGAATAATTCGTTCGCCTACTGGCCGGAGTTTCTCGCGATGACAGGCGTGGGCGGGTGGGGCGGTCGGAATCTTTACGATCCTATTCTCAGTCCTGACGATCCAAGTCGGGCGACCAATCGCAACGAAACCTGGGGACCTCGGGTCTATTGGGAATGTGGGGAAATGGTTCATGATGACTCACCTGGAGGCGCCACCCATCCCCCGCGTCATGACTTTTTGGTAACGGTGCGCGATTACGATCATCCCGTCACCCGCGACCTGCCGGAAGTCTGGCTGCACGCGAATGATGAAGTTTACGCGAATCTGCGGGGGCCGGCCAAAAACATCAGTATCCTAGCGACAGGATTCGCTGATCCCACCTTGAAAAACGCCTCGCCTCATAATGAGCCGATCATTTTCACCATCGGCTACGGCAAAGGACGAATCCTGCAGAACACGATGGGGCATGTCGGAGCGAAGGAAGACGCCACCGTGCCGTCGGTCCAAAGTGTGGGCTTCATTGTCACGCTCCAACGCGGAGTGGAGTGGGCTGCCACAGGAGAGGTCACCCAATCCGTTCCCGGTGATTTCCCCACCGCTTACCACACCAGTCTCCGGTCCGCTTCTCCGGTGGAGTAGTCACCGATCTCAGCGTTGTCCCGGGCCACCTCGGGTCGGAGCATTTTTGAGCATTTCGTCGATCTCGGATTCGTCAGCGAAACCATCGGCGTTGGCATCCATTTGTTCGAATCGGCGTTGCATTTGAGCCGGAAGCTCTTCCTTCGAAAGCTTACCATCTCCATTCGAATCTGAACTGAGGATACGCGCTTTAAGAGCTACCGGATCAAACTGCCCGCCACCGCGTTGACCTCCCGCTTGCCCGCCTTGGCCACCGGATCCACGAGCAGCTCCTGCTTGGCCGCGTCCGCCTTGCTGGCCTCGGCTACCTACCATCTCATCAATCTCCTGCTCATCAAGAAATCCATCTGGTCGAAGCGTTGAGCCATACCCTGCGGAAGTTCATCTTTAGCGATTTTTCCGTCTTTATTCGCGTCCATTTCTAGGAGGCGATCTTTCATCTGTGCTCCGGCTCGGTTTCCACCACCTTGGCCACCAGGACCTCCGCCTTGGCGGGTGTTTTGACCACCACCGCCACCGACTCGGAAAGAACGTCCATTGGTTCCTCCGCCATCGAGATCACGTTCGAAGCTAATGGTGTAGCTTTGCGTGACTGGGATGCACCAGCCCTCTTCCTTGCTGCAGGCGAAATAATGAATCACCAGCTCGGCCGTTTTGTCTTCACCCAGGCTGGCCACCGCTAACTTAAATTCTCGAGGATCCCCATCGGATTCTTGCGACATCACGGGTGCCGATGCTTCGACGGGAGAGATCACCGAACCATCGGACAGTTTCAGTTCATACTTCAAAGGATCCGCCAGATTATTCCAATGAACGCCATGGATGGGATCTAGAAAGAAGCCGAGATACATCTCGCCTTTTCCGGTAGTCAGAACGCCTTGATCCACTTCGATCCGCGGCTTCACATACAGCGGTGTTTTTGCCGTGCTTGAAGCCACCATCTTAATGGGCGTCAGCTCGGAGGAAAATTGTGGTTTTTGCATCACGCCCGCCTCATAGGCCCGCTGCTGACGGAAGGGTTGCCCTTTATCGAGCTTCAGATCGGCGACCTGGGTAAGCGTTTCGGATTCATCCACCATGGCGACTAATTGCTTTCGCAATACTTCGGCATCGCTCCACCCCAGCGCGTGGACCACTTCACCATCTGGATCGACCACTATTTGAGTGTTCGGTCCGAATCCGAGCGGATGATCGCCTGCACGTGGCACAATCCAAGAAACCGTCTCGCACTCCGGCTCAGGCTTTAGCTGGGGTTAGAAAGTTATCACGCATCAACGGGTGGAGTGTCGTGATCGTTGCGGCCTTCGGCACATTTTTGACCCTGTTGTTCGGGGATATTTTAGGGATGGGAATCGGCGTGTTGGTGATGGGTGCCGGACTGATGGAAGTGCATGGGAATCGGCGTTTGGGACGACTGGACCCGGAAGGCATGACCTGGTTGGTGCGCTCGCAGATGTTCCTCCTAGCGGTGGTCTTGGTTTACGCGGTGTCGCGGCTGGCGAGTTTCGATAGCGAATTGGCCTTGGGCAACTTGACTCCGGAAATGCAGGCAGCGTTGCAGGAGATGGACCTTGATCCCCGAGATCTGATGCCGCTGGTGAAGCTGACGGTATTTACGACTTACGGAATCGTGATAGCGGTGACGGGGGTTTATCAGGGCGGCTTGTGTTTATTCTATCGTAGCCGAACGGATCTCGTGGCCCGAGGGATCCGGGAAGCGAGAACGATGACTCCAGCCGCACTGGCTCCGAAGGTGGATCAACGCTTTTACAATGCGGTGGCCGCTGAGATGAGTGCGGGGACAATCCACGAAGGACTCTGGGCGCGGGCAATGGCGGAGTCGGATGGCCAGGAGGCCCGTTGCAAAGCCGTCTACATTCGCCTGCGCGTGACGGAACTCAGTCAGGCAGGAGGATGAGATGAGACACCGTGGCAAGGCGGCCTGATTGAAGGTATATCCCGCCTCGGTTATCTTCACTGCTACGACTTAACTCGTAGCAGCCTGACCTTTTCGAATCGCGCTCTAAGGAAGCGTGGTCCGGTTCATGAGGTAACGATCACATTCGCGGGCAGCGCCGCGACCTTCGTTGATGGCCCAGACGACGAGGCTTTGGCCCCGCCGCATGTCGCCGGCGGCAAAGACGCCTTCAACATTGGTGTTAAATTTTTCGAAGGGAGCCGCGACATTGGAGCGAGGGTCGGTCTTGAGCCCTAGTTTTTCAACTAGAGTCTGTTCGGGGCCCAGAAAACCCATGGCGAGAAGCACGAGGTCGGCTTTGATCGTGCGTTGGGATCCGGCGACGTCTTGGGGTCCCATCCGCTTGGTGGTTTCGTGATGTTTCCATTCGACGCCACTGATTTCAAGTTCGCTGACGGCGCCGTTGGCATTTCCGACCATGCGTTTGGTGGTGACCAGGTATTCGCGAGGATCGTCCCCTTGGATTTCGTTAGCTTCTTCTTGGCCATAATCGACCTTGAAGGTGCGGGGCCATTCCGGCCACGGATTGTTGGGCGCGCGTTCACCGGGTGGCTTCGCCATGATCTCTAGTTGCACGACGCTGGCGCAACCGTGTCGTAACGATGTGCCCACACAGTCGGTGCCGGTGTCGCCACCGCCGATGACAACCACGTGTTTCCCCTTGGCGTCGATCGCCGGTCTGGTGTCATCGAAGTCATTATCGAGTAGGGACCGGGTATTGGTCGTGAGAAATTCCATGGCGAAGTGAACGCCGTCGAGATCGCGCCCTTCGATGGGAAGGTTGCGGGGTTGGGTCGCACCACAACAGAGCACGACGGCATCGGATTCTTTACGGATATCCTCGATGTCGTGAGTGACTCCGATATTGGCGTTGGTGACAAACGTGATGCCTTCATCGCGCATGAGTTGGACGCGACGTTCGACCACCTTGCGCTTGTCCAATTTCATGTTGGGGATGCCATACATGAGCAGCCCGCCGATCCGGTCGGCCCGTTCGTAGACGGTGACTTCATGTCCGGCCTGGTTGAGCTGATCGGCGCAGGAGAGGCCCGCGGGGCCGGAGCCGATCACCGCAACTTTTTTACCGGTTCGTTGTTCAGGAGGCTTTGGCGGGAGCCAGCCTTCTTCCCAACCTTTATCAATGATGGAACACTCGATATTCTTGATCGTGACCTGAGGTTCGATGATGCCGAGGACACATGATCCTTCGCACGGAGCCGGGCAGACTCGTCCGGTGAATTCCGGGAAGTTGTTGGTCTTTCGCAGACGTCCCAACGCTTCTTCCCAGCGGCCGTTGTAGACCAAGTCGTTCCACTCCGGGATGAGGTTGTTGATAGGACAGCCGCTGGCTACGCCGCCGATATTTATTCCGGTGTGGCAATACGGTGTGCCGCAGTCCATGCAGCGTGCTGCTTGAGTGGATACGTCAGCGTCATTACGATTCGCATGCACTTCCTTCCAGTCCTTGACCCGCTCGAGGGGAGGACGATTGGGGATTGGTTGGCGTTGATATTCGAGAAATCCGGTTGGCTTGCCCATGATAGTTAGGAGTTGGGAGTTGAAATATTGAGGTTAAGGAGGGGCATCAGTGTCCGGCTTTCACGTTTTCTTCGAAGGCCGCTTGGATGGCTTCATCGCCCTTCAGACCTTTGCTTTCGGCCCGAGTGATGGCGTTGAGGACCCGTTCGTAATCGGTGGGGAGCACTTTGACAAAGCGAGGCAGCCAGTTGTCCCAATCCTGCAGAATTGTGGTTCCCCGGACACTGCCGGTTAACTCGACATGACGTTCGAGACGGGCGCGGACGGCGGCAATCTCTGCATCGTCACACTCGATGAGTTGGTAGACTCGAACCATGGCGGGGTTGAGTCGTTTACTGACGAAGTCGCCGACTTCATCCAGGACGTAGGCGGTGCCGCCAGACATGCCGGCCCCAAAGTTGCGTCCGGTGGAACCGATGCAGATGACTTCGCCTCCGGTCATGTATTCACAGCCGTGGTCACCGACGCCTTCGATGACGGCTTTGACCCCACTGTTGCGCACGCAGAAACGTTCGCCCGCCATACCGGCTAGGAAGGCCTCTCCTCCGGTCGCGCCGTAGAAACCGGTGTTGCCGGTGATGATATTTTCGCAGGCGACAAAAGGAGCCGCCTTGGGGGGGTAAACCACGATGCTTCCGCCCGAGAGTCCCTTGCCGACGTAGTCGTTGGTGTCGCCTTCGACGGTCAGGGTCATTCCGCGCGGGCAGAATGCGCCCAGGCTTTGACCGGCCGAGCCCGTGAATTTTAGTTGAATGGTGTCCGGGGGCAGCCCCTCACCACCATGCCGGCGGGAGATCTCCGATCCGACGATGGTTCCCACCACGCGGTCGGTGTTTGTAATGGGAAATTCCCCGGTGACCTTTTCGCCTCGTTCGATGGCGGGTCGGCAGACTTCGAGTAAATGGGTGTTGTCGAGCGCCAGTTCCAAGCGGTGATCTTGGGACTGAGAGCAGTAGGTGCCAACCTCTGGGCCGGTGGCGGGGCGGTAGAGAATCTTGGAGTAGTCGACGCCTTTGGCTTTCCAGTGGTCGATGGCCTCGCGCATCTCGAGATGTTTTACTTGGCCAACCATTTCGTTGATGGTGCGGTAACCGAGTTGCGCCATGATCTCGCGAAGTTCTTCGGCGATGTAGGTCATGAAGTTCACCACGGCATCGGGGGCGCCATTGAATTTTTTGCGCAAGCTTGGATCCTGGGTGGCGATTCCGACGGGGCACGTATTTTTGTGGCAAACCCGCATCATGAGACAACCGAGGGTGACCAGCGGCGCGGAGGCGAAACCGAATTCTTCACCGCCCAACAGACAAGCGATCGCGACATCGCGGCCGGTTTTTAATTGGCCATCGACTTCGAGCACGACCCGGCTGCGAAGGTCATTGAGCAAGAGGGTTTGGTTGGTCTCGGCGATGCCGAGTTCCCACGGGGCGCCCGCATGTTGAATACTGGATCGGGGTGAAGCCCCCGTGCCACCATCATAACCCGAGATCAGGATGACGTCTGCCTTGGCCTTGGCCACGCCGGAGGCGATGGTGCCTACGCCCACTTCCGATACCAACTTCACGTTGATCCGCGCATGAACATTGGCGTTTTTTAGATCGTGGATGAGTTGCTGGAGATCCTCGATGGAGTAAATGTCGTGATGCGGTGGCGGAGAGATCAAACCTACGCCGGGGGTGGTGCCGCGGGTTTTGGCGATCTGAGGCAGCACCTTGTGGCCGGGTAATTCGCCGCCTTCGCCCGGTTTTGCTCCCTGCACGATCTTGATCTGAAGTTCGTCGGCGTTGACCAGGTAGTGACTGGTGACGCCAAAGCGACCGGAAGCGACCTGCTTGATAGCGGAGCGGCGGAGGTCGCCGTTGGCGTCGCGGGTGAAGCGATCGGCATCTTCGCCGCCTTCGCCGGTGTTGGACTTGCCTCCAAGCCGATTCATGGCGATCGCAAGGGACTCGTGAGCCTCTTTACTGATCGATCCGTAGGACATCGCGCCGGTCTTGAAGCGTTTCACGATGCTGGACGCGGATTCGACCTCGGAGAGCGGGATTGATTTTTCCGGGTCGAATTTGAACTCCATGAGCCCGCGCAGGGTGAACATGTCGCGGGTCTGATCGTTGATGGTCTGAGAGTATTCCTTGAAGAGGCTGTAGTCGCTCGACCAGGTCGCCTTCTGCAGTTTGTGGATGGCCATCGGGCTGAACAGATGCTTTTCGCCGCCGGCCCGCCATTGATACACTCCGCCGGAGTCCAACGCTTCGTTCTGGGCATCTTGCCGATCGCCAAAGGCGGTTTGGTGACGCTTGTAGACCTCTTGGGAAATTGTTTCCAGGCCGATCCCGTCCACCCGCGAAGGGGTATTGGTGAAATAATGGTCGATGACTGACTCATCCAGCCCGATGGCCTCAAAGATTTGAGCGCCGCGGTAACTGGCCACGGTCGATATGCCCATCTTGGCCATGGTTTTCGTCACACCCTTCATGTTGGCTTTGATGAAGTTGGCTCGGGCCGTGGCCGGATCCATATCGATTTCACCATCCACGATCAGATGTTCAACGGATTCGAGTGCGAGGAAGGGATTGATCGCATCACACCCGTATCCAAGGAGGAGGGCGAAGTGTTGCACCTCTCGGGGCTCACCCGATTCGAGGATAATGGAAACCCTCCCGCGAACGCCTTCCCGGATCAGGTAGTGATGTAAGCCGGAAACCGCCAGGAGGGCGGGAATGCCCGCGCGATTGGACGCAACTCCCCGATCGGAGAGGATGATGAGATTGACGTCATCCCGGATGGCGTCGTCTGCCATAGAAAAAAGGAGTTCGAGGGCGTCGTGGAGACCCTTGCCCTGGCGTGCGGCCCGAGGTTCATCGACTGCTTGGTGATGACTGGCGCTCAACCCTTCATAGTCCGAAGTGGGGTCGAACAGAATCGGCAGGGTGGCTGATTTGAACCCGGGCGCCCGAAAGTCGCGAATGCGGGCGAGCTTCTCATTGTCGATGATCGGATTCTCCAGCTTGATCATGCGGCAATTCTCCGGGCCCGGATTGACCATATCGGCCTCGGATCCCAGGAAGGTCACGCTGGCGGTGATCAATTCTTCCCGAATCGGATCGATCGCGGGGTTCGTCACCTGAGCGAAGAGCTGCTTGAAGTAGTTGTAGAGCGGTTGCGGACGATCTGAAAGAACGGCGAGCGGGGTGTCGTTCGCCATCGAGCCGAGTGGCTGGTTGCCGGTTTGGACGCTGGGCTTGATGAGAAGTCGGAGGTCCTCGAGCGTGTAGCCAAATGATTTTTGCCGCAGTTTGAGCCGGTCGATATTGAGCGTTTTCACCGGTTCGGTGGGCTCCGGGAGGTCGTCTTCGTTGATCAGGTTTTGTTGCAGCCAGTCGCCGTAAGGCATTTCGGCCGCAATCTTTTCCTTCAATTCATCGTCGCCTACGATGCGACCTTCTTTGGTATCCACCAGGAACATACGTCCAGGTTCGAGTCGCCCTTTCTTGATCACCTTGACGGGATCGATTTCGGGGAGAACGCCGACCTCGGACGCCATGATCACCAGGTCATCACTGGTCACGTAGTAGCGGGAGGGGCGCAGACCGTTGCGGTCAAGCACGGCGCCGATTTGGGTGCCATCGAGGAAGGCGATCGAAGCTGGGCCGTCCCAGGGTTCCATCATACAGGCGTGGTATTCGTAAAAAGCCTGTTTCGCCGGTGACATCGATTGATGTTTTTCCCACGGCTCGGGGATCATCATCATCATGGTATGAGGCAGGGAACGCCCCGTCATCATGAGAAACTCCAGACAGTTGTCGAAGTGTTGGGAGTCTGAACCACCCCCGGCAATGACGGGGATGAGTTTCTTGAGGTCCTTGCCGAACAGCTCGCTGGTAAACTGGGTCTGGCGCGAGCGCATCCAGTTTTCGTTCCCGCGCATCGTATTGATTTCGCCGTTGTGGCAGGTGTAACGAAAAGGCTGGGCGCGCGGCCAACTGGGGAACGTGTTGGTGCTGAAACGAGAATGCACCAAGGCCATCGAGGTCGTCATGTCCGGGTGTAAAAGGTCCGGGAAATAGTGCAGCAGCTGGTTCGTGGTCAGCATACCCTTATACCCGATCACCCGGCTCGAAAGGGTGAGGATATAGAAATAGTGAGTTGCCTCGCCCTGAAGATAGCGGAGCCGGGTGGTCGCTAACCGGCGAATCAGGTAGAGGGCGCGTTCAAAGGCGGCTTCGTCTTCGAGGTCAGCCGAACGGCCGATGAAGACCTGCTTCATCATCGGTTCGCTTTCGGCCGAGGCTTGACCGAGATCGTGGTTGTCGACGGGAAGATCACGCCAACCGAGCAAGGTCTGACCGGACTCGACGATCGCATCATTCAAGACCTTCTGTTCGGACGCGGCGGTTTCTTCGTCGGGCGAGAGGAAGACGATGCCTACGGAATAATGTCCGGGGGCGGGGAGCGGGATGCCTAATTCCTCCGCGACGGTGGCGAAAAAGTGGTGAGGCATCTGCATGAGCATCCCAGCACCATCGCCCGTCTTCAGGTCGCAGCCACAGCCCCCGCGGTGATCGAGCTTGGTGCAGATTTCGAGAGCGCCTTTGACGATGTCGTGGGAGGGAATCCCCTTCATGTTCACGAGAAAACCAACCCCGCATGAGTCATGCTCTAGCGCAGGATCATAGAGACCTTGCTTGGGTGGGTGGGACAGTGGAGGAACGGGAAGGGTCGATGACATCAGATTTTTTCGAATTAAATGTGGAAGTTGGTCGGCCCCCGTTGGGGCTTCAGGTGCCGATAGCCGGCAGGCGGAAAAGTGGTTTTAAGCGTGAGGCACGAGCAAGGAGGGGGTGGCTTGATCATGTTCTCGCTACGGTGGCGTGGGTCGCGGAGTGGACGCGACGGATCCCCTAGTCCAAAGAATTCTTCTGGGCGGGACAAGTCAGCAGTTCGAATGTGGAGAAAAATCACCACTATCGCCCAAGACCTGAGCTAATATAATATATAACCAATTGATAAGATAAATGGTTACGATTAATGTGAAAAGTGCCTTGGGAAGAAATAGCCCAATGAACCGGTCCACCCCAAGAGGGCTCCGAGTCCCGCTACAACCAATCCCAGTCCCTGTTCGCGGTGGGGGCTCCCCGTTCTCCGCCCGTAGAAAGTGCCCCGGCGCCAATCGTCTCTTTAGCATAGCGCTGCGCGGCTTCCAGCGCGCCTTCAATGAGTCCGCCATGGGTAAACGAGCTTTCGCTCGATATGAATTTCAACCGTCCGGCCCACGGCTCGCCCAAGTCAGGATTTAAGCCATATGGGGGATGATGTCTCAGGGGTTCTTGGTCCCGCGGCCTAGCCGTGAAGGGCTCGGTCGACCAATCCTTGATGAACATCTCGTTGGAGAGAGACGGGCCTTCTCTCCAAATATACCCACGAGTTGCTCGGTCGCCATCCGGATCAATTCAGGTTCGCCGAGTTGGGCTCTGGTCTTCGCATCCAAACCGACAAATCCAAACAAACTAGCACCGTCCCCCGTGTGAGACGAAGCATCATGAATCTCAGCCAACGGCCCGTGCTGACTCATCGCGGTGCCGCAGAGGCCTAGATCCCGCCAGAAGGGTTCTTCGTAGAGCGCGAAGAATTTGGCATGCCCCGCCATCCAGGTTGGGGTCGACTCCAAGAGCCGTTGGGTTCCGTCAGGTAGCGCAGGACGATAGGCCAAGGTGCCTGCGACACGCGGAGGAATCGCCAATGCGACCCGCTTAGCCAAAATCTCCAGCTGACCCTCAGGTCCCTGCACCTCTGCGCGGACGTTGTCTCCTTGAATCTGCAATCCCTGCAGAACATGCCCCAGTAGTAGGTTTCCCGCTGAAATTTCAGTCCTAATGCATTGGGTGAGCGCCCCGATGCCTCCCTGAATGCGTAGTGCCCCCGCCATGGGGGACGCCATGGGATATTCCTGCACGTGGCCCTGCGTATCCTGCCAGAGCACCGTGCCGGTCGAATACTGCTCAAAGGACGAGATCTCGAACTTTTCGAGCAAACTCGCGATCAAGGGCTGCCGGGGCCAAAACCACGAAGGACCCATATCACAAGCAGCTTACCCTTGGGTCAAAATCCGTCCACCGACGCGATCTCGAGCCTCGATCAGACAAACGGTTAGCCCCGCGTTCTGTAACTGCCAGGCTGCGGTGAGTCCACTGATCCCGCCGCCAACGATTAAGATGTCTGTTTGCATAGTGATGAAGTCGAGCGATCCCATGAGGAGGCATCCATCCTGTTTAATGAACCTCCCAAGATAGGGTAGGAAGATTATTTAAGACCGGATGGATTAACTCCGTTTCAGGCACCTCGGATTCGGAGTTTCAGAATCTTTCATCAGCTCGGTTCTCGCCAGTCGCTCGGCGTAGCTTTCAGGGTGGTCGGGTCAGTTTCGTTTACCCCGCTGTTCCTAATTTATGCTTATGAAATCCCGTCTGTTTGTATTTCTCTTTGCGGTCAGTCCCTGCTTGTTTGCCGTCGGGCAGGATACTGATTGGTTGCCGCGCTTTCTCGATCAACTGGATCCTGCCAGTGCGGTGGTGGCGGAGATTGAGCAATTGGGTCCCGATGCATCGCGCGACGAAATCATCGCCACGGCGGCGAACTACTTTCGCTCACGGGATCCGTTGATTCCAATGTGGGAAGTCCCGCTCGAAGCGGTCGCGACGGCGGAGGATATCGCGAAAGCAGATTTGGCGATCGATCATGTGATTACCGAGCGATCCGGGGTGTATACGTTGCCGGAAAAATTACCTTGGTTTGATGCGCCGAAGACCTTCTACACGCTCTCCCGGTTTCCGCACTTCGACTATCTAACACGGGCTTACAACACCACCCGGGATGAGCGTTACGCGGCCGCGATGGTGCGGGACTTCTTGGACTTTGTTACCAACGTGCCGCTGGCCAAGGCGGAGAATTTTCACGTGCAGGTGGCGGGCATCTATAATCCGTGGAATTGGGTGATCCTACAGGTGCGCCTGCGGCGATGGAACGACGCCCTTGCGCATCTCCGGGCATCGCCGTCGTTGTCTGACGAGAATTACCTCCGAATTGCGCAGTATATGTGGGACGAAGTGGATTGGGTGGTTCCCCGAAAAATACTCGGCCTGCATAATGGCACGTTGGGTAACGCCAGCTCGATCCTCTACCTATCGCTGCAATACCCCGAGGCGAAGTCCGCCGCATTTTGGCAAAGTGATGCCACCTCCTTGGTGGACGGATTCCTCGACCTGGCCTTTTACCCCCGTGAGTTCCTGATCGAACTCACGCTGGGTTATTCCGAGGGCACCCTCATGATGTGCCGGAAGATGTATGAGTCCCTGCCGCCTTCGCCGGCTAAGGATCGTATCGGGTCTAAGATGGAAGCTATTTTTGATGCCCATGTCGGCATGATGAAACCTGATCGGGGGCTTCCCCGATACGGCGACAACGGGATCTACGATATTTCTGACCGCATATTGCGAAAAGGGGACGAACTGTTTGGCCGGGATGATTGGGGAAAAATCGCCGATGATCCCACCGTGCGGGAGCGGGCTGACGGTTATCAGTCGTTTCCCTATCAATCGAATCCGTATTACCTCAGTGGATACTATGCGATGCGGGACGGTTGGAACGAGGCTGCCCAGTATTTCTCCATGGATGCCGGACCCTTTGGCACCAACCATCAGCACGCGGACAAACTGAGTATCACCGTTTCGGCCGATGGGGCGGCGTTCATCGTTGATCCGGGCACGTCCCTCTACATTTCGGAACAGCCGGGACCTCGGCATGACCTGCGTTTAGGGTTTTTGCACAACGTCATCACGATAAATGGGATTGACCCCAATACCGGCTGGGATCGGCACTATGCGTTTGATGTGTTGGAGAATCGTTGGGTCACCAATCGCGTTTACGATTTCCTCGAGGGCACTTACGAGTATCGCAACAATCTGTTGGATGCGATGTGGCGGCGCAGCGCTATCTTCATCAAAGGCGATTATTGGATCGTGCTCGACGCGATCTATGGGGAAGGGGAGCACGACGTGGAAAGTAATCTACAGTTCGGGATCGGCCATGAGGTCAAAGCCCGCGGCGATCGAGCCACGGCAACGGCGCCCAATGGCGCCCGTCTCGATCTGGTAAGCGTGCTGGATGACGGACTGGATCCGGAGGTATTGATCGGCGACAAGGAGTTCTCGGGCACAACCTTCCTCCGCCAGTATCCCAAATTTGTTGATTGGGAATTGGGTGGCCGCGGTTGGGTGGGCCCCTTGGGCAACTTCACTCCCCTCGACCCGGTGCGAAACTACCCCGCGCCTGCCCTGCTCAAATCGGGCCGGGTTACATTCCCTTTTAAAACCGCGACGATTCTAACGCCTTCCATCGGCCAACAATCGCGCAGGGCCGAGGTGAAGGTGATCGAAGATAACGAACATAGGTTTAGGTTGGAGATTATCACGGCTGAGGGACACGTGGATGAACTCACTTGGCAGCTAGCGGATTGGCCGGATCACGATAAAAAAATCGCGGACGACTCCGGCTGGTGGGTGCGACGGGTCGACGGTAAGGTGAGTCGAATCATCGTGTTGAATAGTGACGTGGTGAGTATCGCTTCCGACCACGAAACGATGGAGCTCCAGTTTGATGGATTGTTTGAAGGCCGCTTGGATCGCACGGACAACGGTTGGACGATCACTCCCGATAGTTACAACAACGCGACCCCGCCTTTAGTGAGTTTCGAAATCACCCGAAACGGTCGTTCAGAGTCATATCACTCGGCCGCCGCTCAACCGCTGACCCCAAATACGACCCATCACTTGGTGGTAGATCGCTAATAAATATTTTCCATCTCAAATGGCAATTTTGCTCCTGGTTGAAGAATGGTAAGAGTCAGGGCCTGCTGGTCGTAAGTGAAATTTTCAGGGCTTGAGAAATGAATGTTTAGATTGATACCGAGTTTTCCATTTCGATTTTCACCTCGAGCTTTCATCAACGAGATAGGTGGGAATCCCGTCATTCTGGCTAAAGTAATGATTGGGTCGATGGCGGAGTCCGTTTCAACAAACAGCCTCAATTCGTTTTCCTGAGGACGTTCCGTGATCTCGATGGAGAATGTGCTATATGCCTTAATCGCAGCATCAGCGGCGATCCGTTCTGAATTGGAAGTAATTCGAGTGATGGCGGAAACGGTTGCATATTCTACAATGGGCTCAGCCTTAGTAGCCGTCCCCCGAACGACCTCGGTCGATCCCAAAGCGCTCGCGGTTTTCGCATTAATTTGATACGCCGTAAATCCGAACAGAGCAGCGAACAGTGCCCCAACCGATACCGACACTACTGCTGTCTCAGCCCAATCCGTCCACTCACAATCCTTTGAATGCATCTCAGAGACCTTTTAAAGGGACAGGTGACTTATATGTGTTAGGGTCACGATCGTGCAGAACGGAATTCTTCCGCACCCATTAACTCCTCAACGTCCTCGCCGTGAAAACTGTCCTCCCTTTTCTACTTATATCACTGTCGATGCTTTCAGCCCGGACTGATGATCGTTTGGGGATCGCTCAGGAATTCTTGGACCAACACCGAGTTTTTCGTGAATCGCTCGTTTCACCCGAAAATTTCGAAACTCAGCATGCGATGATTGCAGGCTCCCGGGATCCTGAGTCCAAGTTCGGTCCCGTCATCTTCGCCTTCGCCAACCCCAAGGTCCCGGTTCTGACCCCAGAACAACGGATCCAACTCAGTGCCGTCATCGAACAACGTAACGATGGTCCCGTAAACTGGCATGATGCGCGTAACATTGTGCGGGTGCAGTCACTCATCGCGATGTGGGCGTATGCGGCCGCGTCGAATGCGGCGGAAGTTGCCAGACTCGATCAGGTGTGGCGCGGCTGGAACGACCTTCGACTGGCCTACATGTTCGAGGAATATGTGGCGCGGGAGCGTTTCCAACGGGCCGCCTGGGCCGCATTCACTCCGGAGAAACGGCAACGGATCGTTGCCGGTAATCACGATTCTTTGATCAAGAAAAACGTGGGACACCGCCGCGCGTTCTCCGCGAACAAGCAGGTGATCAAAATGCTAGGAGCGCCCGCGAACCCCTCCGCGTTTAACCGCGTGGTCGCACAGTGGGAAAAGCAGTGGGAAGCCGTATCCGAACAAAGCGAAAGGTCAGATAAGTTTAACCGTCAACGCGAGTGGCTCATGGACCAAACGGACGAGGCCTTTGCTGTGGCGGCATGGCCAGAACAAGAAACAGCGTTTCGGAATTTCACCCAATCCGAGCGCGACGCGATCCGTGACCTTATTCAAGTCGGCTATTCGAATGAGGCTAATTTGGCGAAAAAAATCACCACAATTCAGCAACAACTACGAACGCTGATTTTTGAGAAATACACCGAATACGCCGAACAATTCCTTCCCCCTGGGAAGTGACTCAACGGGGTCAGGTCGTGATCTATAGATTCTGCCCCAACCGACTCCTGTATTCCCACGTCGAATGTTCGTAATACGAACATTCGACCGGAGGCCGCGTTGGGCGGAGGAGTCCTCGAAATGGGCCCTCAAGCCCTTTGCCTACTTGGCCGCTCTTTCGAGGAGCCACTGCTGCAGCTCTGCGACTTTGCGGGGGAATTGGACGGCAATGTTCTGAGCCTCTTTCTCTGGAGACGTGTGGTCGTAAAGTTCGGTGCCACCATCTTGGTGTAAGGTGAAGCGGTAGCGGTCGGTGCGGAGCGTTTGGGCTTTGCCGTTGTAGGCGAAAGCGGTGTGGCCTGGGGCGTTGGGCTTTTCCATCTGGGGGAGCAGCGAAGTGCCGTGGGCGAAGTCGGGTTGGTCTAAACCGGTGAGGTCGCAGAGGGTGGGGAAGAGGTCGACCGTTTCGATGATCGCGGTGGATTTTTGTCCCGGGTTTTCCATGCCGGGCGCGGAGATAATGAGCGGGGAGCGGAGGGATTCTTCGAAGAGGGAGTGTTTGCCCCAGATTGAGTGTTCGCCGAGGTGCCAACCGTGATCGCCCCAGAGCACGACGATGGTGTTTTTGTCCGCGCCGGTTTCCGTAAGTTTCGCGAGAATTTCGCCGACGTGGTGGTCGACGTAGCTCACGCAGGCGGCGTAGTGGCGACGCACTTCGTCCGCGTAGGCGTCGTCTTCGCGGGGATCTTGCCCGTAGTGATGATATTGACTCATGAACTCACCGGAGCCGTGCCAGGTGGTTTGTCCTTCGGGTTTATCGGGATGAGGGATCGGTGGCAGTTCGGCACTTTTGTAGGGATCCATGTAGCGCTCGGGTGAACCGAACGGGAGGTGGGGTTTGATCATGCCGATCGCGAGGAAGAAGGGCGTGTGGGCGCCGGCGAGATTCTCGAGCTGTTCGAGACCGGTGTCGACGATCAGGCCGTCATGTTGATCGGTGTCGTTTTCGCCTTTGCTTTGGAAGGCATCCATTTTGTTTTCCGAAAAGGAGCCGATGGGCTTTATCTCGCCGTGAGCCAAGGAGTGCATCGCTCCGCGCGGGTGTTTCCACTGGCCGGTGGGCATGAGTTGGCGGTCCCAAGCACCGGGCATTTCGAGTTCGTTTTGGTCATACCAATCTTCGCCGCCCCAACCGCCGGGATGGTGCGAAACTTTGCCGACCGATACGGTCTTGTAGCCGTTTTTGCGAAACCATTCCGGCATGCTGGGAGGAATGGCGGCATCGGAGGATGCCAGTTTTTCGGCCCGCTTGAAGAGGGCTTGGTTGCCGTAGGAACCGTATAGTCCGGTGAGCATCGTGTAGCGCGAGGCACCACAGGTGGGGGCGTTGACGTAGTGGTTGTGAAAGGCTCTACCGGAGGCGGCGAGGCGGTCGATGTTCGGCGACTGAATGTAGTCGACCCCAAAGGACTTCAGCTCGGGACGAAGGTCGTCCACGCAGATGAGGAGAACGTTCGGTGGGGTGGCGAGGCCATCGTCAGTCGCAGCAGATGCGGAGTGGAGCGAACAGAGGTGTAGCGCAGCGGCGAGGAGGATGAAGCGTTTCATGGTCGAGTGCATCAGAAAATTGATAATCTGATAGGGTTGTGGGGCAGTCAGAAGGGAAATCGATCCTTAGCAGACGGAAGCAGGAGGGGTCACGCCTATTGACCGCATAGATGCTGCGGTATTTTGCCAGGTGGGAAACAGGCGGGGGCCACGGAGCAAGGAAGCGGGGCGATTAGACCCCAACATTTTTTCATGTTGTTCCGAACCGTTCGCTTCACGAGTCTAGCTCACCGTGCTAAAGCCTATTGATCGTCGTGATTTTCTTTCCAAATCTTGCCTCATCGGATTGGGGGCTTCGGTTTTTCCGGCTGGACGCGCATCGGCTAGTCCTGACCGGGTAGTCAGACATGCCTGTATTGGGGTCGGCGGCATGGGGTGGGCGGATTTTTCATCCATCTCCTCGCACCCGAATGTCGAAATTGTGGCTATCTGTGATATCGACACCGCCCGCGCTAAGAAGGTGCAAGAACTGGTTCCGCACGCAAAATTTTATCAAGATTGGCGGGAGCTACTCGAAAAGGAAGCGATCGATTCCGTGAACGTGTCGACCCCCGATCACATGCATGCAGCGATCACCATGACTGCGCTCGAGAAGGGTTGTCATGTGTATTGTCAGAAGCCGCTTACGCACGACATCTACGAAGCGCGCATGATCGGCGCGAAGGCGGCGGAGACGGGCCTAGTCACCCAGATGGGAACACAACTGACGTCGATGACGGCGGAACGCATTGCGGTCGAATGGATCAAGAGTGAGACCATCGGCAAAATCCGTGAGGTCTATTTGTGGTCCAACAAACCGGCTCTACAATACCGTCCGATGGGTCCCCGACCTGAGAATGCCGATCCTGTCCCGGCTCACGTTGATTGGGATGCCTGGCTCGGCACCGCGCCGGAACGACCCTATGTGAAGGGCGTCTATCATCCGACTTGGTGGCGGGGCTGGCAGGACTTTGGCTGTGGCTGGCTCGGCGACATGGGTTGTCATATCATGGACATGCCATTCCGCTCTCTCGGTCTGAGTATGCCGATCTCGGTGAAAGCCGATGTCGAACCTGAATGGATCGCCAACCCCAAACGCCGGGTGGAGACATTCCCGCAATGGCAGATCGTCGAATACCTATACCCGGGAACCGACCTCACGACCGACGACACCGTTAAGCTTACGTGGTCGGATGGAGGAAAGTATCCGCCGGATGAGCTACGAAAACATATCGATGGAGGGGAGTGGCCTACGCAGGGAGCTCTGATGATTGGCGAACACGGCGCGATGCTGAAGGTTCATCGCGGCGGACCGCGCCTTTTCCCTCGCGAAAAATTTGCTCAAACGAGGCCACCCAAATTTGTCCCTCAAGATCACTACGACCAGTTTATCGATGCCATCCTCGGCAAAGATGGAGGCAAAACCCATTCACCGTTCCCTTACGCGGCACAGTCCACCGAGATGGTCTTAATGGGCACCATTGCCCTCCGTTTTCCCGGACAAAAACTGAACTGGGACGCGGCCCGTATGCGCTTCACTAACGAGCCTGACGCCAACCAATATGTGCGCCGCACCTATCGGAAAGGCTGGGAGGTTGAGGGGCTGTAAGGGGTCCAGCTGCATCCTGCGGCCCGACACCTATCTCCGCTATTCTTCAAAGTAGGTATAGTCTGCATGGACACCAATATCGTATTAAATCGTCCCGAGCCGATCGTCGCTGAAATTGAAGTGATTCCATTCACCAAAAGAATGGATCCTCAATCTGCCGTCGAGGACCTGGTTGAAGGTCATCATGTTTTGATCAAAGATTTTTTCAGCAGTGGGCTCTTGGTTCTGAGTGAACTCAGAAAGTTTGTGAAAACCAATTACGCTGATGAATCCTATCAGGGGCAGAGAGAAAACCGGGCGGTGTATCGTGAACTCTCAAGTCGGGTGTTGCTTCAGGTAAGAGATAACCGGCTGTTGGTCAGAAAAGCACCGGAGATTGGTTGGCTCAAATTGCTGTATGCTGATGTGGGTGAATTCCTGCTTCCATTTACTCAAGTCCAAGGCCTAAACAGTGCCTGGCAGTGGTTTCAAAAAGGGATTTCGATCCCGGTTTTAAAAGCGAAGGTATTTCCGTTTTATGGAACGTATTTCCCCGCCCGTTTTGAACATTTAGAAATTTTTGATCAGTGGCTCAAGGACTACCAAGGCAGTAAAGCATCGGCCATAGATGTGGGAGTAGGTAGCGGGGTGATGACCTATCAGCTACTCAAACACGGCTTCAATAAAGTATCTGCAACCGATTCGAATCCCAATGCCATCCACGGCATGCGAGAAGCTCTGGCCAAGAAAAGGATCACTTCGAAGGTTGAGTTGTTCTTGGGTGATTTGTTTGCCGACTGTAATCCTCAGACCGATCTAATCGTATTTAATCCTCCCTGGTTGCCTCTGGCGAATGACAATGAAGGCATCGATAAGGCAATGTATTATGATGAGGATTTTTTCCCCCGTTTCTTTACGGAAGCGCTGAAGCATCTAAAACCTGAGGGTAGGCTGGTGCTGTTATTTTCAAACTTGGCGCAGGTCACTCACCTCACAAAAACCAATCCGATTGAAGAAGAACTCGAGAAGGGAGGCCGCTTCCAAAAAGACCTTTTGGTTAAATCAAAAGTTAAAGCCGCCTCCCATAAGACGCGTAGAAACCAAACCTGGCGCGAAGATGAGCTCGTGGAACTATGGGTGCTGAAGCCTGCTTAGGGCCCAAAAAACAAGTGAAACTTACTAGGTTGTAGCCGGGGTCGCTGACCCCGGTCTCGCCCCAGCTACGCCTGAATTCCTCAGACCAATGTTCGTATTACGAACATTTGATCAAAGTCCTCGCTGGGTAGGCGGGGGGATTTTGTTCGGGTAAATAGACATCTGCTGCATAGTTTTGGGGCAGGGTTGTCAGGAACGGAATTCTGGCTGACACTCGTTTGTGCGTTTATCTCCATTCCCCTGTTTCGCGTTGTTTTTCTCCCTAACTGCCGGCCTCGTGGCTGCCGCAGAAATGCCCGGCCTGAAGGTCGGTGATGAGGCCCCCGACTTTACTTTGACGTCCAGTAGTGGGAGTGAGGTGACCTTGTCTGAACTCCGCGAGAACGGCCCGGTGGTTCTCGTTTTTGTGCGGTCGGCAGATTGGTGTCCGCATTGTCGTCGGCAGTTACAGGGTTTGGAAACAGATCGGGCTACGATTCAGGGCACTAAGTATTGGAAAGATAAAGAGCTCAACTGAGCCCCGCTTTCCCTTTCAGCGGCCAATCGGTTGGTCGTCGCGCGAGGCCAATGCGTGTCTGAGCATCAGCGACTCTTCACGATTACCTGGGTAGCCTTGGCAATCGCATCCACAGCCCGACGGACATCACCGGCGTGAATTCCTGCTTCCGAACCTCGAGGCCAGGAAAAGTCCTTCAACACCGCATCGAGGTCGTCCAATGCCGCGGTTTTCTCCCGCGTTGGCGAAGCGGCCGCCCATTCCCGTAAAAGACGAATCTTCTCAAAATCTTCAATGCCTTCCCGGAATCGTTCGAACCGGATGGAACTGCGGTTCCCCGGATAAACCAGGAAACAATCGCCCGAGGGCCACGTGACGAAATCGGTCGATACGAACGGATCCTCCACCCACGAATTATAGGCCCAGCGCAGCACCCCATGAAATCCGTTGGCTGAAGCAAACAGTCCCAGCCACTCGGCTTCGGCGGGAGGTGAAAAGGTAAAGGTATTGGGGCGGGTCGGCCCACAACACACGTAAAAGGTCGAAACTTTCCCTTCCCGGGCCCGGTCTTCTAATTCTTCCCGGGAGAAATGAAATTCGTCGAGCAAAACCTGTGATACGTCGTTGAGATGTCGCGTGAGCTCGGTCGGCTCATTCACGGCTGATGCCACCTCTAACTCCGGCACATGTTTAGCTAGGGTCGCTAGCGCGCCCTCCATCTGTTCATCAGGTCGCTCATCCATGCTGATTCGAGTCCGCTCCAGCCAGCCTTTGACCTTCAGATGCCTCACGAAGTCCTTCAGGAAGCGTCCCCAGTATTCATCATATTCCGGGGTTCCGGGTGAAAGCTCCGCATCAACCGTCGCCTGAGTTGCTTCGTCAAAATACCGAAACGTCAGCGACCACGGAATCATGCTGTAACAGTGAATGCGCGCCTGATCCAGACCGACCTCATCCGACATAAACGTCACCCAGCGATCAAACACGGTATAGTCATATTCCCATGTCCCATCCGCTTTCTTCCGCCAGTCCACCATACCCGGAATCAAATCGTAGGTCTGGGCATTCCACGGTTCATTAAACAACGAACACGTGATGGTTTTTTGCCCGGCGTTGGCCAATCGCTTCATCAGGGGTTTCAACAACGCGAAATGTTCGTCCGACCAGAGCGGCACCTGATGATAACGTGCGACGGATTCCGGCTGTTGCCATAGATCCAGTTGAAACGACCAATCCTGCGGTGCTGGCAATAACGCTTCCACCACATCCAACGTCACCGGAAAGCGGACAACACCCGAATCCGAACGCACCACCAAAGTCCCGTGATAGGCTCCTGCTTCGGTTTCTGCGGGCACATCCACGGTTAACCAAATCGGCCGATTGGTGTGGGCCGGCAGATCAACTCGATCGGCGGTGTCTAATATATCCGGATACAAACCAACGTGATCAAATATCGTATTGGGACCGCACCCGGCGGCGGGATCGTCAGTGGGTGGATTGTTGGCCAATGTATAGCGGACAAAATGAGTCTGCGCTCCGATGGCACCGCCGTTGCGGCTTAATTGAAGCTGAGCAATCCGAAGATTTTTCTCTGCCTGGTCGCTGGTCACCACCACTTGAGCACTCACGCGCTCGCCCCGCCACGCCTGCAAGTGCACCCCCCCACTGGGGTTCGCCAAACTTAGTGCTCCGGTCGCGGGATAGCGCGTATCGGTGTCTCCCACGCCTCCTTTGAAGCCCACGGCCATGCCGTCACCCTTGGGCTCACTCGCTTCAGCTGTCGCCGTCGCCAATGACGGTTCATAGGAGGGATGACGCGCCGGTAATTGACTCTCCTCCGCCCCAAAAACTTGGAGCGGGAATGCGAGAACCCCCAGAGACGTCGCGAGAAGAAACCGCGATATCGTTTTCATGTGGTTTCGAACCTGTCAGATCAGAGAAGCTGAAGTCAAATCCGCGAGGGCCTGAAGAACGGTCAGGTGGTGATCTGCAGACTTTTGCACCAATCAGCTCCGGTAATCCCTAGTCCAATGTTCGTATTACGAACATTGGGCGGCGGCGGCGGAAGGAGTGGGCGAATACGAATGGCAAAGGGGTGAGCGCATTTGGGGAGAGGAAATGGAGAGGGTCTCCCGGTTGAATGGCGACGACGATCCGGCACCATGTCCTAGCCTCGATCAGTTCGAACCGGTCGTGAGTTCGATGACTTCCACTTCGGGGATTTGGGCTCGGTCGAAGATGTGGAGCTTCAGGTGGTGAGAACCTTGAGTGACTTCCACTTCCCACGTGTCACCCATCTGCTGAATCTCAATGTTCGGTTGGGTTTCGTCGGGCGCGAGCGGACTGCCGGCGAGGATGAAGAGGGCGTCCTTGGTCATGGCGGAGGTTTGAACCTGAGCGTAAGGGAAGACGCCCATCGATTCGTCCAAGGGGAGTTTGGCATCGAGCACCACGAACGGCTGGTTGCTGACGTGGGTGGCGTAGAACTTCGCGTGGGGGCGGTTCATGGTGAACGTGGTTCCGTCTGTTTCGACGGTGCCTTCGAGGTCACGGTTTTCCACAAACCAGCGGGCCGCGATTCGAGAAGGGGTTTCGGACTTTAGCACCTTGTCGAGAATCAGCACGAAGGGGATTTCGCGAAAGACGAAGACGGAGCGCGTCACAGAGGAGACATCGGGATCGGCGAGGGCATGCGCTTGAGTGGCGTCACTCGTCCAGTGCACGTAGCCAGGACGTTCGCCTTTTCGCACGATTTCAGCGGAGGCCTCCGAGGCGTTCGTGCCCTGGGAACCATCGATGTAGGGGTGGCCTTGTCCGTCGATCAGGATGGTGTTGTGTGCCTCCGCGGTGCGGAGCAACCAAGCCGGACTTTTTACGTCGTAGGTGGGTCGATGGGAATCGACGAGCAGGATTTCCCCGCGGTATTTCAAGATGACGGAATTGCGATCGGCGTGTTCGTGGTTGGAGGGAGGACCGCTGCGCATAGACACCACCAGATCATCCAATCCGTAACCTGTGCGGGTGGTGATCCAATCGAACTCCAGCTGACTGAAGTGGCCGCTGTCATCTGGCGCGACCGGGGTGACCGAAGGGTCGTAGTAAACGAGGGAGAACAGATCGTGTTTCGTCGCGTAGTTGAGGGCCTGATGTTGGGTCACACCATCACGGGATTTCCCCGCCGTCCAAAGTAGATTGGACGTGTTCATACTGGGACCGGCATCGCCGAAGTTCACGCTGCCGGAAGGGTCCAGATGGTGGGGGAACGCCAATTCCAGATTACGGTCCATCATACCGACATAGTTGATCTGATTGAAGAGGTCGATGCCGTGCCGACGCTGCATCACTTCTACGAGATAAACCAAGTAGGTGTTGGCGTAGTTAGCGTAGGCGATACCTTCATCGTAGCTGCCATCGCGGCCGTAGAGTTCGGCCGAACGATCGTAGCTTTCGAGCAACATGGCCTTCCACTCCTCGACCCGATCATCCCGGCCTTCGAGCGCGGACAGCCCGAGGGCAAACCCACCTGAAAGCACGGCGCGGAAATTGTTATGACCGAGAATGACTGGCCACTGACTCATGTCGGGCACGTGGTATTTCTTGGCAAATTCCGGGGTGAATTGCCACCGCTCTACGCTCTCAGGATACTTCATGCCATACAGTGAACGGGTGAAGGGCACGCAGCCTTTTTCCGCGATCTGGTCTAGGATCTCTTCGCGTTCGGCGGGACTGAGTAGGGGATAGATCCAATCATAACTTAATGACATCCAAGCCGTATTACGTCCGCCTCTAAGAAACCCCAAAGTTTCCCCTTTGGCATTCATATAAAGGTCCCAGCGCTCTTCCTCCAACATCGCCAACATACCTTGGCGGGCGTTCTCGCCGCGCACCGGATCGCCGGTGATCGCGTAGAGAAAGGCTTCGCGCAGGAATTGGTCGTCCGTCGCGAAGTCGGCATCCAGTAACGATTGCCAATATTCCTGAAACAGGGGGAGTTCCGCGTTGGCCTGGATCCGCGGGACATCGGCTCGACTGAAGAGGAGGTCGAGCGGGAATTCATGACCTCTTTCAGTTGCCGATAGGGTGGTGGCAGATGAGAGCAGGAAGGTGAACGCGATCGCGAACAGGGGGCGTTGATTATTCATCGAAGTTTTTCAAACAAGAGTGACTGATCCATCTCGGATTTGGGGTATTCTAAAAAGGCACGGTGCCCAAAAAAGTCATGCTTAAACGATGCGTGCCTCGGGCGGCGAAACTGAGGAGGAGCCATTTCCGGTCGCGCCGCAGATTGACAGTAACTCGCCGCTTCGCCAACCGTGGTCGGCATGCGCTACTCCGGTGCTTTGCTCTCGATCATCGCCAGCCTAGGTGGCTTCGGCGTTGCGATCGCCCACTAAACCAATCCCCACCAGGATGATCATGCCTCTCACTCCGAGGCCCTGCGCTCCATCCGGGTGACCACCGGCGAAACGGGGGTGGTGAATCCGTGGAGTCATCTCGATTTTCACAACGATCCCAATGCGTTTCAATTCGCGATCGTCTCCGATCGCGCCGGTAGCGCCCGCCCCGGCATTTTCGAAGACGCCGTCAGCAAACTTAATCTACTGCAACCGGAGTTTGTCATGAGCGTCGGTGACCAGATTGAGGGCTTCACCCACGACGCGCTGGAGGTGAACGCCCAATGGGATGAGTTTGAGGGATTTATCAGCGAGCTGGAGATGCCGTTCTTTTACTTGGCTGGTAATCACGACTATTCCAATCCGACCATGGCCGAGCTCTGGCGGAAACGTTTCGGCCGCCCCTATTACAGCTTCGTCTACCGCGACGTCTTATTCCTCTGTCTCAACTCGGAGGACTCAGCCCTCCACCACATCAGTTCCGCCCAATCGCAATGGGCCCGTGACACGCTCGCCGCTCATTCCGACGTGCGCTGGACGTTCGTCTTCCTCCATACGCCGATGTGGAACTATGCGGAGGATTACGGTTGGCCTGGGATTGAGGCCTCCCTGCAGGGACGAGACCACACCGTGTTCGCCGGCCACTATCACTCTTATCTGCGAACTGAGCGTAACGATACCCGTTACTACATCCTCGCATCCACCGGCGGTATCAGTCGCCTGCGCGGGCCTTCCTACGGTGAGTTTGATCAAGTCGTGTGGGTGACGATGACCTCCTCCGGACCGGTGATCGCCAACCTGATGCTCGATGGTATCCTCCGCGATGACATCCAGACCCCCGAATCCAAATCCCTCGTCGATACCCTCTCAATCAACACCTTTGTCCCCGAGATCCTGTGGATGTCGGATACCACCTTCCCGCACCACCAGGTCGAGGTCCGATCGTCCAATCCCACCGATGTCCCGGTTGAAGTCACCTTCCAGTTGTCTTCCCGCTCAGGCCTGGACGCCGCGTTTACCCAGGGCTTCGCCTCGACCACCGACAACCGGCAAACGTTCACCCTGCAGCCCATGTCCAGTCGCGCGCTCGATCTCCATCTTTCCGGTGAGCTGCCGACCCAGGCCCACCAGGCTCAGGCTGCCGCTAAACTGACCTGGGAAGCCCGACTGCAGCCCGCCGACATGGCCGCGATGCACCTGCGCGAGTCCATCATCGTCCCGCTCTTGCCGGTCCTCAAACTCCCCGAACTCACCGATCCCCTACAGGTCGACGGTGACAGCTCCGACTGGTCGGCGGATCAGTTGTATACCGTCACCGACACGCCTTGGGTCCATCCCCGCCACGATGGCTGGACAGGCTCCGAGGACGCTAACTTTCAAATCGGTTTCGCCCACGATACCACGCACCTCCAGATCGTCGTAGACGTCCGTGACGAAGAGGTCATTTCCACGGCGGACTCTCCTCCGTGGGTCCAAGACGGCATCGAGCTGCGTTTGGATTTCCGGGCACCGAAACTCCAACGGGCTCCACGGACCAGCATAGCCGGCGGCGTGTTCATCGCCACGTCCCCGGCACCCGGTCACGGTCGCGATCCCGGCTACCTTTACGAGCCACCATCGCTGCCTGCGGGCACCCTCGTGTGCAAGCGTCGCACGGCGGACGGCTACACCCTCGAAGTTGCCATCCCCCTCGCGAGTTTGATCACGCTCTATGGTGATCAGTGGAAGCGGGACGGACTGCGCATCAACGTCGCAGTTAATGATCGTGACGGCACCGGGCAGAGCCAGCTCTGGTGGCAACCCGACTGGCGTAGCGCCGAAAACATACCCGGATCCGGCACGCTCTTCTTTGAATGAGGGTCTGTTAAAGGTCAGCCGTATCTGGACACATGTTCGGCAATCAGTGTCCCTCTCTGGCTACCTCATTTGCGGAGAAGGCCGTCGTAGTCATTGAGAGATTGAGTCTAATCCTGGTTGATCATGTTGCGGATCGGGGAGGATGAAAATGCGCGGCCAGGAAACTGAATTGAGACGAGTTAAGAAACTTGAGCGTGCGGTCTTCTTTGTTAACGTGCTGTTGCTGGTTTCTTTCGTTTTTAGAAAACAATAGTTTCCGATCTGCCCCCTCACATCGTCATGCGCTTCTTTCTCACTATTATCCTCGGTGGAGGATTTTATACTTCGTCTCTCCTGCTAAATGCATCGCCGGTTTTTGAGGTGAGTCCGGTGGTGTCGGCGAATCCGAATACGAGAGTTCCGCAGGCCGCAATTTTGACTTTCGAGGCCAATGGTCCGGTCACGACAACGTTGGAGGCGGTTGCTGCCGATCACCGTTTTGAGTCTACGTTCGGTACGGAGCATTCACCCACCAACGGTCTTCCTATTGTGGGTATGCGAGCGGATCGTGAATACCAGTTTTCTATTACTATTTCGGATTCGACCGGATCGAAACGGGCGGCGGAAGTGCTGTCTTTTCGATCACCAAAATTACCAAATACCCCCGACATGATGCCGCGTATCATTACGGAGTCGTTTCGCCCCCGAGCGATGGATAAGGGATTTACGCTTTTTAATCCACGTCGTCGTATTCCGCTTGAGGTGGCTGACGCTATCTCAGTGGAATCAGAGTTTAATGATAGCTTGGGTATTCTCATCGTCGTGGATGAAGCCGGCGAAGTGGTTTGGTATTATCACGGTGATTCTCGCATCACCGATTACCGTTCTATTAGAAACGGCAACATCGTTTTTATCACCTCGGATAACCGACTTATCGAAATCGATATATTGGGTAATACGATTGCCAGTTGGTATGCAAAAGATCGTCCGCAAGGGAAAACCTCTGGATCCATTCCGGTCGATTCAGAGACCTTTCATCATTCCTTTCAAGAATACCCCAATGGTGATTTCCTAATTCTAGGATCAGAGATTCGGGAACTACCGAATTATTTCACCAGCGAAACGGATGCCCAGGCTCCTCGGAAAACGCAAAGAGTGGTGGGCGATATCGTCATGCGGTTTACGCGTGACGGCGAAGTGAGGTGGAAATGGAAAGCGTTCGATCACCTCGATCCCTACAAGATCGGTTACCTCAGTTTTGGGAATTATTGGGCGCGTCGCGGCTTTCCGAATGCCGTTGATTGGAGTCACGCCAATGGCGTTCGAATCATGGATTATGGGGATTCGTTTTTGGTGAATTTCCGCCTGATTTCAGGCATAGCCAATGTAGACGTGTCCTCGCAGGAGATAAAATGGATGGTGATTTCTGAACCGGAATCTCTCGGGGAGGACATTGCGAAACGGGCGCTGAAACTGCCTTCGGATCAGAACTGGTTCTGGATGCCCCATGCGCCGTGGATTACGGAGCAGGGAACGCTGTTGATTTTTAACAACGACAATTTTGGTTCACGTCCGTTCGGCGACTTCAAGTCCCCATCCGCCATCCGCAGTCGCGCTGAGGAATACGCGATCGATTTGGAGGAAATGACTCTCGAGAAAATTTGGGAATCTCGTTTTCCGGAAGAAGAGCCGATGCGAAGCTGGGCCATGGGTAGCGTGCAACCCCTGGCAAATGGCAATACTTTGGTGGGCTATGGCATGCTTCTGCGACCAGAAGGGGTGGAGGACTTGACTTGGCCCCAGCGATTGGGGCATCCGGCGTGGACTCAGATTCGTGAATACACGCATGAAACCCCCGCCTCTCTGGTATGGTCGTTGACGCTGCTACCCTTGACCGACTCCACCCCCATCGGTTGGTCCATCTACGGTGGGCAACGATTGCCCGCCTGGCCGGTCCCAAACGAATCGAGGAATTAGGGCCACTCCTCCGACCGGTCCCGCTGGCGCTCAACGTCGCGCCTAGTCACGCCGTGGAACGGGTGACCTTGAATTTACTCGGCCGGGGTCGTGGTGTAGATACGACTGAGCTGACGAAACAGGACTTCGAGCTGAGCGTAGTAGTCGTCGGCTTCGAGGGTCGCTTTCTGGGAGCGTAGGGCTTCTACGGCGGCTTCGAGTTTGTTCCGGGCCGCCCGTTGGGCGTCAGTTAGATTTTGTTCGGCGAGAGATGGGATGAGGCTGAGAAGGCGCGCGCGTTTACCGTCGGGCGACTGGGTGGGCTGCTCGGCTGTTTTGACGAGACGGGTGCCGTTGAACCAATCGAAGGGGGTGCCGCGACCATCGCCGTTATCATCGAGTAAGGCGTGCTCGGTGGAGAGGCGTTCGTTTTCGTCGTAGTAGAGTTCGGTTTTATTGGCGGCGGAAACAAATGCTTCGAGGACGGATGTCTGGCCATCGCGGTCGATGTCCGCGTCGGGGTTGGAGACGGCGGTGGCAAAGCGTTCGCCGAAGCGAGCGTAGTTGATCTCGTTGGCGTTTTCAGTAGCGGTGATGACGATGCGATTGGGTCCGGACAGGGCGTTGAGGAAGGGAGCGCTGGCGGAACCGCCGTGCACGATGACCATGGGGCGCTGGAAGGGCGCGAGCCATTCGCGAAGTTCGGCGGCGGAGACATCGGGACCGCGGAGATTGAGTTTAGCGATGCGACCGTCGAACGTGCCGTGGCCGACGTAGATGACCCAAAGGGGTTGTTCACCATCGGTGGGTTGAGCGGCGAGCCAGTCGCGAAGTTCATCCCGCAGGGCGGGGGTGTTCTCGTCGTCCTCGGATTCTGCGGTGATGGTGGCGCCGATGGTGTGAGCGTTGAGTCCGGCGAGATCGCTAGCATCGATCCAGGCGGCGGTGGTGCGTTGGAAGGGCGCAAGGTAGTCCTCCTCGCCAGGAGCGCCCATGATGAGGAGTAGGTCCCCGCCGGCGGGCAGTGTGAGGGCGAGGCTGGCAGAGAGAGCGAGATGTTGGAGAAAACGGCGGATCATCAGGCGAGTCCTTTCCAACGGCGCCAGACCCACTCGGCCACAAAACAAAGTAGGACGAGTCCGAAGACAGCGCTGTTGTGCCAGAGTGAGCTGGCGTGGGTTTCGGTGATGGGAGCGGGGGCGCGAACGAGTTCGGCGGCGAGGCCATCGAGGTCGGCGAACGTGAGGACCCGGCCGCCAGTCTGACGGGCGATTTCGGCGAGGAGAGCGACGTTGGGATCGAGCGAGGCGAATTCTTCGGCAATGGGATCGTTGACCCAACCGGCCTCGGCGGTGCCGATGAGGCGGCCTTCGGAATCACTGACCTCGACTTGGGCGAGGTAGCCGCCGGGCTCGCGACCGGTGAACTCGGCGAGGTAACGACCGGGCGCGTCGACGGACGGTTCGGCGGCGAAGGAGACCGAAGTGAATTGATCGGAGTTGTCGGCGTCGGGGTTCCAGTCAGCGCGGGTGATGGTGACCTGCACCTTGGCGAGATCGAGCGGATGATAATCCTCGTCGCGGGCGGTGATGGTGAGCTGTCGGGCCGCTCCTTGTTCGGCTTGGGCCACGCGCACGTTCACGGGCGTGGGCACCTCGGTGACAAGCCAACGGGAAATTTGGCGCCAGAAGCGGGCGAGGTCGAGTTGCTCAGTTTCGCCGGCGAGGCCCCAGCGCCAGAGATCACCGACCGTGAGGACGGCCACGCGGCCCGAGCCGAAGCGTTGAGCGACGAGGCCGGGGAAGGTCTGCCCAACATCATCGGTGAGAGATGAGAGCACGGTGGCGCCGGGTTTGGTGGCGGAGACACTGTTGGCGATGAGGAACGGAGGCATGGCCGTGAGGCGATCGCGTTCGTCGGCTTCGACGGCCCGGACCCGGGTCCAGGATTCCAGCCAGCCTTCGCGGGTGAGATCCCAGGTGAGTTGACCGGTGGGTTGGCGTTCGGCGCGGCGGTCCAAATAGATGGGCAGAGCGGCGGAGAGCGGAGTGGATTGGTAGTCGCCGTTGGCCAAGGAATCGACCCCGCCGAGGAGTAGTAGGCCACCTCCGCGTTCGCCGGTGAAACGGCGGAGGAGCATCTGTTGGTCGGGCGAGAAGAATTCGGCTTCGACGTCGTCGAGAATGACCGCGTCGTAAGCGAAGAGTTCTGCGATGGTTCGCGGAAATCCGGTGCGGAGTTCTTCGGCGTCGCGGGTATTGATGCGGGTCAACACGGGTTCATCGTAGCGAGCGGTGTCGTCGGTGGCGTCAGTGAAACCTCGATACAGAGGATTGCTGGATTCGCCGGCCCGGCCACGGAATTCAAATTTGGGTTCGCGGCGGGCGAGACGGAGCAGGCCGACCAAATCGATTTGGGGATCTTCGAGCAGGGCCCGATTGAGATATTTGAATTCCCAGTTGGGCCGACCACCGACGTAGAGAATGCGGTAGGTGGGGCGACCGCGATCGACCATGACGTAGCGCCGATTGTTGGCCGTGGTCGCCTCGGCGGGGGCGGCGCTGGAAGTCGGAAGCGCGGTAGCTTC